>JAAUXU010121729.1_pt1 | contig 81091 bp, 108 predicted proteins | sample 7278151 | NCBI WGS metagenome assembly JAAUXU01 (sample SAMN14350113, study PRJNA611818) | marine sediment metagenome | isolation source: surface marine sediment (1.8m) | place: French Polynesia: Moorea | collected 2018-08 | reverse complement strand
GACCACGATCTGGAGCTGAAAGGCAAGTGATCTTAGGACTATGGCTTAGGACAAGGGTTAGAACTAAGGCTTAAGGCTACCGTCGCCGTTCAGGAACTGAAAGCTGAGGGTTAAGACATTGCTTACTGTATTCTTAGAGCGAATTCTACATAGTAATACGTAGCAAACGATCAGGATCGAGATTCACTGTTCAACCGTAGTGCGATACCCGTCCGTAGCTCAAAACCTTCGTAGGATCCAGCGCTGGCACGTAGAAGTGGGCAGAGCCAGGGGAGACGTCGTCGCGGGGTTGGGAACAGAGCCGAAGGCGTAGTTCTAGTCCGAGAATCTAGTCGCGATCCAAAATGGCGTAGGTAACGTCCGCTCGTGTCCAGGATTCGTAAGCAACAGAACCAGAAACATCAACAAAAGCACAGCACTGTCTGGTCGGGTATCGCGTCGCTAATCACATCGCTCATCTTGTATATACATGGCCGTACACAACGCTCCACTACGCACGCAACGTTTCTACAGACTCTTTGCCCTCTGTCTGTCTGCATAAGCCAAGTTATACTCTCTCTTCCTTACTATAACTTATAGGAATGCTATAACTAATTCCTTACTAGTACTTATAACTTGGTCTAGCCAGCTGGACCAAGATGGACCAAGAAAACTTTGCCATGGGCCAAGTTTGGTCATCCATCGGCCACTGCCCCGATCGTCACCAAACTGTGTGTCTGTCTGTCATACTATAGGCGTGTGCGCCCCCACGGGTAAGTAGCTCCGATATAGTCAGAGATCTATATGTATAAAGCGCCAGGAACATTATGTACTCTGTCTGTCTGTGACGCCATGGGCGCCCCACATTACATATATTGTGTGTCTGTCTACAGACTGCATACAGTCCTAGCGCTTCATATATTAGATATAGATGGACGACCTGCTCGCCTTCTTGCTCTGTGCAGCATCAGCAATCATGCAACCACAGCACCCGACAGGACAAGTACCACTGATGACATAACCGAAGTTTTGTGTGACATCGTCCTGAGCAGATTGGATCGCAGCTGTCTCAAGTATCTTCTTGTGGTGAAAAGATCTTAGCTTCTGAAGTTGACAACTTGTCTAGGAGTCGTCTCTTTCCACCTTGTTTTTCTGCTCTCCAAGCCCACCTAAAGGTGGAAGCCCGGCTGCAGCACTCGGCCAGGATAGCCCACACGCTCTTCTTGAAGGAAATTGGCTTTCCTCACGAAGAAGCCATGTCTTGAGTTTTCCTAACCCCCACATCAAAAACTATATATATATATTGGACTAGGTCAATTCTTTTAATCTCTTGTGGCGTCCTAGGTTTGTTGCAAGAACCACTTGACCTTCTAGTCAAATGGAAAGAAAAAAGATTGACTTTTGGGGTCCCCTCTTTGCCTTCAAAGTAGTTTAGACACAGTACATAAGGGTGTTAGGTCAACATCACAAATTTGATGTGGACTTGCTTTGTTACTTTCTTGATGCCAAACTGAAGCACTGTATTCAAATGATACTAAAAACAAAGTGCTCACAGCTTTGTCACAGGGCTGTCATAATCTGAGTGCCTTGTTATGCACTGATTCTATGTAGCAAAACCTTATTGCCATGGAGGAGGGGGTCAAAAATTTTTTTTTTGAAAAGAATTTGTCTACATCTTTGCCATTCGGCATTAGGTAACAAACCTAAGATGCCCTGAGTAGAATTTCAAAATTTTCATTTTTTGACCTAGCCTATTATTATATATATCTGCAGACTCTGCTAAGGTAGCTGTTCGTGCACCATATTATTATTGTCTCACTGTAGCTGCCTACATGTTTGTGCTAGTGTTATGGTACTTACACTGCATCAGTGTGAGGTTGTAAAAGAGTCATACAGCGACAGCATGCCACCAATGAGGATGTGAACTGGAGAGTAGCGTTAACTCAGTTTTAGCTTCTTTTTTTCATGATGTTGAGGAGGACCTTGTAGTCCTTGTAGCTGCAATGTTTAGACGTCAAATTGAGAGTGGCGACTTAGATGAACATAGGTGGAGCTAGTGGCGCACGGCGCGCCCAGCCTGCCCTGATTGTCGACTCTGTTTATAGCAACTCTGTGACCCTGTCAGCGGTGCCGTGAATGGAAGAAGCAGCACCGTGTGTAGCGTATCTTGACCGTATTGCCACTGGTACGGCAGGGGTCACCGTGGAAGCCCCAGCTGACAACAGCGTACGCAAGTGGACGTCAGCCGTCGGAGTCCCACCGTACCAAAGCGTCCTCTTTGTGCCAGACGCCTCTATGACCTTACGCTACAAGCTGTTGCTTCACCCCTTTGTACGGCAGCTTCAGCGGCTCCGGCAGCAGCTGCATCACCCTCGGGCGCACCACCCTCCGCAGTAGGACACCTGCGCCTCAAACGTCGTTCGCAGTTGAGACATCGGCCCATGATGTCGGACTCCTCGTCTGTCACCCCGACGCATCTTGTCGACAACTCCAGCATGCAGCCTCAAGTGAAGACTGCGCCGGAGGACGAGTGGAGTGAGCTCGATATGAAAGACGTAGTCCCAGAGTCATATATCGTGCCTGGGATAGAGGGCCAGTCTTCTGATGGGTGAGTGATCTGAGAATCGAGCGTCATGGAAGCTTCGGCGTCACCTTGGTGCCAAGCCAGGCTTCCATTGTTTTCTGGGAGGTTGAGCTCAACCTTGTCTGTCCCGGCAGTGAGCTCAGCGCCATCGCCCAGGTTCACGTTGATCAGACGAATAACCCCATGGGGTACGACGTTGAAGATATCGAGCTTCAGGAACCTTCCCTGCTGCTCCCAACCATTAACAATGACGCTACGTCGTTGAGCCCGAGTACTCAGGACTGGCCGGGCATGCAGGACTTCTCCGTCAGGGTGCCTCCCCCAGTTAAGTCGAAGGACGCTCAGGTATGCGGACAAGAGCGTCACCGTCTGTGCACCTATAGAAATTTCAAGATTTTTTTTACAGTACAGCAGCAAGCTGAACAAGCTGTACATCAACCAGAACAAGAGCGTGCAGGTAATGTTCAAGGTTCGCCAGTCCCCTGATGTTCACTTGGACACGACGGGCTTGGGTGTCAGGGCTGTGGCCATTTATACCAGGCACGACGACTCCCAAACTCCGGTCGCAGTGTGCTACACCCACTCACACGACAGGTAAAGGCACTCATAGAACGGCGACCTGGGCATGACTTATCCAATGAATCTCCTTCTAGCGTCGGGAACCTGAAGCATCCGAATGCTGAACATCTGATAATTTGTACCTCTCCCAATTCATCTTACGATATTGACGAAAGTAAGAGATTTTGTCCCAGAATTAGCAATGATATCCTCAGCATGCATGAAAGTTTCTCTCAGACTCGAAACGTCACAGTGTGGTGTCGATGGTGCCGCAACCTTCACCCGGGTCCAGCGAGATACCTATTTATTATAAATTTATGGACCTGGGCAGCTGTCCCGGAGGACTCAACCGGCGGGACACTGCCATTATCTTCACCTTGGAGCACTTGTAAGCTATCTGGAAGCATTATTTTGCTGACGCAGTCAGTGACAGCTTATTCCTCTGCAGTGGCCTCATCATTGGACGCAGGGTCCTGCCTCTTCGCATCTGTACCTGCCCGAAGCGGGACATGGAGACCGAAGAAAAGCAGGAGAAGAAGAACATCTGCACTGCCCAACCGGGGAAGATCAAGATGGACGGGAAGAAAGACAAGCATGAGCAATACTGGGTTTTGGTGAGAAAGCCAAGGATATCAGTGATTCTCACGTGTTCACCTCGTCCATCTTTCAGGCTCGTGGTAGAAAAAATTATGAGGCCCTGAAAAAGGTTGGCCGGGTCCTCGATGAGCATGCTTTCAGCGAAGACCCCACCGAATATGATGCCATCGTGGATAGGAAGAATGAGGATAATCTTCATGCCAAGCGGAAGCGTAAATTCAAGGAGGAATCTACATAAGTAGATTCAAGCTCAAGAGAAGACTGAAGAAATGTAAATATTCATTTCAATTTAACTTTTGCTCAATGTACTTTGGTCATATTCTTTTCGTATTCTAATCTTCACTGAAGAAAGTAGAATAACTGTTCATTCGTTTCTTATATTTCACTTTAACATAGGCCAGAGCTTTTTCATAATAAGGACAATCGACTAATGCTAACACTACTTTCTTCTTTGCATAAAAGATTGCAGCTGGAGAATCTTTCCTCAGTATTGACTGAACCTTACTTCACTCAAGACTGAAAATGCTGGATCTCCAGCTGAGAGGTGAAGCGTTTTTGAGGAATCCGCTGAGCAGCTCCATGAGAGACTCCCTAACATGACACTGGACTAGGGGGTTCCGTGATAGTTTTGTATGCTCGTCCAGATGATTATTGACAATCTAATCTCCTGTAAGTTCATTGATTGGAAATTTAGAGTGCCTATTAAAATGGAATGTTGTATTGTTGGAGTCGAGGGAAGATCAACTTCGAGAGCGAGACCAGCTTCGTGTTGAGCGCCCAGCGCGTGTGCTGAACGAAGCACATGTTGCGCACGGAGTACGTGTTGGACGCGTTGAGCAGTCCAGAAGACACCCACACAAGTCTGCCGTCAATTTATATTTTGCCTACCCAATGAAGTGAGTAGCACGTAGGCGCTGGTGATATCTAGAGGTGTTGAGATAAATCTCTCTGTGCCCTGTTGGATCATTAGTAGCGCATCACAACTTGAGTCTTTGTTTGATCGGCGTGGACGCATAGAAGCAGACCCACCGCATCACTGAGTACACAAGCATAGTGTACGTGAGGCCAGAGAGCAAGCACAGGGTGTCTGTCATGTTTGTGCGGTCGTACATGAACTTCCCCAACTCTCACAGTACTGACACCGTGGAGTGAAGGATGCTGACCCTTCTTCATCCCTACGGATGCTTTCCTCGTCCGCACAAATGACTCAACTGACTGGCCTAGGCCTAGGCCTAGGCCTGCGTTATTACATGTGTCCTCTGGGGGTGTCACACAGCTGCACGCAGCCATTGCACCAACACTTTCCTCGAGGTCTTTTTTCATGCCCAAGACTGAGTAGAGCTTAGGCCCATGGGCCTGGATCCAACCGGGTGTCGTTATTCGCAGCATGACACGTATGCACTGGCGCATTAGTGCGGATATGCAAGAGACAGCATCAAAGAAACATCTCACTTTTTTGGCTCATCCATGAACGCGTGCGAGCTTTTTGTGGTTCACACTGCACTCTTATTTACGTCGATCGCAGTCTCACTTTCTTGGCAGCTGATTTGCTGACTGCTGTAGTTTCTGCATAGCTCATCTCAGATAGAACAGGACGAATCTGCCGAAATGCCTCCCGAAGACGTTCTTCACCGCCACTGCTCAGCGTGCTACAGCTTCACCCGCTGTACGAGGGACGGCGACTCCTGCGAGTTCCTGAGCTGTCTCTGTGGCGCCGTCTTTCACTCCTGCAAGGAGGAGGAACACATCTTGCTCTGCCCCAAGATCAGGGTTCCCTGCCTCAACGCCCAGTTCGGGTGCACCGCGGAGATGCCCAGGTGAGTGGGATATTTTTGTGCCGGGAACAGAAAACGAGTGATGAGTGAAAAATCCCCGAGCGCAGGTTCTCGCTGGGTCATCACCTGGAAAAGTGCCCCGCCAGCGTGGTCATGTGCATGGCCGAGTGGAACCGGTGGCCGACTTACTCGCCCGAAAAGGTTAACAAAAAGGGCACGGTCAGAACGCGAAATCCCTACGCGGAAGAAGGACAGCTAGGTCAAATGGCAGCATGGACTTTTGGACTACTGCTGGTGCTGACGCATCATTTCCTACTTAGATTACGACCTGCTCATGCGCGATGAGAGGATGTTGGAGGGACTGAGGCGCGTGAGGCGCAAAACGAGGCTGTGTTTGCGAAACAGCCTCACCAGGCACGTACCAACATGAGCATGAGTGACCTGAGTCCCCCTCGGACCTTTTCAATACGAGACTCCGTTTGTTGCAACTTCAGAAGGTTCCCAGCGGTTCCGCTGCCCCGGAGCGCCACCGGGGATCACCCAGTCCTGTGTCAACCTGACGGAAGCCACCTAGAAGAGTGCGAGAAAGACGAAGAAGACGAGAACGAAAATTTCCTGCACCTGGGCGATTATGGAGAATACAAAGGTAAGTTGATACCAATGCTGGACATTCCTTGCTGACGTCTGGGATACATAGTTGCAGTCCCTGCACGAAAGATGCAAGGTGTCTCTGTCCTTGAGTGCACAAGTTCATCTGTATTAACATCTCATTGAAGGCATGGGATGCCTCGACAAAGCCCTGTCCCGCCAGATGCAGCAGTGGCAGTCAGACCTAGACGAGAGACTGCGCGACCGCAAGCGGCCGCCGAGCTACTGCGACTACCCTGAGCTGGAGAAAGGTGGCATTCACGGCCATTGCTCCAAGTGCTTCTGGCTGGGCTGCACCAAGACGTTCGAGGTGGGAGCCGCGTCAGAGCAGAGTTCCTGCAAGATGGTGCAATGCTCGTATGGATGTGGCGCCAAGCTCCATCACTGCAAGATGTTTGAGCACAAGGTCTGAGTGGTCACTGTGCCCAACTTGGGTGCTCTTGACGTTCTCTCTTTTCAGATGATTTGCCCGTTATACGAAGAGGAGGAGGAGGACGCGTGGATGTACCGGGGGAACAAGTCTCGGGGGAAGAAGGAGCTGAATTTGCCACTGGAACACAAATCAACGAGACTGAAGAAGAAGTTGAAACTACAACCTCAAATGCTGCAGAAACACTGGGGCGAGACCCAAGACGTCTTCGTCGGCCCAGACGAACCTGCTGCTAGGAGGTACACAAATGTCGCTAGGCACCGCGTGCCAGTGCCGCCTCCTATGCCAGGATCCATACAGGTAAAGTCTCTTGATGATGCGCTGGCATCGCCATTCCTGCCACTGTTCTTCGACCTCTTGCTCCATCTGCAGAAGGTGTTCCGCCTGGACCTCCGGCTGGAGACGATCACGCGCCTTCAGACGAAACCCAAGGCAGATATTGAATTTCCAATGAGTATTTGATTTTAAAGAGAATTAAGTTAACTAGGAACGCAAAAACTTTAAAATTAGAATTATTTCCTGTTACTCGCTCGTTGAGTCACACTCGCTCTCGACGCGATACTCATTGGAAACGACTTCATCTCAAAGGCCATGTACACGTTTGTCTGCGGGGGCGAGTTCAGGAGGGACGAGTTTGCTGATCACGCCAAGAACGTGCATAACGACATCATGGGCGGAATGAACAATTGGTGACTCATAGAGCAGGAAGCTTTTCTGACTGCGTGTACTCACTGCAATCTTCATAGGATTGAGCACCGATGCCCCTTGGCTACGTACGGATGCTCCTTTGCCGCCCGTCGACTCTTTCCGCACGACCTGAGGCACACGTTCAGGTTGTGCATGTCCTCATGCGTATTGAGATCACCCTGGGTTTCCATTTGATTCACCTAATGTGCTCCCATCGTTTCCTGCAGGTTCAGTTCCTCCAGCGAGAGCTTTGGAGTGATTCTCAGGAGTCAGCAGGAGAAGCCTAAGGCATCGAAGAAGCCGATGCCGAAAGCAATGGGTAACTCTTCAAGATCGCTTTTGGACTTTCCCGTGGAGATATTGCTCAAGATCCTACACTATCTAGACTCATTTTCGTGAGTGCTACAATCATGAATTGTTTCCTGTGGCTTCAGTTTGTCTAATTCCTGCAGGCTCTGCAACGTGGCTGTGACTAATAGACAATTGCGTGATCTTTGCTGTGATCTGCTCGATTCACGAGGATGCGTCGGGCTTCAGTGGGAGAGACACCGGGACAAGAAGAGCAAGAAGATATGCTGGAATGTGGCATACAAGGTGACCAACGTCTCGGGAACCGGGTGCGAACATTAATATTCAGTGTGACTATCATTTGCAGCGTTGGTTCTTCAGCTCGGCTGTGTCACCGGTGAGGTCCTGGGCCTTCGCCGAGAGCGGATCCGCCGTCGCCGAGCACCTTAAGGTCCAGGCAATCCACAGGCTGGAGCTTACTTTCTTAGATTTACTGCTCTCCTTCGTATTTGCTAAGGCAAACTTCGGGGACGGTGGTTGATTAGAGGTTTTATAAGCTTTATGAGCGAAGGGACGGCCGTAGTTCAGCTTGGAGTTGGAGGGTAGTAAGCACGAATCCCTTGATTGAAAGATGACTGTCTCCAGCCTGTGCATGTGCTTCGTCAAGGCCTGTCCGTACAATGTCAAGGGGCACATTGGCAGCGGCGTCATGACCAAGAAGTCCAAGGAGTGGGACCAGGTAATGGACTCCTTCGCCGTGTGGTACAAGTCGAGGAAAACCATGTGATGTTAAAGAGACTTCACACTTTAACTATTTTGTTCAAACATGATATCACGCCAAATTTTTTAATGCTGCGAACTTGGAATGTCACGAATACAACAAGGTTGTGCTGAGAGAAGACGATGCACGAGTCCGCCTGCTGCTAGACGTCGGACGTGATCCGCGAGGAGATTGTGCTTGACCCATGCCGCCAGATGCTCACCCATCATAAGGGCAGCATTGCTCACAATAGGTGCCTCGTGGAGCATTCGTTCCCACTGATATTGACGTGATCTGTCTGTACGAAAGTGCGGGACGGTGAGAACGGCATTCACTATACTGGTCGTCCTACTCCTCATGCGAAGCCAAATCCAGGATATCACCTTCTACACCGGGCCGACTATAGTACCGTATGTTCGCTGTCACGTTAGTCTTCTGCAGATAGTCGGGTTTGGAGCCGAACGTGATGGGGAGCCAGACATCGTGGACCATGTACCGGAGCTGTAGATCCTTGGACTCGCGCCAACGGCCATTGAGGATGCGCCATCTCAACCACTTGCTTTAGCCATGCCATCGGTCCAGATTGACGTGCTGTTGACAGACACCACACCAAATGGCTAAGCCAGGTCGCTTTGATGCGTTTGTGACAATAGTCATTGGCAACCATCCCTATGATGGCCACACCGGACTTGTCGCAGCGGTCCACTTCCGGGAGAAGCTGAAGCGATAACCGTGCTTCTCGTAGAGATGCTGGACGTCCGTCATCTGGATCGATCCAAAGTGCGCTGCCTGACTCAGATCTCTCTTTCTTCCAGCATCTGGAATGATCATGCTCATCTTGGAAGAACGACGAAGGGCGTCCCTTCCAGCTGTTGGTACCATTGACTCCAAAGCTTTCTCAAGAGTCCGGGATTGGCTTATCCCACTGTTCTTCTGCAGTCATTCTGCCGACCTTATGCACTCTTATCAGCTTCGGCATGGTCACTCTGGCCATGACAATGTATGGTGCCAGAGGGCCCAAGGGATCAAATTACTTTGCGTCCGTCGGTTGTTGTCCCAAAGACCTCCGGTAGTCAGACCACCTCCCTCCACCGACACTTGAAGGTGAAGCACCCAAAGGCCAGGCTGAAGGAGGGCTTGGCCACTGGCAGCGGGGTATCCAAGGTGAGCTCTGTGTCTGGGCTGTTCAAAAACATACAGCCCTATTTCTGCCTTGAGCTCATCGACGAGGACGAAGCTGAACAGAGCTGTTGCCAAGATGTTTGCACGTGGCTACCAGCCCTTGAGCATTGTCCGACATGCGGGTTTCAGGGACCTCACTCAGACCTTGGACCCCAAGCCTGCCAGTCGAGGCACTCCTGACAGAGGAGATCCTTCGATTGCTGCGCAAGAAGATGGGCTGAAGAAGCTCTCCAAAGCCCACAATGTTGGCTTGACAATCGACATGCTTTTAATTCTATGTTTTTAAGGCTTGCATGTGGAAATGAGACACTCGCACACTGCTGTTTTTTGTTTTTCCTAAAATGCATTGTGTTATTGTTGACCTCCGCAGTCTGCGTTCATCCTCACCACGTCCGAGTGACTCTGACCCAATGTCAATCCCAGAGAGTCACAGCTTAATGTGGATGCCTGGAACTCGCTCATTTACATGCTCGTATATCAAACTGAGACTCAAATGCAAACACTTGTGTACAGGGTCAAAGAGCTGCTGAAAGTGCAGTATTATCTCTATTACGCGTTATTTCTTTATACACCTTATCTCATTGCGCCAGTAAAACTAAGGTGTTACATAAAGAGAAGAGCGTCATATAGATCATTGAGGATGGCTGAGGAGCGTCAATGCTGTAATCATAAGAATGATACCAAATACGTCGATGTCGAGCTGCCAAGAGTGTACAAAACTGTCACACACACGCGCGCTCGCTTAAATAACACACATACTGGAACACCCGCTGAGACCTTGGTCTCTTTTACTTTTACTCGTTGAGGTTCTCGTTGAGCGCGTAGAGGTCCTCCGAGGCCGGGCAGTCGACGTTGCACCACCAGTTGCTCACCAGGAGGCTCACTAGGCAGGGGAAGGAGCTTTGTCGATTGCCAGACTGCTCGGAGTGCGACACCTGAAGGAGGAAAGTGTACTCAGTGTTGCTCTTCTCCCTAATGGACGGGCTGGAGGTCGAGTCGTGTTGGACACCTGACACTATGGAGGTCTGAGTTACCTTCTTACAGTAGGAACCGTTTCAAAACAAGTTGCTTTAACAGCTCCATCCGCATTATACTGTGTTTCTTTCGAACTCTATTAAGTTTTTGACCTGTTTTAAGGGGATACAATTGTTTGACATCAAATAGTCTGGTCCAGGAGTATTTTGGTCTATGCTAATAGAGGCCAAGAAATTGTCATTTGTGAGGTGTTACATACATTGCTTAAAAACAACCCCTGCTGCTCGAGGTACAATCATTTCTACTGCTCCTGGCAATCATGTCCTCAACAGCAGAGAAATCACCAGTGAGGTCCTTCTGGGCATCCAGAGTAGCAGGTTTTGGCCTTGCCACCTCAACCATGCAGTATGATCAAAATCAAGGCATGAACGGAAAGGTACCTAAGTTTTCCTTAGGTTTGTTAACCTGATGCCTGATGCCAAATGGTGAAGATTTGTTCAAGTGGTTTTTTAAAACAACTGTTTGAGAAACATTTGAGAAACATTCACAGCGGCGACCCCGCCGATCACGACCTGGGGTCCGCTTTCACGCAGGAGATCGGCGAAGCGATCCTTGGGAATCTTGGGCGAGAACTTGACATTGTCGGAGTAGCACAAACCTGGAAAACACGAAGCAACTCGTGTCAACTTTTGCTTGTGTCTTCCAGTTCCCGTAGGTCCGCTCCAGGTGGACCTTCAAGTAGACATGAGACATCTAGGAGAGGAGTTGACTGTTGCCATGCCAGGCTAAGGTCTACATGAGGGACAACTGGAACTAGGGCTGTTATTCAAGCTGTTTCTCCAGACCGAGCCAAGGGAGAGATACAAAAGCTCAACCGAACACTTCTATTCTCAGTTTGAAGCAGAGAAAAGAAGGACAGCAGACTCGAGTCATAACGATATCTTTGGTCAGTAAATTCTTAATAATGTTATTATGTAATTTACTGCACGAAGGCTTGATTAGCCCACAATTGTTATAATGAGAAATATGACCATATTGAGCATTGCTATAATAAGTTTGCATTGACTTGGACTTTGCATTATTGCTTATAGAGATTAGGCCCAGACTACAATTATTTTTCATTCTTCAACATAAATTGTTGCACTGTATTATTACTCTGCTTCTAAAAGGAGAGGGGAAACATTGCTTTAGAGGCAAAGTAGCACTTGAGTGTTTTCATCTCTAGAAACTCGAGGGATCTAAAAATTCGGCTCGGCTCGCAACAGCCCTAGTTGCCAAAGCATTATTACAACGTATACAACGTGCCAAATATGAGCAAACTCTTTATCTCTACTCGTCGTTTTATGCAGTAACCCTGTCTCTTCTGGTAAGTTGACTCTGTGAAAGAGGGTGCATCAAGCCGGTGGCAACCCGAGGTCGGACCCGAACAGACCTCGGGGCGGGTGACGTTTGTGCATAAGGCCTTCAGGCCACCCCTTGACTACGTGCAACTCAGTAGAGAAACTCACTTTAGTTGGTGTTGTGCGCACATGTTTGCATTGTCTCCTCTTCATTGCACAGCACGTACGCACAAGTGGTGAAGGCAGCAGCTCCATGGCCATCGGGCCAGACCTCCGAGGCCTGGGTCTCCGGGCTCCGGGCCGGCTCACCACAAATCTCTACCCTGGCTCGGTTCGCTTGCATTTTCCCGGTGACTGCGGAGGAGGACGCAGAAGCGTGAGTTTTAAGAACATTTTAGCAAAGTTGGCCAAAGGGATGGAGGCCCATTTTTGTCCCGCTCTGACTCGTTGTTGATTGGTCATTCTCAAAAGAAATGTTTTAGGTCTGCTTTGTTGTAAAGGGTCCCACGTGTACTATTTAGAGTGTTTAGAGTTTATTTAGAGCATTGTGGCAACACCGCAGGCTACGGCAAAATAAAACCGCCCCGACGCTCACACATATTTAAGTAAAACTTAAAAAAAAAAAATCGAAACTAGTGTTTGCTTTATCTGGGAAACGATCGCCCGTGTTCAAGGCAAGAGCTCGAAAAAACTAGTCTATCCCACCATTCACTTTTTTTTCACTATTCTGCAGTTACGAAAAAGTTGTGCTTTTTTCACTATTTACTTTTTTGCACTGTTCTGAAATAGTACAGAATGAGCCTGGAATCCTTTGAAAACACTGATTTATTAGTTGAAAACATTGTAAAAATTAATTGTACAGTAGTTGCAGGTCACTTGTCCTTCTCCAGGACTCATTTTCAGACCAGAACCGTCCTCCTTCCCTAGAATGTTTGCAACCTTGTTGCTTCCACATGCAACAAAAGTGAATGGTGGAATAAAGTTAGATATTTCCCTCCAAAAAGTAGCAGTTTTTTCACCCCAACTGCTATATTCCCTCGTTCGTTCCTCGTTCGGGAAAATACCAGCAGTTTCGGTGAAAAAAAGCGCTACTTTTTTTCTCGGACAATAAATAACTATTTCTCCTCCCTTCGTTGCTTTGGGCTGGTCTCTCTCTCCGATGCCTTCATCAACATTCGACGACTTCTTTGCAGCTGTCCAATCTGCACCATGACCACCTCACCGCCCAAGTCCCTGCTGGACTCGTTCGCACAAACCCAGAACAAGGAGATCGTGTGCAAGGCTGCGGTCGCGTTCGAGCCCAAGAAGCCCCTGAGTGTTGTCGACATCCGCGTGGCGCCCCCCAAGCGAGGCGAAGTCCGCGTCAAGGTAATCGCGAATGCGCTCTGCCACACCGACATCTACACCCTCGAGGGTCACGACCCCGAGGGACTCTTCCCGTCCGTCCTGGGCCACGAGGCCGCGGCAATCGTAGAATCATTGGGTGAGGACGTAACGTCAGTGGCTGTTGGGGACGTCGTCATCCCCTGCTACACGCCAGAGTGTCAAAAAAAGGACTGCGTCTTCTGCCAGAGTGAAAAGACCAACCTCTGCCCAGCCATCAGGGCCACGCAGGTGAGCAGTATTTCCCGTGGCACACTGCACATCACGGACAAAGTCCAGCCAACAGCACTTCGTACCAGATGTGCCAAGGAAAAGTTCATTGATCAAAAAATCCTGGTTTGTACAGGAGTCCTTGTACATTGCAGAAACGGTCATTGTTTATGTGGGTATGACCGAGCAGGAGTAAGAAATGTGTCATGCCGACCACAAGATCTTGTACCAGCCTCTGGACCAGCATAACGTATCATTATTTATACCGTGCTATATCCTACCGTGCTGTACACGAAACTGACGTTAATGCTTTTACTCAGGGCCAAGGCGTGATGCCCGATGGCACCTCTCGCCTCTCCACCATGGACGGCAAGGTCATCAACCACTTCATGGGTTGCTCAACCTTCGCCGAGTACGCCGTCATCGCCGAGATCTCGGCGGCAAAGATCCATCCGGGAGCCGATCTTAACAAGGTGAAGTCGAAAGGATTTGTTAGTCAACTGAATGACTTTTTATATCTCTCTCGTACAGATGTGCTTACTCGGCTGTGGCGTCTCCACTGGCTGGGGCGCCGTGTTCAACACGCTCAAGATGGAACCCGACAAGACCGTGGCTGTTTTCGGCCTCGGCGCCCTTGGTCTGTCTGTCATTCAGGCATCTAAGGTGGCCGGAGCGAGGTAACCAAGAACGCAACTCGCGTAACCCCGGTCTTGAGGGTCAATTTACTGTCTTCAGGTACATCGTGGGTGTGGACCTGAATACCGCCAAGTTCCCCCTGGCGGAACAAATGGGCGCCCACGCCTGCGTCAACCCAGGGGACTGCAAAGACGGTGACGTCAAGGGAGAACTGTTGGCTGTAGAAAAGTGAGTGACCGTCTTTTCTGTCGTTGTTCTGGAGTAATTGCTCATATAACACAGGTGGGGGTACGACTACACCTTCGACTGCACTGGGAACGTGGGTGTGATGAGGACAGCGCTCGAGGTTGCGCACCGTGGATGGGGAGAGAGCTGCATCATCGGCGTCGCGGCCGCAGGGAAGGAGATTTCAACAAGGTAACACTAAGGCTTTGCTTCTGTCATAAGTCTGTACCAATTGTGCTGTGTTCCTCAGGCCCTTTCAGTTGGTCACGGGCCGCCAGTGGAAAGGGACTGCCTTTGGCGGCTGGAAGAGTCGCCGTGAGGTTCCACGGCTGGTGCAGAGCGTCATGAGGGGCGAATTGAGCCTGGACGCCTACGTGACACATTCTATCTCTGACTTGGGCGGCGTTAACGACGCCATCGAGGCTCTGCACTCAGGCAACTGCCTCCGGGCAGTCGTGCGCATAGCCGAGAATCCCATCAAGCCGGACAATAAGCCGACGCTCAAGGGTAACGTGAAGCTTGAGGGCGGTCGCCTGCAGCAGGTGACGCACTTCAGTGAGAGCACCCAGTGCAACATGACATTTTCGGTATTCCTGCCGACCCGACGGATGCGCTTGGATCCGGATCCACCGGTTCTGATCTACCTTTCCGGCCTCACCTGCACCGACGAGAACGCCCGGACCAAGGCGGCCTTTGCACAAGAGGCAGCAAGGTTTGGACTCGCTGTCGTCTTCCCCGATACCAGTCCCAGGGGACTCGGTCTTCCTGGAGAGGTGAGTGAGCCTGCGCTGACAACGTCCGATACGTGGTGTCGGGATAAGTTATGAACGAAGCCGTACTTCCTTTCTCATTCGTGGGTGTTGACCCCTCTCACCCATGCCCTAGCCCGCATGGATAGCGCCGGACTGACCACCTTCAGATACCTGAACATTTGTTGTTCTAGGATGACAGCTACGACTTCGGCTCTGGCGCTGGCTTTTATGTGAATGCCACCGAGGCCCCGTGGTCGACCAACTACCGTATGTACGACTACGTGAACGTCGAACTGCCTTCAATCTTGTCCGCCTTCTTCCCGGTCGACGTCCGCCGGATCTCAGTGGCCGGACACTCCATGGGCGGTCACGGAGCCCTAATTTCCGCCCTCAAGAACCCGGGAAAGTTCAAGAGTGTCTCCGCATTTTCGCCCATCTGCAACCCCACGCAGTGTCCGTGGGGGAAGAAGGCGTTCGAGGTAGTGACTGCGATTGGAAAGGTCCCAACGTCTGTATTCGTGCTTTTGCTCACTCGTCGATGCCATTTTCAGGGATATCTTGGCTCCGTCGACGCTGGCAAGGACTATGACGCCACCCTCCTTATGGAGAAGTACGAGGGCGAGCAGATTCCGATTCTGATTGATCAGGTCAGCCTTGACACACCAGCCATGGTGGACATTTGGGCTTTGGGGAAGAGGTTCATGCAGTGCTCATCAAGTTTCATTCTATGTCTTCAGGGCACCGCGGACAACTTCTTGAAAAACCAGCTCTGCCCCGAAAAGTTCGCCGCTGCGGCCGCAGCCACCAAGTACCCGATCAGGCTGAGGATGCAGAGCGGCTACGATCACTCCTACTACTTCATCTCCACCTTTATGAGAGATCACATCGAGCACCACGCCAGAGCCCTGGGACTCACCGGGTTTTGATGATGCTGATCCAAAAGAAAGTCCTCGGACTCACCGGGTTTTCATGATGCTGATCCAAAAGAAAGTGGCAAAAAGGCGATTATCACCCGCGACTATATTTTTAAAAAAGATACTTATTTTATGAATTTGGTAGCACTGTTAAAAAAATAACTTGTGGCCAACCTTCCCCTCCTAATCTCTTTATAATGTAGATAACAGCAAACAACACTTCTTGCCTGATATAATTCGCACAAAATTTGCACACTCTGTTACCGTTCTATCCCATGGATTAAACATGCACTTTAACTCTCATACATGCGCACACTAAGTGAAGGGAACTTTTTACCCCTCACCTTGAGAGTCCGAGCTCCTACAGCCTCTCAAATGCTTGAGAGAAGTTTTAGGGCTGCTTTGCTTAGTCAATTTTCTATACGCGCTTTCTATGAGCAGAGTCTAACATTGATTGAACCGGTCGAAATTGCTTCTGTGCCTACGCCTTAAGCATTGCAAACAAAATGAAAGTTTGATGCAATTGTTGGAGTAAAAATTTTCCCGAATTCTTGGTGTGACAACGGTTCTTTTTCTCCTTGCGCTACGAGCTGTTCTTGACGACGGCGAAGTCTGTTTCATTCGCACGGGATTGGAGTTGCCTTAGGCACAATGGATCCTCTCGATAAGGAACAGCGAGGGATCTTTGATTCCAATGGAGCTTTTGTTGTACAGGGTGTAGACAAAGGGACATGCTGAAGTGACGTCACATCTCGTCCCAACGGGGGTGCCATGCAGGCTTCTGGTCTGGCCGACGACGTCTCCGCCACGGCCAATCCGTAACAGGACTACGCGGAGGTCGTAGACGATAGCGATGGGTTCAAGTAGCTTGGACTTGACGTCAAACTGTTGTACGAGGTCGTATAAGCGCAACACTTTAATGACAGCAAGTTGCTCATGTGCAATCACACTTGTTGTAAGTCCTTCTCTATGTGAGCAGGCATGTGCTTCTTCCTCTGCTCATTCACGTACCACTCCAGCCACTCCTCCGGATTCTTGTTCTTCGCCCAGACCAAATAGTCTTGGGGAGGCTTGCCCTCTTCGAGTTTCACAAAGTAGTTGGTGTACTTGTACTCCACCTGCAAGCACAACCTGCAACAATATCATCTCCACCGTGATCCTGTTTTTAGCTCACCTCTCCCATCCTTCCCCTCGCATGCCTTCTGACGCCCTTTATGACGTCTCCTTTGGAGGCAAAGGACTCTGCTACCCACAGATTGGTCTTGAACTCCACATGATGATCTCTCACCGCAATCTCCTGAGCTTCTTGGATCACCTGATCAAGGAGACATGTGTGAGCTACGACATCTATGATCTCATATTGCATGTACTCACCTCTTTCGCCACGACCGCTCCTTTGAGAGAGATAAAGCTAAGTTGTCTGATCGCCTCCTCCACGCTCATGCCCCTCACCAGGCTAGCGATGTACCACATCTTGTCCGGGGAGTATTTGATGAGCGCACGCATGTGGCACACGTAGGCAGGCCGAATTTCGTTGGGCTGCGATGTACACAGACATGTGGTAAAAGTCTGACAACAATTGATTCTGAGTCCTGCTACCTTCAGCACTCGCTTCGAGTTCCCTTCCGCCTCCTCCTTCGTCAAGGCTGCTCCCTTGGCCCTAGCGTATTCATCTGCAGGCAACTCGTCCAACGGAGGGTGGACCCTCAGGTTATAACTGGGCCATCTGTGGAGAAGTGAAGCCGTGCAGTGTATTTGCTGGTGGTTACTCCTCCGGGTTATCGTATCCCACCTGAGGACCCGGGAAAGTCTGGCTCACATACCTGAAGGTTCTTCCGGCACTACCCGGCATCGTGAGTTCCTTGTGCCATTCTTCGGTGCCCGCCGGCTTCTCCGAAGTCACTGACAGCGACGTGGAAAAGCAGAGCTCATTCCTGGCCAAGATTCTTCCTCGTCGCCTCGTCGTTAGCCACGACGCCGAGGAAGAACACAGTCGACGGCACCAAGACATTCTCAATGCTTTAGTTTGTTTACTTCATAGCAATGCTCTGCATGAACAACCCGAGCACGAGCCCAGGGCAGCACTGGGCTTTGGGCTTTGGGCTTGACCTGATCCTCTTCCAGTAGCAAAATGGGGCCTCGTCGGCGCATATGGTCACCTGGGACACCCACTTTGACCCCTTCGAGCCCTCTCCAGGTCCGAGTCAAGTGCCCCAAAGCCCGGGCTTAGGGTTTCTCGTGCTTGAAACCCACCACGAGTGTGTACGATCCTGTGCACCTCCACACAAGCCTCTTACTGCCGGTTCGGCCACGCCGCGAGTCGCGAGGCTCGTGACTGTTCCGGTCGCTACAAGCGCAGCTGGAGCGCGCGTTGCTGCTCGAAGAGCAGGCCAGGGGTGTCTAACCTGACCAAGAAGTGCTCCGTTCTGACGGTTGCTGACGCTGATTCGCTGGTCGCTGAGCTCTCGCCCGCTTTTCATCTGTCCTACTTCCTTCGAGATCAATCATCACCGTCTCCAAAATGTCTTCGTCCGCCGAGGTCGCGCCCTCCGACGAGTCGCTCTATCCCATCGCGGTCCTCGTCGACGAGCTGAGAAACGAAGACGTACAGGTAAAAGGTACTATATAAGTTCTCTATTGGCTCGCTTCAATTGCACATCCACTCTCTTAGCTGCGCCTGAACTCCATCAAGAAGCTCTCAACGATCGCGTTAGCCCTGGGCGTGGAACGCACCCGTACAGAGCTCATTCCTTTTCTCACCGACACCATTTATGACGAAGACGAGGTTAGTCTCGAGAGCGAGAGAAATCATGACGCTGCATGACGCTGTCTTGTACTTGCACTAGGTTTTGCTGGCTCTGGCCGAACAGTTGGGCGCATTTACTCCCCTTGTTGGTGGCCGCGACTACGTCCACTGCCTACTGCCGCCCCTCGAGTCTCTGGCTACTGTGGAGGAGACCATCGTCAGAGACAAGTCCGTCGAATCTCTGCGCTGCATTGCTGAGGAACACTCTGCCCAGGACCTCGAGACTCACTTCGTCCCGCTCGTCAAGACCTTGGCCACCGGAGACTGGTTTACATCAAGGACGTCGGCATGCGGGCTCTTCGCGGTGTGCTACAAACGCCTGCCCGCGCCACTTAAAGGTGTTGTTAGTGTTCTGATTGCCACACGAGAAAATGCTCCCTTCTATCTATCGAGTCCATGCACTTCAGTAGTTGAGCGACTGTTGAATGATCACCAAATGTTCCTTCCAGCCGAGTTGAGGAGTCAGTTCCGCAATCTCTGCCAGGATGACACGCCGATGGTGCGCCGAGCAGCTTCTGGCAAGCTCGGCGAGTTTGCCAAGGTAGTGGAGGTGGACTTCCTTAAGTCGGACCTCATCCCAATGTTTGTAAACCTGGCACAAGACGAGCAGGACAGCGTGCGGCTTCTTGCCGTGGATGCATGCGTGTCCATCTCCTCGCTGCTGCAGACGGAGGATGTGGAGCAGCTCGTCATGCCGACCTTGAGGCAGTGTGCGGAGGACAAGTCCTGGAGGGTGCGCTACATGGTGGCGGACAAGTTCACGGACCTTCAGAAGGTGGTGGGACCCGAGATTACGAAAAACGATCTCGTTTCGGCATTTCAGGTACGAAAGGAATGGGTCGCAACGTTGTCCACTTGCTCAACATCTTGCATCTTTGCAGAGCTTGCTTAAGGACTGTGAGGCTGAGGTTCGCGCAGCGGCAGCCCACAAGATCCGAGACTTTTGTCACGCGCTGGATCCTGCCGTACAGGAACAGGTCATCATGACAAACATATTGCCGTGCGTAAAGGACCTGGTGCAGGACGCAAATCAGCACGTCAAGTCGGCTTTGGCCTCGGTCATCATGGGACTCTCGCCAATCCTAGGAAAGAGCAAGTGAGTGACGATAAAGTCCCCATACGATTGCTCGCCAAGGAAGTGACTGGTTTTCCTCTCGACAGTACTATCGAACATCTCCTGCCCTTGTTCTTGGGCCAGTTGAAAGACGAATGTCCCGAAGTACGCCTTAACATCATCTCCAATCTGGACTGCGTGAACGAAGTTATCGGAATCCAGCAGCTGTCTCAGTCATTGCTTCCTGCAATCGTGGAGCTGGCGGAGGACACCAAGTGGAGAGTTAGGCTTGCGATCATAGAATACATGCCCTTGTTGGCAGGTGAGAGCGATGATGGCTGTGACGTCGTCAAGACGTTGGCGATCTGTTCTCGTAACCACAGCAACTGCGTGGTGAATGTGCCATTGATTCTTTTTGTCCCTCCCTAGGGCAACTCGGCGTGGAATTCTTTGATGACAAGCTTAATGCTCTCTGCATGACTTGGCTGATCGATCACGTCTATGCGATACGTGAGGCAGCGACCAACAACCTTAAGAAGCTTGTCGAGCAGTTCGGCACCGACTGGGCTCAGCAGACGATAATCCCCAAAGTCATCGCGATGTCGAGGGATCAGAATTACTTGCATAGGATGACCTGTCTCTTTTGCATCAACGTAAGCTCTTCCTTTCTCCCCGCGACGAACCCCGTCTAATGCGTCATTTCAATCAGGTTCTAGCTGACGCCTGTGGGCCAGAGATGACCGAGCGCCTTCTGCTGCCCACGGTGCTCTCGATGGCAAGCGACCCCGTAGCCAACGTGCGATTCAACGTGGCAAAGACTCTGACCTTGGTGGGTCCGAATCTTAACACGACTATCATGCAGTCTCAGGTCAAACCCACACTAACAAAGCTGAACGAAGACGCGGACTTCGACGTGCGTTACTACGCGTCAGAGGCAGTGTTGGGTGAGTCGTGATTGGTGAAGATGGCGGTGAAAACGCTCTTCCACTTGGCTGTCTCTTTTCCTTCCAGCGTGTGCTTGTTGAGGAAGTTGACGCGGACAAGCAGTATGATGTTGTTATGATGACCTTTGCCTTGTCGATCTGGTTAGACAACTGCGAGGGCGGACGGACGGACAAGGGTCACCGCGACATCGTCCTCACGCGGGAGAGAAGAAATCTATGTTTATGTAGTGTAGGAATGTGAATAAAAGTGCATCGATGGTGGATGTGGCGACGGGCTCGAGCTGCTGGCTGCAGCCGCACATGTCATTCACGGTCCTCGTACTGCACCTGCTCCGTTCGTTGAGTAACGCTAGAGAGCGATCCAGCTTCTTGCGACAGAGCAAAGACAGAAACCTCCCTGAGAAAGCCCCTCCTTTCTATCGAGAGTAGCACTGTAACATACCAGCAAGAGGGGAAAAAATCGATACTTGGTGGCCTTAGCTAGTTGCTGACGATCATCACGATCTCTCGCTGTCCTGGAGAAAGTGGCCGAGCGTTTCCTCAGTCGGAATGAACCAAGACCCCATCACCATCATCCCCGTCGAGTTCAGCAACAGCGAAGAGAACGGCAACACCAGCAGTTCCGTGAGGAGGCAGCATCAGCCAAGAAGCAGTAAGGGACATCATAGAAAGGCGAAGAAGTCGCGATCTTCGGACATGGATCACGATTATAGGTACAGACAGTGGAGCTTGGAGCAAAGGCTGTGGTAGAAAACAATTCAATATGATATTCAACAGATTCGTGAGACATTGAAGAAGGATGCAGTCACAACACATACATAGTTACACACCAACAATTTGTAAGGATTCGCATTAACTTTTTCAACCGAACAAGCAGATTTCTTACATCCTTCTCGTAAGATTTCTTAAAATGTTAGCCAGGTACAGGATCATCACCGTCTGTTAAAGCAAGTACTTGTTCTTGGCCATGGACCCGGCCTTTCTCTTCGTGTCTTGGTGCGCCTCGAAAGCCAGCTTCACCTTGTCGCTCCTCCCGTTCTCGATGCCGAGTCGTTCCTTGACGATTCTGCCGACCTCCATGACGGCAGTTTCATCATCGCAGCTCGTCATCCACACGCCGATCTTGTCGCCCTTTTGGCGGACGGAGACCACCGCCCCATTCACCATGTGGCCGACGTGGTCGCCAAAAGCTTCGCCGATCAGACATAGCATGATCTGCACGAAAGTCGGGGATGATGACTTTCTATGTAGCATAGACGATCGACTCGTTTACCTCCAGCCAGAAGTTGTCCAGATGAGCCGAGCGTTGCCTTTTGTCCAGGTTAAGGAGCCAACGGCCGCCGCGGCAGTTGAGCTCGTCTTCCCACATGGGTTTGATTCCTTCCTTGAAGAGGCTGCACACAAGGAGCAAAGGTTAAGCGACGCAACTACTAACGGCAGACTCATCACCTGTAATCGCAACCAGCCTGCAGTCGACTCGCCAATTCCACGTGGTTGACGACGGCCCAGAAGTCCTCCACTGTCTGAAAGCAACGACCCCGTTAGAAGAGGCAGTAAGGTGTATTCTGACACCAGCAGCGTTTGACGCACCTGCACGGAAAGCACCGGGCGCTGATTCTCCTCCCACTGTCTAGATCGATCGTTCTTGAAAAACCAGAGCGTCCAAGAGTGCTGGAGCGGATGGCGAGGGCGAAACACGGGGGAGGAGACGGCCAGCAAGGACGAAGAAGCGACTGACGCCGCAGCCGCAGCTGCAGCCGCAGCCGCAGCCGCAGCCGCAGCCGCAGCCTTCTTTGCGTCTTCTTCATCCTTGCACCTCTTGTCGCAGGCGGCAATGGCGGCGCCGGCGTCGGCGCTTTTCGGGTGGTTCGAGTTAGAGCTCATGCTGAAGAAGGTGAACGTGGAACAAATATGGCGATTCCTATGACCAAGGTTCGGCAAGGCGAAGATTCGTAGCCACGGCTATACGACCACAGTGACTTGGTAAAATGGTGCCGAATCCACGAAATCCCACCCAATCCGGCGCTTTTTCATTGACAACTGGTCACACTGGTCACCAGGTCAGGGTCAGGCTTTGTTCCTAACAAAAATCCGGTTGAGCCAATGCTGTGCTTGAGATGTTATAGTTTAAAAAGCCGTCAAAGATGCACATTTTTGCTTCTTCTGCACCAACGACTCCAGGGAGTACTTCCGGGAACACCCACCTCGCGGCGGCGAGTTCCTGACGCGCGGCGCGGCCTTGGCCTCGGCCCAGCAGCAACAGCCGCCGCCGCCGCCGCCTTCGGATTTCGGCGGCGGACTCCATCACCCCGGTGCCAGTGTCAGATATGGAGGTGGCCTCCAGCAGCAGCAACTGGAGCAACTGGAAATGGAGCCCAGACGATACCTTGCGGCCGCGGCTGCGGCGGCCGCCGTCAGATCCACGGCAGCGTCTTCCTCGTCTTCATCAGTGAGGCACCAGACACCGAGCAACAAGGACCAACGGAGCAGGAATCCAACAATACTAAGAAAAAGTCAGCCATCTCTGTGTTTCTACGCGTGAGCTGTATGTAAGTCGTGATGACTTCATTGTAGAGTTGGACATATGCGTGTACTTGATGTCCTCGATGGGCGTCCAAATGGAAATTGAGGACGGGGCATCGGTGACGGTGGCTGAAATTCTGCAAGCGCTTACGAACATGGAGGAAGCGGACGGTGGTGGTGGCGGCGACTCAGCAGCTACGAGTCTCTTGTTGAGTTTGCCGCCGCGGCTCACCGCAGAAGTGTTCACCTTGTGGATGACGTCGCCTCTGCTTGACGTGCAGGTGAGAAAGTCTTGAACATTGTGACGATTGACTTAGTAAGAGTTGTACAATTGTGTCTGGCCATTAGTTGAAGCCTCATCACAAGCCGTTCTACATCAGACGAGAGTGGAATCATTTCCTTCAGAGGTTTTCGTCGGCTCCACTTGAGAAGAAGACCCTCGACGAGCCAATCTTGTCTCTTCAGCGAAGTGTCTTCTTCGGCAAGCGAGATGAGGCCAAGATCAAGTGAGTAATCGCTATCCAGCTCTTTCAATGATACCAGTGACAAAGGCAGGAGCTGAGGATGCCGTGGAACTTGGATGTTAACCGTGTCTCTCTTTCTCTCTCAGAGACAGCAAAGTCCTGGAGCTGCTGTACGAGGAGGCCAAGTACAACATCTTGAGCGGCCGCTACCCCTGCGAGATAGCTGACTACATTATGCTGGGAGGCATCCAGGCCCGTTTGGAGTTGGGCCCGTTCGACAGTGCCGTGCACACCCCTGCATACTTCAGGACCATCATGTTCAGGTGAAGATGGCCACGAGCTTATAGTTGAAACCCGACATCGTAGTCACCACCACCTGCCATCCTGAGTGCATGGAGTATAGAAGTCTATAACAGCAGTCATGCGCATGCCATTTTCAGGTTTCTCCCCGAACACGCCACGCTGAGTGGAAACTGGTCGTCCATTTCCTGGATCCCGTGGCGCTCGGCAGCCAAGAACTCTCCAGAGAATCGACTGATAGAGCAGTTCAAAGCCAAATCCACCAGTGTCTCCCCCAAGAGACTAGTGAGAAAGTACCTGGAGTTTTGTTGGTGAGTCATTCTTTGGCCATCAAGTTAACTGTCTGTGGCTGCAGCTTCATGGTGAACAGGTCCCTGCCATACTACGGGAGCGCATTCTTCCATGGCCAAATCGAGACTCCCGCTCGCTCTCTGACGTCCCTTCTCTTCAATCGCGATACCGAGGTCCTGATAGCCATCAACCCGAGCGGTTTCTACGTCATCGACCCGGCCAATGTGGTGAGTGTTACCATTGTCGACTGACATATATGACCATATGGTCATATGGTGCGCCTGCCCCCGTAACCCAAGTACAAATCTTTGAAGGTGGTTCTCCTGGCACTGAAGTTAGAAGAGCTTTCCTGGGACTACGCAAAGCCGTCCCAGGAAAACAACGAAGACTGCTTACCCTGCCTCTTCATTCAGTTCTGCGTCATCGAGAATGGTCGCAGAGTGTCCAAAATCTTACAAATCTTCAGCAAGCAAGCAATTCAGGTACGGGTGCATGTTGGTGTCGAACGTGCACGACTTTAAAGTGTCGCTTCAGTTACGTCGGACTGCGTCCAGATAGTAGAACAGCTCTGTATCGTTAATATGTCGGTCAAACTTTCCAGATGGACGCGCTCATCGCAACGTTCGTGGAAGACTATAAGCAGCGGGTGGCCATGTACAACGACGACTCCGAGGGAAATCTATTTAACGACGTCGCCTCGGCAGAGTCGGACGGTGAGCTCGCACAGAGAGTTATTTCATCCGTACAGGCACGTCACGCACATGTCGATGTCATGTCTCAACAGATTGTCTGGTGCCGTTGACAACTGTATCCCGGAGCGGCATCCCGGAGTCGTGCCTGAGCAACAAACTCAACAGACTGACGCTGGCCACGTTCGACGACGAAGGTACCTCGCTGGCGTTGGAGTCTCTTACATTGCCTCATTGTAATGAGCTTTTTTTTCTCCTTGTCTGGCAGGGCACTGCATCGGCCACATGGGCTCTTGGTCCTTCTCCAACTAGTAGTTGGTGGGCTTCCCAACGCTGTATCAGGAATGCCAAAACAAGCTTTGTTGAAGCGGACATGCAGACTGCATAAATGCACTCGTCAATGCACTTGTATCGTACGCGCGTCCTGGTCCTTGTACACACAGACATACGACCTCGAGTGGAAGAAGGGTCCGCTAGAGGCGGTAAATCGCTCCCGTGTTGGTCCCCGGCCACGAGGGCTGCTGCTGACACAGCCTACAAATCTCTTTTGAGAGGCTCGCGATGAGAGGCGAGTTGTTTGACTCTGTGGCCGGCCGGTTAGCCTCTCCCGCGGGCTCGAACTCGAGCCCGCAGGACTCGTCCATCCACCCCGAGCTTATGGTCGCTGCGGCCGGCAGCCCTTACTTTCTCCTCGAGCTGGCCAGATTTCTCCAGGGACGCTCGCCCGCTGCTTCAGGCTGAGCTCAGCGTTGGAGGAGGAAGCCAAAGAGAAAAACACGCATACTTTTTACCATCGGAAGTCGCTGTTGGCTTCTCTGTCGCTCTGTTGCCAGATGAGCACACGGCTCGTCATCGGTCTAGGAAGCTTCCTCTGGTCCGTGTCTCTCGGCGCTTGCTGCATGGGCGCATTGCTCTCCAAGTTAAGATTCAGCATGAGCAGTAGTAGTAGCGACAGACAGCAAGTGGTGATCGCGGCGAGCGGCCAGCACACGGCCACGCTCATCTTCTTGCACGGCCTCGGCGACACGGGACACGGCTGGGCCTCCACGCTGGCAGAGATCAGGCCGCCGAACGTCAAGATCGTCTGCCCCACGGCTCCGACCACACCGGTGACCCTGAACTCAGGTACGGCGTCTGTGCTCACCACTTTCATCTTGATGAAATCATCTCATCAATTTCCTGGCTTAGGTTTCCAGATGCCTGCGTGGTTTGATCTATTCAGCCTGGACCCTCGCGGTCCTGAAGACGAGGCCGGCATTAAGAAGAGTTCCTCCAAGGTCGAAGCCCTCATCGCCGAGGAGTTGCGGGGGGGCGTGGCTCCGGAAAACATCATACTGGGAGGATTCTCGCAGGGTGGTGCGTTGGCACTCTACAGTGGACTTACGTTGGGACGTGCCAAGGTGGGCGCCATCGTGGCGCTCTCCTGTTGGCTGCCCATGCACAAGTCGATCAAGCTCGCGTCATCCGGCCTGCCACCCGTCCTCCAGTGCCATGGTGACTGCGATCCAGTCGTGCCCTACAAGTGGGGTCAACTGACCTCCACCCTGCTGAAGGACCTGGGCGTGGACCACGTGTTTAAGACATATAGCGGGCTGGGCCACTCCTCGGCAGAAGAAGAGCTCGCGGAGGTCAGGAACTTCCTCGAAAGGTTCACGCCTAAGCAAAGCGGCAGCAACTAGTAGTCCTCACCGTCAAAGTCGATAGAGAGAAAGAAGCCGTCGCATCTGTTGAACAATTCAATATGTAAAGTTCCCAAGGAAAAATTATGAGATTAAAAGAGATGATGAGTCAATGATGATCGACGTCGTCAAGTTCTTCAAGTGGTGTAGGCTGCACTCACGACATCTCCAGTTCAAGAGGCTTGACTTGGGTATCGCCACTTGACGCAATCCTGGGCAAGGAGGAGTACGCTGAATACGGTCCTTTGACTTAAGACGGCCTCTTCTTCCTCAGCCCCGACACCTCACTGGCTCAGTTGGACAAGAAGCAGTGGTTTCTTTCGTGCAGTCAGACCAAGACAAGAAGGACGTGAAAAGACGGACTAGTCTGGGCTCAGCCGCGAAGCCGGGCTCCACCATGCTCCACCCCCGACCCTCCTCGCTCGTCAAGCACATCACAGACTTGACGCAGGATGTGGCAACGTTTCTCATCGATAAGACAGAGAACAAGAGGACGTACTTTACAGTCGGAGAGACTGCGGGACGAACTGCAACTGCTGCTAGATGAAGTCTGTCTGACCTGAGTGACATGTACGAGCAGTAATATAACTGTAAACATACGCATACTGCACATCACATTCTCCATCTTAAACTTTATTGTAAACATAGAATGGGGGAATAACTATGTTATCATCGATGAGTACTTTTGCATGAGACTGTAAGAGGGTCATTTAGGCATCAAGTGAACTAATCTTTGAAGTCAACATTTGCTTAACACCCTCTACTGGTAATTTTTGTGCATCATCTTAGACCCGTCCAAACAACTCCGCCTTAGTCCGTCAGCCCATTGTTAACACAATGTAATAGAAGTACAAGTAGAAAATCCTTTATCAGGAGATGCAAACTGAGAAGTAACATCATAAAATGGAATGGAAGCACAAACCTAACTCCTCCAGCTTTGATGCAGCATAGCAACATAAGTGTACATGGATTGTATAAGATCGACGATTAGTAACATCATCGATACATGGGTGGCACAAATGTGTTCCAGTATACACGTATAACGTTAAGCATGCATAGCACTATAACGGCACTGTAAGAGCATTCCTCACCCTCGTCGCTTGCTGAACTCTGTCAGCATGCCCTTGACCCTGCGCTGCAGCCTGTTTTCCTTGATCCACGCCAGGCGGAAGATGGGGTCTCGCTGGATCAACGCCTCCTCGGGCGTGCCGGCGGCGAAGACCACGTCCTCCGGGATCACTGGTCTTACCATAGTGTTTCTGCAGTGCTCGTTCAAGTATCTCTGACGGAGCAGAGTATACATGAAGCGGTTGATCAGAGGGGAAGTAGGGACTAGCATGGAGAGGTTATCTTGGCTTCCTCCTTGTCGAACTTCTCGCAGAAACTGCGGTGTGAGGATTGGCATGACGTAGTCCGCCTCATACGCCCACTTGAGGCAACAGGCTTCCATGTGGACGAGCACCTCCAGCCACAGGGTGGTCTCGTTCAGGCGGAACACTTCAGCGCGGACACCCTAGAACAGGACAACCGAGTCCGTTCATGCCAGCGAGTGCACAGCAGTGTATATGATGCATCATACAGAGTTGAACACGCTTATGAGGATCACTTCGGGACCGACAAAACGAGCGTCTGATCCTTACATCTGTCATGAATAAATGTCATCTAAAAGTGGGAATGTCTTGTAGAACGTTAATGCAAACATTGACAACAGCTCTGGCCACTGAAGTGAACCCCAAATGCTGCTTCTTAGTGCCTTAGTGTCGGACCTGCCTGGTTCTTTCTCCAAAGATATGTACACAAAGACTTGAAAGGTGTCCATTTCGGCCATCAGCACACTTGAAAAAGATGCACATGGCAGCAGTTGGTGCAGTCGTGGGTGACATAAGTATTATTGCTCTTGGTTGACTATTCTGTGTCCTGTGCTTTCAAGCTTGACTCCATACGAGGATTGGTCTGACATCCTGCCAATTGAGAACACAAGGTGATCCTTATTGGCGCATTCCCTTTTATGATTTATAACGTAAAATGTTGGGTTCATGTTCGATTTTTGGAAAATGTTCCTTATAAGCGTGTTCTGCACATCAGAGACTTTTAAATCTTAAAGGTTTCTGATGCCTACCTGAGGAAGCAGCTCCATACCCTGAATGGTGTTGTATACATTTTCGGCTGCCTCGACGCCGTCCTCGGCGAACAGCAACAGTATGCGACAAGTGGAAGAAGAAATATCCTCTTGTTCATCCCATCTGGATTCTCTTTTAGAATACTTCAGACCCTGGTCCACTGTAGTCGTCCCTAGGTGTGCTAAGGCCTTGTAGTTGGGGTCACAGCTGAGCATCTCTGCCGGGCTCTGCACGAGGACGCTGTGGACGAGACCTTCAGAGACGTTCTTACTACCGAGACAATCCTGACTCATTTTCCTCTTGAGCAGCCCCCCTGATAGCTGCTGAAGCTCTTTGAAGGGGTCGTCCTGTCCTAAAGCTGCCGCCAGAGTGGCCAGGATAGAAAAGAACTGATCACTCGGAATCTTTTTCTGAGGTGTCGGCGACGACTCTTCGTCAAGAAATTCCCAGACACGAGACTTGAGTTCCTGCAAGATCTGGAGACACTCCAGCTTCAGAAGAGCCTCCAACACGTCCCCGAGAGTCCCGCCGTCGGCCATGTAGATCTCCAGCATTGCCCTGGTAAGTCCCTCTTTGGGCCGAACACAAGTACGAACCCACTTGGTCTTGAGAGCGCTCAATTCAAGCTCCTTGGCTACGTCACTCCACTGAGGGAGCATGTCTGCCAACTCCTGGAAGGAAAACGAAGGGATGTGGACCAGCGACCGAGAGAGGCAAACTTGCATCGGGCTTTATTACCTGGTTGACATCGACCCAGCGACAGAGATCGTCAAAGAGTCGGACACCCGCCGGACTGAAGGTCAACTTCAGCAGGAGGATGTCCTTGGTGGCGTCGACCATCCGTCTGTACTCTTGCAAGCAACGCAATTTCGCAGCCTTCACCTCGTCCATGACGACGTCGACGTCGCTCGGGGCTTGCTCGACGACGGCGTCGGAGCCGTCGAAGGTGACCACGTTGGATCCCGCGTTCCTCGCCACCAGCGGCATGATGGGTAAAAAAAAGGCTTAGCTGAGGTAAGATCAGAACGTAACAGTCTTCAGGGCTCTCATTTTGCTACTATTTTTCCTCCTTGGTCACAGGTTACCCATGCTCGCCTAGCCTGCCAAAAGACTACGTCATTGGGTGAATTTATTGCTGATGTGGTCACTTTTGGCCAGAAACTAACTGGCAACTTAGGGCGGGAACAAGTTGACTTGCGTAAACAACAATAGGCAGGCAGTCATTGCAACAGTGAAGCGAGGACGAATGGAAACTGGAAGCCGTGTCTTCGTCTGGTCCTGGACATGTGGGCCAACCCCCTCGCCGTCTCCGCCTCGGCGATCATGAAGTTGGCGAGGACCTTTGGACGAGTGAGGCTTAAGTACTTGGTGCCTCTGGTTTTCCTCCTGTACTTGTCGGCAGAATACTTGGGTTTGTTTCTTCACTTGAGGGAAAAAGACTTCTTCACCGAATTCTCCTGGCCATTGGAGGGAACCAGCATCAAGTTGCACTCGTGGGCGTCTTCTTTTCGCTCGGGAAGAGAGCCAGAGGTCCGTCCCATCAACAAACATGACTATCTCATGCTCACCTCGGCCAAGGGAAAGTGCATCGATGAGGACAATGTGCACTACGTCAAGCTGCGGCTCGTCTACGTGGTCAAGTCGGCTGTGGACCACTTTGAACGCCGCGCGGCCATCAGGAGGACCTGGGGCTACGAGCATAGATTCTCCGACGTGCCCATTCGGACTGTCTTCCTCCTGGGCTCTACTGAAGACGAACAAGTGCAGAGTCGAGTAGCGGAGGAGTACGCCAATCACAAAGACCTGGTCCAGGGCTCGTTTACGGACAGCTACTTCAACAACACCATTAAGACCATGATGGGGCTCCGCTGGACAGCCGAGCTCTGTCCCACATCCAGGTTTTACTTCTTCGTCGACGACGACTACTACGTATCGACGAGGAACGCACTACGCTTCCTGCGCAACCCTGTCAACTACCCACACTACTTAGAAGAGCCCGTGCTCTCCTTCGATGATGATAAGCTAAATGTTGGAAGAAAGCCCCTCCAGCTGGTGGACTTTGACCTTCCTGAGGACGTGAACCTGTATGCCGGACACGTCTTCCACACAGCGCCTCATCGCCACCGCTCGAGTAAGTGGTTCGTCACGTTAGACGAGTACCCGTTCCACCTCTGGCCGCCGTACGTCACGGCAGGAGCCTATGTGCTGTCTAAGCAGACCATGGAGGACATGTACTACGCCTCCCCCTTCGTAAGGCGCTTTCGCTTCGATGACGTCTTTCTCGGCCTCGTGTCCAAGAAACTTGGCACCGTGGAACCATTCCACTGCCAAGAGTTCCATTTCACCCCCAAGCCCTACCACAGGGTGTCGGACTACCAGTACGTGGTGGCGTCGCACGGTTATTCAAACCCGAAGCAGTTGGAATGGTTGTGGAATCAACAGAAAGCAGCTGGAAATGCGTGATTCTGATGCCCCCGTAGCTTGCCACGTTAATGCATTTGCCTTCGAGTTTTGCTGTTAAGTATATTTGTTTCATTTCAGCCATATACGTACCTCAGAACTTAAGCTTTACTCCACTCTCATTCATGTGATGTGAAAGCCCCGTAAATGGGTAGGGATGAGCAGTAGTGGCTGCACTCCTAACCTTAAGTTGCCAGCAGTGATATCACTCATGATAACATAATGAACACAAGATTATGAACATGGTTAAAAACAAGGCAAGAAGAACTTATCCTGTATATTCAACCCGTACTTGTTGCAACATATTGACAAAATGTGACAGAGAATTGTGACTATAATCACGTGGAAATTTGTTCTATGGGATCTGAGAAGTTGATATCAGTCTTAAATGTTGATGCCTTAAAGCTTAAGTTTCACTTTTTTGTTTTTGGCCTGATAAAGTGTAAAGTATTCTAGTCTTATTATACTCTGAAAGAAGATTGTGCACTGCTCAGTAATAAGTGTCACTGTCGCTCCCAACACCGAAGCAGCCGCACAGAATCCTCAAGAAGGTCCTCCAACACTCTTCGGTCCTGGATCTCCTTCGGAGATTCATCTGGAACTGCTCATACATTCGCTGATGCTGCTCTTCGCCTTCATCAGATGCAAACTGGCGCTGGCACTCATTGATGAACCTGATCTTCTTCTCGATCTCCTCCTCTTCCTCCCATCGGCTTTTGGAGCGTTGCTGCCAGGTGTCCAGCTCAGCACCGAGCATCGAGCGGGCCGCCGAGTGCCAGCTACTATGCAGATCGGGCATGGAAGACAAGTGAGGTTTTTTGTTGCCCAGACTGCGCCGGCGTTGGCGCCTCCTCTGGCGCAAATGCGCCAACACCAGTGCGCTGTGCTCTTCCTCCTCCTCCTTCTCCGCGTCATCGCAGTCAAGAGAGCGAGCGTGAAAAACATATGAAGGCGTTGCTTCGCTGCTGCGGTTGGGCTGTACCATCAGCGTCGACGACGACGACTTCTCCTCCTCCTTCTGCTTCTGCCTCTGCTCCTGCTGTTGGAGCTTCTTCCTGCTGAGAAAGTGCCTGAACTCGATGGGGTCGTCCGCGAGCTCCATGAGCAGCTCATTCTGCAGCATAGCCGGGTCCGCCTCGCCTCCGCCAGCAGCCATGATTGTGGTTTCCGCGGTTCCCGCTCTCCTCCTCGTGCTGCTTCTCGTTGCTCCTGACGAAGAGCGACTTGTGGATCGTTTCCATGGATGCTGCTGCTGTCACTGTTGTGTCTATTGTTCTGCGTGGGTGTCGTGGGGAGGAGGAAGGGGGCAGGAGGCAGAGCAGACCAGAGAAGAAGGAGAAGAAGACGCTCTAATCAGCGGGTCAGAAAGAAACGAGTTGCCTTCAGGGACAGCCTGACCCAACGAATCCCAATCGGTTGATGAGGTAGCTGGCGATTGATCTGAATCATTAAGTAAGAAGACCAAAAGGACCAGGGTTGCCAGGTCAATCCTATGATGCAAACCCAAACTGCTCGCACGTTCAGAGTGCCAATGTCCATACAGAGCTCGCAGACAGTCAGGACACCACTATGGCAGCCACCAGGGGCTGTTAGACATTGGGGACAGCTATATGGGGATATTGACGCAGAGCACTTGAACATCAGGGATACTTGGACAGCCACCTTGGCACATTAGCACGGAGCTTGGGGATATTAGCGCGGAGCCCATGAGCCCATACTCTAGTTTCGTCTTCAACCAAGGCAACGCGGGGTATGTCCGTGATGAGGAAGCATTCCTGGCACAAGGTGGCGACCTCAAGAGCTGCGTGTCCAAGTGTCTTCTTTCTCTACATGGAATTCTTGAGGGAGACAAAGAAGACTCGTGATGCGGGCGCTGAACAGACACAAGGAGGGCTCAGTCACCCCAGCGAAGACCAGTAACAACACACTAACCTCTTCTTTTAGAAATATCTTACTATACTTATATTTCGAGAAATCTTGGTAGGGTCAGCGTCAGTCACAAGAACTGACCAAACCCATGCTTGAGTCCAAATCACTATGTACAGGATGCCGGTGAAGAAGGTACATTTTGGGCTCCGTTTTTCTCAGCCGAAACCACAGGTCCATCAATGTGAGCAAGTGGGCATTAATGTCTATCGCGTGTTTGGGTTGCTGTGTGTATATACATACATAGGTACGCATGCTCGGGTAGTTTTAGTACAGTTAGACGTCGCAGTTGATGAGATACTTGCAGCAGTGGACCATCTTGTCCTCCCACTTCTCCCTGGCGAACAGCTCGAGGCCGTATTGGCCTTCCTGGGGCACCTTGATGTCCACCAGCAAGTACTTCTCATCCTTGATCCTGTAGCGGGCGTCCCGCTTCTTGCTTCCCTACATACAGAAGTTGAAACTTGTTGCATACGTGACACGAGACATTGTTGTATTAGGGCTTTGCTACTCCACCTCTCCATAGGGGCTTTCCCCGTGCTTATGGAGTCGGACTATAAAGTCCAGCAATGGTCTGGTCATCTCGAACTCCATGTTAAGCGTAAGCGGCTTTTCCTCCTTCAGCTTGACTGATGCCTCTGGCGCCGCGTTGATCACAGGCAACAGGTGAGAGAGCGGGAGCAGCCCGGCCAGCTTCACGGCCTTGGTGGGACCCCACTCGCCGGGTGCGCAGTCCGGGAGCGGAAGGTTAGGCTAAAGAAGCATTGGCTCTGTTTAGAGATCTTTCTTCTAGGGGAAATCTTCATTAAGGGCCAGAGTCCTTCCTCACTAACACTGAATACGTTATTATATACATTCTATTCCTTTGATCAACAATGAGAGGAACCCTTGAACCTCTTCAGTTAGCCCAAATTTCGACATAAAATCGAACTTTTCCTTAGTCACTTCTCGTATTATGATGTTACCCACCTTGTCCAGGCCGTGGCAGTTGATCTTGAACCTGCACACGTTGATGTATTTGACGACCTCCTCCGTCTGGCACTGCTCGAAGGTGGGGTAGACCGAGGCGAAGATGTCCAAGAGGTAAGAACCCTTTTGCGGCGCGTGCAGTTGAAAGGTTGTGGCCTCCTCGAACGTCGACATCATGAGGAAACGGGCGAGGGGAACCTGAGAGCAACAAGACTGGCCGGTCACCTCCTCACGGTACAATGCAGTACAGTAGCAGGAGTCATTTGTGATGAATGATAGATAAACAAAGCTTTAAATTGCGGTTGATCGAGGCCTATGTGCAGCCCGTCGCTTACTTTCCCTGCGCCATCGACGTTGACGGCGGTGTTGCCGGACTTGAAGAAGGAGAGCTCGTAGTGAAATCCGATCTCAGGCGCAGCCAAGAGACTGATCTGGGCCTCGCCCCTCTCGTCGGCGTCGAGGACAGACGAAGCATTGCCCTCTAGACCCAGGCCGTAGTGGAAGAAAGTCGACCTGATGGCAGAGTAAACATTTGCAGGTGTGTCCGTCTGTTTGCCGATCCACATTGTCTTCACGTGCTATACGCAGGTGGGTACCTGAGTAGAGGCAAGTCTTCAAACTCCTGCAGCGTGATGGGCTGCTCCATGAGCTGCCAGTCCTGGTTGACGGGGAAGAACTCAAAGATGAACTTGTCCGGATCGGTGAGGAAGTAATGGTCTTGGTAGATCGTCCTGGTCTCTCGCGCAACCTAAGCGATCCTCGTGTAGGAGCAACTCGTGACTTGGTTCGTACAATGACAATTCGCCTCACTTTGTTATTCACATTCATCATGCCCCAGTTGGCCTGCACGAGTCTCCATCCGCCGGCCACGTACACCGCGTTCCAGCTGTTGCGGTAGGTCGCGTCCATGAACTCCTCGCCGGGCAAGTATCCGCTGGACTTGCTGAAGCCTTTGATCACCTGCGTGCATCATCACATCACGTCTCGCAAGGCACACCAAGTACACGTATATCGTAGATGAATGCACCTCTGCGTGAAGTCCTGCATATGCGCAGAGCCTCTTGAAGAGTAGAGCCTTTGTCTCCAACCCAAACTCTACTCCTCTCATGAGCTGCACGGGGGCCCCCCTCTTGTTGCCCTCCTCCGGGTAGTAGAGGAACCACACCTCGTGGTTAAACTTCTTCTCCGTCATGAACCTACAATACGAGTGCACAGTGGTGTTTACAACCATGGAACAGTTAACAAAGAATGTTCTTGGTCTCTTTTTCGTCATATGATGATGAGTCACTTTCTCCCAAGGAGTCATAAGAGTTCGGCCTCAGTGATCATGAATCGCGCTTGACCTCACCTAAAGATGACCCTGGCCTTCTCGACGTCCGAGGTGTAGCCGTCGATGAGATCCCTGACAAGGTTGGTGAAGAGCTTATAGTCATCTTTAGCGATCCTGATGGCTGTGGCGTCAACCTCTTCGAACACGTCGTAGTTGTTCTCGTAGACCTAAAAGCAGGCAGTCGTCACAAGATACGATGTCCTCCTGGCTCTTGCAGCGCCAATCTTACCTCTTCCTTATTGTAAATAGGCGGGGTGACTTCGGGCGGGTCCCTCGGGTAGCTTCGAGCCTAAACCCAAGTCAGGTCAGTGTTGACATAGGACAGGTAGGTGCAGTATCCACATTTACCAATATCTCCTTCCAGTCGTCGTCGCCGCCCTTCTCGAAGTAGGCCATCTTCTTCTTGTAGATGAGGTCCATCATCTGCTTGCAGTGCTTCTCGGCCAAGCGAATCACCTTTGAGCGTTCTTCTCTGTTCAAGTTGTGGAGATCATTCTAAAGGAGGAGGAGAGACAAACATCAGAGTCAGGACTTCCTGCTACAATAAGATTTCCGACCTCTCTTTCTTCGTCTCCCATGTGCTTGATTCTCTCTTCCTCCTCTCTTCTGTTGGCCAAGAACTTCCTGTCACACAAATGCGAACGTCACCTTTTTTGTCATCGACGAATCCAAACTGCTCCATGGTTCACCTGTACAACTTGTCCTCCTCGTCCCTGTGCTTGTTCTCCAACTCGATCTGCTCCCTCCTGCTGAGGAACTCGTCCAGGCAGGGCTCCGCGTGACTGGTGAAGATCTGAAGACTCTGAAAGTGCTTGGACTCCTTCTTCCCCGAACTTGACACGTTGGTCTGCTCGGTGGGCCTGAACGGCTTGCTCCACGGCTTGCTGGAAGACTTCCTCGTGTTATCAAGATGCTTGAAATCATTGTTGATGCTGTCGCGGATGGCGCTGAAGGCAGCATCGGGTCTGGGCTCCCTTTCCATCTGGAGGGCTTGGCAGCCATCGTCGTCGTCAAGTTTGGAGGCTGATGGCTTCCCCCACGGGTAGTCCTCCGCCGCGGTCTTGGTGACGTCACCGTACTCAGCCAGGGCTTTCATGGGTGTGATTTTCCTGGATGGGAAGGTGTGCACACCCGAGAATCCACCATCTTTTGGAGGCGACGCCGAGGCTGAAGTTGATCCAGCTGTTCCAACGTCGCCCGTGCCGACCTTGTCGATGTTGCCGGCACTCTTGCTGTGGAGGCCGGGAGAGTTGAAGTTGGCGGGGCTGTGGAGCTCCTTGCGTATGTTCAGGTAGTCCATCTTCGAGAGCAGAGCTAATCTTCAACGACCGACCTCAGTTCCAGACACATCACTACAGTGCCGCTATCAGAGGCTACACGTCAGACAGGTGCATTGGAAGAGGTTCCGTTTGATGTGTAGTGCTCGGTCCACATGTGGATCTAAAGAGTCCAATATCTCTGCTCAGTCGGTCACACTCGACCGGACTTCTCCTCTACCTCGAGGTTCCCGAACCAAATGACCCGGAAAGAGTCCCCGGAGCGACGTGAGCGAGTTCCTCTGGTCGGAATTGTCCTCGCTCGACACAAAGTCGTCCGTCTGTAGCGTATTTGGAGCTCACGTCATCAATCGGCCAACACTCAACAGTAGTGGAGACATGAAGAAGTTGGCGCGCACGCCTAAAATAACGAGCGCCCGCGCTTTTGGGCTTGAACGCGCTGTTCAAGTTACACCTGTGCTGCACACACGTACTACAGACATGTGTGTGTGTGCGTGGGTGCGTGCACAGAGCCAGCGGAGGGACTCAGGTCCTCAGTTTGGGCGAACAATGACTTCTTTTGCATGGCAGATCATGAGATGCATGCCAGAAGGCCTTTTTTGCACATTGAGCATGCTCGGGACGTCTCTCCACAGGTCTGGACACGCGCGAATTTGCATAATTTCGCACCAACTTTCAGCAACTTTTCCTGCCTCACAACGGAGGCTGGCAAAGTCAAAGACCCTCTGCTTGCTTGAAAATATGATCTTGGGTGTGGCATTTTTCATTCTTCTTTGCCAGAAACCAAAAATGCTGGTCTTAACAGAGGCAGACAAAGGAATCTGAGGAATGGTTGGGTGAAGAGGGGGAAATTCTTGGGGATGATGGCGAAATCGGACCGTTTTCCTTCTCATATGGAAGACATTTCTCATTCCGCGATTTCCATCTCCCCTCCTCGAACATGCTGCTGTTTGTCTTGGGGACTGGAGAGATCGACGGGAAGAAGTGCGACTGCATGGGCATGAGTAGAGCAAAGTCTGCTACTCTGGTTGCCAGCTTTACATACATCAGTGACGTCAAGCCCGAGCGAACCAGTCAAGTACTAACATGTCAGTCAGCAATGAGTGGAACCTCCTCCTCCTGTGGACAAAGCTGCGTGGGTTGACCTGGTTCTTTGGATGCAGAAGTCATTGACACCCTTTGAAACCGAAAGTTCCCATTTTTTTCGTTCCTTTTGTGCAATCCTCGGTTTCGAAACTCGACGAGGTTCAAATAGCTCTACTATGGCCAGCTCGTGACGTCTTGCCAAGAATGTGGCAACCCTGGTCAAGATGTAAACAACATAACGCAATTGTTTGCTTTTTGTGAAGTGTGTGCGTGTGAATGTGGCACCGCAAGTTGACTTCACTTGTGGGAGCCACATTCAAGCCGAATTTCACCATCCTCACGTGGACGCGGCGAGGACGGTTGAGGATTCGCTCGCATCTGCTGTGTCCACTTCCTTGCCGACGTCGTTCGTCATGAACTCAGGTTTGGGAGCCACTTTCGGCTCTTGCTCACGTTGGAGCTGGATTCAACTTATAGGGTTTCTGAGTTTTACTTTCTTCGTCTAGAACGTGCTCGCCGTGGAGGTGGAAGGGGTATGAGGCGAGGCGGAGGTTCGGCACATAACTTGAAAGATGCCGGGAAACCCTCCCTGAAACCGCGTCTGGCCGACGATGACATCTTCGACAGATTCGATGACTACGAAGAAAACTTCTACTCCGATGAAGAAGACGTCGAGATCGAGACTCGCGGACAAAAGCAGCAGGATCAGCAAAAGAAACCGGAGAAGAGAAAGGTGCTCCAAGGGAACTGTCAAGGAATGAGCACCTGTTGTTCACAGGCTGGGCTTTTTGCAGGTGGAGATGCAAGTTCTGCACATGTCAGATGACTCTCAGACCCGCGTAGAGAACGCTCTCATGGAACTCCATGGCGGCCGCTACAAAATGAGGGAGGCCAACTCCTACAAAGACGGCGGCATAAGGTAAGGCAACTCTCACGACTGTAATGGACGAGTCCTCCTACTTTCAGTTTCCGTGTATAGGTTGGACCGAAGGTTCTGGGTGCGCGACCGCCAGCTCTTTGTGTTGGGTATGGATCAGGCCTCAGACGGAGGTATGCACGTCCGTATGACGTTGGCGGTCCAAGTACACGCGCACATACTAAGAGTACAGGTGACTTTGCTCGCTCCTCTGTTGCAGCTTCTACAGTGACAGCGGAAGCCGCCGAGGGGGTGAACACCTTTGCCCTCAAGAAACTCCAGGACTGTGGATTTCATCCCAACCGATGCATCATGGCCCTTCGAGAGACCAACGGGGACGTTGGTCTTGCTTTGGAAAAACTCTTGACCCAATGTTTCAATTGGAACAGTGATGATGAAGACGTTGACGCATATGACGACGAGACTCTGGCAAAGTGTCAAGATGCCATGGAGGACGAGAAGACGGCGCTAGAGGCCATCTATGGCGACGCCTTCGTCGAGAGAATTCCCGGGAGGGTGTGGGACATCAGGTATGTGTGACATTTTTTTCTCTGCTGTTGTACCACGCATGAGCACTGTACACGAGTCCACGGACAGCCAGTGGACACCCATTGCGTCAGTGTCAGATATTCGTCCCAACTCATAATCGCCAATGCTCTATTCTTGTGCAGACTCGAGCTACCGTCACTGTTAAGTCACCTGCCCAAGAATGACTCGAACAAGAACAAGGGCGGCAAGAGCAAGGACAAGAAGCAAGGGCAAGACGTTTGCCATTTCTTTCTGCGAGGCCATTGCAAATATGGCCGACGTTGCCGCCTGAGACACGTCCAACCAGAACAAAAGCCGCAGAAAGTGGATGATAAGCACCTGCAGACGCCGCAGGAGCACAATGTCTCCTACTTGGAAGTGCGCTTTCCTCTCAGCGGCTATCCTCGTCGACCACCTCTCGTGTGCTTCAGGACAGAGTTAAGCCACTTTCCACGGCCGGCGGCACTCAACATCACCAAGAGGTTACTGAAGGAAGCCCGAGAACTGTCCAAGGACGAGGCTCCTTGCGTTTTTACCCTAGTTAGCTTGCTGGAAAGCAAAGACACCGTGGACCACGCCGTCCGAGAAGACTGCTGCGCCTTCAGCTTCGACGAAGACTTTGTGCCCAAAGATATGAATCCATCGGTGTCCCTTGCCGGGGTCAATGCTCCTGACAGGAAAGGAGGAAACGACGAAGGAGATGGACGCGGAGACCTGGGAGACAGCAGACGAAAAGCGAGGGACGACTTCCGTCGGAAGATGTTGGTGACGAACAAGAGGTTGAAGGATCGTCACCGAAACCGACAAAAACTGAGTGATCCCGACAACAACGACCCCATCCAGGCTGCCCGGAGGAATCTCCCGGCCTGGCAAGAGCAGGATCGACTCCTCTCAGCTCTCAAGCGCAGCCAAGTTGTGGTCGTCTCGGGGGCGACCGGATGCGGCAAGAGTACCCAAGTGCCTCAGTTCATCCTCGACGAGTGGCTGTTATCGGGGAAAGACAACCAGATTTGCAACATCATCTGCACTCAGCCTCGCAGAATCTCTGCCATTGGCGTGGCCGAGCGTGTTGCCGCGGAAAGAAACGAAGGGACCGTGGGCAGCAACATGGTCGGCTACCAAATCCGTATGGAGAGTCGCACCTGCAACTTCACGAGGCTGCTCTTTTGCACGACTGGCATTTTGCTGCGGCGGCTCGGGTCAGACCCTGACCTTGACTGCGTGTCCCATGTCGTAGTGGACGAAGTACACGAGCGAAGCGAGGAGGCAGACTTCCTTCTCATGGTCCTGCGAGACCTACTTGCCAGACGGAAAGATCTCAAGGTGATCCTCATGTCCGCCACCCTAAACGCAGATATGTTTGCCGACTATTTCGGAGGTCCGAAGGCCGTCCCTGTCATTGAGATACCGGGACGAACCTTCCCAGTGGAGCAGGTACGTCAACATACCGGAGCCAGACAAGAGCCTCACTGTACCGACCTCTTCTGTTTGAAGCAGCTCAATCTCTCTCGCGTTCTTCTAGTTCTTCTTGGAGGAGGTCCTGGACATGACGGGTTATGTCCTCGAAGAAGGCTCCGAGTTTGCGCGGAGAGATATGAAGAAAGATCAGCAGCAACAAGGAGGATCGTACTTGCGGAAGGAACAGTTCAAAGGCGCGTCCATGCCTTACCTCGACGATCTCATGCTCGACCACGACTTAAAAGGCGACGACACGTTGTTCAAGCCTCCAAAAGACAATCAGAGAGACGAGCAGTTGACTCTGAAGCAACTTCAACACCGGTAAGCTCTCTTCTCCGGCTGTCCGGCAGAAAAATGACTGTCCCCTCCAAGTCCTTGTAGAGGTTTGCTGGCAGCATGGCTAGGATGATCACGGTGGAGTGGACCACGAGATTCGCCATGCGCCAGGTCAAGGACGGCTGGGACATGTGGATAGATGGGACACATTTTTGAGTCGAACAGACCATAGCATGTTTCTCTCCTGTTATTAAGTGCACACTGGGATTTCCAGGTACGCTGACTGCAGTGACGTCGTGATTCAGACTCTGGCACGCACGGACCCGCTCAAGTTGAACTTGGAACTGATCGAGTCTGCCGTGGCCTTCCTGGCCGACGGTCATCACGACTTTCCTCGCGAAGGCTCCATCCTCGTCTTCCTGCCTGGCATGCAAGAGATTTCTGCCCTGCACGAGCAGCTCTCAACGCACCCGGTACTCGGCCGCAAGGCCGGGCGGTTCTTCCTGGTCCCCCTGCACTCGAGTCTCTCCAGCGAGGAACAGGCTTTGGTCTTCAAAAAGCCGCCCAAGCCCGGACAGCGCAAGATCGTGCTGTCCACCAATCTGGCCGAGACGTCCATTACAGTCGACGACTGCGTTTTTGTCATCGATGCCGGTAAGATGAGAGAGAAGCGATTCGACGATGCCAAAAACATGGAGTCCCTGGACACCGTGTGGGTGTCGCGCGCCAACGCCCTCCAGAGGAAAGGTCGCGCCGGCCGCGTCCGCTCCGGCATTTGCCTACACCTCTACACGACATTCAGGTTCGAGCAGCACTTTCGCGCTGAGCCCGTCCCAGAGATCAAAAGGGTCCCTCTGGAACAACTGGTGCTCAGGATCAAGACACTACCTCTGTTCGAAGGGAAGAAGGTGGCGAACGTGGTGTCCAAGTTGCTGGAGGCGCCAGCGCCAGAAGCTGTCAGAAGTGCAGTGGAGCGACTTCGCACTGTCGGGGCCATGGACGCCTCAGACGAATTGACTCCTCTAGGATTCCATCTGGCCTCCCTCCCAGTCGACGTTCGCGTGGGCAAGCTCTTGCTCTTCGGCTCCGTGTTCCGTTGCGTCGACGCAGCTCTCACCATTGCTGCGGCCCTCGCCTATCGCTCGCCTTTCGTCGCCCCCTTCACCCAGCGCGAGCAGGCATCCAAGAAGAAGCGCGAGTTTGCAGTGAGGAACTCGGACCACCTGGCTGTGGTCAGAGCCTACGATGCGTGGCGAGAGGTGTGCGTGAAACGTGGTTCGACGTTTGCCGGACTCCGGTTTGCTCAGGAAAACTTCCTTTCTCAAAAGACTCTCCAGACCTTGGCGGAGATGAAGCATCAGTTCCTGGAGTTGCTCTCCAGCATCGGGTTCGCTCCAAAGGGACTCACTTTGCGCGGCTTGGCGAGGAAAGCAAGACATGGCACTGACGCTGTTGTCGCTGTCACTGGCACCGACCACAACGTCAACGGCTCCAACTACAAACTGTTGGCGGCGGTGCTCTGCGCCGCACTCTACCCAAACGTAGTTCAGGTACGTGAGTGCAAACTTATCACTGATGCCTGCGTATACAAGAGGCATATTGACGAGCCCTGTATGCACTAAAATAGATTCTCAAAACAATATTATATCAATGTACATTATGTTTCTTGTAGATGCTTTCACCACAACTGAGGTATAAACAAACGGCTTCCGGTGCTCTTACTCGTCCCCCTGAGGCCTCCGACTTCAAGTTCAAGACCAAGTCTGACGGCTACGTTCACCTCCACCCATCGTCTGTGTGCTACGGCTCTGCTTACTTCGATAATCCCTACCTGGTCTTCCATGAGAAGGTGAAGACGTCTCGAGTCTTCGTGAGAGAACTTAGTATGGTGCCCCTATATCCCATGATCCTCTTCGGGGGCTCTGGAGGCGCCAGCGTCCAGCTGCACCAAGGCAAATTCGTCTTGAGTATGGAGGATGGCTGGATCAAGTTCGTGACGGCGTCGCACAAGATCGCAGAGCTGCTAAAAGAGATCCGCCTGGAGCTGGACCGGGTCTTGGAGGAGAAGATCGAGAACCCTGGAATCGACCTGTTGACGTATCCTAGGGGTCGACTTGTTATTGACACCATAGTGAATGTGATTTCTACTGAATGAATGAGTAAATGTGATCCAACACTGCGGTTCTCACTTATTCGTTATTTCACCAGAGTTTGCTTTCCAAAAGTGTACGAGGAATTGTTTAAAAGCTTTTATGCAAGTGTTGCGTCCCTCATACGTGTACACGGGGTCCTTGTCAATCCAACCACGGTCCAGAGGAAGCCGCAGGATCTTCGTGGCTGTCTCAGCTGACCGTGGACGGATAACCCTCCACTGGCGGTCATTGTTAGGACAATCGAGGGAGATTTCATCGTTGGCTTCACTGTCAAGGACCTCAGCTGGAGGAACAATGGAGAGAGCAACAAGTGACAAGTCCGTGTCGCTCTCGAACTGGCCTTTCATATCAAGCTCACTTTCGCACTGTGCTTAAAGTAAAGTGTAAGCGCCAAGCTGACAGTTTAGCCTCCGTCCGAGGTCGCCGGGCCTCAATAACTGACACTTTCGGACTCGACCAAGATGGGCCAAGATGCCGCGGGCCGACGAGCTAAAACTGCGGCTTGAAGTATCAGAGGTTGGCGTGCTGTCAGACTTACGTTACCTTGCACTCACATTGCATTGGTTTTGAAGGTTACCTTCACTTTAAGACATTGGTGTATTCAAATTTGGCGCTCTTTTCTCCGGGCGATGATGTCACAGAATATCAGTTGAACTTCGGTCGCTCAAGATCAGTGAGTTGCCTCACTGCTCAAAATGCCAAGACCTGTGTTCCAGGACCTTGGATGTGACACATCGAGCTCAGGATAAGGCCGACCTCGGCATGACACATCCCACAGTCGAGGGTTTGCACGCTCAGGGTGGCCTCTTCCGGCTCAATGGTCAACCTGGTTGACGTAGCTCCATGGGCCTGAAAAAAGTCTGGCAACACTGGATGTTTGTGTTGTTTTGGCGCTATTCAGCAAGCTGCGGCAAGCTTGAATCCATAAAGTTGAACTTGCAACAAGTGAAAGTGCCCCGGTCGACTGCGTCATGTCGGCCTCGTCGTCCTCTCATGACTACACCATCAGCCGGGTGAAGGTGCATTTCCCGTGTAAGGCGTACCCGTCGCAGGTGGCCATGATGAACCAGATCATTCGAGGGCTGCAACGCGGACAGAACGCCCTTCTCGAGAGTCCGACCGGGTCGGGGAAGAGTCTGGCGCTGTTGTGCGCCGCCCTGGCGTGGCAGCGTCATGAAGCGGAGAAGGCCAGGGAATACAATACTGCCGTCGACCAGGGTATCATCCAGCCCGAGTATGTCCTTGTCAACGAGAACGAAGAGGAGGTCGACGAGGCGAACATCAAGGACGCCCCCGTCGATGGCGGAGCTGGATTCTTTCCCAGTGACGTCGCCAACGATTTGGACGACTTTCTCGATACTGCCGATGGAAACTCTTCGCCTCCGGCCAAGAAGCCTAGGCCAGACGAGAAGTCAAAGAGAGTTCCTCCTCCGATGTCGTACACCCGCAAGGTGAAGCGCAAAACTGTGCCGAAGATCTACTTTGGCACTCGCACCCACAAGCAGATCACGCAGATCATCCGCGAGCTGAACAAGACGACGTATCGTGATGTGCCGATGACTATTTTAGGCAGTCGCGACCACACCTGCATCCACCCAGTGGTCTCGCGCATGAAGAACAGGAACGAGGGTTGCAAAGAGTTGATGGACCGACGGGTTGGCTCCGGGTGCTCCTACCATACGAACGTCAAAAACAAACTGAACTCACATTGCGCCGTCAACACTTACAGGTGGGAAAAGGTCATTGCATTGTATAATTCATCAGATTTTGAGTAAAGTCACGGCTTCACACTTTCATCAGGGGTGGCCGAAAAGACGCGTGGGACCTGGAGGATCTGGTCAAAGTAGGCAAGAAGGTTCGAGCTTGTCCCTATTTTGCTACGAGAGAGCTCAAAGCCAAGGCGCAAATTGTGTTCTGCCCATACAACTACCTGGTGGAGCCGACAATCCGAAAGAGCATGGAAATTTACCTAAAAGGCCAAGTGCTTATACTCGACGAGGCCCACAATATCGAGGACTCCGCCAGGTCGGCTGCCAGTTGGCAGGTTACACAGGTAAATAATACGTTGCAAGTAGTGATGCGTGACAATACACGGTTAAAAACATGTAGGATGAAATCCGTATGGCCATGCAAGACTTGGAGAAGGTTGCGGCCGCAGAGGTTGTGACGTCTGCTGAGGCACACCGTGAGCTGGCACTGGTCTGTTCCCAACTCTCCTCGTGGATCGACACCTTCAGCGGCGACTTGAGTGATTATCGTGACTTCAACTCCGCTGCCAAGATCTGGACGGGTACCGAGATTGTAGCACTTTTTGAGGTCCACGGCATCGGACATACACGATATGCCGCGATGCTCCAGCATATGAACCTGGTGGTGACTGAGTGGCAGCAAGCGTCATCTGGAGAGGACGGAGCCGGTGAGGACAGCAACAAAGATGACACCCCGAAGCTGAATCCAAACACAATAAGCTTGCTGGAGGGATTCTTCCTGATGCTGAGCAACCTCTACATGCACGACATGAGGCACCGCGATGACTATCGCGTTGCCATAACCAAGACTCACGTGCGGAACACAGAAAAGAAAGGCTCAAACAATTCCCTTGGTTCGTGGCTGGGCAAGAGTAAAGGGACTCCGCACCGACAGGGTGGTGGTGGCTCCAACTTCAGGCTGACCTACACGATCAATTTCTGGTGTCTCAACCCGGCCGTCTCCTTCGTTGAACTGAAGGAGACTGTCCACAGCATAATATTGACGTCGGGCACACTGTCACCCATGGCATCCTTCTCTTCTGAGCTGGACGTGCGCTTTCCACTCCAGCTCGAGGCCAGCCACGTCATCGACAAGCGCCAAGTGTGGATAAGCACCTTGAGCAGAGGCCCCGGCGGTCACTCCCTCAACGCCACTTTCCGCAACGTTGAGTCTTACGCCTTTCAAGACGAGCTTGGCCAGCTGGCGGCTTCCGTGTGCGAGCACGTTCCTCACGGAGTCCTCTTCTTTCTACCCTCATACTCGATGCTGAACAAGCTCTCTGAGAGGTGGCGTGAGACAGGACTGTGGGAGAGGCTGTGCAGGCGGAAGGTGGTCATCACCGAACCCCGTTTCTCCGACGAGTTTGAGGCGAGCATCAGACACTTCTATGACGTCATCAAAGTCACTGAAAAAGGACCAAACGCAGAAGGCACTGACGGCGCTCTCTTCATGGCTGTTTGTCGTGGCAAAGTCAGCGAGGGACTGGACTTTGCCGATAACAACGCGCGCGCTGTTGTGTGCGTTGGTATCCCCTTCCCCAACGTCAAAGACATTCAAGTGGACTTGAAGAAGAGGTACAACGACGGTCGACGACTTGAGAACAGAAAGGCCGAAGACATGGCGACAGCCCTTCTCTCGGGCAACGAATGGTACGAAATCCAGGCATTCAGGGCACTGAACCAAGCATTGGGGCGTTGCATCCGTCACAAGCAGGACTGGGGGGCTATCTTGATGGTGGACGATCGCTATCAGCGCAACAACAGGTACATTGGCAGTCTGTCCAAGTGGGTGAGATCTGGAGTCACCCACTACTCCTACTTCGACCAGATGATCGGGAGCCTGACCCAATTCACGAAGCAGATGCAGGAAATGCAGCTTGAGGAGCCTGTGGCAAGTTTAGATCCAGGCTCGAACGCTGCGACTGCGACCAACCCAAACATCCCTTCCGAGAAGATCAAGCTTGAGCCACAGCGTCCCAAGATGGAAGCTGGATCTAGCCAAAAGAGCATCACTAACATGTTGAAAGCAAAAGCAGAGCATTCACCAGCTTTTATGAAACCTGACGTGAAACCTATGGAAGGCTTGCCAAACAGTCCCGTCAGTCAAATTGACAATGTAAAGCCCAAAGCAGCTGTCACCACCGTGGTCCCCGACAGTGACGATGATGATCCGGCTGCCCAGGACAGTGCCACCTTCTCATTTGCTCCCGTCATCTCTTCCACGCTGGCGCATGGTGATACATCAAAAAGAGGCCCTGAAACGAAGGATACCCCATCCTCCTACACCCCAAACATGGCCAAGTCGAGAAAGGAGACCAAGGTGGTGCGCACAAAGATTGTGGCCAAGAAGCAGCCGGTCATTCAGTATTTGAACGTCTCTGATGACGATGACGACATATTTCAATGAGTGTACCTATGTCGCACATCGAATGGTTTTAATTCATACTAAGTCTTTTGCAGTTGTTAATCTCATTTCTGTCTGTCAGCATGAGTGTGGGGCGCAGTGGTAGTCAGCCATGTTGGCAATGCTGTTGGCGGTGACGTTGGTCATGTGCAACCCGAAACACTCTTCGAAGCCTCGACCGTCCTCGTGGCCCCGTGACTTAGAGCAGCCCTCAACGCTGTGCTGTGTTGTCACCAAACCTCTCGTTGTCACGAAAGCCGCTGTTTGTTGATGTTTTGTTCAACTGGCAGCACATGCGCAACGCTACTTAGTGTCTCTCGAACACATCACGAGCTTCGTCATGGTCGCCTCAATGTTCTCCAGGCTGTTGAACAGCAAAGGAATTCGTGCAGGATCGATGCTAGGTTTGCTGCATAAGACTTGAAGGTGATTCTGCTTCTTGACAGTGCTGATTACTCCTTTTACTTCAGTGTCTGCCAAGGTGGGCGCTCTCGGGGCTGCGTCTTCTACCAGAAGCCTGGGCGCGGAGGCTGCCACGGCCTTGCCGAAAGTGTGTAACATTGACCTGTTCTTGAAGTGTTTAGCTCTTTTTCTATCGCTGGTGCAATGTCTTCAGGTCTACTTTGACGTGACGGCCGGAGGCGAGAGTCTGGGTCGCATCGTGATGGAACTTCGCCCAGACGTGGTTCCGCACACAGCAGAGAACTTCCGCTGTCTCTGCACTGGAGAGAAGGGGTTCGGCTACAAGGGCTGCACCTTCCACCGAGTGATTCCAGGATTCATGTTGCAGGTCAGTGGTCTTATTCTGTCGTCTTTTTTGAGGGGGTGGGGGTGATAGTCGTGGCGGCTATGGAAATCTTGCTTGTCTGCTCACAGGGCGGCGACTTCACCAATCATAATGGCACCGGCGGCAAGTCCATCTACGGCCGGACTTTCAAGGACGAGAACTTTAAGCTCAACCATGAGGGGCCAGGTAAAGCGACGCACGAAGGTCCTTTGCCTCTTGAGAGCCAAGGATGGAAAAGATTACATCGTGCTGCCTTCAATGCTGCCACTTACATGTACTTTACTTTTACTTTTAGGAGCACTTTCAATGGCCAATGCTGGTCCTAACACGAATGGCAGCCAATTCTTCATCACTGTCGGGGAGACCCCTTGGCTCGACGGCAAACACACGGTAACGTCACATGTGAAAAGTGAAACACTACATGAGGTAGGTGTCTCACCCCATTACTGTCTACAGGTGTTCGGTCGTGTGGTTGATGGCATGGACATAGTTAAGAAGGTGGAAGGCTACGGCAGCAGGTCTGGCGCAACCAAGGCCAAGATCGTCATCAAAGAGTGTGGTGAGCTCCAATAAAGCCACATACGAAGAGAAATCTTGCAGACCAAGAAACCAAGCTTGTACTGATATTTGGTTTTGTATTGAATAAAATAGTAATGTATGACTTGATGCGTGCCTGCAACACAAGGTGTGTGATCTTGTGTTTCTCATGATGCCACAGAAGTTTATGGATCACAATGTATATTGTCAATAGGATTCACTTTTCTTGTTCTGCTGTCAGTTATACGTCCTCGGCGGGTTTCAAAGACCATTTTCTCTACGGAGAGGCCGTGGATTGGTTCTCAGTGGCGAGAGTGAGGCCTGCTTGAAGGGTCAAGAGGCCAGACATCAGTCCTAACGTGACTCAAAGTCCCATTACTGCTGAGTAGACCTGTTCTAGCTCTAACTTGAAGCAAAAGCTCTCCTGACTGTTCCGTCTGGATGTCGCAGAACCTAGATGAAGGACTTTTGATATTCCTTGGGGAACTTCCCGCAGTTCTCTTTGATCTGGTTCGTCTTGAGAAACGACCCCTTTGCCGTGATCAAGGTTGCAGGGCCACTCCCATGAGGGTCATCTCGTTAAACCTGGCATAGCACGTGACTTCGGGGACCAGCCGATTCTCTATGCCTCCGTTGAACCGCCCGATGCCGAATAGAGGATTAAGGTCAAGTCCAGGTCGGACAATTGCGTCTTTTTTTGAAAAGAATTTACTGAGAGTGTTCACATGCTGGTGTGGTGTTTCTTCCACTGGCGGCGATGGTTCCGTCCATGATGATCAACCCACAGCAGTCCTTAAAGTGCACCTCGCAGCACGAGGGTAAATTCGACCGCAAGCTGGCCATGGAGTCCCACATGCAGTCGTCTGAGGACAAGGGCAGAAGCATCTCATGATCTGATGCATCAGCCTCGTGAAAGCAACAAAGCACACTAATTTGCATACCATTATGGTGGCAACTGCCTAATGTCATTATTACGGCTGCAGTCAAAATTTCCACGCCAAAACCACCAACTAAAAGACATAAAGTATTTTTACTGTTGTTAAAGTTGTCCTACCCGGTTGTAAGAATCAGTTTTCTCAACCAGAGACATTGGAGCGAGTCCGTGAATTGTCTGGTCGAGCCAAGATTTTCATCCACCAAAATGAACGCCCTTGAACCTCGCCCATGATCACAATTGTGTGACATCACTTGAGCTTACGCGCTCTTCACATTGCTGGGGAGGAAAAGCTGTAAAGCACTGTGCATGTGTTTGTCTGTCTGTCTGTCTGTGGTGGAAAACGGCTGCAGACAGACAGACAGACAGACACACCTAACCTAACCTAACCTAACCTATTTAACCAATTGGTTCAAAGAAGACCGCACGGGGATGTTGGTGTTGAAAGCATTCCGGAATGTATTTGTCTTCATGTCTTATAGAAACGGATTGGTTTGTAGCGCCCGCCCTTCATACTTGAGGCCCTCTGCCCGAGGGTGCGGCCGAGGGGCTGTGGCAGCAGGAGACAACCTCGGCGACCGGGGAGGCAAGGAGAAGGGCGGCAGTTCAGTCTGAGTCGGTGTTCTTGCTGTTTTTTTGTTGGAATCTCCGCTCCCGCCACCGTTGCTTCCTCCAGCAAAGAAGCCTCCAGCTGTAGACACCGCGGCGTACTGCGGGGGCGGCCCAGCCGGAGCTCCAGACGTCGGTAGTCCCGCAGACTGTGGCGGGGAGGGAGGAATAGTTATGGGAGGCGGCGGATGCGCCACACCCCGACGGCGAGCAATACTTGGATCTTCACGAGGTGCTAGTGGCAGCCGAGGGTCCGCGTTAGCTTCAAACAAGCTGAGGCTGCGGTAGAAGGAAAATACCACAAGCCAGAAGTACATAGTCAGGCCTAGGAATTAAAGAGTACTCGTGGTTGGCAGTTTGAAACACTTCTTTGATGTCCTACAGAAGTCTCCAGTCTCCAGTGCCACTGGCAACACGCTCTCGTCGTTCTCCGTGTCCTCATCTTTCTCCTTTCGCCTGCTGAGCCCCGCTGCCCTACCCAAGTTCCTCATGATCTCTGCCAGCACCAGCACCAGCGCCACCGCACGAAGTAGCAAATATACCAATAGCTAGCAGAGAATAGGGCAGAAAGTCATGCTTGCACAGTTGTGAGACCAAGACAAGCTTCTCACCACTATCTTGACCTTTTCTATAACACCGTAGAGGAGTATCATGGCAAAAAAGAGGAGGAGGTATGCGGCACTCAGACCAATCACGTCCGATGACTCCACTGCCTATAAAAAGAAATGCCTTCTTCATAGCCACTGATACTGCACACAGTGAGAGCTCCCAATCTCACCAGTCCAAGCACCATGAGAGAGTAGATGACGGAGACAAAGGCAATGATTCTGCACCCCTTTTCCAGGTCGACACAACCAAAGCAGAAGGATTCCACCTCTAGGAAACCCATGCTCGGAGGAGGCACCGAAGGGGCGTCGAGAAGGGGCTCCAAAGGCTGCAATCAGGAAGTGTTGCTTGCAGTAATGACAGAGTAGCTGCAACTTGGTCAAACTCACCCCGACTGTTTTTTTCTCAGTGCGAGCAGTCATGATTTGGTGGGGAAGAATTTGGTTCCTGCACGAACAGAAGTGATCAAAGGCTGTGATGAAAAATGTCAGCAAAAAGTCGAAAGCGTTTCATGCCGATTGCAGAAGTCTTCCACTGCCTTGAAGAAAGAGGCAACCCAAAGAGAATTGGCCCCCATTTGTCATTCTACCCTCCAAAATCCTTTGAAGTAATGGTAGGAGATAGCTTGGCTTAGTTGCTTGGCGTATGCCCACTCAGTGAGAGCAGCACGAGTCTTTTAAGTAGCCTTTGTTGTCACATCAGGTCATTCAGATACAACTTTCTCACATGCAACATTGATGGATTATATTGGAGCACAAATGAGAAAGGAAAGTCTACTACCAGCCCCAAGTGTGAACCCGGGGTACAACCAAGTAACATGAAGAGATATGCTGACATCGTCACTACCAAGCTCTTCTCTGCAAAAAAAGCTTACCAATTTGTCTTCGCTGAAAGCCAGGGAAAAAGCTTTTACGTTCGTGTGACTCGAGTATCAATGCAACTTCTTGGCTACATCGCGATAACACAGACATTTGAGGACAGCTCTCGTCTGTGTCGCATCTATCGCTCTGACTCCGACCCTCGACCGCTCTGGGGCCAAAGTCGAATAAGCTTCGTGTCCTAAATTTGGAGAGCAACAACAGTCATACTGTTAGAGGACTCATGCGTAGTCCATAGTACGAGTCCTTCACTTTGTACAAAGCTCCTCCGGAGTCCACTTCTTATCGCTGGGGACCTGAAGGGTGCATGTCAATGTTTTCAGAGTTATTACGTTACAAGTCATGACCGTCTGTCTCTCTTGCTGACCGGAGCCCCACCAACGTCAAGAAGGGCCGGGAGTCTCGTTGGCGTGCGCACACTGCATTGTGTCTGGACTTGAGTTGTTGCGTTTTTGCCCATACACCCAGTACTTTCCCCACGCTATTGCGGACCTTCTCTCGCTTGTTTCCTCTCAAAACGACCACTTTGCTCGTCACTCAAAGCTTTGCTTTATCCATCCCTTCTTCCACCTCGTCATAAAACACTATTGGACTGTACAAAAGAGGTCGGAAGGACCGAAATCGTACATTCCTGAAAATGGAGCTCAGCAGTCGATACTTGTTTGCTGCAGCCTCTCCGTGCTACTGATTGCGACTTGGCTGGGTCGTCTTCTAATATTTGGGTCACTCAGCACTGTGAGCTTCCTTTGACATCTTTTTTCTGCGTAGAGAGCACTCTAGGAGCGGCTTTTACGGAGGCTGGGCCTCATGAGAGAGCGAGCGAGAGGCTATGAGGAGGGGCCTCCGCCAGGGCCTCATGTGGCGCAAAGAACCGTTTTCTCGTGTGATCTTACCTCTGACCATAAAGCCGCGTCTTGTGGCTTCAGGCTCATATGTCTCCAGCACCGTGGCAGCCAAGTCTCTGTTGTTCCGGGGTCTGCGCCATCAAGATCCCCAGCTTGGCCATTCTCTGGCGACGAACGGGGCGGGTGCGCGAAGCGTGGCAAAGGCGAAGTTGCGACCGAGCTTCAGAGAAAGGGAGCGAGCGCACACTCACACGCCCACAGAGAAAGAGGACGAGGACCCCTGGTTTTAGGAGGGGAGGTACGGGTGTGGCATTCTACATGTCTGGGCCATAGAGACCTCGGAGACGTCACCAGACGCATAAACAGAGTGACGTCCACCATCGACAACTGTCTCTCTCTTTCGCAAGCCTGTCCAAGACGTTCATGCCACCCATCTACACTCCGGAAGAGATGGTCTCGCCGGCCTGACAAGGAGACCCCGGCCACTCAGTGACCGTCCTGGTGCACTTTGAGCACTCCATGTGTCATCTACGCTCCAGGCAAACACACGCACGCGCGACGACAACGAAAGCGAACAAAATGAAGGAGGGCAAAAAAGGGTAAAACGGTACTTTCCTCCCTTTTTCTCCATCAGACAAAATGATGTAGGTTCTTGTGGAACGACGACAAAGAGAACAGATTGTCTGCCAGAGAAAATTAGCGTCACAATGCTTCCTGCTGGGAGAAGCTTCACACAGGGTGTGCCATAAGTCATACAAATGGGCTCGTGCGTCTTACTTATGAATAGCATTCAAACCCATTTGCGGAATATTTCACTCAAAATGGACTGTGATCAAAGGACAGTCTCAAAGGATTCAGCTATTACTGAGGAGCTGGCTAGGGTAAGGTATGATATGTTATACTGCATGGATATGGATCCCAAAGGGAGTCACCTCCCAACGGAGAAGGTGCTGACATCGGGCTACTCCCGGACCCGTTACTTGATGCAAAACTCACTCTGTACGGACAGATGCCAGCGGAAGACATTAAGCCCAGCATCCCCGCCAACTTGGTCATTGTCTGTATCAGAACGGCACACTTGAGAGGGACACATGGTTGCCCACGCGACGTCGGACAGACTGAAAAAGGAAAGTCTACTACTCTCCTAGGATGCAGAGCAAAGTGGACAGCCTCATTGCCACTGTCAGGCGTAGAGGAAATGCGCCAGAGACCAGGGGCTCACATTGGCCTCACTATTGACAGGGTACCCCTGTTAACAGTTACACAATTGGACTCAGTGGAGCCTCTCAATACAAGCTGGTGATGAGGTGCAAATTGGATGCTCACCTGCTGTGATCTCCTTGCAAAGTGGCCCAAGGGCTCCACAGTCGAAGTGGGCCCACCGAAACTGTTGGACACACCCTGGAGAAAGAAAATCTGCGCGGGCTGGGTTTGCATACCCAGAGGCCATCGACTCTGACCAAGGACAGTAACTTGCTCCACATAAGCAATACAGCGCCACAACCCCCAGAGCAACAGACAGGTTGAGAGAACGCTCAACCCGATACTCTGAGCCATCGACTTAGGGAACCCACAGAAGTCCCACCCCATCCCACCGGCCTTCTTTGCTTTAAGAACTGCTGTCTGTTCTCACAACTCACACCATACCAGCTCCTTTTCGAGTAGGACGAATCTGCGCCCATAAACATCCTCTTAGGCATCCCACCATAGTAGACAACACCACGGCCAACCACAGTCTCTACATGTACATGAAGAACTTCAAGCACGCATCAGGGGGTGCAGAAATATGCCCGGGACAACCTAGCTATGGCAGGGCGGTGATAAAGATGACCCAGGCAGGTACTACTTGGCTCTAAGTCTGGGTATGTCTATTCACACCCATCGGTCAACCCGGGGCAGCAATGGAGTTGTCACCCTGGCGGACAGGATTGTGTGTGTGCAGTCACCTTTGAGCGAAATGCTGGTCTGCATCAAGCCTGAGCCCGGATGGGCAGCCCCGTCCGGTAGGACAGCCACGAAGGTCACCAGCATCGGCTGCCTGAAGATGTACTCGCAGACGTTCCGCACGCAGGAGTCCAGGGAGTCAAGCCCGAACGGGAGAGACGATCTTGGGAACCCCCCATTAGATCTGGTTACGCTGAGCAAGGCTGACCAATCAACAAACCAGGGATTACGAGGCAGACAGAGAGCAAACGACCAAAAACTCTCGAAAGTCGCACACAGAGACCGACCAGGAGACCAACAGAAGTACGATCGAGACCTAAGGCATTCCAGAAGGACTGATGTGGACTCCCAGATATCGACAATTGAGACAAGTCCAATCCAATATCGTGCTCACACTGCGATTCTGCTTTGACTTGATAAGATTATCTCACGACAATGACCGGGACGAAGATCGTGATCAGGCGATGCGGAGGAGATGGACAAACAGGAATGACAAAGCGAAACACTCAACACATTGAGGAACACTCGCGTGAAGGAAAAGATTGATGGCAACACAGAAGGAAATGGTTTTGTCGACCTGGCATTAAACTGAAGCATACTCAGTTCCGTCTCGGAACCTCGGGTCCGGCGATCTCGCTGTGCAGACGTATAACGACCCACCCGAGCGCCACGTCTGTCCGCGTGTGGTGTGCATAGCGCTACTCAAGTAGCGATCAGTTAGGCATATATGGCGCATTAAGGATATGTCATCCAAGTCGTGTTCACACAATCCTAGGCTCGGAGATCATGGAACCTCCTGACCCAATGTTGAATCTGATCATCGATCAGTCGCTATTAGCCGTGGATATGTTGTTCAGTCATCTGTCCTACGCCATATTGTATGCAAGGTTGCCACTAGCTGTCACCCTGTTCCATCCTGTCCTCTGCGTTGCTGCGACGGTCTCGAAACTTGCACCATACCCGCCACATATGGCAGTGGCAGTTAGCCACGCTTGAGTTTGGAAGCATTTTGCCATGCTATGTTAACAGACCGGGTCTGGGAACCTGGGACCGGACCCTGATCTGTCCCGTATTATATCAGCGCTACATTCACAGGGAAGCTTTGGGTGGCCCCGGCGGCATCTGCAAACCCCTTCGGAAACCATGCATCAAGATGTTTCTATTACCATAGAATTCTATTCTACTTCTTTAGCAAGCTTACACCATTTTAGTCTCTCATCTGTGTCATGATTGCGTCCTCACGAAAACTGGGCAGGCAGAGTACATAAAGTCCTAGCGCTTTATATATATAAGATAGATAGATACAGATGAATGTACGTATATAAGGAATATACTTAGTAAGTACGGTACAAGTGCAGTGACAGTACATTCGAGCCCGCTCAGGGCAAGTGCATCCAAAATAGCTACAATGGCAACTTGGGCAAAACTGTTCTGAGGTGTAACGACTGCGAGACTGGCTGGAAAGTTAGCACAGGCCTCCCGTCTGCGAGCCAGGCCTACGAGTAGCAAGTGGGGCACAAGTTGGCCAGGAAGACGCATCAGAAGAGGCCCTCGTGCCTTAGACAAAGGCTAAGGAGCCACTAGGACTGAAAGAGGTTAGAACAGTCTACAAGACTGATGTGCATTCTTTGCTGTAGAACACAGAATAGGAGTCAATATAAACAGGCATCCGATCCAGATTATGTACTACATGAGCGGACTCGAGCTTAGCAGCAGCTCGGACCCGATGACCATCGCTTCGAACGAGAACTCGGTCAATCCGTTTTCAATGCTTTAGTCCAATGTCAAGGATTTTACAAGTCAGGGCTGTCAGGAAATCACACTCCAATGCCGAAGAAACAGTAGCTGGACATCTCGACCAGAAATGTCGTTGTTTGCTTCTTTGCGGGATCATTGACGGTCTGCCCGAAGAAGTTGGGCATCAACTGTCCCACCGAAATCTCTCATCCTCGGGCGGAAGCTTAAGAAGACCTAAAGACGCTTTTACTTTAGTATTATAATACCATAAGTATCATAATACTACCAGAAATTGCGGCGAAAACGTATCTTCAACTTAAAGGAGTGAGCGGGAGCCCGAGTTGAAGAGGTGGAAGCGGACCCACCTGGGGGAGGGGAAGGGGGACAACATGAGCGTCCGCCCGAGGAAGAAGAGCGTTAGCACACGGTGTCTTCACATTGTCGTATTGGAGAAGGTGAATCAGAAAAGCAATTTGTACATGTGCGAGGAATGAACGATCTGGATCATGGAAACATTCCAAATCGATCCGTCCATCCTCTCTATCCAGATGACGAAGAGTTAGACGATGATGAGCGAGAGTAGCGGCGTCTGCGAGCCGGGGATCTCTTACTGCCTGTCGCTCCGGAAGCGCCCCCTGGAGGAGAACGAGAAGTTCGTCGTGGTCCCGGGGGTGGAGAACGAGATGAACGGCGCCTGGGAGAACGTGAAAACCTCCGTCTGGGGGATCTGCTGCGTCGAGGAGAACGGCTACGTCGGGGAGAGCGAGATGTCCGGCGCCTTCGGATAGGGGAGCGACGCCGGGGTGGTGGCGAGCGGCGGCCACTTCGAAATCTCGATCCCGGAGGTGAACGCCTGCGGCGCGGTGGGCTCCTTGTCCTCGGAGGTGGTGGTCGTGACTTCTCGGCAGCCGCGAGTACCTCCCGCACGGAGATCTCTTGCCCGTCTATTTGGCCGCCGTTCATATGCTTGATGCATTTGTCAATGTCGTCAGCGCTCTCAAACTCGACGTAAGCAGTGCCCTTGCTGAGCCAACTTCTACCGGCAGCACGATCTCTTTGCAGCTCCACACTCTTGACCGAGCCGAAGTTGGAGAAGATCTCACGTAGGTGATCCTCCTCCACGTTACGGGTTAGACGGTCAATGAAGACTTTGGTGGCCCGCGGGGGTGGTGACGCCTTGCGTCGACGCTTTGGGGAGGATCTCCCACGAGAGCGAGAACGTGTGCTCGAACGGCGGCGGCGACGGCGAGAGGTCGAGCGAGAGCGGCTCTTGGGCGACCGAGTACCATTTTTCTGATCCTTGTTCTCCTTGTTCTCCTCAGCGCGTTTCTCGTCAGGTTGGTCCAATTTCCTTGCTTCCTTATCCTGTTTGGTGCTCTCTTGTTCCTCATGGGCATGTTCCGGCGGCAGAGGAACATCGGAGGGCCCTTGTTCAGTTTCAGCTTCTTCACCTGGCGGCGGCGGCTCAGAGGAGTCTTTAACGGCTGCGGCTTCGGCGACGGCGGCAGTGGCTTCAACCACAGCTGTCTCCTTTCCCTCCTCCTTCTTCTTCTTGTCGTCCTTTTGAGCTGGCCTTCTCGAAGTGGATCTCTTCTTTTTATCTCTAGACCGAGACCTTGAAGAATCCGAGGATGACGACGACGAGGATGACGAGCGACTGCTGCCTCCTGACGACGAGGAAGAACCACTGGAGCTACTCGAGCTGCGTCGGCGATCGCCCCCGCGATCCCTACGGCTCCGCCCGCCACGACCTCGGCTAGAGGAGCGGCGGCGACCTCCGCGGCTGCGGTCGCGGCTTCGGCGGCGACGCGAGGAAGCCCCCGACCCGGTCTTCCTCTTCTTGTCCTTGTCGCTATCGTCCGACCTGGACGAGGAGCTAGAGGACCTGCTGCGACGACGATCCGAGCGGCCGCCGGCGGGCATGTTGAGCTCACACTCCTACTCAGTCCCGACTTCCTTCTACCCAGACAAGTTGAGGGTCGATGTGGACTTGTCGGAAAACGTACGCGCTGCCGGGGCTGCTGGGGCGATTCCAAGCGTGGTCTCTTTAGCGGCGGTGGCGTCGATAGCTTCACCTCGCGCCTCTCCCCGCCTCGCCACCCGTGGCCACCGGTGGCCACCGGCCCGTCGCCATTCAGCTGTCGGTTGTCATCGTTGCCACACACGAGGGCCTGACACAAGACCTGGACGCCCCTGTGGCAACCAGGTCATGAAGAAGAAAAGAACTTTCAGGCCCAACATTCAAACTTTTGGGGGTTGTTCTCATCTTCGGCCTCCAGACAGAGGCTGCAACTTGAACAATGAAGTTGCATTTGTTGATTCCACATGGAGAGGTTCAATTGCTGCGAGCGTAGGAAAAGAGAAAGCAAAAACTTCTTCCTCAACTCTCCCAAGAGCCTCAATCGATCCAACTGAAGCTGCTGCTTGCGGCATTCTTGTCAGAAATAAAAGATGATCACGTCCGACAAGGCCAAGCCGGCCTCCGAGGACCCCTCCTCGGACAACGTGCGGGTGGTTGTGAGGTCGCGACCCATGAGCACACAGGAGTCCAGCAAGGGAAACGCAGACATCGTGCACGTCGACCAAATCAATAACGTTGTACGGCTCGAGCAGAGGAACAAGGTCCGAGACAGCCCAGACAAATTCTTCACGTTCGACGCGGTCTTCGGACCAGACTCCAAGCAGGTGAGGGGTCAGAGAATCATCGCTGTAATCCAAAGGTGTGTTTTTGTCTCTAGAACCGCGCAATGTATAAGGGCTGAGGATCTTGGAGGACCTGAGGAAAGTCTTTCATCCATGATCCATGACCAGAGCTGGGGCTTAAACTCTGTGGGAATGTAATACCCGTATGAGTCTACAACTTCCTGTTCCATAGGTAGATGTCTACAACCGTGTTGCCAGACCCATCGTGGACAACGTGCTTGAGGGCTACAATGGCACTATCTTTGCCTACGGCCAGACCGGCACGGGCAAGACCTTCACCATGGAGGGCGACCGTTCCATTCCGGAGCTACGGGGAATTATTCCCAACAGCTTCGCCCACGTCTTCGGTCATATCGCCAAGGCTGGAGACGATGTCAAGTTCCTGGTCAGAGTCTCCTACTTGGAGATCTACAACGAGAAAGTGAGGGACCTGCTCGGGAAGGATCAAGAAGCAAATCTTGAAGTCAAGGAGCGCCCTGACGTGGGAGTTTATGTCAAGGACCTCTCAGCCTTCGTGGTCAATAACGCTGATGACATGGACCGAGTTATGACCATCGGCAACAAGAACAGAAAGGTGTGTATGATATCTTTCCAGCTGTACCAGCTACCGGAGGAACTCTTGGAGAATATCCCAGAAAGTATCTCCACGGCACCTTCAGGAATTCCTATGCTGCATTTTTCCAGGTTGGCAGGACTGACATGAACGAGCGCAGCTCTCGCAGCCACGCCATCTTCACAGTGACTGTCGAGTGTTCTGAGCGGGGGTCCGACGGACAGCAGCACTTCCGCGTGGGAAAGCTGCACCTCGTCGACCTAGCTGGGTCCGAGAGGCAGAGCAAGACCGGGTCCGAGGGAAAACAGCTCAAGGAGGCAACCAACATTAACCAATCGCTTTCAACCTTAGGCAACGTCATCTCCGCCCTCGTCGACAAAAAGAGCAGCCACGTACCCTACAGGTCAGGACACGATGCCAAAATGTGCCGTTTCTTTGGATCCACACGTGCTCCTCTTACAGGAATTCCAAGCTGACGAGGCTACTGCAAGACTCCCTCGGTGGGAATTCCAAGACCATAATGTTTGCGTGTGTAGGACCAGCAGCGTACAATTACGACGAGACACTGAGCACCTTGCGCTACGCCAACAGGGCGAAGAACATCCAGAACCACGCCAAGGTCAACGAGGATCCCAAGGATGCGCTGATGCGCAAGTACCAGAAGGAAATTGAGGAGCTGCGGAAGATGCTGGAGGAAGGGTCGGACCCTGAAGGCTCCACTGAAGATGACGACGAAGACAGCGATGACGATGACGTCGCAGTGGAAGGAGGCGAATCTCCCACCAAGAGGCAGCAGAAGAAGAAGTTCCACCACCTGAGCGAGGATCAGCTGGCGTCGATGCGCAAGCAGCTGGAGGAGGAGCGTTCCCGCATCAAGGACGAGAAGTCGATGGCGGCCGAGGAACGCGACCAAGCGGAGGTCGAGTTGAAGCGCAGGGAGGAGGAACTGTTGAGGGCGCAGTCAGATCATGATGCCATGCGCCAGAAGCTGGCGGCCTTGGAGCGCAAGATTATCGTAGGTAAGACCTCGGAATGGACTGTGTAATGTAAGTCATCCGAACAAAAGAAAACGATTCATGGCTATGATGAGCACCTGTCTGCTGTACACGAACAGAAAGGTCTGAATGATGTATGCCTTTCAGGCGGTGAAAACCTTCTGGAGAAGGCTGAGGAGCAAGAGCGGTTGCTTGAGCAGTCAGCTCGAGAGTTGGAAGAGACGGTGCGGAGGGAGGAAGAGCTGAGGCTGGCGCTGCAGGCCAAGGAGGTCGAGAGGGAGGGCATCGAGGAAAGGTACTCCAATCTACAAGAGGAGGCGGCGGCCAAGACGCGCAAGCTGAAGAAGGTCTTCCAGCTGCACCAGACATCCAAGGCGGAGTTGGCAGACCTTCAAGCCGACCAGCAACGGGAGATGGAGGGGCTGCTGGAGAGCGTTCGCGCGCTCTCGCGCGAGCTGCGTTTGCACATGCTCGTGGTGAATGCATTTATCCCGTCCGAGTATCAACAGCTCATCGAACAGAGCTGCTCTTGGAACGAGGAAATCGGCGAGTGGCAGCTCCAGTGCGTCGCGTACACAGGCAACAATATGCGTAGGCTCGAACTCGCGCCCAGGGACGACCCCAGCCTCGACACCGACCTCTCACACGTGTACCTGACCTACGGAGGCAACCAGGGCAGGCCGAGGACGGGAAGGCTAAAGTCAGGAAGGCCCAAGAGTTCGAGACCGAAGTCCAAGCGGTAGCGCCTCCATGTACTGATGCAAACTTCTCTGAGATAATACACACTTATACATGCTGTGCATGAGTGTTCATGAAATACTTAAGTGTTCTATTGCATGAAGTACTATGTACTGTCAAGTTCTTAGGACGATTGTAGCGCCATCTACTGACCCAAGTAGCAAGTTCCTGAAATGAAACTCATACGGAGCCTTGATGACCATGCACAGGGAGATTTCGTGACTGCTGCCTTAGCCGCCAGCTGCCTGTTTGTGATTCTGTTCAAGCTGAACAGCGTGAAAAACCGTGGAACTTTGAGCCGTCGCAAGCGGTTTTATCTCTTGACGCGTCGTCGTCTACTTGTCCTCAACCGCCATGAACCAGTTGGTGAATCTCTGTAGGCGCAAGAGCGGTGGCGTGGTTTTGTTCCTATTGCGCCAGGATCGTAGGCTTTATAGACATTCGCCCTGTTTCGCAGTAGCTCCCCAGCCTTATCCATGTCTCACCAGTCCAAGATGGTCATCTTCGTCGTCCCTGGCAGAGGAGGCCATGAGGGCAAAGACAGACCATCAGAAGTCGGAAGAGAATTCCAGTGACTCTTCACAGAACAAAGGTCCGAAACCTCTCACGAAGTGGCAAAAGTACGGCTACATCTTCTTCGGCGTCACCATGGGCGGACTGCTGGTGACCAACGCCATCCTCTTCTGTGAGTTTGATAGTCGAGTTCCACTGCTTTTGTGTGCCTGAAATTTGCCATTGCAGCCTTGCCCGATCGTGACGAGAAAGGCCAGCCGTTGACAGACGAGTTCTCGTCGCTTCCCTTCTACTCACAGTACTTCATGCGTCTGAAAAGTCGGTTCTTCAAGACCAAGAAGGACCTGGAGGAACCGTTCAGTGACAAGTTGCTCCCAGATCCGCTCACCGAGCCGTACTACCAACCGAAGTACACGGTTCTCTTGGAGCTCACCGGACTTCTTGTTCATTCAAATTGGACAGTACGTATCATGGACGCATTATATTGTGACAATGATTCCTGACAAGTTGTTCATCCAGCACAAGCACGGGTGGCGGTTCCAGAAACGTCCAGGTGTGGACATGTTCCTCTCCCAGGTCGGCTTTCCGCACTTTGAGCTGGTCATCTACACCACAGAGAACGCTATGACTTTTCACCCCATAGTGGACGGGCTGGACCCTGGAACCCAGGTAAGAGGACGGCCCTGAGTGCTCTTGTGTGATGTCAAAGAGTGATTCCTCGGAAATGATCTTCGCAGAGCATCATGTACCGCTTGTTCAGGGACGCGACGCGGTACGTAAACGGGCATCACACGAAGGACCTGAGCGCATTGAACAGAGATCTCCGAAAGGTGAACCACAGTCATTTGCTTTAGTGACTCAGGCTGCAGAGACGCACCATGTACTGTGCTTAGGTGATCATAGTCGACTGGAATGCCAAGTCCTGCGCTCTTAACCGCGAGAACTGCCTCTTGCTCAAGAAATGGGAAGGCGACAATTCGGACAGGACACTCATTGGACTGGCCCAGCTCTTACAAGGTAATCACTGCCTGTACATTGAGGATTCTCCGATGTACACCTCAACTTTGTCGACTTCTCTTCCGCAGCTATCAAGCAGTCTGACGTGGAGGACGTGAGAGAAGTATTGGAATACTACAGACAATTCGACGACCCCATCGAGGCGTTCAGAGAGAACCAAAGGCGACTGCAGGTAAGTTGTGTGCGCCTGTTTCTCTCATCTACTCCGGCTGTAACTTGAGCTTCTTCTTCCAGACGGAGATGGAGGCAGAGGAGAAGAGAAAAGAACAGGATCTTAAGAAGACGTCTTTCTTCTCTGGATTCTCCGGACTCCGATGGGGCCAGACGAGCACATGAGATGGGCAGTTTTCTGCTCCGTGCCTTTTCCTAATGACTTATTAAGATATTTTGTTAGAATTATATAAAAATGAGACTTATAGGTCATAATTTTGTACCATGACATCATACGGAGCTTCAGCCTTCGTCGACCCTGTTGTACACGCTGCTCCCACGCCCGACTTCTTCGTTCCCTTGCCTGCCTTGGCCTTCGTATCCAGTTCCACAATTGAAATCGCCGCCAGCTACTGAACATCCCTTGATCACTGGGACCTGTGCGACGGTCTGGAGAGGACAAGGAAGAGCTATGACGAGGAGCTTAAGGCAGATTCTGCAGACGATGATGCTCAGACAGTTCTGATTGGACTCGAACAGTGTGAGCACCAACTCCGGGGTGTCGGCCGAGGAGTCGGCGCTGGACACTCCGTGATCGTAGCTTCAGGACCGGAAGCAAAAGTCTTTTTCTCGGCCCACTCGGCCCGGTTGGCAGAGGCTGGCAGATTAAAAGAAGGAACGAAAAAAAAGGGGAAGTAACGTTTGGCAAGTTCGATCTCGACTTTTCGAGTTTCGATCGGCACCATGACGAAGGAGGTCAAAGACGCCGTGCTCACCTACTTGACTGCCCAGAACCGCCCGTACTCGGTCGTGGACATTGTGAATAACTTGCATCGCCAGCACGGCAAGACGGCCGTTCAAAAAAGCCTCGACCTACTCGTGGCCGACGGGAGCGTCTGCGAGAAGCTCAACGGCAAGCAAAAGGCCTATGTCGTCAATCAAGACACTCTGACGGCAGCCACGGAATCTGAGCTGGAAGAGCTGGACCAAACGATCTCTGCGAAGGAAGCGGATTGGAGGACGCTGGAGGAGAAAGTGAAGAAGGCTGAGGCCGTCGCTAAAGCACTTCTGGCCGAGCTGACCACCCGTGCCGCGCGCAAGGAGGCCGACGCCATGGAGAACGAAGTCTCCGCCATGACGAAGAAGTTAAAGACGTTGTCCGGGAATGAGGGGGACCAAACTGTGCAACTTGTCACCAAGGAGGAGCTGTCTCGCTCTGCAGCCAAAAGGGAAACCGCTGTTCGAGCGTGGCGCACACGAAAGCGAATGTGCCAAGAGGTCATCGAGACGCTCTTGGAGGGATACCCAAAGTCCAAAAAAGCGCTACATGAGGAGGTCGGTATCGAGTCGGACCAAGACATGGGCGTGACGATCCCGACGATGTGAGAGCTCAAGAAACAACGTTCAATGTTCAAAATTGAACGTTCAACAAACAATGTTCGCTAAATTGTAATGTAAATGCGGTCATCATAAGTAATGCACAGTTTTTTCGTTCCTTGTTGTATATTGCTTTTACTCCAGCCCAGTCCATCCTTGGCTCCACCCTCGGGATCCATCGTCGTAACCGATCCCTCATTCTTGAGGCAGCGATCGGCCGAGCCCTTGGTCAGCTCGCCCAATGACAATCGCTGACGTAGACCCACGTCTATCAGTAGGGGGTCCGCGACATCGGCAGGGGAGGCTGGCAAGCTCACAGAAAAAGACGACGACGACGAACTGGAAACCACCCTGCGCACGGACACTTGGTAGTGCTCCTCAGCGTGCTTGGCCGCCAGCTCTGGGCGGCAATATCATAGCAACTCATTCTTCTTGATGACGTCACCCTGAGCTCGCCCCAATTCGCACTGCTGAAGTCGAACTCGACGAAGAGTGCGTCGTCCAGCTTAACATCGGACTCTTGGAGTAGATTCACCTGAGCCACGCATTGCTCTCGAATGCCTTACTTGCCCACATTGGACGTGAGATTGCCGACAGGCGCGTACTCGCTGCCGAACACGTAGGCCAGGAGGACTACGTCCTCTGGCTTACTTTACGCTATTGGGTGACTGAAGAACAGGTCGAAGTGGTGATACTGGCGCAGGAAATCTTCTCCGCTCACTTCGTCGCTGTTGATCGCTTCGAGCACCGGCTCCTTCTTGGTTTGGCGGTGCTCGCACGACAGGGAGGAGCTGATCTCCCTGTCCCCGATGCCGTTGATGTCATCTCCGAATGTTGGTCAGTTCAGTGTCCCTTTCAGACGTCGACACACTTGACGTCGTTGAATGCAATGACCGCAGCTCATGAACAAAATCACAGTTTAATTTTCTGCCAGCGCCAGAAAAAGACAAATGGAATTTACATGTCGGTGTTACACTTGGTCGTCCCGCAGGTTGTTCATGGGCACGCCGATAGTACTGTGACGACTGCCGCCAGATTATCCCAAGCCTGCGGCGGGACACAGAACGGCCGTCCACCTCTTCCCCAGCAGTGCTCGAACAACTTAGAGTAGCTGGCGAAGGGGGTCAGACACAGCCTGCAGTACATGTGGAAGGGCACGGCAACACCACGGTGGAACTTGTTGACGTGGGTCTGCAACTTAAACGCGTCCTGCGCCGCGAAGACGATGCCGCAGGAGGTGCACGAACAGCAGCGACAGTCGGCAGGAATGGAGAGGTGTGCGGACTCTCCCACTAGATCTAGATGAGAGGTCACGGTGATTCCATGATTTTCGCGGAAATGAACTCGTGCTTCTTGGATAGTATGGAACCTGACTGGCACCTGGCAGATCAAGCACTTGAAGGTATTGTCGACGTGCACCTTCAAGTGCTTCTTGGCGTAAGCAGCTTTGCACTTGACCGGGCAGTAAAAGCATTGATAGACGGACGAATTGGCCGATGTCGCGATGTTGCCGTCGACGATATTGATGGACTCCCTAGACTGGACATTCGCTGTTCTCTGGGTGTCCTGGCTTGTTACGGACAAGGCACTTCTTTGGTCTTCATGACCGAGGTCCTTCTCTCTCGCTGCGTTGGTGCCGTCGCTCCAGAGTCGCAGGTTTGCTTTCTTTGCAGGGGGCCAAGATGAACTTGTTCCAGCTCCTGAAGAGTCCTTGAAGAAGTTTCTCTTTGACAATACCAGACAACTGTGACGTCTATCCAGAATGTGACTGTTCTGCCGTGAAGTGGTGCTAAACACCCTTTGGCAGGCCCTGCAACGGAGTTCGAGGTGGTCCATCCTTCTATTGTGGTTTGTTCTCATGTGCTGGAAAGCTAAAGTCATGGCGGTTCGAGGGCCAAGAAATACTTCGTGGCATTGCTTGCACTGGGCTTCGTACATAAAGGAGTCACTGGGGAATGTGACATCATCGTGGACGACATCGTTGAACTGCTTCTTCTGGCAGTGAGTAGAGCGCACGTGTTCAACCATCCGAGAGAGCGAGATGGCTGTCCTGGGACACCGCTTACACTTGAAGCGGAACACGTCCGACGTGGCAGAGTCTGAAAGCAAGAAACACATGCATAAGTACAAGACAAAACGTCCCTGTTGTCCAGCGTACCTTACCTTTGCTTCCCCTCGTCGCCAGTTCGATGTTACACTCGCTCCTGGAGGGATCTGATTTCGCCAAGTCATGCTTGACCTTTGGGCCGGGATAACCTCTGGCACCTCTTTCACGGACGAGCTTCCTTTTCACACCATCTCTCGGAGTCTGACGCCATCCAGGATCATGACGACCTCGTGAGGGCGCGATGGAAATCCTTTTTCGAACCATTGCTGCGTGGAAGTTGCCAGTCGAACTCGGTCTCCGGCAACTTCCTGCTCTTTGACGGTTCGGGTGACACCGAGCTTTCCCCAATTTTGTTTCTTCAAAAAATATTTCATTTTGGCCATCATGATTCATGGGCTACCCTAGAAGAGTGAATTGTAACGCGTACACCGTCATTGGTGTCCGTGTTCAGCATGGGCTCCGCGCTCATCACTCCCTCCGTGCTCATGTCGGCCGCGACGGACACACAGACAGACGTGCATCCGGCCCACGCACTTTTTATAATAGATATACGTGTGTTACTCCTCTAACGATCGTCGTCAGTGAAAGAAACACACTTCATAAGTAATTTTGAGACGTCATCTAAGCGGGACGATTAACAAGTATGAATATAGTTCAGTCACAAAACTATGATGAGCATCTAACGAGCAGGATTTTGACTGTATTTGCCAGGTGGCCGAGGACAGAAGCAGACAACAGCCTCCGAGGTCGGAGGACGCAACAGTTCATGACTGCACTTGAATCACATTTCACACGCATGCGCAGAAACGAGGGAAGAAGACGCTGTTGGCAGCTGAACGAGAGCTTGGATCGAATGAGCCGCAGCCGAGCTGCCCAACTCCATCCGAGGCAGCGTGGCCGAGTGGTCTAAGGCGCTGGTTTTAGGCACCAGTCCGAAAGGGCGTGGGTTCGAATCCCACCGCTGTCACAAGGAAAATTCTTTTTTTTTTTTCTTTTTTGAGTTTTTTTTGACTGCGGAATGGTGGTTTTTTTTCGCACAAAGTACCTGGCTTCTCCTCCGGGACTCCTCCCAGTGCACGATGAACCTGAAAGGGACAAAAAAGTGATCACTGAGCAGTTGAGTCACGTGAGAAATGCCCAGACGAAACCATAAAGACCCTTCTCGTGCTGGCCTTTGGGGAGGAGAAGCGACCCGCCCCCCTCCCCCGCCCCTAGCGTGAACAGTGGCGGGGCCGAAAGACGACTTTATTTAGTATAACTAGCTCCTAAACCCACCAGAGGTGTGGAAAAATGGGGTTAGGATGGAGAAGGAACGTGGGGTGTGAGACCCCGAGGTCGAACCTGTCTGTGGCTAGCAACAGCACCTGTGACCAATTGATAGTTGGGCTAATCTTTGAAGGTACCTTGTGAGGCAGCAACAGTTGTCCATCTTCCTCACGACTTCCAAATCGTCTGATAACTTCTTTGTGCCTCACACTGCCTACAGTTTGTTCTTATTACTAGCTTGTACTCACGCTTTGACGACTTGACCGCTTCATGACCTTAGGTGCAGTTATCCCTGAGCTGATTGTTCTGGTAGTACTTGGATTGGTGAGGCCGATCACGTGGGTCAATTCTGGCTGGCGGCCAAGCTGCAGACGCGGGGTCCAGGGAGAGCAACGTGAGTGAGTTCGAAGCCTGAGTGCATGCGCTCACTGTCCATTTCCAGGGGGTTTCACTCGCCAGACCCTCCGGCGCTGTGCGCAAGCACGCCAAAACCCCATGTCCGGGTTGAGAGGCAGCTGGGTTCGGTGAAGCTCAAGAAAGAGAGCGACTGGGTGCACTTCGGACATGTAAACAAAACGCATCGACGTCGATGATCTGGACGATTCTTTTCAGTCCAGCTACGAGTGTGGACGAGTCTAGACCTCGACAGTCCAGAGTCCTACGTGCGAGTCTCGACCTCGAAAGCCGCTACGAGTCTCGACAGTCCGGACGAGGTGCGAGTCTGGACCGACAACCAGATGTCTCTACACCACCATTCATGCAGTAAAAAAGCCATGGAGGCAGCGAAGTCTTTCTCCTCTCACTCCAGATGACTCAAGTTAGCATTTGATTGTCCAGATCGTCGTCCATGAGCAAACGTTTCATCCGGGGCGACTGGGAGAAGCAATGTGGTCACTGCTATGCGTTGTTTCAGCCGCTGCCACTGGTCGCCTCACCCGACGTGACGCTGGAGGCACGGGACGCAATGGATGGGGACGACGGCAAGGCCTTCCGCAGAGAAAAAGCTGTTCTCCCGGCCTGTTAGGCATTGACCGATCCCAACGGACAACTGCTGCCAAATGTGATCAGTTCCAGGACTCGGTGTTCAGTCCGGAGCAGATGTTCTGCTAGGACGACCTTTTCCCGCAGGATGAGATTTGGGACGTATGACGACGTTCCGACAAGTGTGTAGATTGCGACACAGATCCCGCTATCGACCCAGCAGATTGATCCAAAAGTGATGCCAAATGTTGGTGCGGATCTTGCAGTTCGGATGGCACTCAGCAGCAGTGAATCTTGCAGTCCAGATCGTCCTCAGTAGCGAGTCTAGCAATCTAGAGCTCATTCTCACAATACAGCCCAAACTCTGGCCTGAATCGTCCCAAAATGTTTTCATAAGTATATGATCTACTGTGCAGTAAGGATTGTGTCGAACTGTCGTTAAATCGCTTTAGGAGTGCTTATAATATAGCTTTCTTGTGGTCGACAGGCCAAAACTGTCCATAAAATGTGTTGTAATCTTTACATATCTATAAGTCGGACAGATATCGAGAACCTCGTGATGGATTCGCTCGTGTCCAAAATCTGTGGTTGGGTCCTCAAGCAGCACAAGGAACCTGCGTGTACTCCAGACAAGTCCCTGCAAATGGAAATTTGCCACGTGAACATCATGTCGGGCATCTTCAGTGATTCTCGGTTACCCCTGCTCCTGACGGTGTTGGGGGGGCCGACGTCCGAGGTTGCGTCAGTCACAATGTCCACCTCGAATGGTGAGGTGCAGTCTGAAAACGAGAGTGAGTTGAAACGCGGAGAGCGTCAACAGCAACTATTGACAGAACGAGGTCGCTACCGCAGATGGTGATGCTGTTGGCGTTCTGAATCGTGTTGAGAGCCCGGCCACAATAGCGATTCGTCAGTTGTCCCTGGTAAGGAAAAGTTTGTGCAGACATTAATGCATGGAAGAGCTGAAGATACAATTCATTATACCCCTGATACAATGTACAATGGCCATGGCACTTGCTGAACATGTCCCACCACTGCTGATATGCCTCAGTGTCACACGCACACACACATGTCTACGGTTGTCCTGATCACAGCCAATCCCTTCGAGTATGCCAATGATGGCTACCGTGTACAGCAGAAGTTATCTCTGGCGACGCCTACTGAGTCGTGAGCTTCGTCAGCCAGAAACACGTGATCGCAGCAAATGGGGTCAACTTTTCTTTTTCTTCTTGCCAGCAAAAGTATCTACACCATCCTCTCTTCACATCTCTGGGGTCTACTTATAGTCATAACTACTGAACGTAGACCCTAACGTATTTTAGGTAATTCCTCTGTACCAATAGATTACTAACCTGAACTCCATTCTGATTGCAGACGTCGGAAGAACCTACAATGAAGATCAGGCAATGGCGTGACTTGATTCACGTATTCAACTAGGCACAGGTCAACAACGTACTCACCAGTTATTCCAATGTAGTCTTCGGTACACTCGTCATCAGAGAGAGCCATGGCAATGGCATTAGCGCCAATGGTCATGCCGTTCTGCGCGTTGATGCCCTGCGTGGCCACGTCAGGACAGACGGTGTACTGGATGCAGCAGAATCCTTCCGCCTGACGGATGCAGATGGAATACCTGGACGGATAAACTGCTTCAAGGACGCTGATCGGGTCTGTCATCAAAAGCTGATCCCTACCGCTGATTCTGCAAGTGGTTGTCGTTGGTGGGGATGAAGTTGAAGGTGGTGAAGCGCCCGTCCAGCTCTGTGTGGTATTGTAGACAGCCGTTTGGCGGCCTAGGGGAGAAGAGGTTGCGACTGGACACGCTGCAGTTGAGCATGGTTTCTTACGTGAACTGGGATCCACACGGGATCTGGCTGGCCTTCAACTCCCACGTCCGCACAGTGGAGGCCCCCGTGAAGGCAAAGTTGAGCGTGACGCTGTCCGAACAGGCCGCGCCCATGTCCACGTAAACTGAGACAATAGGACAGCCGCATTAGATGACGATTGCGAGGTTAATAAGGCTGGACTGTGTCTTACTATGTTGCCCTGTGTTCTGACCGCAAATGGTGGGCACTGCGAAACCAGTATTGGTCTGCGAACGATTAAAGAAGTACTTGCAGTTAATAAACAATAACATCGTCCTAAGTAACTTACAGTGACTGTGAAAGCGTCAGTGCACGCGCCACCGTTGACCTCTGTGGTCAGCCCGGTGCCCACTGTGGTGAAGCACTCGAAGTCCAGCCTCAAATAGCAGACGTCTAAAGGAGAGAGAAAAGTAAAGTTACGAAGAGCGTTACACCCGGTGGGGGTTGAGAGTGACAGTGTTTATCTTCTGACCACAGGAGCACTTGTTGATGGTGTACGTGACAGTCGCAGTGTCCGCGTACACGGCCGGAAAGCTGGGGTTCTGCAAGTACGTGCAGTTCCTGTTGATCGTGTTGCTCGTGGCCGACACCGTAAACACGCAGCAGACGCCGAAGCTGGGGGCAATGAGGTCACATCGACACGCATCTACTGTGACCATGCTATAGGTAACATTACCTTCCAGCACATGTTCCGGCCGCAGTGCCTCCCTGCTCGCTGCACTCTGCGCTGGTCAGGCACGTGCCGTTCCTGGCCGTGGCTCCTGCATTCGCCCTGAACAAGTTCACCCTGTTGTAGCTGAGGTATCTGTACAATTTTCTGTGTAGAACTCACTTGGCGAAGGTACTTGTACTCCGACAGGGAAGGTTGGCAAACTGGACTATGCTGAAGATGGACAAGACTGAAAAGTCGCAGGAATGAGGCACAATTGAATAAGCCAAGCACTCATAATTTCTTACTTCTCCCCTCCTTTTCCCTCAGCTTGGCCCTCTCAGTCTCGTTGCCGCCACCCGAGAACAAGTAGTCTGACTGCGGCATCCCCTTGGAAGTGCTCACGCGGCCCTCCACCATCCACGGCACCAGCACCAGCGACGCGGACAACGCCGCTATCACCACCGTCAAGTGGAGCACCTTTTCCTCGTAATTTCTCATGGTGGTTATGTGAATTTCTTCCTGGCGATGTCTCGTAGGCTCATCGTCCCTCACCCTCCTCCCCTCGTGGCACACTTATCGCTGGTTGCACTCCAGAGAGCAGCGACGCCAGCCAGCACACTCTCGAGACCGCGAGTGTGTGTGCGAGCACGAGGAGCATTTTCCCCGCTAGGGAGAGCAGCACAGTTAAGAGCAATCTGGTCCACAACACCAGGTGCCGGAGCCTGTTTCTCCGGGGGAGCTGAGGTGCGCGCACATCTTAATCACACTATCCATGCAATGAAAAGCTATAAGTGGACGCCTCTAATGTCTGCTCCGCGGCCTGTAGTAACATTCAATAACAAGTACCATTTAATAGTAACTCTTAGTAGCAACAATAACATTTAACATTCAAGTAACGCTGAAGCTCCTGTTCCATAACTGTTTCGTGCATGAACAGTCCAGTTGTGTCATCCCATCAGAGATTGCTACAGAAGCCATCTTTGTACGTGGAGATGTTTCTTCTCTCTTTGTAACCGCCCAAAGTCGCATATTGATCCTCTTCTTACTGCAGTCAGGTGGGCAACAACAGTTGGTTGACGACACAATTGCTTCCCTCAGATCTGCTTGGAGTTTGAGCATCAATTCCTGACTGAGACCAGACTATTATGATGTGAAAAGTGCAGAATATGAAGGTGAAACAGCACTTTTAGGGCGCGGTTGCTCAGCGAATTGACGACACGCATCAAGACACGTATGCGTGTGTGCAACCCGGTCTTACTCGGACGCTCTGATATCACATCTTTCGCGCACTTTGCGGAATTCCTCGGCGTTGCTATGATTTCTACTCACGCTTGGATGATGCAGCGCAGTTGTTGCTGCTTCCTTAGCGGAACAAACCTTTGTCTTGGCTCTTGATTTTTGAGCTGTGTGCACGCAGGCAACACCTGTCACGTAGCTGCCATGACGAGAAGTCTTCCCGACGTGAAATTGGCAGTCCGGAGTCGTCATAACGGAATCATTTTATATCATAGACAAGCACTTCAGTGCAGTAAAAACCGCTGCATAGGTCAGTGTTGTTGCAACCTTCATCTGGAGGGGAAATAAGCTCTTGTATAAAGTTAAACGTAGCAGAAATGTCTTCAACGTCCCGACATGACCAAGTCCCCGACCATGTACATGGAGTAGAGGGTCACGACTGACTCGAAGTCAACGTTCTATGCAATATTAACCCAACATTAGCGTCTGTCTTTTAGCCCTTCCCCTTGCTGATTGCGCGCCACTCGGGGGGGCTGAACCTCGCGCTCACTCGCGCGCTTCCGAAACCATTGCTTCTCTTCCTCCAGCTCCGGAACCAGAAGTTTTTCTTTTGTCGCCATCCGTGCACAAAATGGTAACCGGAAGAGGTTTTCTCAGTGACTCGACGTAATTCTTGCTCTGCACCCAGATGTCCAGGCTGCCGTTGGTGATCTCCTTCCTCCTGTTCTTGGCCTCTGTGTCCACTGCCGGAGGAAGCAGTGACAACAAGGAAACTGACGTTGCAGAAGGAGAACCGAATGATCTCATACAAGGGTATGGAGACAGTCACAACTCTACCAAGGAAAGGGTGACCAAAGGACAAGGCTTGGGGACCAGAAGCAAGAAGTTGTGTAAGTGGATGTACTCGAGTGAGTCTAGAACTTTGCAGATTCACAGCCCACCTTACTCTATCTTTCAGTGAACCTGTTTACTGTGGTGAGGTAAGCTGAAGAAACCTTTCAACAATAGCATCATTGTGTCATTCTAAAGAAATGTCTCTTTCCAAGATTCGCCAATACACCCTGCATAGGCACGGACAACAGAAACGGAACCTGCTACTCTGCGTGAGTTCATTTCGGTATTTTACCACTACCACCTATGTTTGGAACAGGTACAATAGCCTCAGTTGATCCGCCATTGATCCTCTGGACACAGGAGGACCCACTGGGGAAGGGCCTGAAATGTTTGCTGTCAGAGCTCTGGAAGGAAAGCACTTTAAAAGGACCTGCTGCAGTTGAACTCATAAAACCTACTGTTTTAAGCTCTTTTGCACACTTACTTGGTCATAGACTGGCTGAGTGACACTCATAGGTTTGACCTTGGCAGTGTGGGTTGGGTGGCAAAAATTTGAGTAGTCTCAATTTTGATGCTGTTGAGACAGGTCCAAGGTAACTAACTCATTCAATGGTGGACCAACTGAACAAGATAAGGCCCCAAAACTGACTGAAGCCAAGTTGAACCACGTCATTGATCTTACAGCGTGGAATGCTCTCAGAGAGGAGGCAGCTCTGCAGGCTCTTGCGCAAATGGATACGGAGTTTGCTGCACCTGTGAGTAAATGGAAAGCAACCAGTGAGAGTGACGATTTCATACGGAACTTTCAGTCACCATCGGCTGCGGTCAGACGTCCAGCGAGAATTGCACCTACTTCACCAGCACCGGGGGCGAGAGCGGCCAGTGCTGCGCCACCATCTGCCCGTGCAATAACAACATCTGTCAGGTACGTCTTCACTCGCCAACCTCATCGTCATATGCGTACGTACAGTACCAAAGTGTCCGCCAGTGACTGCTGATCAGTGCAAGAGTTATTGAGGGGAATTTGACGGCTTCAACGGGAAGTTGGCCGAGGTCAGTGAGGTCGTCACGAAATCGTGTAACGACCTCTGGACCTCCCCCCTATAGAAAAGTGCTTTGGCAGTGGAAAGTTTCTTCTTATCCAACATGGTCATGTCTACTTCTAGCTCCGTCTGGACTTCATCACTCACGTCATCACGGGTCCGAGCACGGTCTCCACCGTTGTTGGAACAGCTCTAAATGGAGTTCTTAACCGTACAGCAGTACTCGGCACTCATGCATTTGCACTTGACGCTAATACGTGTGTTCATTTTTTTGCCAGCCACTGGTGTCAACGTCGCATCGAACACTCAGTGTCTCACGGACACCTTCTCCGTGACGGCGCCGGGCAACAACGTCCCCCCAGTCATATGTGGGACGAACACCGGAGAGCACAGTTGAGTTTCCCTGGCTGTTCGCTGGGCGACCAACGGATCTAAAATGCTTTCCTTCTGTAGTGTATCTGGACTCAGTGGCCTCGTGCAACATGCTGTGCTTCCAGTTGGGCAACACCGCAGTGGGACTTGGGGCAATCGCCACCAGATCCTGGAACATCAAGGTAAGTCAAGATATTTCTTTCCTGAGAGCAATCATGACATTTCTCCACCTGGCCAGGTTACCCAATATTCGTGTGACTTCGACAACCTTGCACCGGACGGCTGCACCCAGTACTTCTTCGGCTCCACCACGGGGACTGTGCAGAGCTTCAATTTCAACAATGCCGCCGGCTCTCAACTCGCCAACCAGAACCAGAACATCTGCGTCAGGAGGGAGAGGGGAAACTGCAGGATCTGTTGGGCCACGATGGCTACGGCGGACTTTCAACTGTCGGGTAATTTTGGCCAAGCTTTTTCTCAATGTGCCTTGTAAAACTTGGTGTCTCATGTGCCGCTGCAGGGACAACGGGCGTCGCCGGGATCCAAGCGGTAATGAACGTGACCTCCTTTATTGCCAAGATGTGACTGAGGCAAGCACATCTGCACTGACCCTCTTGAAACTTGTTGCCAGGACACTACGTGCTGCGCCTTCGGCGCCAATGGCATGGGTGTGGTCGGTTTCGACTGTGTGATGATCCCTGGAGCCACCACCAGCGCCAACATGGCTGCCGTTCCTGGGGATGAATTCTGTGGGAGGAAAACCCTGACCCCCACTGCCACTGTGTGCTGTGAGAAATACTCATATATGATTTGATCCATGAAAAATGTCCGCCTGTTTGCGTCGGAGAGGTCAAAAATCTGGACTTTATACGAGCAAAACGACTTGATATCGTATCAAGCGGAAATTTTACGTTTGAAACACATTGGTGATTCTATTGATCATACTTAACCATCGACGATGTCACGTCCAAGCATACACAGCTGAAAGAACTGTCCACATTCACCTTGTGCAACGACCAAAATTTGGCTTTTGGCATTGACACGACAGATCTACATGCTCTTCTCCCTATCCATGGTAAACTTTTGGTATAAAGTCCAGCTTTTTGACCGTGCAGACGCAACCAGGACACTTCCCGCGTAGCTGAAAACAGACCAAGATCATTGTCTTTTGCAGCTATGACTACACCATTCAGCCTTCGTTTCTTGACTGACCTGTACGAGATTGCAGCTGCGGCCATTTCAGAGGGAAACACAAACGACGCCGGATTTAGACTTGTGTACATTCAATCAGCGTGTTAGTTACGTACAGTACAACAAACATTGTAACGGGCAAATGAATCCTTAAATAGAACCGTTCAAGTGTATACCTACAGTCAGTGTCAGACACTTACAAGTGCTTCACATTGTACGCACACACGGACCTTGGACGCAAGTGTACCTAGTCATGCAGATGATGGCTTTACCCCAATCTCTGGCTGACGGTATTAGAACGTAGACAGTAAACACGGCCTCGAGGTCCCTGGCGACAATGAGACCCCCGGGGACGGAGGGGGCCAAGTATCAGATCAAATTTCCTCCAAAACATCGAGCTAGGCCAAGGTTGTGAAGTGCACCGGGGCGCACTGACTCCAGCGCATCATCAACGTGCAGTGGTAACTACGCCAGCGCAGAACAAGGTGACGCTGGTGAGCATGAAGCCGCTGCTGTACATACACATCCGGTCCCTAAGCAAAGATAAGCAGAGTTGTGCACGCGGACGATAGAGGGTTGCTAACTTACCTAGAAGCCATTGTAGCTGATCTGGACAAAATCTTTTTCTTTAAAGTTATTCTTGATGATCATGCCCAACACCCAGCAGAAGCTGCCAACCATGAACAGTTCAATGATGTATTTGTGATGTTATACGATTATTGAAACTTTGGGAAAAAATACAGTTTTTTTCCCTCACGTTTCAAAAGAAAGACCCTGTATAATGTAATGATACCTTACTGGAGGTGCATTAATACAAAAGCATTTCAAGTAGCGATATCCATCACAGAGGGTCGAAAAGAGCGATAAAAACACTAAAATCTGCAAAGAAAGTTAAATCTTAAGAAAGTTTTGCGAGTCGTCCGCAGTAGAATCGTGTCCGCTCATCCTGGGTTCCTTGCTTGGGGTTTCTTCGTCGATATCTGTATCCGAGCCGTAACTTTCTTCATCCACAACATCTCTCTTGCCCCTCTTGACTTTCTGCAGCTCCACCTGCAGCTGAGCTATCTTGTCTTGCTTTGAATGAAGCACTGGCAAAAACCTGGCCAACATGGTTTGCTCCAGCTCGCTCTTGACCTCGCTGAACTCTCCAAGCCTGAAACGAGCTTCCTTGAGCTCGTCCAGAAGCCGGTTCTGCCTGTCCCTCAGGTCCGCCAGCTGCGATCTCGCTCGCTCTCCTTCTCGGACCGCGTCTTCCAGTATCTCCGAGTGAACGGTCAAGGGGTCGGCCAAGGTAGTGAAGGAGAACTTCCCCAGGCGGAGCTTCATATTCTTCTTGGTCACGTTGTCATCACTGAATACAGAAACGTAACGATTAAATGTTGGTAGCGCGGACAACGGTGGGGATTTGGACTGCAGCTAAAAGTCCGAAAGCTTGTTGTACTGTACATAACGCATCTCCTTACCCTGGTTGCTTCTTGTCCTCGCTGCCGGTCCTCTTCCACGCGATCTCGTCCCTTCGGTGGTCAATGGACAACAGATAATTGTGACTGGACGTCTGAAATGCCTCGATTGCCCACTTCTCCATGTCGGAGTCGCTGACGCGCAACTTCTTTCCCAACTCGTTCAACTCCTTCTTCGTCACTACGAACTTGAAGGCGCCCTCCTCGCCTCCCGCTATGACCACTGTGATCTTTTCCTCCCCCCAACAGACCTTAGCATGTGAAAGCTTTGCAGGACCTGAGCTGTCGTATTCCGTTAGCAGTCTGACCACGTACACTTTATCTTCCTCACTCTCACTCATGGTGCCGTCCGTCGATCGGTCTTTAATCGTCCAGTGCACCTTCAAGAAAGGCCAAGCAGTCCGCTGCGTCTACAGTCGAGTCAAAGTCCTGTTTGGAGACGGTCTTCTTGTTCTGTTTGGCCGTATGCGAGTAGTAGACCTCGCGAGCCAGACTCTCCACAAACAGCTCAGTGGCTTTAGCCACCAGGAAAACGGCCTCGGCGTTGGTCAGCTGCAAATCTGGGTCCAGCTTCATCAGCTGCTTGATGCGAGTCGGAGGAAACTGCACTAGCTTCTCTGATGCCTTCTCCACTTCATCATGACTTTGACCACCCGTCGGTTCTTCTTGCTTCTCACTCATTGCTGCCTGGAAATGTCTCTGAGCAAGTCGTTAATAATGTTGGCCGGGATGCCCAAGCTGGCGAGCTTCCACAGCGACAAGAAGGTGACGCTATCTAATTTGATCCCGCACGAGTGGTAGAGCGAGAGTACGCGCAGCTGGTCGGGACTCAAGCGACTCTTTACTGTGATCTTCCGCTGCTGGTGGTGCTGCTGTTCCATGTAGAAGATCCTGCAAAAGTCAAGAAAAAAATACCGATGTTAAGACAATCACTACCGATGCTGAAAGCGAGACGCGATTAAGGCTATATTTCGAGGCGAGAGCCCCACGTCAAAGATCTCCCTCAGTTCCACGCGGAGGCCATTGTCTATCAAGAAAAGACAGCGGTCCAGAGTGATGAAGTACTCCAGCAACGACTGCAGACAAAGCTGCAGGGCGGCGACAGCAGAAAGGAGTGGAAATTCACTCTCCGTCTGCCTACAATACTCTGTGAAGTCCGACTTGATCTGGTCCTGATCCAGCTGTCCCTCACCGACCTCATACGTGTCCATGATCTTGGCAACGAAGTCGCTGCTGCCTCTTTGTCTTCTCTTCCTTTTCCTCTTGACTAATCGACGATCGTGACAGAAAGCCTCGAAGGCAGCTCTGTGGCCGAAGTCCTTTTCTCGGACTTCCAACTCTTGGTCGGTCAGCTTGAGCCACTTGTCAAGAGACTCCTGGCAAGCCAGCCTCAGAGCGGATGGTCCATAGATCAAGTTTTTGCAATCACTGTTCAGGATCTCCGACTGAACTCTGGACGACACCGGCTTATTTCTATCCTTTTGGACCTTATGGTAGCAACAGGCGACCACGGCCATGAAGGAGAACTCGGGTGTGGAAGAGAACAGACGCATCATCGCCGGGGTGAGATCTCCACAACAGTGCAGTCCAACTAGACCGATCGGCTTCCCTTCTCCAATCCGGGCAAATATTTCTTTGGCCAGCCGGCGGTCCTCCGCCTCGTCACCAAGGCGACCTTGCACGACTTCAACTGAGCTCGAGAGGCCCAGAAATCGGCCGCAAGTTGCCTCGTCGCACTCGACGGCCACGATCTTGTCGCAAGAGCGACTGAACACTCGCTCCAGATGGCCTAAACCACAACCCACGTCCACCAGATGAGAAGTGCAGTGTTGGTCGCATAGGCGTGACAAGACGCGCGCCAGCATGGACACTTCGTGAAGCTTCTTGGGAGTCATCCTTGTGGGAATCTTAGTCTGACGATCGTCATCTTGAAGAAGTCTTGTGCAGGCGAGGAGGCTCCTCGCTTTGGCCGCCAGTTCGTTCCGCCGCAAGAGAAACTCGTCGAGCAAGCGGTCGTCCTCGTCAGCAGGACACTTTTGACTGACGCGGCCGGCAGCCTTGAGAATGGCCTCCCGGACTCCCGATGTCTTTTTCTTGGCCAGACACCGTCTCCAACAATCCGGAATCTCTACCATGAGGATCGTGACGTTCGAGAAGTGGAACAGCCACTTGTGCTCGAACAGGAACCTCGCTAGCTCGGTCAAAACCGCCGTGACGTCGCTGCCGTCTAATCCAATACCTTTTTCTTGCTCCTGCTCCTCCATGAAAGGCGAAAAAATCGAAGAAGTCGACCAAGCTCCGAACGAAGACGTTACAAGCTGCTCCGCCCTCGGTGGCTTCGCCCGCGCTCGCTCGCGGCGTTGGGGACTTCACCGGGCCCGAACTAGTCTCGTCTCAGTACCCCCCTACCTGAATTCATTCCTTCACTATCCCGATTGTTTACTGTCCTTTTTGGCGCCGTAGATAACGCAAAACTAAGCCAAAGTTGTCACGCAACCTCACAATTTGGCACCGCCGCTGCTGCTTTTATTCTGGGCTGCTCGGAGTTCGGCGATCGAGGTTTTTTTCCGTCGTACGAGAAATATGGGAAGCGCTGAGACAACAACAAAGTCTCTTAAGTTAGATCACTATGGCTAGTTCAAGTCTGGTCCAGGCTAAAACTATTGTCATATTTCTTCCACAATGTATAGTGAAAAATACGCCAAACTCGTGAGAGAAATTCAAGACCGAAGAACTGGAGGAAGACGTCAGACGGCGTGCATGAATTTTCTGGCTCCTCCGCTGTTAAGGAGGTGACAAAGATTGATAGCACTTTTAACTGGGAAGCGTCTCGGCAATGTGACGGTGCCATTACAACCACACTGACGGACTGGAGGTGGTGCCAAAGCAATGTTAAAAGAGAAACTTCTTCCAGTCAGAGAAACGCTTCCATTGGTTTTGGCACACTTGGGGCTGGCAACGCCAGTTCAGGGATGCCAAAAACAAGTACCTGAGTACTTGGAGACCACGCCAAGTACCTTTTTCCCCCCTGGATGGTTCTGCCTCACCTGAAATCCACGAAACATTTGTTGACTTCCGTTCTGGCCTGACCTGACCAGGGTGTGGGTGGACAGTGAGTGGCCTCCGGCTCAGGTCTGTGGCAAAGCAAATGTAATTTTCATCAATTGTGCAACGAGCTTGATTCATGAATGGAGTTTGTGACTGGACCCCACCCTTCTGGAGCCTGAAGCCACACAGGGTGTAGGGTGCAAACATGGCGACTGCCACCTAATTCAGCCTTTGTAAGTGCTTGAGGAACGACACCAAGCGGTTATTTTGCTGCCTGTATGAGAGGCTGACAGCTTAATCGTTCCCAGGGCAATTGAAGAAACATTTCGTTATTGCACATTTTTAAAAATTGTTCCAAACCCAATATCTGCTGAGAAAAATAGTGCTGGTGCTTAGATTCCTCCTTGGCAAGTCATCCCAATGTTCCGGGTTCCTGCGAGCTTCTCAGACCACAGCTGCCCCGAGTTCCCTGACCTCTTGCAGAGGCTGTGCAGCCTTTGGATCCCATGTCAATGTGTCAACAAAATTGTTCCTTTTGCCAAGTCTCATCGATATCTGAATAAACATGTTAACTTCTGTCCATATGAGTTTGACCTTTCTGTGTACACTTGTAATGGGGCGAGTACAATCAGCATTGTACATGTATAGTGTATATACGAAAATGACCCTATTGTTCTAGGTTCTAATAGGGGAAGTTCACTGTACTTGCTCATGGTTCTAATAGGGGAAGTTCACTGTACTTGCTCATGGTTCTAATAGGGGAAGTTCACTGTACTTGCTCATGGTTCT
>JAAUXU010154880.1_pt1 | contig 81467 bp, 83 predicted proteins | sample 7278151 | NCBI WGS metagenome assembly JAAUXU01 (sample SAMN14350113, study PRJNA611818) | marine sediment metagenome | isolation source: surface marine sediment (1.8m) | place: French Polynesia: Moorea | collected 2018-08 | reverse complement strand
TAAAGGACTACAACTTTGGTCCAAAAAAAATTTCATAGGCCTGAGACCCCAATAAGTATAATTTAAATTATATATTTCATTATGTTATAAAACTTTTTAAATATTAGTGATATTTAAAGGAGAACCCCAGAGAACTTTCTCATTTTCAAAAACCTCAACTAAAAATCGGTTAATCGACTCGAACACTATGTTGCATCACGTTGCATCACGTTGCATCAGAAAAATGTTCCTTCCTCTTGAGCTTCACCGTCATGTCGACACTTGAGTAGGACAGAGTCACGATGGAGGTAAGGAAACCTGCAACATCACGTCCACGTACCAGTAGTTGGTACGTGGACGGACCAGTAGTTGGTAATTTCGATAACTCTTTTCAATATTTTTCCTTAGGTCTGTGACACCTGTGGAGGAAAGAGTGATGTGAAGCACGAAGACGAAGCCATTGGTGCTGTGCCTGCGCAGGAATCTATAACGGTGAGCAAACGTGTCGTTTTTGCACGTACAAGCGCGTGCACAGGGTGGGTCAGAAGCAGTTCGTTGAGCTGGTGAGCTACGTGAAAAGTGTGGGGCAGCTTTTGTTCCCTTGGATACGCCGATCTCAGGTGTTCATGGTCGATTTATCAATGAAACTTTTGGTTTCTCACTCTCAATGGAGACCAAGACGTGACTGCCGCCATAGATCACGCCTAATACGACACTGACCAACCCCTAGGTGGTGGTAGAGGACAACGTCAACGTGGTTCGACCATTCATCACCTGCTTCATCGTGCGTGACATCGATCTGACAGGTGCGACATTCAGACAGTTCATCCAGGCACAGACTAGACTCCACAACTCTGTCTGTGGACGACGAAAGAAAGCGACGATCGGGACCCACGACCTGGACAAGATCCCGAAGGGGACAGTAAGACCTACATACATACTCACCACGACTGCATCATATAATACGTAAAGTCCTTAGGTTACCTACACTGCAAAGCCTCCAGACCAGTTGAAGATCATTCCACTCGGTCTGACGAGAGAAGTCAGTGCTCAGAATCTCTGCGATCATTTGCGAGCGGAAGCCCGACTCGCGAAGAAGAGGTTGAACAGGATGTCAGGGTTGCACCCGTACCTGAAGCTCCTTGGTCACCTAGACGAGTACCCCTGTCTTGTCGATCAGACCGGAAGGGTCATTTCGTTTCCTCCCATCACTAATGCGGAGGGCACCAAACTGTCAGAGGACACCAAGTGAGCTGTTGGAAATGTTAGGACAGTTGCAGTTGTGGAAACAAGTTTCGTCCGTAGAAACATTTTCGTCGAGATCACGAGCGGTGACTCCCTGGAGAGAGCAAAGTTGGTCGCTGACGCAGTCATCCATGAGATGATCGCCATGGACATCTTTGAGCGAGACAGCGTAAAACTGCTTCAAGTGGACAGGGACAAGATCGTGGATCCCAAGAAGAACGTAGAGGGCGTCAACTCCCCCACCCCCACAAAATGATAGACAAGTCTCGGGGTGATGAAATTGTGAACTGATTTCTAATTTTTAAAGCACCAGGTCCGTGCATACTTGCCTGAGTCCGCGGCTGATTTGCGCGGCTGATTGCCGATTTCCAGCTTTCGTGCGGCCGATACTGAGCGCGGGTCGCGTGATGAGGACCACGATAATTATCGCTACATAGTCCGCAAGAACATTCGTCCACAACTGTGGATCAATGTCGTTGCAATGGAAGTGCCGACCAACGCCAACCCCAACACCGCGCTGATGACCACTTGATGCACTGCACCGACCTTAAGGGCTTCGTCCTCCTGCAGCTATAGCGACATTTTGGGAGCCATACGTATCTGTCTTCAGCATTCTATGAAGAAGGAAGAAAAGAAAATTGACGCCTGCTGTACAGACGCTTCCTGAGACTCAACAGAGCCCGTGCGATAAGTGATCGCTGTGTTTGTATTGTTAGTATTTTTATTACAATTTCGACGAGTGTTCATACAATGGACGTAAAGTTATCGTGACAGCCTCTCAACAGCTGAGAACGGCGCCAGCTGTTGCAACGCCATCGAGAAAGTCTCCACGGACGGACACGAGGTGGCAGCTCTGTCAGGGGGAGCAGCTGTCGTACTGCGCACCAGAGTGCGAGGCTGGCGACCCCTTGCTTGGCGGGGGGGTCGATGGGGAGGCAAGCGCTGGCGGGCAGCTCAGCGCAGAGGAAGTAAAAAGCTAAGGGGGGCAAGAGAGGGTGAAAAATCTGAAGAAGAAAAAAGACCAAAGAAAACCTCCTTCCTCGTCCTGAAGTTGAGCCTCCGTCCGGTGGCTCCCAGAAAAGACCCGGAAAGTAGCGAACCCTGAGAGAGAGACTGAAAGATGTCACTAAAGCCGAAGCGCGTGGACTTTGCCAAGACCTGGAAGACGCTAAAAGAGACCATTGTGGGCGTCATTACCTTCAACAACGTGAACCGGGCCGTGTGGAACGACAGATTCTCGGGTAAGTCATCCTCTGCTTCACTTTGTTGCCTGTTCCTTTCATGATTTCCATCCTTACAGACGTGTACTCTCTCTGCGTGGCGTATCCTGAGCCCCTGGCGGACAGACTCTACCAGGAGACGAAGCGTTTCCTCGAGGACCACGTAACCGGGCTCGAGGCCGCCGTGACCAAGGGGGGTGAAGACAGCCTGCTGAAGCGCTACTACGAAGCATGGAAGGAATTCTCGCAGGGAATCAACTACTTGCACATGCTCTACTCGTGAGTTCTCCATGACGCTGAGTGAGCGACTTGTCCGACGTCTGTCTGTCCTGTTCTTTGCAGCTACTTGAACAACCAGCACATCAAGAAGCAAAAGATGTCAGACGCGGAGCTGACCTACGGGTCCCTTTCTATTGATCACTCGGAGCAGATGAAGGAGATCGGAGAACTTGGACTGGAGACATGGAAGCGACTCGTAAGTCCTGACAATTATGTCACAAATAGACCTCGGGATTTTAGAAGAAAAAACGGAAGCAAGTTAGGAGTTTTACATGCCAGTTTTGTGGCCAAGAAATGCAATATTTTGAAAAACTGGCAATCAAACTACAAGCAAAGTTGAAAAAGCCAGAAAAAAAATCTTTTCATTGTGGTTGTCCTCGGTTAATTGGTCCAATTGCGAGGTTTGATCCGAAATTGCTGCTCACTCAGTGACAACGATGTCTCCATAGATGATCGAACCATTGAAAGACGACTTGGTTCGGCTCCTCCTTGCCGGCATCCGACACGACCGGTTAGGAAAGACCGGCGCAGATACCGGCGCGGACAGGTACCAATCGGACGCTGTCATCAAGGGCGTCATCAACTCTTTCGTCAGCGTCGAGGAGTACAAAAAGAAAGGGAATCTAGATGTAAGTGTGCATTTGAGGGATCCAGCTTGATATTGCAATGGAAAGATTGTTTCCAACAATCAAGTTCTACACTGCAGTCATCAATCTAATAGTTCATGTCACGTCAAGTCAGGTTAGATTAAGGTTCGATTTGGTAACTCCTTGGACCCTCCGGCGCCGTGCGCAAGCACGCAAAAACCCCTTGTCCGGGTTGAGAGGTTACCAGGCTCTGTAAAGTTACCAAAAAAGAGCGACTGGGTGACACTTCGACATAAACGAAACGCATCGACGTCGACAGTCGGGACATCTTGATCACGATCCACTGCTGGGGACGACGCTCTGGACTGGACCGTTCCCTACTGCTGAGGAGTGATCCGAACAGCAACGTTCGCTACTGCTAAGGACAACGGTCTGTCCGGCGCACACGGCAAATGCGACGCAGGCCAACATGTCACAGGCCATGGCTGAGGTCGGAGGAGCAGATCGCACTCGGCAGTGGCGAACATTGCAGTCCAGATCGGTGTTGAGGTCGAGATGTCTTGACGGTCGACGTCGATGAGTTTTGTTGACATGAGGAAGTGTCACCCTGTTGCCCTCTTTTTTGTAAGCTGACAGAACCTGGCACCCTCCTACCCTGGACACGGGGTTTTTGCATTCTGGCGCACTGCGCCGGGGGGCCCAGAAAGTGAATCCCCTTGGAAGAGTCTGGCTTGGGGAGGGGGCGGGATTGGTCCATGGAAGTTTCAGTCAATTTCATCAACTTCACATACACGGAAGCAGACAGACAGCCCTCTCGCTTTATACGCGATGTACATACGGCCCTCGCACTTTATACATTAGATGGATCTTGGTGATGCCTTCAGTGGTGCCCATACCTAATATGTTCATGTATCTTCGCAGCTATATGAGGACATCTTCGAGCGACCGTTCTTGTGCGCAACAGGCGAATATTACAAAGAAGAAGCCCAGAAACTCTTGCAGGAGGACTCAATATCGCACTACATGGAGAAGGTCATACACAGAATAGAATCGGAAAACATCAGATCAAGGAAGTTTCTCTACCCGAGCTCGTATCAGAAGGTGGGTCGGGATTAACAAGCCTCGGAATTTTAGGGGCAGAATGTCGACAGTTTAGATGAAGAAATATGTACTTCGGGGTTTTTGGTTTTTCAACTTAATTGCCATTTCTTTTCTACATTCTGCTACTAAAATTTTTCTTTCTGTACTTTTTTCTTGTTCTTAAAAAATATTGGGTGAGGGGGAGGGAGACAGTTGACGTCTTTTCTCCCCCCCCCCCCCCTTTTTTTTATCAAAATTTCCAAGATTGTTATCCCGAGACAGTCTCTGGATTGGTGGTCAGCCCTTTGTTCACTTATTGCAGGTGACGACTGAGTGTGAGCAGAGAATGGTGGGCGACCACATCACTTTCCTACATTCTGAGTGCAAACCGATGGTTGAGAAGGAGCTCAGGGACGATCTTGCCAACATGTACAGGCTCCTCAAGCCTATTCAGGGTGCTCAGCAGGTGAACTTTTTTGCGGATCTTGAAAAAATTCAAATAGTTTGTTCTCATCAATATTGTCACTAAACAAAAGGTTCTCCTGGATGAGATTCAGAACCACATCAAGCAGCAAGGACTAGAGGCAATCACTGGACTCAAAGGCGAAACGGTGAGAGACAGCAGCCTTGTGTGAAGGCCGACTTACAGGCCATCCTGTGTACCTACATGATCTTTTTCAACTCCAGCAAGCGACGGACTTTGTGGAGAATGTGTTGCGCGTCCACGCCAAGTACCGAGAGATGATTGCTACTGTGTTCAACGCAGATCAAGCGTTCATCGGGGCCATGGACAAGGCCATGACTACCATCATCAACCACAAGCCAGCAAAGTCACAGTCCAAATCCCCCGAGTTGGTGTGTTCAACAACCGTGTATATTACTTCATACCTTGTTTAAAATTGTCTAACTGATGTTTTCTTTTCAAGTTGGCTCGCTACTGTGACTCGCTCCTGAAGAAGTCACAAAAGGGCATCAGTGAAAATGAAATTGACGAGAAGCTGAACCAGTCCATCACAGTCTTCAAGTATCTCGACGACAAAGATGTCTTCCAGAAGTTCTACTCTAGAAGTCTTGGTGAGAGGAGTTCCAACTGCACAAGTCTAAAGTTTGCAACACGTCGCTTGTTCATGTTTCAATGGTGTCCAACCCTAGGAAAAAACTCAATTTCAGCCCCTGTGCCTCATACACTGGTCTCATATGCTATGGCTGGACATCTGAATTTTACTGTACGATTTCCGGAATATTTCCCCGCTTATTTGCTATCTAGCGGGAAATATTCTTGCACGATATTTCCCTCTCCACAGGGACATATTGTGACTTAACACTCTGAGACTGGAAATTTTCTACATTTCTTGCATGAATCTATTTACTGAATCATTTTTCATTTCCAGAAGTGTATTTCAGTTTTGCTTGTCTTGAAACTGGGGAAACATTGACCCCGTGATTCCAAAAACCATGTTTTATTACAAATTAGTGATGCATAATGTGTACTATATGGACCGTCTTTGGACTTGACAGCACTCGGGTCGTTTCATATCCCTCAGGCTACGCCCTTGGGATATAAAACCCCTCGTGCAGTCGAGTCCAACTCAGGCCCATATAGTAGTACAATATGCATCGTTAATATATAGTTTTACACGAAAACGTAAACGGTAACATCGGAATACCCCTCCCTTTTGGGGCCAAAAATTCGCTCCCAGAGGTTGCAAGAACAAAAAAAAATCGCCAGTGCTCTTTTCGGGACCAAGTTTGATAAAATATTCATCCCCAAAATTCCGAGGACTGAGCATAGCAGATAACAGAAATTTTCGCTCACCCAGTGTACACGAAACTTTTGACCCCCAATGTATGAAATTTTATGTAGAGAGGGGGCCCATTTGGTGTTGATGTTGCGATTTGTGTTCTTGCAGGCAAGCGCTTGATACATCAGCAGTCTCACTCGATGGACCTTGAGGAGGCAATGATCAATCGTCTGAAACAAGCTTGTGGCTATGAGTTCACCAACAAGTTCCACAGAATGTTCACGGACATTTCACTTGCCGAAGACCTCAATACCAAATTCACCAATTTTCTCAAGAATGGCTATGTTCAGGTAAGAGCGAGAGAGAACAGACATGATGACTGTGACTTTTCGTTGGGAAATATTTTCTTAGTTTAATAGTTACTGATTCTATATTCCCTCCTTTTAAAGTAGTACTTTATTTACCCAAGATCGGCCTCATGGCATGACAACATATTTGATTTGCCCTACCTGTGGGACATCAAGCTCATCGAGGGTCATGTGAAGAACTTTACAAGGAGAGAATTTGTACTTTGATGGAAGGATTTTGCCAATACTACCACTTGGAATACTTGGGAAATCTTTGTCCTCTAGGTCAGAAAGGCTGAGTGTAGCCCTTACATGGGCTACATTGAGTAGGTGGACTGTCCGACCTGGGCTGTCTTTGGATACGTGGGCAGCCGAGCTCCGAGTAGGCCGACCTACTGGCCTGGTAAAGCACTTGCCACTACACTGCTATCACTTTTTGTCCCGCTTTTTCTTGCTTGCTCCCACGCTCATTCTTACTTTATATCTTCCTCTTTCTTTCTAGCTCTTTCACTTGCTCTACGATACCGTTACTTCAGGGTAGGACTGTAGGTTTGGTTAAGTCTAGGTTTCGCCAGGTTAGATCTGGGTTAGATTAGGAGCAGGTCAGGTCTAGGTTAAGTTAAGTGACGCTAGAATTTGAGTACTGTCAATAGGACCGCTTTTTGACTGGTGATAGGAGTATTGATCTTGGTGATAACTAAATTGATGCCCTTTTTTTACATGTTTTGTAGGTCGGAATCAACTACTTTGTGCGCGTGCTCCAACAAGGTGCATGGCCGCTGAGTCAGACAGGCCCGAGTCAATTGAACGTGCCTCAAGAGCTTGAAAAGACTGTCCAGATGTACGAAGAGTTCTATGGGAAGCAGTTCTCAGGAAGAAAGCTCACCTGGCTGCACCACCTTAGCAATGGGGATGTCAAGCTAGGCTACTTGGCCAAGGCTTACATTGTCAACATGTCTACCTTTCAGGTGAAGACTTACACACTGATTGCGTTGGTGACATAGTGTATGCCAGGAATAATCTTCACATTTAGGGATTGCTTCCTGGTTTGTTCGTTTGCTTTTTGCCTGTAACTCTTTTCAATAATTTATTTTTATCAGATGGCCCTGCTGCTACTCTTCGAAAAGTCTGACAGCTTGAGCTACAACGAGCTGCTACAGACGACAAACATTCAAGCCGATCAATTCCCCAGATACCTTCAGTCTCTCATAGACTCCAAACTGCTCACCTGCTCGTCTGATGTAAGTAAAACGAGCCTGTTGACTCCTCCTCCTCTCTCTGCCATCATTAATTCTCTTTTAAAGAGCTTGGACGAATCCTCTGTGATCTGCTTGAACTTGAAGTACAGCAACAAACGAACGAAGTTCCGCATCGCAGGCACCGTGCAGAAAGAGACTCCACAGGAAGTGGAGCAGACCCACCAGGCTGTGGAAGAGGACAGGAAGATGTACCTTCAGGCGGCCATCGTCAGAATCATGAAGAGCAGAAAAGTTCTCAAGCACAACCTGCTCATCCAGGAGGTAAGGCAATACTGACGGATGTTCGAAAGAGAAAAGGAAAAATTGGTGTCGTCTTTGTTCCAGGTACTGAGCCAGTCCAAGGCTCGTTTTGCTCCGTCCATCTCCATGATCAAGAAGTGCATTGAGAGCCTGATTGACAAGGCGTACATTGAGCGCACTGCCCATAGCTCAGATGAGTACTCCTATATGGCTTGAGTGAAAACAATCAAGGAAAAGAAAAGCTGTACAATGGTTAACATTCAGCTTATATTGCTGCTAAAATTCCATTTGCCTAGTAGAAAAAAGGGGATTTTTCTTATTTCTGTCTCTTCTCCAGTTTGACCTTGACGTCAAGGGAGGACAGCAATAAAATGTCGCCTTTGTCAAAGTTCAACATAGTCTTCTTGTCTTCCACAATCCTGAACTTCGACATCAGCTTTGTTAAAGAGATGTTCATGTCTGATATGGCAAAGCTTATGCCAATGCAGACCCAGGGTGTAGATAAAAAAAACCCTGAAGAATTCGAAGTTGTAGTTGCTGATCCTCTCCTCGCGCAGGAATCGTTCTGGATTGAACTTCTCTGGATCAGGGTATTGTGCACTGTCGTCGTGGATGGCTGAGGTGGTAACGTGCACAAGGTTGCCTAGCTTTATTATATGGAAAGGGCCAACCTAACATACAGAGGCGGTTGATCCTGGTGAAGAGTGACAGCATTGTCATCCGCGTAAAAATCTTTCAGGACTGTCCGTGTGCTTACCTCGTGGCTGAATTGGTTTCATCCTTAGGTTTTCGTCGAGGCAAGCCTCCATGTTCAGTGTAGCAGAGAATTGCACAGCATCTTTAAAGAGTCATAAATTGGCAACCCACTGAAATATTGTTTTGAAATTCGTGTGCTAGCTAGATAGGCTCTAGAGTAGCAACTTTGTTTGCTCATAAATTCCACTGCAACGTGGTCGTGTCCGAGTCTGGGAAGAAAAGGCAGAGGATCTTGGATCTCCACCACGCACAAGTAGGTTCATCCGAGATCGCAGACATTGTGCAGGTGAAGCAATCCATTGTCAGCCATGTGTTCGAGCGGTTTAAGGAGACAGGCACGGTCGAGAGAAAGCCGCAAGGTCCCCAGGCATCAAGGAGCGAATAGCGGATTTCATGAAAAAAGGTTCAAAGGTTCTCGTACGTACAAAGGTTCTCAAGGCTAAGATCGATAAGTCCCCAACAATATCCATGCACGCCCTTGCCAATGACATGTATGTGGTCAAGATGACAATCAAGGCGTCCGTGAATGACCTGGGCCTCGAGTCCTACATGCACCGCCTACACCTGCTGCTCTTGGAGACTGCAAGAACAGGCTGACACGAAGCAAGGCCCTCCTCTCCTCGATGAAGCAGAATGGGTCGATTCTCTGCATCTTCTCAAACAAGAAGTTGTGGACAGGACAGTTGTCGCTTTCAATGGTGGACGCATTGACAAATATTGAGAAAACATTTTGTTATTATACTGGCAAGAAAGAAAATGTTGAAGCTTCACTTCGATAGTTTCACTGAGAAGCCAGAAGTTAAGATATATAATCCCGACTCAATGCTGTTGACGTACACTTAACGCTTTCTCGCTACCCACTTCGTTGAGTAGGAAAAACTATACAGTGTTGTGCTTGTTTGTGTGTATCACACGGGCCTCGGGCGCTCATTACGAGCTTCGCGCTCAAATCGGCCGCGCAGAAGCTGGACCTTCCCCCAAAGTGGGCCAGCATGATGACATTGGTGAAGATGGAGTTGGGGTGGTTTTGCACTTTTGATACCTCCATGTATCCTAGACGACGTGTATGAAACATGACACCCCTTTTTTTATTTTGTAACTTGTGGTCTAAATGAATTCTGAATTGAAGTAAGCTCAAAAAAAGGAGAAAAATATCACTTTTGTGATTCAACCTTGAAGCGTTGCAGAGACAACAATTTTGGGAGAAAAGCCCTGAGAACCTCAGGGTGAACACTTCTGTGGTAGGCGCTTCTTGTAAAGTTAGAAGAAGTTTGGAAGCTCCTTTGGTCCAGGATTGTCACCAAGGATGGCCAAAAGATGGTGCAACTGGTCACACAAACTTCCCTGGATACAAAAGTTTTTTTCCCACCTTCACCAAAAAGTGGCTGTAGGCTGACAAAGATCCCTGCTCTTAAGGAACTTCTGCAACTGTCATTGTTGGTCCAATGGAGCTACCCCTGAAGGGGTATTTTGAACAAAAAAGTGTAAAATAGCTTTTTTGACTTCTTTAGCAATTTCTTGACTTTTCTTTGAAAAAGTGCTCTCAGGAAACTTCTGTAGCTGAGATTTTTGGTCTGATGGAGCTACCCACAGAATTTCATTGATATCAAGGGGTATTCTGAACAAAAAAGTATAAAATAACTTTTTTGACTTATGTAATTTCGTACGCACCAAAGTTACACTCCCTGTGAAAATGTGGCCACACCAAAGGAATGCAGCTTCCTTGGGGAACACCACTTACGGCAGGTTATTGTACAGCCCAACCAGCATTCCCTAATTTTGACACTGAGCTGGTTGCGCTACTTGGTCTTGATGTCTCCAGCGTTGTCCTGTTTTGTAGGAATGGGCAAATTTCGACCTCAAGTCGAACATGTTTCGAGCCTTACAAAAACTGCCAACTCGAGTAGTTGGGAAACATGCTCGAAGATCGAAACCATCACTAATCTCATCACTTTCATTCTCACTCTACCTTGTCTAGCACGATGAAGGGCATCCTATCCACCAAGGAGTCGAACTGCTTCACCTTAATCTCCTTCAACGGCTGAGGGTCCGTTACAAAGATGGGTGCCCCCATACCAGCCCCACATGGGTCCATACTTCCTCAGGCACCGCAAACCTCACTCTTTCCGGTTCACCTGCGTTCAATGTTATTCACTCGTTATTTTATGTATGAAACTCAAAGTGTGTGTGTGTGTAGCCTCCACAGACCTTATGGAGGGGGCCCAAAGGCACCTTCCTGCCGAAATTCTCGTGCAGATTTCGCACGGGGCATTTTCCTCCCCAAACCGCCGACCGGGAGATCAATATTGTAGTCCGGGCAGCGCCAGGTACCTCTGCCATTCAGTGTATATTTCTTCGAGTAAGTTAGTTTTCAGGTAGAACACAATCATGGTTACTTCATCTCAAAATTGCACTCAACCTCCTTCACTAAACCTGCACCTAGGATCTTGAAGTCTTCAACCATAGCTTCGACATTGGCCACCAGCTTGCCCTTGCGTACAAACCGGCCTTTGACATGTTTAAGTGATTCTTCGAATCTCTGTTCCAAAGCTGCAGCTTCCAATCGCACGCCCACAACAGTTTGCCAACGCCCGTAGTAGAATGTTGCCAGCTCAGAGTAGTTGGCCATCAACTCGCTTAAGTACCAGCCTACCGGGTCATAGTCCACCACAGGAAATTCTTTGGGCAACGCTTTGCTTTCATGGTCACCAGCTTTCATTTGCGGCACCTGTAGAGGCTTTAAGTGAATAAGCACGTGAAAAATGGAGAGATCACATCTTAGGCAATCTGGAAAGTGTGACCAATCGATCCCCGGCTTGGATGAGGTAAGGATTCTTAGTGTCTCTCGTGCGCAATTGACCAGTCTTATTGCAGCAGCAGCACTGACTGATCTTGAGGCGAAGGAAGGCAAGTGATCAAACGGCGTGGCCAGAACGATAGGCGGCAGCGACTCCCTGTTCGTTGCCATAGTCGCCCTTATCTGGGACAGTTGCTTCTTCACCACGTCTTCGTCTTCATTCACCATAAGTGGCTCAGACTTGAACTCGTGGAATGACAGTAAGTCAAAGAACCTAAGCACAGCTGTCTCAGCAGTGCTTGGAGGGTCAAGACCTGCTACAGGTCTGACGAAAACCGAGGCCAAGCAGAGTTCGATCGCAAGCTCTGGAATCACGGAGTCCAGCATCTTGGCGGACACCCACCGGCGCACGACGTGATAAGCGCCCGACCACGCAGGGAACCGAATGCCCAATGATTGTAAAAAGTTGTTGGCCAAGAGCACCGAGGCGTCTTCAGTTGAGACACCATCGGTGTTTTCGTACAGCGGAGGGTCAACGTCCAGGGAAAAGATCAATTTGGAAAAGATTACGTAAAGCCTCTCGCTCTTCAGCATGCACTTGATATTCTTGGACTCGAGTGTCTTCTTCAAGCTGATGAGGTAAGCCAGTTTTAGATAGGAGAACATCTCTCTGCTCAGATTCTTCTTGTGCGTGATGTCCAGGGTGACTGGAATGGATTTGATGGCGGCAGGGGCGATCTTAGGACCCTGAAGCTTTAGCAGCAGACAGCCAGATTTGGGTTCGGCGAGGCCATGACCCACCTAGATTAAAAGAAGCGGAAGATCCGCTCATGTCCGAGCCCCAACTTGGAACACTTTTTTGTTACCTTTGACGGCGCCACGTAAGACGAGAAATCGACACCAGCGTGCACCGCTGGGCCTAGACCTCGCATTCTCCGAATGGGAAGCGATTCATCCGCGCAATCCTTCAGAGTCTCCGACAACTCGCTCAGCACCGAGCGAACCGTTCGGAGATGCTCTCTGGTCTGAAACCGCGGAGGCAGAATGTCGTTGTCGAGCTGCGCTACTGTCGCTGCCGCCACTCCTACGTCCCGCTTAACCAGGTGGACCACGATGGCGGCGTTGAGATGCATGGGGCCCCAGGGGTTATGCACGGCCACCGACTCACGGAGTGATCCGTCTTCGAAACGGCGAAGCTGGCACACGTCCCGACCCCAAAAGGTCCTAAAGGACTCTGCCTCCAGCGAGTCCGGCCCCGCCAGAGGCCCAACCAACACCGACGAGTGACTCGTGTCTGCGGAGCCTCCTGCAGTTTTGATTCCCAGCAAGAGCGTGGGCCTCGGACAGGACTTGGGCCACGTCCTCTGACAGATCTCTCCCCGCCCTTTAAGACCTTGGCGTACAATTTCTTCTAGAGACGCCCAAATTTTTTTGGCAGTCGTCCTCTTGTCCGCAGAGAACTCTAGAAAGACGATGTCATCTGGGACCAAGAGCGTGACGAGATTGGTATCTTTTGCGTCCCGCTTTTCTCGCTCTCTGCCCGACAATGGAGACGTGTCAGAGGACCCCGAGGACGCCGAGGACGCCTTCTTGAGCTTGGTCATGCTGACAGACCTCACGCCTGTTGTCTTTCACGCACCCACGCTGCTGCTGTTGGTGTCAGCTGCTGCATGCCGGCTCGGGTTATTGCTGTTGCCCCTGTGCAAGTCCATTCTGTTACCCTTAGGCAAGGTCGCCATTTAACATTTCTAATCTTAGGGCAACCGTGGCATTTGGATACAATATAGCTTATTTTCCATGCATTAATATGTGGCACACATTTTCCTTTGGCACCTGTTTTTCGCCTTGCACCGTGCCAAACACCCAAGTCCTCTCATGCTGAATCTTGCTTGGCACCAACGGTCCTCGAATTGCCTTCTTGGCAACTCTTGGTTGCCAAGTTTACTGTCTCCGTATTTTTGTGGACGAGCTGGAATTTGGTTCACTGTGGAGAAAGCTCTCGTGGCAGCCCTGAACGTTCTCGCTCACATTGCTGCTCTCCAACTCCTTGTCGTATTTCTACTTCCAGAAAGTGAAGCGGAACCGCGGCGAGACGCATTTCGCTCTCGCCGTCGGCCCGACTGGGAACGACGACGCCATCATGTCCGAAGACTTCACCAAGGACGTCACGGCCAATGGCCAGTTTGGCGAAGAGGACGAAACTGCCGCCGAGATTGCAACAGTCACTGAGTCCACCGGAGAATCCATGGGAGGCGACACATCGAGATCGTCGGGCCCTTCCAAAGGGGCCAGCGACAACAGTGAGTACAAAGTCCTGGGTCGTTCTGGAGATGATTGTGATTGTCTCTCCTATTTCATTAGCGGCCGAGGAACGCAAGCTGTTTGTGGGCGGACTCAGCTGGGAAACTGGCGACGATGAGCTCAAAGAGTACTTCGAAAAGTTCGGCGAGGTCGAGTCTGTCACGCTGAAGATCGACCCTGTTACGGGAAAATCACGCTGCTTCGCCTTCATAGTGTACAAAGACGCAGCGACGCTTCAGGCCGTGCTGGCTGCGGGTGAACACGCCATCAACAGCAAGAAGGTCGACGTGAAGAAAGCACGTGCCAAGCCTGGAAAGATCTTCGTCGGTGGACTCAAGCCAGACATGTCTGACGAGCAGATTCGCGAGCATTTTGAGCAGTATGGACCGGTGATCGAGTTCGACATGCCCTTTGACAAAGTGAAGAACCAGAGAAAAGGATTTGGATTCATCACCTTTGAGAGAGAGGAGACTATGAAGGAGCTCATTAAGAAGGGCAAGGTCACCATCGGGGAGCACGAAGTCGACCTCAGGAAGGCCACACCGAAGCAAGAGTTTGGCGGTGGATACAGAGGCTACGGCGGCGGGTATGGTTACATGAACTACTACCCTGGTCCCTTTGGAGGAGACTATTTCAGCGGTTACGGAGGCTTCGACTACTATAGCGGCTGGAACAATTACTATGGCGGAATGCCGCCTTCGGGCGGGGGGAAGATGCGCGGCGGCGGTGGCGCCAGCAACAGAGGAGGTGCAAAGCGAGGTGGCGCGCCGTACTAACGATGTCATTTCTCCTTGCTTACCCCACCCCCTCGTTGCTTCTTCTTCCTCCTCCTTCTCCTCGTCCTCCTCCTCGTCCTCCTCCTCGCCCTCCTCCTCCTCACCACCACCACCGCCATCATCTCCTCCACCATCACCGCCACCACCACCCCGTCGCCCAACCCCTGTCCCTCCTCACCCACGCCCGCTCCAGGTGACTGCTTCTCCGCGTCGCTCGCATTTATTTTCATCGTAATCCATACGTGCAACTTTGTTTAGCGTGGGTGCACCTGACTGTGTGTGCGTGTTCTTCCCCATGTGATGGACGGTGAAAATTCTTACCTCTCCATTCAGTGGCTGAGGTATCACAGTCGTACAAAAGAGATTATGGCGTTTAGTCGGGTCACCATCATTTAAACAGTCAACAAATTATTATTATTTTGTTGGAAATGCGTACAATAAAGCTCATAACTCAGTGTTCGACTCCCCCTCCTCTTCCAAATGTCAGCTTAATGTGATCAATTGCCAATTGAGTTTTACCCCCAAAACGACGTCTGCAGCTGCTCCTCGCGTGCTCTCCTCCGACAGAGAAGTCTTCTTGATCGTCCTGGAGCTGCATCAGATAGCTCCGCATCAGATAGCTCCGCATAGAGCGACTCAGATCTGGGAAAGAAGGCAACAAAAGCCGAGGTTGTTGTACGTCGTCGTCGTCCACAACAGGCAACGGTGGTGAGGAAAAAAGTGAGGCAGTCGAGTTCTCTCCCTCCCCAAACTGTTCCGAGTCGAACATGAGCAGGGGAGGAAGAAGAAGCAGCGTGCAGCAGTGATGGCGACAGCCGATATTACTCTGAACATTTCGCCTCTGCCCTCAACCTCGATAAGTACGACGATGACTCGATCGCCTGCGCCGCCTCGTTCGCAGTAAGCGTCAAGACCAGTCATCTATTCCTGGAAAATCACTTCAGCGCCTCGGATGTGTAACAACTATCGTGAATTGAGAAGATTAACATATCGTGGATTACGGACTTGTCCTCACTAACCATAGAGAGGGAGGAACAAATCTTTAGTAATCTTTTAACTTAACAACACGCCGATCGCAAGTTGGTGCTGAGCAATACAGTGCATCCGTCATACCTGATCAACGAACATGCGCGGCGTTCTTGTGTTATGTTTGGTGCTCGCCCATCGACCCATGTGCCGGGCCAGTCAAGAGGAAGAAGAATGGGTGGCCTGCGTGCCCGAGGGACTGAAGGCCGCTCGCTCCCTCGCCATCGAACAGGACCTCGTGCTCTTGGACGAGGTCATCCCAGGCAGTCGTTGCTATCACTTTCGACAGAAGAGGCAACATGGGCGTCATTCCAAGCGTTCGGCCGAGAAGGGCATCCTCTCCAGCGACAGGGTTTCCTGGGCAGAGAGGCAGGTGCCTCTCGAGCGCAAGAAGAGAGTCGTCGAAGTGGTCGACCCTTACTGGAAGGACATGTGGTACCTCAACAGGCCCAACGGGCCGCACATGAACGTCGAGGAGGCGTGGAAGAAGGGAGCCACGGGCAAGGGCGTCGCAGTCACCATTCTTGATGATGGAATAGAGAAAGATCATCCTGATCTTATCAGGTTCGTGAAAAGTTTTTTTTAGTAACGGGCACGAACTCCAGCTGATACTTTCAGGAACTACGACCCACTTGCGTCCATTGACATCAATGACAATGATAGCGACCCCTACCCCAGGTATGACTTTTCTGACTCCAACAGGCACGGCACAAGGTGTGCGGGGCAGGTGAGAATGACACACTTACGCTATCTTATTGATGTAGGTCATCTCTGGCCAACAGGGACGACTGAATAGGGGTGACCGGATCCACACTTCTGTAGATATTACTTTCCTTAAGATGAGATGGAACTTATACTCATATTACTCTCTAAAACAGTGTGTGGCGAAGGTGCCACTCTTAAAATTCGTTTGTACTTGAAGTTTAACTAATTCACATTTGGCCCTTTTATGTCGTGATGCTGGCCTATATCATGACAAGATATGGTGAGAGTATTCTAATATTAGCTAGACAGGGAACTGACTCCACCTTGCTTTACCGATGGATTATAGTGAGGCTCTGGTCCTATCTCGGCTCAAATTCACCCCAGCATCCATCCAGAATCTGCTTTTTGTTTAGTCACTTTTTGGCACTCACACTCATGCTCCTAAGATGGGGTGCCAACCCTTGCAGGGCAGGTATGTATGCAATGCACTCATCCAATATCTCGTCCTGCTCACATCCACGAACTTCACCAAGTCCACGGCATTTTTCACAGTCCCCTTACCGCCGAGGGGTGACGCCATTAGGGACGCGCACCCTCCTTCTGTGTGTAGGCGCAGGGTGGGATTCATTCAGCCGGACCAGACCTTGTAACTCGAAATGAACTTGATAAAGTTGTAAGTGGGAGGATGGCGACAATCCCCTCCGTCATAGCCAATGACCGGCCAGGTGCTATCATGAAAATTTTCATGTGCTGGCTTATGTTTCATTCATTCTAGCCGATGAGGCAGCTCCTAAGAATAAGCAAGTCATAAGAAGGCTCACGCAGAGGTACGACAAGCCAGAGGTTTATGACATGTTGAAACTTCAGTTTGACGGACTATCGATGGGTCAAGCCAAAATTTCAGCTTGTGAAACCAAATTTCGCGGTTGGCCTAATGACTAAGTTTGCCATATATGATCCCTTCATTAACAGGCGCTCTGACTTCAGTCCTTTTTTATCGATATCCCAACAGCTGATGGTCTACTTAGAATGTAGTTAAAGCTTTTTTCCTTTATGCGATTAGGCTCATCCTTTTCAGGAACTGTCTCCACTATTTAGTGAGATTTATACCTTTACTTTGTAGAAAAGTAAATTTTTTAAAGTCTTTTTTGTTGTCTCTTCTCAGTACTGCTAAAAAATCCCATCGTGTATGTCCACCATCCCGTTTCCTCTTCACTAGTCACTTTTTACACAGTTACACCGTCACACTCATACTCATTGCACTTATCGCTGATGAACACTTTGCTGATTCCAATCCTTCAATGTTGCGTTGTTACGACAGGATGATCAAACTGGTCCAGCGACAACACGGCAAAATGTTTCTGTGAGCAGAATATGACAAAACTTACAATACGCTCTTGTTATTACAAGTTGCAACCCTCAATCCTATTTTTCATGGCCTTCTCGAAATCACCTGTGCGGACAGACTTCTTCCTACCGCTCTTCTTCCTCTTCTTGAAGCCCCTGGTGACCTCATACAGCTTGAACACATTGCTTACGGTGTAACTGAATGCTACATGAACCTCTTGGTAACGTCTGCGGCTGGGTAGCCGGCTAAAATGCGCTCAGGCATCTCGAAGCTGTGCCTTTGTTTGTTGCTTAGAAAAAAAAACGTTTGTTGAAACTTGAATAGCAAGGAGCATGCAACTTCTTTTATCATTGACGATATCGCTCGATATCAACTATAAGGGTTTAAGAGTTTTCCGTGCCACCAGTATGAACAATCATCGTAATAGATGAAGTTTATGGTTACCTGTCTTCTAAATGAATCGTAAGGCTTGAAATGATCAGAATGGGCAATGCTTCCGTGGGAATTAACAAGGATTTTTTATATTGCGGTGGTTTTTTACTCATGCAGCATGTACGCAATCTGCCTAGGTCGCCGCCTCTCCCAACAACACCTACTGCGGTATTGGCATAGCATACAACGCTCAAATAGGCGGCATCCGCATGCTAGATGGACAGGTCAGCGATGCGGTGGAGGCGAGGTCACTCAGCTTCAACCCCGACCACATTGACGTGTATTCCAGCTCTTGGGGACCCAATGACGACGGCAAGACCGTGGACGGGCCAGGCAAACTGGCCACGAGAGCATTTCTTAACGGCATCACTCGCGGTCGCGACGGCCGGGGCTCCATCTTTGTCTGGGCGTCCGGCAATGGCGGCCGCTACAAAGACAATTGCAATTGTGACGGATACGCAACTTCCATCTACACCATCACTGTGAGCAGCACCTCAGAGTCGGGAAACATCCCTTGGTACTCTGAGGCTTGCTCATCCACGTTGGCCACGACCTACAGGTACGCTGCTTTTTACTTTCTCTCCTCAAGTGCAAGCTGGTGTCATTGCATTTTTTCCAGCTCCGGCACGACCTCTGAGCGCCAGATCGTGACCACCGACCTGCACAAAGAGTGTACCAAGAAGCACACAGGGACTTCGGCATCTGCGCCCATGGCAGCGGCCATCGTGGCCCTGACATTAGAGGCGAATCCAGAACTTACTTGGAGGGACGTTCAGCACATCATAGTCCGGACAGCGAAGCCTCAAGACTTGAAGGTGAATAATTTTTAATACGTAATGCAAGGAGGTTTCCCTAATTCCTGTATTCAGGCTGCCGACTGGGCCGAGAACGCCATGGGCCGCATTGTTTCCCACTCGTACGGGTACGGCCTGATGGACGCCGGCGCGATGGTTGAGCTGGCGCGTCGTTGGCACTTAGTGCCGAAGCAACAAGAATGTGTTGCGTCTTCGCCTTACTACAAGAAATTTGTTCCTGCCATGGGCTACGTCACCGTCGAGCTAGACGTCAGGGATTGTCCAAACATCAGGCACTTGGAGCACGTGAGTGGATATGAGATTTGGTTCATCTGAAGGAGCAACCGCGTCTACACTGCCAGTGCACCGTAGATACATCCCACGGTGTATTACTTGCAGTCAGTCTGTAGAGTGTTCTTATGTCGATGCGTCCTTAGGTGGTTGTGCCAATTGAGGTGTCTGGGGGACGCAAACGTGGCGACCTTCGAATCTACCTGCAGTCGCCAAGTGGAACAAGGTCAACACTTTTGGATACGAGACCTCAGGTACTTACATGCATGACCTTGTTGCTCCGGTGCACGTTTTGTACCTTATATCACTTTCCGGTAGGACTACTCCAGCTCCGGATTCGATAACTGGCCGTTTATGTCTGTGCACCACTGGGGCGAGAATCCGACGGGCACGTGGATACTGGAGGTGCACAACGACGCGTACTCAAAGTGGGCTTCGGAACAAAGGTACAACGTATAACAAAAGGCTGCTCCTTCCTCGTACTAATCTTCCCAACGGCTTTCACAGGTTCAGTCGGTGGTCCCTCCACCTCTACGGTATCCATGTTGACTACAACAAGGAGGAGGACGATTCCACGAGTAGCCATCGACTCAACGTGATGCGTGAAGCCGTCATCAAGACCTCAACCCCGTCAACCACTACGACTACGACCACCACGACAACGACGAGCACGCCCGAAGTCCTAGACCGCGGTTGCGCCTCCAAGCAACGCACTTGCACCAAGGTGGTGTCTCACTGTAGAACCTTCAACTACAGGCAGGTGGCTGAGATCTTCTGTAGATGCATGGACATCTGTTTGGAGGTGGCTGCAGTCACCATGGACCAGAGTGGCGAGCAGATTTTTAACCTGCAATGCGATATGGGGAAGAAAAATAACAGTGATACAGCAAAGAAGGAGATTTCAGGTCCAATTTACTGCAATTTTTTTATCTTTTAATCTCTGAGCGCCACCAAAGTCACACAATAGCAAGATCTCCACAAGTGTACATAATAGGACTCGCAATACTCTTGTATACTGTATAGATAGCGTGTACAGTGGAAGCCGTTCATAATGGCATCAGGTATACCGACATGACGGTTTTCCAGCAGAATAAGCTTTTACGGATTTCCGAAGTACAGTCGACCTTCAATGTAACAAACTTCCTTTTAACGAATGCCTTCAGAATTACCAAATTTTAGGGCGCTGACTGATTCAGACACTAAAATAAGCATGACCTTTGATACAACGAATCACCTTCCACGTGGCGAATTTTGCTCTGCTCACCAAGAAATTCGCTGTCCTGCAGGTCGACTGCAATAAATTGAATCTTCGGTTAAATCGGCACGGTACCGGTATTGTTGGCCTGCCCCGAGGGTGCCGGTGTAAACGGCTTCCACTGTAGTTGCAATGTCTGTGTAATATTATCGGCGATTGTAATCTTTTTGAAAATAGCGCGTAGTAAGCAACTTAGTAAGCAGATTTTTAACCAGTATGTAACTAATGAACAATAAAGAAAGTGATCTGGCATGACTTTTCTTGCATCACAATTAAAGCTCGTTGCATATACATCAATAACGTTTGTCTCTCTTCACAGAATGTCTAAGTTGAGGTACTTCTTGATGGTCGGAGGGACTAATAGACTCTCAGTGGCTTTGGGAAGGCTTAGTTTTGACTGGCAGAGAACTCTCCTGATTACCAGTCTGGAGGCACTCTTCAGAGATCTTGGATTTCGCTGATAAGTCTCGCAGAGTCGTTGGATCTCTTTGCTGGCCCTGCACACAACTGATCGATTGGGCCTGGCATCGGCCTCTAGCAAATGGTGCGTCAGGTCCTCGTTCTAGGGTAGAGGTCATGACGAGTCGTCAATTATTCGCTCACTACTTGACACAATAATTTAAAAATCATTTCATCCACGGTGAAATTGAGGAACTGTTTAATTTGTTTGACTATCGCTGGATCAAGTGTGAGGCTGACTCACACTTAGAAAAAATGGGACTTCAGAATTTTTTTACCTAAAAAGCAACTTGACGTATTAACACATGGCGTATATTTGTGAGGGCCAGTAAATGTATGTCATGTGGACGTGACACACGTACGGTCACAGCTTCAGGTACAAAAAGTGTCCCATGAACTGGGCAACCTACAAAAACGGGTGCGATGGGGCCATGGTCAGAAGCCTGAGTGATGGACAAGAGGCATAATGAGTTAATGACAGGGGCATTTAAATCCGGAACTCGTCACTGTCGGATGCACATGATGTCACTCACGCTGTAGCAGATGGCCCAGTCAAGCGGACTTCGTCCCCAGTCATCTTTAATGTCGACCCCGACCCCGTGTCTTATGAGCAGGATTGCCATTTCTTGACTGACGAGGTAACCTGGACTCTTTGTGCATCGCAGCAGCGGACACTCGGGGGTCTTCGACGAGCAGTTGACGTCTCTGGCGCAGGCGGAGTCAAGCAGCATCCTAAAACACGCCACGTCTTGGGCCTTGACCGCATCCAGTAACGCCTGGCGCAAATCGAAGTTGTTGTTAACTGCATCACTTTTTGATGTCACCATAGCAGTGTTAGAGAGACATGTGTTTCTGGCTGTCTTCTGTCAAGAGAGCGGTGAAAGATCGAGACCGCAGTCAAGGAAAAAAGAGAGCAAGAAAGCTGGTCTTAGTGTGCAGGACTTGTGTGCCCCAACCCAAATGGCGCGTGGAAAGGAGTGAAAGCCGCTGGTGGAAAAGCAGCTCTCGGCTTTCAGAACAACCATCTAAAGTGACAACATTGCCACCCACGTATGTTTATGAACTATATAGAAGGCTTGAGCGATCCAATGCTGCCCCGGATGCCGGAAAAGGCATTGCAGATGAGGCCAGCTAGAATAGAACAGTGGGGGGATCCACAGGACCCAAACCGTCATCATGGTGAGGGGGAGCACCAGAAAGCACTTTGGTTGGTAGACACCATCCATGAGTTCCGCTGTCATTCTTTGATCCACAGCAAACCGTGCGCTGTTACAGCACAGCAAACCAATCGATAATTCGCTCTGAACACTTGTACGATGCTCGGGTCCGAGCCGGGCAGCACCACGCGACATGGAGAGGAGGGACAGAAAGAACAACACAGCGAAGGTGAAACAGAGGACAGCAGCAGTGAATGTTGCACATCCTCCGTGTTCGCAACAACAAAAAAAAAGGTATTCGCGCTGTGCAGTGTGCAAGCCTCCTATCATTGCTGCGGAGAAGGTGCCTCTCGCTGCACGCGCGCACGGGCAAGCTGCATGGATTCGTTCGTACACGTAGACCAGACACATTTCTCGTTTGTGTGCATGCAGTAGCAGAAGATGAAAAGGACGAGGGAGAAGCAGAGGCTTATCTACGACAGCTTCCAGCCTCGCCAAAACCATGGACTTGCTGATCCAGTTGAACAGCCAGAGGTCCGGCAGGGACAAGATCTTCAGAGTGGCCCAGTACTCGCTCGAGATGCTGCTGGCGCTGAGGCCTTACGCCAACCTGACTCTGCTGTACAGAAACGTGGCTAGGTGAGATATCAAGACACTGAGCGTTCGGCTTCATTAACATGGAAATGCACCCCCATGTCCACATGCAGATTTCGCAAGCTGCTGCGTCTGGGAACCTTTTTAGACACCCTGTACGGCATTAGAAGAACTTTGGGCCTCTCGGACCCCGTCCTCAGGTTGCTGACGACGTTGACAAGGTTGGCCCTGACCGGGTACCTCTTCAACGACCACCTGGTGCTTCTCTCTCAGTTGGACGTATATCCAGTAAGCACAAGAACCCGTTACAATGTGACGCTTTCTCGCACACCAGAGTTTGAATCAAGGCTCGCGCATTTTTTGTTGCTCGTTGAACCATCGCTTCGCTTTCAGCTGACAGACGAGAGATTGACTCAGCGGCGTTCCGATCAGTGGTGGCTGATGTCCATTGTGCTGGCATTGTTGAGAAATGTCTATGACCTCACAGCATCCAGGTGGGACGAGGCGCTGTAGAGATTGCGCCCCCTAGTACACGTATTGAGTCTTTTATAGCAGAAAAGAAGTCCGCCTGGACGCGGTGACCAACTTCTGCGACTTGTTCCTCCCGCTCTCCTACCTTCACATCTTCAACCCGCCGGAATGGCTCGTGGGTTTCCTGGGAGTCGTCTCCAGCTTCACAGCAGCGCTTCCCATCTTGGATCCAACCTTTAAGCTGAGTCCGGCGGGTTAAGGCATCTTTGGCCAATGTACCAATGGTGATGAAGCTAATCCAGGGAGCTGTTACTAACTTACAAAGTATACCTACAGTACGTGCCGGCGTCGACCGAATCATTCCATATGAGTGGTATTCCCGAACACAAAAAATCAGCTTAGGAGCAGATTCTTCTGCAACCATGAAGTCAAACAATAGTGTACAGTGGACTCTGCTTAACCGCACCTGTGAACAAATGGCCAGATGCTTTAATGGGCAAAAAGACCCACAATAAAATATGTGAGGGTTTAATATAAATTATGACTGTTAACTGAGCCAGTGAGCTGACAGCTGATGGATAAAAGGGCCTGGAGGCTGTAACGGCAATTGATGTTTCCGCCGCTTGCTTTGCAGCTGGATCAGTTTCAACTTGGCAAGTTTTTGCTGCTGTGCTCCATGTCTGGGGTTGCCCCCCCCCCAAATGCTTCGAAATGTTCAGCCCATTCAAAGGTCTGAACATGGCCATTCAGGCAAAAAGAAGGAACCTTTTTGCAGCCACTTTTCGGCTTGGTCATTCTGCTTCAATTGCAATGGGCCAGACTCTCAATCAGTCATCTCGGTCACCCTCATCATGGCAGGGTCAAGCATCGTCCACTGTGCTTATATCGGTTACAGTATGGTACTAGTTTCTACAGTGTTCTACAATGACAGGTGATTGTTATCTTCGTAACACTCATGCATTTATTATCTGTCAAGACGTGATGGTACAGAAAATAAAACACAAATTCACTGTTTTAGACAAAAAGTCCGGATAAATCTCACTTGCCCACTCAATCTCCACTTGCTCTGGGTGATATCGTATAAAAATACTCGGGGAAGCTCTCACACGAAGAGAAAAATGATATTTCATATCTGGCACAAAATGATAAAAATACAATGTTTACTTGTGTTGGGTGCAGCTCAATATAGTTACAGAGGAAACTTGGGTAGACGCAGGTACACGAGATCGAATTGTTTTGACACATTGTGTGTCTATGGTATTAAAAAAGTGACTTCTCATTATGATAATTGCCATTAGATGAGCGCTCTAATGAGGGGAAATTGCAACTGGTTTCACTGTTTCTTTTTCTTGCTGACAATTTAAGTTTCGTTGATTTCGTCATAGATGACGAGAAATAGGCAGCTGTCCCTTCTGTGTCATAGTCTTGAACAAAGCAATAGCAATGGTCATTAAGAAGAGATTGCTTGCCAAAACATGGCCAGTAATGGTAATGAACAAGTTGCCGGTCAGGCATTAAGTACAATACCGTAAGAAGCAATAAGTGTACTGGTTGAAGACTTACAAAGTTTGGTCAGCCACATTGGCTAGTTGTAAAGCTGGATAGGAAGAAGCTTGACGTATAAAAGTTGCGATATATATATGTGTGTATAGTAAAATGTAGTAGGAACGAAACTGTACAAAATTATATCTTCATTGCTTTGCCTTTGGTCTGCGTTGGTTGGAAACTTGTGGTAATTACATGTGGCGATCGATTTCTTCAGTCTTCAGATTCTTAGCAACACATGGAAAGAATACATTTCGTTGAGAGCTCCCTGCCGCACTTTCTGCACGCCACCTCCGACGGCGAGCACGTGTTCATCAGACACTTTGAGGACAGCTCCAGACCGCACTTTTTACAAGTCACGGTCGTCGTTGGCGGCAACGTAGCTGACGGGGTCTTCTTCTTTGCCTCCGGAGTCGGCTGCCGCGTCGGCGGCTGCTGCGGCTGTTGCTGCGGCTGTTGCTGCGGCCGTAGCGCCTCCTGCGCAGAAATGCGCGCTAGCGGCTGCCTCAGAAATGTCGGCGCCTGCGCCCTGGAATAGTGCGGCGCCTGCGGCGGGTGCGGCTGTTGGCAGGTCTTCCTGACCAGCGCCATGACGCTGTCGAAGTCGTGCGAGTCCTGCGGCGGGGACGGGTAAATGTCCACGTCGGTGGCGGCCGAATCCCCGCCGCCAACAGCGCCGCGGAAGACCAACGAGGTGTTGCGCACCAAGTCACATGGCATTGTCACATCCATGATTGGTGTTGGGAACACTCACACATGACGAAATCTCCAAGCTTTTGCGACAATGCACGTATTTGTGATCGGAGGAGGCATCAATGTGCACAGAAATGGAGGCAGACAACATCAGACCAGACTGAGACGCTGCTGCAGTAGCTCCTCTGGCTCCACTGGCTCCACTCTATCCCCTCCCCCTCAACTGCCTTCATCTGTTGTTGCCGCTGCCGTTGCCGCCGCCTTTTCCGCCGCGCGCGCGGCTGAATTGGCGACACCGCCTTTCGATCGCTCAGACGCCGCCGCCGCGCAGAAAAAGATGCGCACAAAAAGTTGCCGCAGACGCCGCTGAAATCAGCCAATTTCGCACCAAGAAAGAATTGTCTGGCACGCTACAATCTTGACCAGAACCAACGTGCGCTTACTCTTTGTCCTTAGATGGGTCCTTGAGCAGTTAGCACATCTGCGACATGTATGATAACCCGAATAAGACTCGGTCCAGTTGGCCGCCCCCCCCCCCTCAACGTGCGGCGACGACAACACTTGGCAGACTGCCTGTTCCCCGGTGCACTCCGAAATACACCACGACAAATCTTGTACTTGCTCATGTCGAACACCATGGCCCAAGTGGTGAGGAAATAGATTTTCCTGCAATTTCATCAATATCCTTCACCTCTTTAAATGCATCTAATAAAATAGTGTCCATGCTGGTGCTACCCGAACCGCCGACACTCGCTCCCCCCCCCCCTCACCTTTCTGCGTCGCAGAAGCAGCTGAAGCAGCAGCAACGGGAGCAACGACAAGAGCAGCGGCAGCAGCCACACCGCTAGCACCGTGAGGGCAAAGACCTTCTCCTCATTGGTTGTTGTTGTTGTTGGAGCCTCTCTTTTGCCTCAACCGCCACAGAACAGACATGCAAAATTACCACCAATGCAAGCTCGAACTGCACAAAGGATAAGTCGAGCAGTCGCGTGTGATTGATGCATTGTGCACATGCAAAAAACCTCTGGGAACCTGCGTTGTTAATGCTTCCACCATTGTTGACGTTTCCAGGTTCAGCTAAGTAACCCCTGAGGCAGTGAGAAATACATTCCACATAGTAACAAAGTTGTACCCATGTTCAAGAGTGGGTACACTTACTACGAGCGCCTGCGCAGTAACAGCGGAGAAAGCAAACTAACAGCTGCAGCTACGTGTAAGCAAAGAAACCGGTGTTTTCGAGTCGTTCCTTCTGAGCGAACTAAAGCGTAAGTGACTCAGAAGCCTGAGGATCACTCTTAAAGAAGACCCGGAGAAGAAGACTTCGCTGAAGGAGAAGTTTTGTCTCGCCGAAACCCGTTTGGAACGCCCTATAGATCGTGGCTACATCTCAGCAATTTCTTCTGAGGTCGAACTATGGAGGACATAAAACTGATCCTGAAGGACAAGGGCAAGGCCGAAGAGGCCAGAGAACTTCTAAAAGGATTTCACCTCACAGCCGAGGATGCCCGAAAAATCACAGAGACCTTTGAGAGGGAGATGGAACTAGGGATGGAGGGTGGACTCTCAGCCTCTTCCCTGCAGGTATTGAGTTGCAACTACAAGCTTGATGGTCCATCCCTAGTGATCGAAACCCTTGCTATGCGAAGCAATTTCCACTGTACCAAAAAACCCAAGTGGGTGAAAATGCTTCCCTCATTGTCAGGAGCACTTTGACTTGTCTGTTGAGAGTGCCTTCACTACGAAAGTCCAATTCCAATGGCAATTTTTTAAGTAACAGAAGTAGGCTGCAAAATCATGAATTAAGTACTGCTTTGTGTCTGCGTGAACAACTAACTGACAGACAAAATTATGGCCCTCAGTTACGCACCAAGGAGTTTCCAGTTACAGGCTGAAGGGGACACTCAGCAGACGTCATTCAGTCAGACTTAACTTTAGACTAAAGTGACCTACAAAAGTGGTGCGCCACTCTACGAAATGGTGAGACTCTTTTCTTTAACGGAACTTCAATGCACTTTTGCTCCAGGACAATCCGTTTTCTAAACATATGGTCGAGAAGACAAAGGGTGAAAAAATGGCAATGTTTGTGCGCCTAATTTCCTAATTGATATCCAGATATTTTTGATCTTTGCAAAAACTTCCTGCTCCTCAATCTCACCTAGCAGTGCCTAAAGGCTTCACTAAGATTTGACCTCTATAATGTTCATGTCAAACTTTTCTGTGATGCCACAAGCAGACAAGTTTTTGTCGATGTGTTCATAACATAACTTTTAACTGAATTGATACACGGAAGAAGTTTGCCTCTGATGGAAAGATAGGAGTCTCTTATAAAACCGCACTGACACGGAACTGCTCAATTTTCCACAATATTGACATTTCCGAAGTGTACAATCTTAAGCACTCCCTGTGTTATGTACGCTTCTGTATTAAGACACCTCTGTTATTTTAGGTAAGTGGGCCCTTCACACGGTGTTCCTAATAACGGGGATTGACTGCAGTAATTTTCTTCGGGTGGTTTTGCATGCCCGATATCTCTTCTGGTATATGAATATGCCAGTGAAAATACAGAGTGCCGAGTTCAAATTGGGACAACTGCATAACAGCAATTATGCTTAATGCTGCTTATTTATGCCATTTGCCATGTGAGAAGAAAAAGTGAAAAGGATTCATTACATCATTGGGGTGTTAAGTTATTCCATATTACGGTTATGGTATGGATTTGCAGTTTGGATGATTAGGTTTGGGGATCTTGGGGATCTAGGGCCTGTGCCACCTCCCGCACGATTATGGAGGACCTGATGACCCCGGTTAATTACGAGGGGCCAACCTTATCTAAGGGGTTCATCGCCAAGGTCGACTCCTTCTTCAAGACCTAAGCGCGGTGGTGAACAATGGTGGTGGCCGCAGTAGAAGTCTTAGTAAGGGCTAATTTTAGTTACTTTTCATAACGATAAGAAATGTCATGACCAGCTGGCCGTTCTTGATGGACTTTGTGCAGTCATGCTGTTGTCTCCTTTTCAATTCTGCACCCTGTGCTTGTGTGCGATTCTCACACAGACAAACAAATCGAGTCTGCCGGTGCATGACTCTACTGTTCTCTTTCAGATGGAGAATACCTTTGTACCAGAATTGCTCATTGGCGAGGAGGAAAATGGTTGCTACTTGGCCCTCGATCTCGGTGGCACCAACTTTAGGGTGATGCTGCTGGCCTTTGACAAGGGAAGGGTCGACAAAGAAGAGGTTTGTACAGTTTGTACAGTGCCAGCTGAACAAGAGGAGAGATAACGTTTGGGGAAAATACGGCTCCGACGCCAAATGCACTCATGATGTTTTGCTAAGCGGAAATTTTTAAGTAGCCTGATATTTTTGACAATAGTGAAAAGAAAAAAACAAGGCACAATTGCTGAGATGGAGCACTTGTGCCATAATCCAGCACTTGCCAAGTTTTGGCAAGTGCTGGAGGACGATATCTACCCTTAGACCAAGGCAACAGTGTCCAGTAGCAACAAACCCACAGGTCTGTGACGCTGCGGAAGTGCACGATCTTCCAGTCTTGGACCCTTTTGACCCCGAGCTACATTTGCAACGTCAGCAGCGCCTTCAGACGCCACCTGGAGGACGTAATTGCAGCGAATGTTGAATTTTTTTTTTTTAAAGTCTACAAACGGTTATTGTGAGTGCCGAGAACATAACGGTAGTGCTACCTTTCCTCTTGAACATGGAGTATATAAACATTTCTGTAAATGACGTCATTTGAACAATCTCTAAACTTGATCAAGGTTTCCTACTACTCGGTGCCTGAGGCCACCCGATTGGGTCCCGGTGTGGCTCTGTTCGACTTCTTGGCTGACTGCATCGCTGACTTCATGGAGAAGCAGAAGGCATTGATTGATCCCCAAAAAACTTTGCCGCTCGGTTTCACCTTCTCCTTTCCGATGACTCAGACATCGTTGGACTCGGGTCTGCTCGTCACGTGGACAAAGTCCTTCAACTGCTCCGGGGTCGTTGGCACGGATGCCGTAGAACATCTCAATGCAGCCATGCGCAGGTTGTTGAATGTGCAAACTTGTATGCACGTAGCATTTTTTGTTTACATGACTTCTCAGCATAACTTCGTTGTTGACCCCACAAAGGCTGGTAGAAAACTGTCACCAAGACATGGCCTGTCCTCCACTACAGTCTTGCCTTGACTCAACTAGATTTTTTCTTATTCTGGCATATCTTGCAAGCACCATATATAGTAAAACTGTAAATCTTGCGTATTCTTTCAGACCAGTGTATGAGGCATATTTTTCTGGTCAGGGCGGGGCAATGAAGCTTTCTTCTACGAAGCGTTATCAAGACAGTATTAGTCAAGCCACGTATTGCATTAAAAGTTCAACCTTCCTGCTCTGAAAGCCTCCGCCATTTTCCCCATTTCTCTTTATGGAGTAAAATTTCAAATAGTGGTGAGACTGCTTGATCTCCAAGTCCTCTTATGATTTCTTCCACCTCTGAGACAAGTTTGAGCAGTTAACGCCCCTTTGGAAGCTGTAGTCTTCATAGAGGTAGAGGAGGTTGGTGGATATGGTACTGGCAGAGTAATTGCAGCAGCTGAAGATTCAGCACTTCTGGCATCATCCGTTCAGCTTTGTGATCCAGCATAAAGTTGACTGAGATGCGCTCTCTTCTTCTCGTTTCCTGCCTTACCATTGGTGCAGGTGACGTAATTCAGATCAGGCAGCTCAGACTCTGGCTTTGGCTCCTGGCCTGTGACACAAGCAAGAGTGTGCTCATCTTCATCACTTTGCTCTGTTTGTTGGCTTCTCTTACAAAGCAATTGATTTGAGACTTCTGTAGGTTGGGAAATGATGCATCCCTTTTGTCACCATCAGAGAAGGGGATTCATATTTTCCTGTCCCTTGATGGTCATCAGGGCCCATTTGGACGCATTGGGGGACCAGGAATAGATGAACCCGCGCCAGTCCTCCCACAATCCATTTCGAACTTCTTGTCCTGTTCCTTTGTGTCCTTTACCTTCATTTGCTTTACTACATCCTTCATCTGCTCAGATGCTGCCAGAACCTCCCGCACAGTGTAATTGTTGACATCTTTTAATAAGGATCACAGAACCTAGAAAATTCGTCTTATCGTTGTAATCTGGACTTCACCACGTGGACTTCGGTAAAGCCTTTGTTTTGCCTTGCAAAACTTTGTCAAAATTAGAGACCAACTGAGACTTGAGCAACTCTTGAGTTTACATCACCTGCAGTTTACACAAAAAACCCTGAGGTCTCTCAGGACTGACTGATTAAGCCCTGATTTCACTGTCCTACATGTCTGAAAGGTGTTTCGCTTTAAATTTCGCATGCCCTAGAACGAGTGAATAATTGCACTGTTTTCTGTTATCAGACACAAATTGAACGTTCGTGTTGTGGCCATCTTAAATGACACAACGGGCACGCTGGTGAAGGGCACCTATGACCGCGCGGACACCGCCATAGGCCTCATCTTGGGCACAGGAATGAACGGGGCCTACCTGGAGAGAGCAGACAGAGTCAAACGATGGGGAGTTGCTCAAAACAAGCCAGAAGAAGTCGTTGTCGATCTAGAAATGGGAGCTTTCGGCGATAACGGATGCATTGACTTCATCAAGACCGATATTGATCGCGCTCTTGACCGTGACTCCTTGCTGCCCCGCAGCTTCACGTTCGAGAAGTACTTCGCCGGGAAGTACATTGGCGAATTAGCCAGACTTATTTTTCTGACCCTCCATCAGCGAGGACTGCTCTTTAAGGTATGGTGATATCAAATATCTACCTCGCTTTATTACCAGAATCATCTTGTGCCATTGCGACTTGTACCTCACTCGCAGGGACGAGAGCTTGGCAAGCTGAAAGAGAAGAACTCTTTTGAGACATCCGACGTCTCGGACGTGGAGGAGGACACCTTGGCCGGGAGCAACAAGCGATGTGTGTCTATTTTCAATCGCTTATGCCTTACCCTCGACGACGACGACGAGGACGACGTGGCCCTGATCAGACACGTGTGCGCGGTTCTGACGCATCGCGGCGCATTGCTAGTGGCGCTCACTCTGGCGTCGCTCCTACGACGGATGGACAAGCACCCACAGGCCTCGATCGCAGTCACGGGGTCGCTCTACAAATATCACCCAAGATTCAAGCAGCTCCTGGAAGCCTACGTTGAGAAATTCTGCCAGGGAAAGAGATTCGAGACGTTCCTGAGCGACGATGGCAGCGGCAAAGGTGCCGCCCTCGTGGCCGCCATCGCCATGCGGACATCAGTCATCAGCCCGACGACGAGCCAATAACATAATAAGAAGCATTCACAAAATTTACTGTTTTTATAATTTATTACAGGAAATGGATGCAGTCGCAGATTTCCTCGTTCAAGAGTTTCTTACTCGTGTGATCGCAGCGCGAGTTAAAATAACGCCTCATGATACCTCTCTAGAAGTAATCTGCTGTCTGCAATGACATGGACAACTTTGATGTGCACCAGTCGGAGCCGCCATGCATGGTGTTGATCTCCCCGGGCTGCCTCATAACTATTTATTGCATCGCCGTATAGTAGGGCTATATTTTCCGAGTTGACCCAGTCATTTTGACGTGTCGGAAGCCTTGTCTTGTCTGAGATCAGGATGGGGATGTGTGGAAAATAAAAGGTCCATGGCGAGGATCAACACGAGGAAAGTGAAGCCAACGTCCAGCAATGCAATTTGTAACTTGACGCCAGATTTTTGCTTGTTCGTCGACTTTTTGTCGCTCCATCGTCACTCTGATGGCTCCTGTCGCTCCAATAGTCACTGACAGCTCCGGTCGCTCCGGCTCCGGTCGCTCCAATAGTCACTTTGATTTGCGGCGTATGAAATCAAATTTGCGGCATATATTGTGAAATTTGTGGTGCATAAAGCTGCGGCCTATAATGGACTACATTACACGCCGCAAACGGGCATATCAGAGGACAATAAAGCAAAACTCTCGCGTCAGGATAAATGCAGAATGTGTCATTACTTGCGCACGTGTTATGAAGGTTTTAACATAGTGCTAGAGAAGTACCAACCATGGCACAGACACATGATTGACCTACAGTAAGTATACTTTTTCTCCTTTAGAGCCTTTTTTTGAAGCAATAATCACATGTTCGCCAATTTTTCATGCATTCTATAGTTTTAGACAAAGTTCATTGCATATTTTTTAAAAACGCCACATATTTTAAAATTTGTGATTTACACACTTTTTTTTACTTTAAAGACAAATTCACAAGCTCCCTCATCGTAAATCCTTCTTAAGACTCTTCGCCATTAAAAGTCATTGAGCCATTGGGGACTCTAACTGAAATTTTGAACACCAACTCCACATTATCGCTCACAAACACGTGGGTAGAGCGAGCTGCTCCTCAGTTGCAGAGATGACTCGGGAGATGAGTCCTAGTTCTTATTCAGCGGAGTGTCCGACCATCCGAAGGAGTCAACCAAGGTCAACCCCAACTGAAGGTATAGCTGTAGGAGTACTGAAGAAGCTTCTTCTTACATTTATTTCGTACTCTCAGTACTTCTTGTGGAGGGACAAATCTCTGCTTCAAGGACATTTTGATGGATTACTAAACGGATCTTTGGCTCATGAAGCTTATGAAAGCTTTATCAGGGAGCTCCCAAAAGTGGCCAAAAGTCCAAAGAAAGGATCAAGAGACTTTTCTTCATCGGAAGCATTCTGCTGTCACGTCACTTGGTTCCACCATACAGGTCTTTTTCAGTCGTGCATTGTGCTTATTGAGATCTGGCTTGAGCAGAGCTTGATGCTGCACAGTGCGTCATCGTCATATGTAGTGTTGTCAAGTTGTTAGGAGTGACGTTGAACGGTAAGTCTCTTTGGATGGACAACGAAAGAGGACTGAGGAAGATAATCATCCCGCAGCGCTGTGGCAGCCACCAAAAACAATGAATCAGAACGTTTAGCATTTAAATCACCTAACATGCATGATGCACTTTCGCTGACATGACTACTTCGCAGTAATGTGAGTACCTAATGCTGCAATGGGTGGGGTCGTTTCAGCTCACCAAAGCACTCTAGATTTTGTATAACTCATCACTGTCATTCATTAAAAGTTTGTATAATTCTAAACAACATCCAGGGGAACGTGCTGAGTGCTGTCTCACTCGCTCACCAGGGCAGTGCGTGCTTGCCAAGGCATAAACATCCTTTTTCCTTCATCCACCTTTTCCACTGAAGAAGCTCGTGTTGTGACTGTGACTCCCTTCATTGAGCGCAGGAGCTTTATTTGTACCCTTTCCTCCTTTTTATATTCCTTTCTCACACTTTTTCACACACGCGCGCGCACGCACGCACGCACTCACGCAGACAGAGCTCTCTTCTCTCCTTCTCGTGCAGACAGGAGGAGCAGCAACACGCAGAGAGAGACAGAGAACAGCAGCCACATTATTTACTATTTAGTAGTTGCCAAGACCACATGAGGAGGAGAAGAAGGAAGACGTCGTGATGTGCCTGTTCCAGTCGGGCAAGGACATCCCGCCGCTGGTGCGCATGTCCCTCAGGGGCCTGCAGTACTTGATCATCCCGCTGCTCTCGCTCTCCATCCTGTGCGTGGGCTCCATCCATCTGGGGCTTTGTCCGGCCCAGCCAAAGTTACCCCTCTGGCATGTGGTGGCGGGAGCGTCGGGACTACTCATACCTCTGCTCTACCTGACATTCGACGAGGTGATTGGTGTCGTCCTATTAATGTACCACGCACACGTCTGAGGTCAGTGAGGGTTCGCGAATAAAGTCCTGCGGGGACCAGATACAAACGGAGGGGAAAGGGGGCCTCAGGGGGAAGGGAGGGAGGGAGGAGGCGGTCGTCCGGGCCATGACCGAGAAGAACATCGTGGAGAGGATGGAAAAGGTGTCCAGAAAGCGGTTGGATAAGCTTTAAGGACGTTGCATGCAGCGACTTCTGGCAGCGCGTTGCATGCATGCAGCAGACGCAAGGCCACGTCTGTTCCCTCACTTCTTTATGAATTCGCCCTACCCAAGATTTGCTAGGGCTGAGAGTAGACCAAGATGCGCAGAGCATCTCGAGACTTAGTACGATTGCTGTCACCCAGTCAAGTCTTGTATTGTCGTGTTATAGCTTAAAGTTCAGTTGTTAACCGTCGTACGACCTTTCATAGGACATGTTGAGCCAGAATAATAGGCAACTTGAGATTGCAGCATGGAGGATGACGCTAGATGTGGTGGGTTTTTTTTACTCTTTTGAAAAAAGAATGGATGATCTTAGTCTGCTAAGTCATAATCTTTGGGGGGTCGTTACCTTTGGGTAAATGTAACGATTTGGTCCCCTGGAAGTGGATATTTACAGCAAAAACTCGAAACTTCGGAGTTGACTACTACATTCGAGACCCCGATTTCAAAACCACCATAACTGGTAGGGAGTGGGAGTTGAAAAAAGTCAACAGTTGTCCAAATACTATTGACTGACTGACCTCTCTTTTTTCCAAAGTCAAAAGTTCCGAGTCGAGAATACACTCAAAAAGTTTGCGACATCATTTGTGGCTCGTCAGTGATCCTCAGTTGCCTGTGCTTTTACAGAGAGAAGACCCAATATGATCCAATCTTTGCAGTCTTTTTCAGCTTTGAAGTCACACTCTGGAAAATCACGACTTTGGCTAATCGCAATAGTTCCTCAGTTATGTTTCTTTCAAGTCATCAGTAACTTCAGCAAATGCTTAAGTTGCCTTATGCCTCCCCATACAGATTGCTCCTCGCCTGAGTCAGCGTTGCTCCAGTTTGTCCGAGGCCCTGGACAACGTGGTCGTCTTCCTGCTGCCTGCGTACATCATATTCGAGGTCTCGTGGCTCGTCGCCGGGACGGTGTGGACTTTTGGCAGCGACGGAGTAGAAGACCCTATCAGGCATGAATAAGGATTAATGCCAATATGCGCAAAACACACGCTTTTCATCCATGAAGGTAGCACAGGCAATACCAATGAGAGAAAGAGTAAAGTTGGTACCGGCATTGTTTGAGTCAAAAAGGTACCACTGCTATACCGCAAAAATAGGTGGAGGGAATGTCAGCAGGAGGATGTGCGGGCTTTTTTTGACTCACACAGTACATAGAAGTTTTATGGACGTGTTCCCTTTCAGATGTGACCACACCGTGTATGTCTTTTCCGTCGTAGTGATGATCAACTTCTGGATCCACTTACTCACACCTCTCATATTCATGCTGGCTTTGTGCTGCAACAGGTAATGCTTGTACAGTACAGAGCACAGAAATCCTGCATAACTTTGCCTCAGCAGTCCGGTGCAACTAAGAGTATTCTCCAAATTATTCAGATTCTTTCCGCAATGCGCCTACAACGCCTACGGAAACTTGGTGACCGCAGCAACCGCTCGTTGTACCCGCGCCACACGATTCGCTATTAGTATCCTCCTTGCCGTCCCCCTGGGCGCATCCATGATCATCACCGGCATCGCGTCCACTGAGTCATGTCTCGTTTTTAACCAGGCCAACCAAACCAACCAAACCTCGTCGATCTTCTTGCCCGGAGAAGATCAAGTCCGAATACCAGCCTGGCTGATGGTAACGGGTGCGGTGTTATTGACTTCTCCAGCTGTGTACTTTGTCTACGACAAGTGCTGGAAGTCGGGGGAGGCCGACCCTGTCTTCCAGAGGGGGGCCAAGTTCTTGGTCATCAGCTACTTGTTATGCGGACTCATCTTAAGCGTCGTTGGCTTCGTGTGGGTGTTTGGAGCGCATCTGGACAGCGTCTGCGGCGCGGAAAGCTTCGCCTACCGGTTCGCCGTCTTTGCTCTCATCACCATGAACATAGTTATGGATGTATGGATCTGCTACAAGATTTGCGTCGTGCTCTACTGGGCATTTCTGTCAGATGATTGATAGCGAGATGACGTCCCAAGGCACAGCCCACGAGACTGGGTATGGACGGAGTAGCTGCCGTGTAAGAGAAGTGGGAAAGATTATTGTGCGTGCTGTGCCGAAAAAAAAGAAAGCAGCGTGGCAAAGTTGTGCAGTACCTCGTAGTGTGACATTTACGCGCAGAATCATGACATCATCAAGGACATTTGTTTGATCTCCACATTACATTAAGGGACTTCTTAAAGATTTTTCATGTTGGTGGGGTTTTGTGACTCAGACAGTATGTGCATTATGTAAACTACTCTCAGGTTGATTGCATAGGAGCTTTCACCAGGGAAGCACCTACTGTACAGTAGGTATATGTGTAATAGGCTCGGGAGGTAATGTATTTATTTATGCATTTATTCTTTCTCTGAAAGATTTTTCCGTCGCATTCAGAGCCTACTGTTTGTCATACAGGCCACGCACGCACAGTGCTATATAATCGTACCTGATTGACTTTTCAAGCCTGTCTTCGTATATAAGAACACTTCAGTTAGTTGCCTTAACCTAAAAAAGTGAAATATATTCTTTCCATCATGAAGGAGCCTTTCTTATGTCCTGACGCAGCTGCTTTTAAGTCCAGTGAATCATGACCTACTGAAGACTTGGGGAAAAAAGGCAAGATAAGGCCATGACTACCATTTGTAGACATGATTCTCGACAATTCTTACCAAGAAAATGAAGTCCTAAGTAATGTTTTTCCACCCTTCAGGTCAGGCTGTCTTACAGGTGGTGAGAGGAAAAGTGATCGCTTTAAAGTTATTTCATCGCTAAGCCCACTGCATGTAACCTTTGTGTAGCACATACTGAGATTTCCAACAGACACAGCAGTCTTCTCCGCCAATAAAAATGGTCCGTTATACCGACCATGCAGCAGTGCACCGTGACATGGAGCTTTTTATTCAGGGGACTTTACAATCATTGTGTACAGTAAAGCAATATTTTGTACTACTACCTACATTGGACTCCACGTATCGCACATGACTAATGTCCGCCTACGTCATCTGCAAAGCATTTTCAAGCTCAGCAACTGTTCTGGCTGGAGCTGAACATGCGAATCCTTTGCAAACAATGGCCAATCCGGATCCATCTGATTCCTCGATGTCCGAGAGGAGTTTCAGATTTTTGTACAGGATTGAATCCTTGTTGCCATCAGCTTGGATCAGAACCCTGTTGGGGATTAGACGAGTACGGATCTGGAAATGAAGGGTTTAGTCATGACTGACGTTATCGACTGTGCTCAATTTTTGCTCACCAATTTGATCATGTCCTCTGCAGTTTGATCCGTTCCAGCCACAACGATCTGCACGGGTGAGTGATGCAACAGCAGCAACGCGGTCGTCATTTCGGGAAGCGCCACGGGGATCTTGGTCAGGCGCTCACTGAAAGCCTGAAGAAGATAACCTCGGTCAACTGTAGGCACGCTTTATTTGTCATACCTGAGTGGGATGCTGGTACTTGTCCATTCGTCATCCATAAATAACGTTTGTTCTATTCTACGTAGGTACTGGACGCCTAATATGCGTAGTACTTAATAAATCTGCCAATCGTCAGCATTGTTGATGTTGACAAGGCTTGATATTGTACTTATGGACCCATTCAATGGTGGTAGGAGACGAAGGAACGTGATTTTCCTGACAAAATCATTATTTTACGCGTGATTTTTGATTCTGGCACGTAATCGTCCAGATAGTGGCCTATTAGGAATACCGAATTTCCCGGTCACCTTGAACGGAAGAGGTCACTGGCATTGAACCACTGGGCAAAATTTAGTGCTCACTAAGCTCTACCTAAACACTTTAAAGTTTTATCAGCATGGTAGCTATGTGGTAAGTAAAAAACCAATGATGGCGAACGAATTTCCAACTTGATGCCCAGAACACGACGACGTAGAAAAACACCTTTTCCGTGTCGCGTGTATAAAACTGAAGGAGTGTAACTAACATCACAGTGATACTTTAAACGCTCTCTAACTAAACGAGAGCAAAGTTTACAGACCTAAGTATGCACAGGGCTTGGATACAAAAAAAGTACATCCGGCGGTAGATTTGTCACATGCTAAGATTGACTCTCCTAACTTTTCCGAGCAATTTGCATTGCAAAAGCTTCTCCTGGGAATTTGAGCGGCCCGGAAAGGAAAAGGAAGCACGGAGGAAGTACGATAACTTCGTCGACTTTGGTTTCCGCTACAGTAGCATTACCGGGAGACTGCACACCTGGAAAATTCTCTCGGCCCGGTCTCTCATGGCTGGTCTGTCGAGAAACGCCGCCATCCTCAGGAGGTTCTGGGCCGCCACAGAGTTGCTGGCGGGCTCAGCACCGTCTTGGTCCTCCTTGAGCCTCAGCACGATGGTATCGTCGCCGCCGGCAGAGGTAAAGTAGCCCCCACCTGAATCGGAATCATCCCAGAATCGTTCATCTTGACCACTTTGAAGGCGGACAGCCCAATCAAGCCACTTGCAGTCGAAAGTGGTCTGGCAAGAAGAAAATTGTCAGCCCAAATCCAGGCCCAGTCTGAGACCAATTTGAGGCCGCTTATGTAGTAACCTCAAGGCCAAAATTCAAATTTCGGGCAGAAGGAGACCGAAACTTGTACTTAACTCACTTCATAGAGGTCAAGAAGGCCCCTGATGACAAATGCGTAGTCGTCTGCAAAGCCCTCGATAGGTGTCTGGATCTGCCCGACTGCGCCGCTCTCCTCCACTGCGTACGTGCTCCTCAGTAGGACATTTCTCTCCTCATCGTAGAGCTCCTGTCTGATAAATCTGGCCGCTTTGACTGCACTTTCAACGATGTCCTCGTCAGCGAGGGCGCTGCCAGCTGCGCAGAGGCCGCTCAGCATCAAGCCGTTCCACGCGGACAGGATCTTGTCGTCCAGGTGCGGCTTGGGCCTCTCTTGCCTCGCCCTGAATAATATTTGGCAACAGTCGTCCAACACCTGAAAAAAAGATCCCGCCATTCAAAAGGTATAAGTTCATCATATTCATGAAGCAGTGACTACAGTACTGTAAAAGCTATGTATCTAGTACCTTATTTCACCACACATGCAAATGTCAGCCATTTTCAACGGTTCTTTGGAGTTTTCTGTCATTCTTTTACCGCCAGAACTTTTCATAGGGATCATAGAGAAAGCTTGGATAAATAAAGCAAGTGATTGAAAACCTTTCCTTTGATGCTTGTTTTGTTCAACTGGTTCACAAACAGGTGCCAGATTAACCACAGCTTTCCAGAGCGCTTCATCCTCAAAAAACTTTCTCATGATTAAGCCTTAAGGCTTAACTGCAAAGAAGTCTAATCGTGGTGAAATATGGCACTGTATAGTTCAGCGGAGATCAATACCTGCTCCAACTCCTCCAAGTCTCTGAGCCCGAATTTTGTGACTAACTCCTCGTCCTTGGAGCCCACGCGAGTGAGGACGTTTTTGCCCCTGAGCTCACCGTGGGGATCGCCGGCGGGATTCACGTTGCCGTCGGATTTAACCCCGAAAGCAGCGAAGAAGATCTCGGCAGCGTTCCTTCCAGCTGAGTCTGCCTTCGGGAGCAACTGCGTCAACTCCTCCTTCGTCCACACACAAAAAGCCCCTTCTTTCTTGGATCTGACAATGAAGAGAAATGTGCGCTTAACGCAACTTTTCACACACGCACTCGTACGCACGTGCTTTTCTTCTCCGGGAGTGAGTCGGCGTCCTCCGCGCTGTAGAAGCCGCCCATCGGGTGCCTCAGGTCCCTCGTGCAGTACTGAATGATACCTCTGGAAAGAAGTTCATGCAGTATGAGTCAAAAAGTCCGTGAAGTAGAACCGATGGGTTTCAACGATGGAACTGGTGTCAGCATCACACTACAGCATTGAAGAGTCTTAGAATAGAAGCCAACAGCTTTGCTGTGAAGAATCGAAGAACACTTTTCGGAGACCCACCTGATAGCTCGTTCGAAATCTTTTCTCTTGGTCACTTTGTAAGCCTGGCTGTAAGCAACGAGCAGTTGCGCCTGGTCGTAGAGCATCTTCTCAAAGTGCGGCACGTGCCAGCGAGTGTCTGTGGAGTACCTGGCGAAGCCGTGGGAGACGTGATCGTAGATGCCGCCTCTGGCCATGATTTGCAGTGTGCGCTCGCACATCCTGAGCGCCTGCTTCGACCGATCGTCCTCAGGTGAGAGCGCGTACGATGCCAGCAGGAAGTTGAAGTTGGCCGGCTGGGGGAACTTGGGCTCCTTCAAAGAGAAGCCTCCGAACTCGGCATCATAGCTGCGCAGAAGCTGGGTGAAGCAGCGAGAAAAGACCTCCTCCGGACGAGGCATCCCGGTGAGATATGTCTCCGTGTGCTTGGCGAGCGCCGACAGAATCTTGTCTCCCGACTCGACCAGTGTCTCCTTCTCCTCTCTCCACTGGTCCGAGAGCGCGCGCAAGAGGGTCTTGAATCCGGGTCTCCGTGAGATCCGGTCGTCGTCGGGGGGGAAGTAGGTCCCGCCGAAAACGGGCTTCAGAGCTGGCGTGAGGAACACGGACATAGGCCAGCCGCCGCCGCCCGTCGTCGCCTGCACAAAAGTCATGTACACGCGATCGACGTCTGGCCGCTCCTCACGGTCAACCTTCACGTTCACGAAGTGCTCGTTCATAATGGCAGCCACCTGACAATGAAAAGTGATGACGAGGGCTGTTTAAAGATTGACGGTTTCAACTTTGCTCGTGTTTATGCAGTTTTCATTACAACTTTGCATCTTTTAGCATATCCCGTTGCTCAGCAAATTTCTTTGTGTGGCGGATTCCTAAGCGTAACAGATTCCTTTGTTTAGCAGATTCCTCGCCATTTTTGTCGCAAACTTTCGGTCACGTCAGCCAAAACTGTTCAATCCTACTGGCTGACCAAGTGATGACTGACAGCTTTATTGCGTCGTCTGCACCCGCCGCTATGGAGCCTGTTGCAAAGCAAAACAAAAAGACAAAAACAATGTTGCTGGACTGTGCCAGGACCATCGTGGAAGGGACACGGCAATCTTCGTGATTGTGCTACGGAAGCTACGGAGGTAAAGATCGACTGTGATTCATGCCTCAGACCAGTCTTGGTTGCATTTTCACTGAGTGTGCAAAGTCCGGCGAAGCAACCGCTGAACTCCAAATATCTCCCCAGTGCTGTGTACTGAATGAGTCACTAAAAATGCAACACCAGTACATCTGGGTCCTTGTTTCTACATCAAAGAAAGGAAGGATTTTTACTCCCCTGAATAAACAAATAACGGTTTCAACGTAAGAAATTTTCCACGATAGTAGACATTGTCAGGGACAAAAGCACTGAGTCCCTACAAGTTTTTACACCACATTTACTAATAAGCCAATAGAAGTAAAAACTATTAAAGACTATTAAAAATCCTTACTCACTTCACCATGCATCCGTAAAATTTGACATGAAGAGCGTCTGTGACACAACAGGAAGTCTTTGTTTTCCCCAACTTGACGAAGCGTAACACTGTCAATCCTGCAGTTATGGAGGTTCTCTTGATATTGTTGGAAAGCTTGAAGCATTTGCAGGTGAAGCTATTTTCTTCATGGTAAGTAATACTGCATATTTGAGGCACTGCCAGCACATTTGCCTATGTAGTGTTTACATACTGGGACAGGTCAAGGACCTCCCATAAAAAATGCAACGTTGTTAATGGGGCAGCTACAGAGAGGCTCTTTACCTTTTTGGAAAGCTTCAGGCATTAGCAGTCAAAGTTGTTTACCTCACTTTGGACAAAACTGCATTTTTGAGGCAGCATCAACGGTTTGGGCAAAAAAATGCTACATACACTTGATTCGTCACTTCAGAGAAAGGGCTCCAATACTTTTGTCCCTGACTGTATCTAGTTCTAAAGGATGGTTATAAAAATGTTCGCACTTTAGGCCGAGGTTGTCACAGTGCTGAAGCTCACCCTGGTATTGGGCATGCTGTGTGGGAACACTGATGTCGTCTGCAAAAGCGCGTACCCTGGACCCACGACAGCTTCTCCTCCATCCATGTCAAGCAAGTGGAAGTGAATAGATTGTCCAGGTCACAGTTGAAAGAAATAAAAAAGCCTGCATACACTTTTTTTCCCTACTGACTAATAAAACGTTCAGGTCTGCTGCAACATTTTGCTCTCAGAGACAAAAAAATGCAGCTTTAAAGGAATTCCTAGCGGGATAGAAAGGCTTCTGTTCCATCCAGACAAACTTTAGTTGCAATCACGGAGTGTTAGAGCAAGGAACTTCTGGCAGCATCAAAGATAAAAAAAGCTACACTCGTTGTGGGCTCTCTGCTGCCTAAAGGCCTATTCAAAATTTTCTTTATGCCACCTCTGATGTTCATGGGTTCATCAATCGGGCTGGTTCACTACGTACTTTCATAGTGGAACAGACAAGCCAGTCGCTGCAGAACGAATAACAGTAAAACAGAGCTTGCAGCTTGCTGTAGACGAAAAATACTTGGACGTTTTCTTTGAAAAAGCACCTTTATCTATCCATACTGCAAGCATACTGAAGGACGTCACATGCGAATGTTGAAGAAGACGGGCCTCATGACCCTCATCCTGCTGCTTTCTTGCGCTCTTTTTCGCTCTCTTTCTTAATAGGTGTCCTTACAAACGAGCACCTATTACATCTGATGTCGGAAAGTCCTTTGAGTATGTTTAAGGGCTTACGGCAGCGAAGTCCTCATGAGCATGATTAATGATTCAGTGCCCAGCCCTGATTATCCCAAGATTTCACTTGTCTGGGTTGGAACGGGGCTTAACGGTAAAACTCGGGCCATTTTTAACTGCTGCCAGAACAAAAAGGAGGGCCTGCACGGTATTCAGGGCCCGCGCAGAAACAGTCAGTCGTTCAAGCTGAGGAAGGGCAGGCACATCGAATAAATTTGTACATTGAGACATTGTTTTGTCTTCTGCAAGCTCTGTTCTCTTTATCCCTGCTTTTCTTCTGGCTGCAGTTACATAGTCCAGACTCTGTTTGTATAGAAACAGGCCCGGATACCTACACACGAGTTCACACAAAAAGGTACCTACGTGGAACTTGTGCAAACAGGATAGGTACAACGAAGTCAAAGCGACAAGCTGAAACATCACACCGGCATTTTTCAGGCCCAACCAGAATGTGTGGGTAGAACACATTGTGTGCCAATTTTTAGCCACGACTCTCAGGCATGATCAATGGTCTGATGTAAGTACAGTCCATCACCTAATGTAAGTCTCACTTGGGTTATCAAGGTGTGATATTAGTTCAAATGCTTCCAGTCTTCCAGTCACAAGTTGTGAAAATCTCAGTGCAGACGAAACGTCAGTTGATGCAAGTAGCCACTTCTCTGGCAACAAAGATACCTAAACCAGGGTGAACTCGTTTTGCAGCTCGGTGCAGTTAACTTATATTTGCGTACAAAAACTGTAGTTCCTAAGAAAAAAGGACTTTGTTTCAATTTCCACATCACGTTCATCCAGATTTCTCTGCACTTTTAAAGAAATCTGACGAAGAGTCATGTGTGCGGCCAAATCATTACATTGATTTTGAAGAAAGAGCATCTTTGGCAAAGTTTTGGCAATTTTTCCTATCCCCAATGCTTCCCGGCCAAAATTGTAACTTTTTTCACATCCCTATTTATTATCACCTATTTGGTCTGACGCAGAATTCAGCCTCACCTCCTCGTTCTCGAACGACTCCCTCTCCATAACGTGGCACCAGTGACAAGTGGAGTATCCCACTGAGAGGAAGATCATCTTGTTGTTTTTGCTGGCTTCCTGGAAGGCTTCTGGCCCCCACGGGTACCAGTCCACGGGGTTGTTGGCGTGCTGCAGGAGGTACGGCGACTTCTCGCCGGACAAGCGGTTCGCCATCCTGAAGAAAGTCTGCGGGAAAACAACTTCATCTCAGTTATGAAGCTAAAGGATTTTTTAGGGATCACGAAAGAGGATTATATGTCTGACCATTGATATGTCATTGACCATTACCTGGTCTGTTTGCAAATGAATCTTCTGTGACGAATTTAATATTTACTTCATTCTGAAACTTGCGTGGTCACCATATTAAGGAAAGGCGATGAGATCCTCCTTCATTTATTATACTTTTTAAAGGACTCGACCCGCTTCGCTGGATGGGAGAGAAAAGTGGCAACTGCGTACATGGTATCTTTACTACATTCATTTTACTACTTTTGCCAAATCCTTGGTTTTGGGGGTCGAACCCTTAGTTTGGGGGTCAAAAATTTGGGTTAGGGCCCAAAACTTGGTTTAGGGGCCCCAAACTTGGTTTGAGGGCCAAATCCTTGAACGATGTGCGTTGCAACTACGCATGTAGTAACTGCGTATCCATTGCAGTACACTGTGTGACAGACGCCCACTCAGACGGAGACGTAGTTCTTGCTTTAAGATTCTAATTCTATGGCAGGTGTATTATATAATACGTTCCCTGTAGACATCCAATGCAGGCCGGCAGGACAGGCTGGGAGAGGACCCGTCTAGTCCTTTTTCGGCCTTTTGCTGACGACAAAACAAAACTTCCCCTCACACTTGCACATTCTCTAGCACTAATGTGTCCTACTAAGACCTGAGTGCCGGGTACATGACGAGTGAGTACCTTAACATCGGTGTGTGACAAGTGCAGACTCGGCAAAGGCTAAGGGCCAGGAAACTTTTAACTGGACGAAGGGCTTGCTGTGACAGCGTCGGTGTATCCTGTACAGACAGAGGTTCCTCACCATGCACGTGTCGACTGGCAAGTCTAATAGAAGGAATCCCAATCACGGGGAGGAAAACCGCTCAGTAGTACTGAATATTTACTTTGGTCGTGCAAACAGCATTGCTGTTGCACTTACTTCAGTGACCCCGAGACAGGAAGAAAGCTCACTTCAAGCAGAAGTAATTGCTCCTCCATTGAGTGATTGCCTGAAAAGCCTCGTCAGTTTCTTTGGCTACTCACCACTACAGCATATCGCCATACCGTAGAAGTCTGCCCGCTCAGTAAAGCTTTCTGTAGCGTGAACGAGCGACCTGTTGCCCCAGCAATCATAAGTAGGTAAGAGCAAGACGTACGTTGCAAGACGTTGGTAGCAATATTTGAGAGATGGGTGCAGCTGCAGCCCTGTTCCAGTTTGACAGACCCCTGTATGAGATGTGACTTGCCTCCAGGGAGCATAGGAAGAATAATACAGGAACACAAATCCTCCCTCCCCCGAGGAACAGCGCGGACTCAATGTTATGGGACGACGAGCACTGAGCCAAACGTGCAGCAAGAGAAAAGCTCGAGAACAACGCAGTCACCGGAGGAAGTGTGTGGCAGTGTTGAGCGCAGGCACCCGAAGTACGAGCCTCCGCCCGCCACGTATGGAAGCCAACAATCCCCGCAAGCACTTCAGAGTTCCTTTGCCACTCATCTTCACGGAATCCCCTTTTTATTGCATTAAGGCCACAGCAGTTAGGGATCCGCGCGAATTTCCCGTGTGTTCGTAATGCCAGAGAAAATTGCCTCCTCCTCTTCTCTCTCTGCCTTCGTACAAAAGAAAGAGAAGAGAGGCCTCCAGAGGCGCAGTCCGTATGTAGCACACGTTCTACTGGGTGACGACCCAAAAATAGAAATCCTCACAGCCGTCCTGTGATGCCTCTTCACCCTGATGGCCGTGACCACCGTCACTCATGTGGACCTCCGCCAACACTTCTCTTTCATCTGGGGGATTTTTTTCTTCGTCACTCACACTGTAGTGCTACCATAGAGCGCCTTTGCAGCTCCTCCAATTTTCTCTGATACTTTGTGCTCGCTTGAGCTCTCCAGGCAACAGGGGGGCGCTCACCGTTGCATGGCCCCTTTACCCCACGTGAAAGGTTTTCTGGGGAGGGGGGAGAGATGGTAGTAGTTCATACACGTACTATATGTAATACCTTGTGTACTGACACAGTGAACGCATAGTAGGAAGGAGGGACATTGGGAAAGCTCTATGACCGCGACCATCCGAGGCCTCTGCAGCAGCAGTGGCGGCGGCGGCGGCGGAGGAGGAGGAGGAGGAGGAGGAGGCGGAGGCGGAGGCCGAGGCCGAGGCCGAGGCCTCCGACGACAAAAGGTAGGCGAAGCGCGCGCCGCACGCAAGAAGAATCAGCTGGATCCCTTCAGCTAAAGAGAGAGAGAGAGAGAGAGGGGAGCTCCTCTGAAAAGAACCCCGGGAATGTTCCTCTCCTCTCTCTCCCTCTCTCACACCTTCAAAGGAGTGCGACTGGTGCTACAAGTAGTAGTCGATGCTTTTCAACAGAGGAAAGAGCGTGCGCTCGCTCGACTTCTCTACTACAGGGGTGAATGGTGTTGCTCATCTCTACCGCTAGCCTACTACGTAGCGTAGCAGTGGTAGTTGTAGAAGTTCACATGCATCCAAGCAAAACTGGCCGTTGAGCCTTCCTCCTCAGCGGCGGGATCGCCGAAGGCGGAGGAATGGCCACCACTGTGGTTCCTCCCCTACTGCTGACACCTGTTGAGGTCTCCACCAACGCGACCAGCAGCGGCGTCGGCAGCCTCGATAACGCCGTCGCCGCCATCCTCATGGTGGGCAAGTCTGTGGCGCTATCGGTCGAAGTGCTGGCCGCGGTGGGCGAGACGGTGGGCGACGAAAATGCCGACGTCCGCGGTGAAATGCTCGACGCCTGCCGCGAGGCGCGCGCCGCCGGAGCTCGTCTGGAGAAGCTGCTCTGCTGCGAGGCTGCCGTCGCCGTCACCCACGAGGGCCTCGAGGAAGAAGAACTGGCAGCGGCCTTGAGGCGGCTTCTGGCAGGAGCGACGAGGATTCTGCTGCTCGCCGACGGCGTCGTGGTGAGGCAGCTACTGAGGAGTTCCAGTGGTGGCGGCTCTGAACAGCGCGCTCTGGCTACCATGAACCACTTCAACGAATTCGTCAAGGCCTTCTGTGATTTCGGAACCGATACTTTGCGCTTAACGCACGTCATTATAGGTAAGCGTCCTACCTAAATTTCGTGCACACTCCCGGGCATGCAAGAAGAAAGCAGAGTCCACACAAAAGCCATAAGCCCCAAATCTCTCGACAACCTGCATAGGAATCAGTTCAGTTGTATCTACATTCGTTGTAACAACTGTTACACGTCGCGCACTAATTCCCTTAGGAGGAAAAGTGGCACAGGTAGCAATGGATGAGGCTATTGGGAGACGCTTGAACAGTGAATGCTCAATACAACACTACAATGAGCTTTGTACTCGACGGACTTGTCACTGCGTGGACCTTCAGGGCCCTTATGCATCTTATGAAAAGCCCTTGTTCTCGAAAAAAAAATCTGACTTGCGATTATCAGGATTCTTCACGTAAGGGGAGGGGGGCTAAAGAGTTCGATGTTCCTGATGTAAGTAGGATTGATCTCGGGAGCTTCCACGGACAATAAAGTTCAGCACTGATGATAGACTCACATTATGCGCGTTGAAGAAACCGTCTCCACCTACACCTGAGACAGGTAAGACAGTAAGAGAGAGAGGGTTTGTGCGGACGCATCACTGTTGAGGGAGGCGGAGTCGACCTCATGCTCCTTACCGACCATGAAAGTACAATGCGACAGATCCCTGGTACTTTTCCGGCATAAAAAGAGGAAATTATTAATTCAGAACGCCTCGGGCGAGGGAAGTTTTGAGGGTAGGAACTATCATGGAAATTAGCGGCTCCAGGGAAGATGGGCAAAGTTCTTGCTTGCTCACTTTCTCCCCCCCCCCTTCCTCCCTTGTGATTAATGGCCCTCCAAATGGATCTTACCAACAAAGAAGCCAACAGCAGCAGCAAGAGCAGCAGCTCGTCTTTATTAGTCCTCCTCGGCGCCATCGTCTTGGTGCATCCATATGCACAGAGTCTGACAAGGTGCAGCGAATTTACCACAAAAAGACCTGCTTATCACGTATCGTGCGACTTATGGCACCAAGTTTTCCCACTTATCCCGGCTGCAGCTTCCATAATGCTGGGCTATAAGTGGTCCTTTTTATCCTATGAGGCCCAGGTTGCAAGCGAGTTTTTTGGGCGACTCTCAGGACACCAATTTACAGAAAGAGAGGAATAGAAGGAAAACTGTGACCGCAGTATATAAGTACTCTCACATACGAACTACTTTTTTCCTCACTGGGGGATGAGGAACATGCCCAGGGAGAACGCTTGTGCTTCTCTTTTCCTCTCTACCTTCCCCCAGGGCTTCTTTTTCTTTTCCATTGGTGAAGCCTTCGCTAAAGGACGGGGTGCAAAGGGCTCAATTCCCCCTCCCGGAGGAGGCGGGGCAATAAGCAACCAAGTTCCCCCCTCCCCCAAAGGCAAGTGGGGCTTAAGAGAAAAAAGAAGAGAAAGAAAGAGAGCTCTTGAAAAGCGTCTGCGAACGGAAACTCCAGAAAACAGATGTGGCATTCTTACTCAGCACTGGTTGCTCCTCTTCCTCCTCCTCAGTATCTACACCTTCCACTTTAGGGTTTCCGCACTGCACAAGCTGCTATCTAAAGTTGTTGTCATGCAACTTTTGGCAAATATCACGCTGTTCAAGCATCAGACTATCCTGAGCAACAGATTCTTCCCCCACCCCCTCTTCGTTGGTGGTGATGGAGGAAGGAGTTCATCCGGGCAAAAATGAAGCAACTGACTGAGCTAAGAAGATACTAGGATGAAAAAAATCAGTCAGACAGAAGCAGAAAAATCAAAGTTCATAATGTACGTGTGTAAGTGTTCCCGTGATACACGTACACACGAGCAAAAAGAAGTAGAATGAGCGCTCTTTTTTTGTCCGTATCAACACAGGCCGATATTGGGAACACGTTGCGTAGCTCTCGATGTTTGCATAAGCTCAGGTTCTTCAGGGCCCTGTAGGAATTTTTGCCGTTTCCAAGCGAAAAACGAGTATCAAGCGAGCATCGCGATGTTGCTACTCATGTTACAGCTCATGTATGGGTAAATACAGGTGGTTTCTCAGTAGCATCATGTACATAGAAGCAAAAAAAGTGGATCTAGCATTAGGTAGGTACAAGCCCCATACTTTCAAAGAAACTTGAGAAACTTGTTAGTATGATCATGCCCGCATGAATAAGTCAAGAAGCCACAAAATGTCATGTGCCATTTCCTTCGCTCTCTCTCTTGCTCAAGGATGGCCCAAAACACAGAGCATCGCTTGAATGACAAGTACAAAGGACTGTTGAGAGACAAACCGCACTAGCAGTGATAATGCAGCGTTGTGCAGCTGACAATCTGCTCGAGTTCCACTCCCTACTCTTCTCGGTAGCGATGGACAGCGAGCCCAAAATACCGAGTCAAGGCAGGTTCGAATTACATAAAGCTTGGGCTCCACTCAACCCGAATTTTTTTATGCGACTTTTTGGCCAACTTGGAAAGTTCCAACCAACTAGTGGTCCATTCCGTACTGGGTGCTCAAGAGTTGGCGTCATGTGGAAACTGCCGTGTAGCTCCTCGGTTTAACCATCGTAGGAAGCGATATCGGCACTCATGGCAAGCTAATCTTGAGGCGACCAAGATCTATGATGACGTAGTAAGCAAGCGTGTCACAAGTGAGACAAGTGGCTGCCAGGTTGCATAGGTGCACGAGTGAGAGGTTGCAACAAAAAAAGGTCAATCAGTTGCTCCGCACAGGACTTTTGCACAGTTCAACTTCTAGGCTTAAGTAGCTCTCAAAGGATAGGTTATCACTTCTAAAATGAAGCTGGTGCACTGACATTTTGAAATGTCATCCAATCAATACTTTTATGAATCAATCACTGAAAAAGTTTACACAAGTGACGTTTCGAGTTTCTACTTCCACCTCAATTGGTTTGTAATGCCTTCAAATGCATTTATTCGCTATAAAAGAGAAGCTGCCACCCCCAAAGCGGCTTCAGCCGCTCATTTTAAAAGCAAAACTAGAAACTGTCATTTGAAATGACACATGGAGTTACGTTTTGAGGTGAATGAAACTACCTACGAGTTAAGCTCGAGGTCTCTTCTACTTGCTGCTCACGTTGATCCTGATGCATTGGCACACATTTCACCAATGCTAGCAGCGCACGTCGATAGCAAGATAATTTTTGCCAATATGATACATTACCATTGCTAAGTGTGATGCCAAATCTTTAAAAATCCGACGCCTTTTTGGTACTTTACCTTGACATGTTCCCAAAACGTGCACATTTTGAATTGAGCCGGGTTCAAGTTGAACTTGAAACTCGTCTCGACTCCTCACCGATTCCTAGTGTTTCAATGAGTCTTTTCTCTAAATTATCTTCTTTGAATGGTGTACCAAAGCAAAAAAAAGTATGTTAGCATCGCTGAACTTGTGATGCTTTGTATTCCGTATACTTGGTTCAGTGCGCTGCAGTAAAATTCCCTAGCCAAGAGTGAAATATAGAAATGCCACTGTGAATCAAGAGGGTGTAGAAAGTAGCTGTATCCATCTTCTGCTGTGTAGATCCCACAAGGGTATCCGATTCCCTTTTCTTCTTGCGTCCCCTTTACCCGTGTCAGTTTTTGACACCTGTTACCCTCCCTTTGCCACTTTTCTTGTTCTTGCTCATTGCCCTTGACGACCACCTCGAGGCCCTCGTTAATCCCCTGTTCCCTCTAATCTCCTTTATGTCTTCCCATCCTTTATTTTTCACTAGATTCCCAGTGCATGGATCTCTTTGGCTCAAGCTGTAATGTCATTATTTTTCATGCAAGCTTCAGCAGAAGTGTGCAGGATGACTCGAATAGCAGTGATCAGTTTTGTGTTGTCTGCAACCGCCAAAATGATTGTGAGATTAAAGGCCTTGTTTGTGGATGAGAAGGACAACTTCCCCCGCCTCCGGTCAGTCGTAGTTTGAATGTGATCGATCAGTTGAGGACTGAACGATTTTGGTCATATCTGAGCATGCTGAATCTCTTGTCCACTTGTGATGGGTCAGGTCTGGACTCGGGCCAGATTCGATTTCGTCAACCAGGCTCCAAATGAGTCTATTTTTCTTAATATTAATCCGACGGGTTGCCACGACTCAGCATTTGTGTAAGCTAATGAATAAGGACTTTCACCGTTATGATGGCATTTCTTTGACTTCATTAGCTTTCTACCCGTTCAGCATGTCAAACGATGCCAAAGTGCGAAGAGGCTAGTGCACAAATGTGCCAACATGGTGAAGGTCGAGCTGTCACTGTTATCATTAGAGGCAGCATTTAGGGGTCGGGAAGACATGCGTGATTAAGGTCTAAAATCAGTTGGAGACCTTGGTCTAGTCTAGGTCTACAATGGAGAAAGATCTTATTTCCAAAGAAACATTTGGAGACGGTTGGTTCTTGGCTTTCACATAATATTAAATCATATCCAACCATCAAGAAGCTCGTGGGTAAAAAGAAGTCTCAGACACCAAAGCAGCAAGTCCGGAGAAAGGCAACCTTTCTGAACGTTCCAGTGAAAGTATCTAGGAAACAGTTTTGGGCATGGAGATGAGGTGGGATTATTCTGGGGAGGACTCCCACTACGGTACTCTGTTCTCAGGAACAAACTGTTCGGTAACAAACAAGTCAAGCTTCCTGTTCTCTGATCCTGCAACACATCCAAGACTGAATGGCTCCCTTTTCCTTACAATCAGAAAATTGGCTTGTCCCAGGAACTTTCCTCAAACTTGGAAGCACTTCCAGTCACCTATGAAAGCAATCAGAAAGCTTGGATGACCCCTGATATTTGGCGTAAGTTTCTGAAAAGATGGGATCTCAAACTTTGTTCTCAAAACTGAAGCCTGGCACTGAGTGAAAAATGACACAATTTCGAATTGCTTCTGGAAAGCATACGGAAAGGAAGACAGCGAATCCTTCTAGGGATTCCTACAAGATGTTCCCTTTTCAGAAAGGCTCTCATCAGATACTCTGAGACAATTTATCAATGTTCAATGCATCATTGAATCCAATGAAGATGATGAGACAGACGAGGAGAAAAGCACAACTGAAGAGAAACACTTCGACATTCCCAAAGTCTTGCTGGAGCTGTGAAAGTGACACATTTTCCTTCAAGTGCTTGTGCAACTGCAAAGTTTTAGATGCAATTGACGAGACATAAGTGCTTTGTGTCAAAAAAAATCTGAAGAAATTGGTAGAAACCACGTTCTTCATTGTCAAGACGTAGTTTTCAAAGTTTGTCATGCGCCAGTCAGAACATTTAATTTAAATCGAAGGTTTGTCGCACTGCATCGGAACTATTGGCGGTAAATAATGGACCAACTTTGCACCAAAGAATCGTTGCTTTTCAAACTTTCCATGAAATCCGCCCTCTGTAGCACAGATGTACTAGTCATTGGATCTAGAAGACAAATACTCGTTCACACTCTGTACGTGACGTTGCATGCCAGAGAGGAGACTTTTTGCAGACAAAACTGAAACTGTAAAGTCAACGGTCTTTCTTGCCACTTTTTTTGTAAATAGCACGCAGCGGGTAGCAGCAGGAGATATTGGATGGAGATTCACATAGTGCACAACCTACGAGAGCTTCGTATAAAAGTCACCAGCGCCCGCAAAGCCTTTCAACAAAAAAGTGCCTATTTTTGTCGATTCCACTCGAGAAGTGACTGAAAAGCACGTCTCCTTTATCAGGCGAGCACCCTCACGACAATCCCAGCGGCGACGAACGCCGGCGCACCCAGCTATCATGCGCTCGCGCCGTTCTCGAGCGATCCTCCTCGCTGTTGCTCACCTCCTCCAAGGCCTTTCTAGCGCATCCGGCCAGCGTCAGCGCCAGAGACAATCGAGACACCGTCTTCTGCCAGGTGAACGACTGATCCGCGTGTGCAAACTTTTCCTCAAGGATTGTATTTGTCTTCAGATGAGAAGGGCACTCGACCTCATTCACTTCATCGCCAAAGAAGCCGTGCTGGAGTGCGCCGCACGTTGTGGCGCAATCGACGCTGCCGAAGAAGCCGCCGCAAAGGAGTCCACCGAGAGCTCTGACGATCAGTTTAATGTCCTCAAGGCTATCAGGTAAGCATACAACGCACCTAATGCGCACTTCACGTACCCAACGTGCACATCATTCGAGATAAAAATGACATAACAGTGAGTAGTGAAGATGAGCACATGGTGGGAGACGGTACTCTATGGAGGTCCTGTACTTCTTGGTACGCTTAGCCATAATGTACCGTAAGCTTAGGTTGTTATATTGTACTTAGGTACTTCGAAGACTCTGCCCAAATGATGCGCCTTTCGATGGTGAGCGACGGCTTTAAGGAGCAGCTGACGATCAGTCTCGACGCGATCGTGGAGCGGACGCAGGACTTCACGGACTCTGCATACACTGGACACGAACGCAGACAGAACATCCTGCTGCTGTGCGACCGCGCCAGGGTCGAGCTGTCGCACCTTCTCCGCTCGGTTAGCGAGTCCTCGCCGACCGTCGAGGACGTTGAGATGTCGTCCTCGCCGACCCCGCCGCCACTGCCGTCCGTCGACCAGCCGTCGCTGCCGGAGGAGACGGAACGCGCATTACGCGCTCTTTTGCGTACCACAGGGCAGCTCTCGGCTGAGCTGCAGCGAGCGGCTGCCGAGAACGCGTCGTCGCTGGAGCGGTCGAACTGTGGCGAGGAAGAATTGTTAGAGGCACTGCAGGAGAGCGCGGCGCTGGGGGACTTGGAATGCGTGTGCCAGCTGAGCGAGCGTTTCGCCGAGCACGTAGACTTCGCCACTGACGTCGCCAAGCTGCTACAACACGTAGCTTCGGTGGAGTCGGCGCAGATCAGAGCTAGGCATGCCCATATCAATCTTCATATCTTCGGACCGCAGGTGGGCGTCGCCGCCCAAACCGTGGCCAGGGAACCTCACTCAAAGTCCGCCCGAGTGAACCTGGAGAACTTCTGCCAGATGTGGAAGTGTCTGGCTGACGACTCTTTACAGATTGCACGGGCGTTGCTGAAGCAGCCGCCGTTGCAACCGCCGGTGATACTGAAACAGCCACCGACACCAACCTCGCAATCGCCCCCACAGCCGCCTTCTTATCCCTCCATTGTAGACGCACATCGGCCGCCACCGGCTTCGCCGCCGCCGCCTCGTCAGGTTGGAAGCGGAAGCGGCGGGGGTGGAGGTGGAGGCGGAGGCGGAAGTGGAGGTGGAGGTGGAAGCGGAGGGGGAGGCGGAGGTGGAGGAGGTGGCGCTGGTGGAGGCACTAGTGCTGGCGGTGGCGGAGGTGGAAGTGGAGTCACAGGTGGTGGTGGAGGAGGCCCTGGAAATATCCTTGGAAAATTCCACAAATCTGTTCCGGACTTGAGCAGGGCGACCAGTGGGAGGTTTCTAGACCCCTCCAAACTCCTTCCTCATCCTGGAGACTCTCTTGAGGGGCCGAGGAGACACTCGACCTCCAGCGTGCATCACAACATTGCTCCTTCCACAGGTCAGTACTACAAGAGCTCAGTCCAGCAACAGCTGGATGAGTACGACATGGAATACTACGAGAACAACGAGATTGTGAGACGCGCCAAGAAGATGGCCGCACAGGCGGAGGACATGCTTGACTTCACCCGTGGTCAGGGCAGGGTGGCTACGACCCAGGATCTCTTCACATTGGCGGAGTCTTTCGCCGAAGAGGCGAATCTCTTATACAAGGCGACGCGCGCGTTCTCCTACGGAGTCCCGGCGGGTGAGGACAAGCGTGCGCTGATGGCGATGGCGGACGGGGTGCCCAAGCACTGCCATCAACTGCAAATGCTCATCCAGAGCTCGACAGTGGGGAAAGCCGCCACCTTCACCAAAGTAGATAGCATCATTCGAGAAGCGCGACAAATAATGCACTTAGTCGCTGAAGTCGTGCACACGTGCTTCGAAAATGCCAACAAGTTCGCTCTGGATTTCAGCACCGTCAGCGCTGAGGGCAGCTGCAGGATCATGGGCGGCCTCAGCGGGGACGACTCCTCGGCCGCGGCAGCACCATTCGGTAGCTCCTCCACTTCTGGCGGGGGAACCTCTAGCGGAACAGACTCCTCCTGACAGTTCGGGATGTCGCGGGCCGGCGGCCGCCAAACGGCGGGTGGCGGCGGCGGCGGCGGGCAGGGGGCCAACAAGAGAACGAGGGTCTCCTTCCTACTGTATAACTGAGCCGTCGCTTAGCATCAGCCTCAACCCGCGGCATCCCGATGTCAGCATTCGTCATTACGAAGAAGAGAAACGCCGCCAACGCCACCGCAGTCGTCTCCGCAGAGAGCGACTCCTCCATGACAACTTCAAGTCACATCACAAACGACTACTTCCTGCGCTACTTCCATTCCCACTGGCCACTTCACCAGCTGCGACAAGGACGCCGCCGAGTCTAAGTTGGTCCGGCGAGATCCGTCCGCGCTCAATGCTGGCTCTGCGCGAGACGTTCGTGGTTCAGAGTCGCGGTCGCCTGCTCAAGCGCCCCGTGGTCGCGTTCAACTACCCAAAAAGCGCACGCGACTGCCTGAGCTGCCGGAAGGCCGCGTACCTCTTGGTCTACGTCGGCCTCTGCAACGTCTTCGTCATCCAGTTTGTGGTCGTCGTGCTCGCCTTTTTCGCTCACGCGGACGAGGAGTTAGACTTCTTGGCGACGATCGGATCGCTCTTCTCTCACTAGCCATTAGTACACGTACTACGTATAGTCTAGTAAAGTTAATTTTTCAGTCAGATCGAATTATGCATGCACAGCTAGAAAAAGCTGAGGATTGGTGAATTTCACGGTAAATTACTTTCATTTTAATACAAGAACAATGGACATAGACGTGTTTACTACTTTTTCACACGACGCCTACATATACGTAACAGTTCTTGCGACATTCCATACTCAACCCAATCCCAGCTTTTTGTCGTCAAAGGCACAAAGTGACTGTGCTTAAGGCTTGCCAACAGTCACGGTCTTTCGCTGAGTTCTCGCACAGTGCTGAAGCCTCTTTTAGCGAATCATCCCTCTTTTTAGTCGAAATCTCCACAATAGCTTTTAGCGATGAGCACATGATACCCTAATCACGCGAGCATTGAATTGTCTTGACACGAATATGGTGTTGAGATCTCAAATTTGTGGCAAACTTTCATTAGGAAAGTTCCCCTGCAGTAACAAGATACACCAGCTCTTACATTGATTGACGTGGACTCCTTAACAGAACGCCAATCTATGTACAAGATTCTTTTCGTGGATGCCGCAAGGACGGGCTTGCAGTGAAAGTCTATCTTATCCAATCCGTGGAAAAATTGTGCGAGGACTTGGTGGATAGACCGTCATGTACTTCACCGTCGTCGGCCTCTGGGACGTGGGCATGCCTGATATGGAGCAGGATATGGGCAGCCTGAATGGGTACGCGCCAAGTGTTATGAGGGCTAAATGGTACTTTGCATCGTGTCCTTGGAAGATGGGCAGCTGAAATGGCAACCCCACGCATGTCATATTTACACAGAGGGGGTGGATGGGGAGAAAGGATAATTCAGGCCTGCACGCGTTGAGACTTTACGCGCCACTGGGGCCCAAAACCTGGGGCACGACTTTACAGCGGCTCTGCTCAATCTGGCTGGTACTACTATTACTCTTATTATTATTATTATTATTATTATTATTACTACTACGACTACGACTGCTCCCGCTGTACGTAGTGTAATGCTGAGATATAATGCATTTTTCAGTACCTAACATTGTACGTACTGCTGGCATCACTCCTGTTGCGTACTCTATTGCCCATGCATTTAGCTACTGTGGTCTTGTGCTTATTCGTACGTACGTACAGTACCTATACACAAACATACCTTTCAGTGTTGCTTTCCGCACGCACAGCAATTACTTGCATCAGTTGTTGCGTTTAATTCGTCCAGTTATTTAGTGCGACATGACGTAAGTATTGTAGAGCGCACACATAATCATTTGTCACGCAACACTTAATATCGATTGTATTGCTGTTATCATCATGTCCGTACTACTGTGCATCATTACTACTTCTGCTGCAAGAGAGCAACCTTGAACAGCCGTGACAAAAAAACCTGAGAGAGTGAAGCATATCTCGCCAATAAAAAAAAGTCGCGTGTCTTCACTTGCAACATTCGTAGGCCTCCTGGTCCAAGAGGGACAGTCACGTAGGACAATGTTTGTCCAGGGACTGGTTCGAGTTCAACCCCCCCCCTCCCCCCTCCCAGCTGCACGAACAACCGTCGGCTGAACTGATCGCTGATTCGCACCTGGAACATGTTCCACTCACACGTGTGTGTTTGTGTTGGAGCGCGCGTGTTTGCCTCCGTACGTGTGAGTGCGCGTGTGACAGAATCTGCCAGTGCAGATGCGACCCAAGTCTCAAATCAAGCAACCGTTCACACCAGAGAGCGTGCGAGAATCTACTAGTGAGCCCTAACGAACAATGCTTAATGTCAAGCTTTCTTCTCTCTCTCCCTGGGAAGGATGCGAATTGAGAGCGAGAGAAATGGTCCTTGAGTCGAGCGCCCGGACTATTTGCTTTCATGGCGGCAGAAGAAAGCAGAGAGGCGAAAAGTTTCTTGTTCTGCAATGATAGTAAAAATAGGACTTTCCTATCCTGACGAGAGAGAGGAGCTTAGGCTTAGGAACCTTCTTTCTTCTTCTGGAGGAAGACAAAAAAGTAGTTCTACCATGGGAACATGAGAACAAGTCCATGAGAAAATAAGAAGTCAGTTTCTTTTTCCTTTTGATATGTGGACACAGTATAAATTTGCATGCGTGAAGGAACAGAAATTCTTCGCGACATGAAAAAGTCTCGTTCTCTGGAAGAATAGGCTTAGTGCACACGAAACGTTCCATTAGTTCAGTATCTGTATCTATTCTTCCTCAGTTTGTCGTCCAACTCGCCCAACTGTCTGAGAAATCCAGTGTTGGGCCTTATCTCTCTGCTCCTCCTCATGATTTGCATCGCCTGCGACGCCGACATCTGCAGCAACAGGTTCAAGTCGGTTAACGAGGTGAAGGACAGAAAACTCGATATCGGGCGAAAAATTACCTTTCTCTTGAGCATCAGAAAGGCCGTGACGATGGCAGCGGAGCGAGAGACCCCAAACATGCTCGCCACATACACCTGACCGAAGTTGTTGCCCAGCGCACGATCGATGAACTCGGCGCATTGATGGAAGTATTGACTGCACATATAGAGGGAGTTCGAGCCTCTATGTTGGCGCGAAGCAAACTACTGGTACATGTCGACTTGCCTGATGTCAGCGCTCGGATGATCCTCGCATCTAAATCCCATGTAGGCTAGCCCGGCCTTCCTGAGCTTTGAGGGGTTCAGGTGTACATCGTTCTCGGCGGCATTAAGCACGTGGGTGACGCCCAACCGAGAGAGGTGCGCCAAGTCCTTGGCGGCGCGGCCGCCGCCAATATAGACGCCAGGAAACACCTTCGATGTGTCATCAAGCATTCACAATTGCAGAAGCTTTGCGGATTGCACATTTCACCTACGGAGTGCACCATGGCACTGGGTGTAACAAAGTCCATCCTGCGTCACCCAATCACCAGCTGCAGGGAGTCAACATTAGCCAAGTACCTACACATGGGAATCGGGCAGGGGCAGTAAAACGAGGGTCAGAGACGACTGCTTGTGTAGCTGCCAGTCTGATCATTTGAGAGGCACACACAGAGTGTGTCATGAAATATGTCCCATGGGGACAATACAAACAGAAGTGAAAGGTCAAAAGGAGTGAGGACGCAGGGTGGCCGGGGGCAAGAAGAGCTACATGAAAAAATGTGAGAAGAAAACTTTGGAAGGGGCACTTTCATAGTCTCACAAAGTACATACTGCTTCAATAGGGTGAATGCTTGCAATTTTCCTCCCTCGTCGCAATCTCTTCGGTCTCCTCTAAGGCGATCTCGCTCTCCGCGCATCCAGGGTGCGGCCGGTTGCATGCGCACATTTGGCGGGTCAATGTTGAAGGCGCGGCTGAGGTACCACGCGGTGCTCTCGTTGGCCCTCGACGCGTCCCAGACGTTCAGAGTCATTGCGAAACACGAGCTGAACAGACTTGACTGATCGGAGCATCCGATTGTTGGCAAGCGTTCAACTCAATTTAGGGACAGAGAAGCAGGACAAGTTGAAATGAGAAAGGTGGAGAAACGTCCAGTTTACGTCGCTGCCAAACTTTGCTGTTTTCTAGTTTACTCCACTGAATCTTTTACCTATTTCTACTCTCATGTATGCATAACAACGCTTAATCATGACTCGGGACGATCATTTCAGACAAATGAAGCACATCCATGATGTTGTAAAGTTGGGCGCTGTGTGCACAAAAACTCGAGGAGAATTACACTTTGTGCATCTTATATTTCATTGCAGAAGCACCAAAACCAAGACTCTTGCACTTTAGGGAGGAAGCCATAGAAAATTTACTTCGGTGTCAACAAATCCCTGGAGGCATTTTACTAAAATCCAAAGAAAATGGATCAGGTAGGCAGATGAAAATAGAAAAGTGCCAAATGAAAAGGAAACGTGCGTGACGTCACTGATAGGCATCATACACGTAAGGTCTTCTATCATCGATGATATGTATGCATATGGTCACCTATAGTGGTGACAATTGAGTTTAACTCGTCATTATACTAAGTAACAGTTAGTGTCTCTTATTATCGAACACAATTCCACCTAACACCGAACAAATAGCTGCAGACGCAAGTAACTGTCATGAGGGAAAACGACACGTGTGTCATGTGCGCACACATTAAAATTCATATGCCAGGTTAAATTGCATTGTACAGGATGTCCACTGGTAAGCGCCGTAATCCGATCCCTTCGTATCTCCGCATGTGTTCATGCAGTCCTGATCGTGAGTAATTCCGCAGGGATAACTTTACTGCAGATCCTGTACTAGGATGTGCTGAGGTGCAATTTTCATGCGAAATGGGTAATTCAGATACTTAGGTACAATATTGCTTACAGAAGTTCAACATTGTGACCGCCCATTCTGATACTTGGGGTGGGGCGATCCCCCGACCTCCCCCCCTCGGCGCGCCAAACATCCATGTTGGCGGTGAGAAGTTACAAAGGTCCTATGAGAACGCAATGGGCCAGAGTTATTGTCCGTCTGGTAGGCGCGGTGTCGCAGCTTTGCTATCTTTTTGTCACTAAACCTCCGCAACGTCTCTCCACGGACACCGATGTTTGGCACTCTTGAGCGCCAAGGCACTCACACACACCAGGGATGGTGAAGGTCATGTCTTAGACGGGCGCGCCAACTTTTAACTGGTCGACGTCGATGAGGATGTGGAGAATGCTCTAGTAAAGAGGAGAAGAGCTAACAAACGGGTGCCCACATCCCAGGGAAGGCCGATGGACAATTTCCAGTAAAATTTATGTGAAACCAGGTTTTTGATCATGGGGAGTATGTGAGTGTGTATGTTTAAAGATTTCTTCTATGCTGCATGTTCTCTATGATCCACGGGGGCCGCTTGCACGCGAGCGAGAAGACATGAGTGGAACGACAGGCTGCAGCTGTTCGAGGACGCTCGAGCAGTGCCCGTCCTGCACAAGGAGGACGACTGGAACAACGAGAGAGCCGTCCCCCTCCCCTCCAATGCAAGCGGCGTCTCCCTGTCCCTGGACGTCCTTTCGGCTAACTACCCTGATGGTTCATTTCTGGTATGAATGTCGCCATTGGGCATTTTGAGGCACTCTGCTACATGCGTATACTAGGATCTCTTACCTGTGATGTCGAGTATCCGGATTCGGTCACTATTTGTAGGAAAATCTTGTTGTTTCAAACGAACAAGGACCTTGGAAAGGAGGACATCAAATGTGGCAGACCTGTCTGACCGACTCAAGCGCAGATTCAACCCTTTCGACAACAGAAAGAAAGTGGTCGACCAGCTCCTTTTTTCCATGGACATGGACGACATTGAGCTACGCTCAAATGACGGACTTTAAACATTTAAGCCACCATTGTGTGTTTGTTGCACAGGTGGACAAGAAGATGATCGTTGCGACTCTTTGTTCAATCGTCATCCGAATTGGCTACCGCAGCTTCAACTCGATCCAACAAATATCTGCGGACTCGGCCGACGAGCGCCGCCGCGACCACCTGCTGGTGCGCGTAGGTGCATCCGTGGCTGCTGATCCACACTACGTGAAGCTCTCACACGTTCTCCTGTTCTCAGCTTCTGTTGGCCTTCGCCAGGTGGGAGTCAACGTGCACACAAACCTCACTCAGTCATCCCAGGGCCGGAATCAAACACCGATCCCCTGCACTGCCAAGGGAGCTATTGAGTACTTTGATTGCAAGATCTGGCTAACATGTACCATATGAGAATGCGGTTTATCATATTATGATGCTGTTTTAATACTTACTGTACATAGTACGTACGTCACATGTATAATCGCACATGTTTACGCATGTATATACCATGTATAGCATAGCGTGAGTCATAAAAATGCCCGATGAGGTAGTGCACAGGCTTGGCCGCCCAGGTACAGACACTTCCTATTCACTAACTTACCATGCACAGAAAAATATGAATTTTTCGGACATTTTGCGAATTCATGGAGAAATTTGTTCTCCGATTCATTTTTCATAAAAGATGAAAATTTTCTGCTGCAATAAAAATCCCCTATGGCATTTACGACAAATTTAATAAATTTCGGATTTGTCTACATCTCGGCGGCCAACCTGCAGGAGGAAGACGGGAAAGCCAGCTGAAGAAAGAATGCAATAGGGAGAAAGAGGACATCGAACATTTTTTAGACTTTCACAATACTGTACGTAGTACGCACCGCACTTATGACTGTTCTAGCCTTAGAAAAAGGCCAGTTGCCAATATGACGAGATTACAAAAAACTCGCTGTGTACAGCTTTGATGAGAAGAAAACATTGAAGGAAAGCACATGCAAGAGTAACTGAAGGCTAAGAAATGAAGTTGCTCGAGTCCATGCTGCATTACTCGACAATACTTAGGCACACTTGACGTTCTGCACCTATGAAATTGTAAAAAGCGCCTGAAGCAAAAGTTCCAAGCCATATGCACTTTACAAGAAGGATTCTCTATCCCCTCCCACCACCTTGATGCCAGTGGCCGTGACCTCTATGTGCACCGAGGAGTCGTCATCTTCATTGAAGGAGGAGGACGAGGACGAAAAATTACTGTTCGCCTCTTCCTGGACTTTTCCTCTACCGTCATGCAGAAAAGAAGTTTGGTAGTCATTATCCGAACTGGCAGCAAAAGATTGGCAGGCCGTGAGGGATTTGGAGAAGGGTTCTACTTCTACTGATACTGGAGGATGATCATCAATCACTGCAGAAATGTCCTTGCAGCATTCGGAATCGTACTCACTGTACTCAAGGAAGGTCCGAAGAGGTGCGAAAAAATAAGATTGAGGCAATTAGTATACAAAGGTTTATACATTACTATATATTCATCCTTGACAAGGTGAAAGATTCGATAGATGGTTAAATCGCAGACTACGGATGGAACAAATTCACGATTTTGACACTTACACGGAATAGAGATTGTGGTGCTCTATGTAATTGACCACTTCTTCCTCCACTAGGTACTTAATCGACAGCTTCCTCCGCACAGCGCATCTCACTTTGGTCGAGCTAATGTCTGTCCCCATGTCCGAGTGAACAAAGTGAATGTTTTCCTGCAACATTTCGGCGATGCCAGCAAAGAAGTCAGTTTAATGTAGTAATGAAGTGTTCGTACTCTGTAATTGTGAAGGACATCAGACGCGTAGACCAAGTGCAACGGATCGCTGCCGGCTCTGGGGATCACGAGAAGACCATAATCTCGCACTATCGTCGTAATCTGCGGTCAGAGTTGGGCTAAGTTAAAACTAAGAAAAAGCTTTTTCTGGCTCCAGTTTCACTGACGTCGTCCTTCGCCCACAAATTTGGGACGCTAAATGACTGTAAGAGATCTTCCCCGCACAACAGATAGAGTCTGACGTCCTCCAGATCCTCTTTTTGAACGTTCGGAGGCAGCCAATCGGGTTTCTGTTCCCCCTGACCCGTCGCGAACTCGTGAAGCTCCTGACGATGTTTGTCCAGGACCTTATAGCACAAAAAGACCAGCACTGTATACGTGTTAGAACCATCAACAATAACTTCAACAATTTCGTCAGTACCCGTCTCGTGGGCGTCCACTGGTCCTGTTCGCTCTCCCACTTCGACAAGCTAACCAAAGGGTTGCGCGCCAGCGAGAGCCGCACCATTTCCACCCGATGGCGACTGGAGACCAGAGCCTAACACAGCACAGTCATGAAGACGAGAAAACATTCCGATCTCCAACTCACAGTTTTGCTGTATGAGTCATGAGCTGGTGAAATTACGCCACCCAGAACTTTGTGGCGGTGACTCCTGAGGCCTTCAAGGTAGTCCCTGCCAATCTCTGAAGAAGAGAGAGAACTAAACGTAATTGCACCCAAAGAAGAAGCCCTTTAACAGTATACTCACCGAACAATCTTTGATGCATAATGGTGGGGGGGTTGAAGCACCCCACCGCCACCAGGATCGCCTTGGTGACGTGCGCCATGGCACTCGTTGATAAAATTTCTCTCTCGATAACTGGGTGTAAATTACTGTTGGTAAAAACGGAGCACGGAATGACTAGACAATCCACTTCTGTCTCAATAAGCAGCAGAACTGAACTTATATTAACTTCAGGTCCATCGTCTGGTGCACCAAAAACAACGATACCAATGAAATCGACCATGGTGACTGATGGAGCGGCTACCTCAGCAAGTGTCAAATGAACCAAGGGAGTATGCTGATCATTCCTGGTTAGCACGTGCCTTCAGGAGCGTGCATGCTCACGAGCCATGCACACATCAGAGGCTCAGAGGACCTCTCACACACCAGAGGACAATGAGGTTTGCCATTTGACCTTCCGCAGTGCGAACGCTAGCTACAAAAGATGCACTTCCTACGCTCAAGATCCTCTAAGGCAGAGAGTGGATCCCCTAGGTAGTGTCCAACGTGTGAGTGAACAAAAAGAGTCCGATGAACACGGTACAAAAGAATATGAGGGACAACAAAGAAAGGTGGTGCCGACATGGGAGTGTCAGAAAAAGCTTAAAGGGGAACCGCAACAGTCAAGAAGGGGGTATCAGACTGGTTTCTATAAGTATCCAAACAAGATGCGATCTCTTACTGTACAAGGTGCATTCGAGCTGTAGGCAGTCCAAAAACACATTTTTAAGATCCTCCTTTACGACAACTCAACCATGAATGATTTCTGGCAGAAATTGTAGTCATCAACAACGTTGCAGATACTGCGATGTTAATTGCTGCCATTAAGTCAGGTTTGTCCTGCTGATCTCAAAGATATATGTCTACTAGGCTAGGTCGAAAAGGGGTCAACTTTGGAAATTCAATAACGGTGTCTGGGGTTTGTTACTTGGAGTGAAAAGATGAAGATGTAGTCAAATACTTTTGGAAAAAAATTGTGTTTACCTACGCCCAACTTCATTTGAAATTTATGTAGTAAGCTACTTTAGTAAATTTGTTGTGAAAGTAGATTTCAGCTCTGGTGGCTGTCAGAAATGCCAACCTGGGTGAAAATCACTCACCAAAATGACATGCTCCAGTTTGTCAGAAAAATACTTTACAGCAAGTCAGAAATTAAAATTACAAAAATTACAACTTATTTTACAGCATTATGCAACTTTACATGCATTTGGGCAATTTTCGACCTAGCCTATTGGAGACCCTCTCTGTGCCCTTCCGGAGCACTAACAGGGTGACAATTTGAGAGGTAAACAAAATGCGTCGACGACAGTTGGGACATCTCGCTACGTGTTCGTGGGTGCAATCTTGACTCCATTTACTGGTGCAGAGTGCCGATCTTTGCTTCATTTTCTAATGCCATGTGCGATCTCGCTGCCTCCGTATTGCTGCCTCTGCTGCGACCCGAACTGCTACGCGTTCACTGGTCTCAGAAGGAACCAGTGAACACTGGTTCCTCAGAAGGAACAAGAAAATGCAGTCATCAACAGCTCGTCAGTCCAGATCGCTAGTCTCAGAGAATGCAGCCATCCCTTGCCTTCATGTCCCCACTGTCGTCGACGCATTTTGTTTACCTCTCAAATTGTCACCCTGTCGCTCTCTTTTCGTTGCTTCACCAGACCTAGCAACCTCTCAACCCAGACACGGGGTTTTTGCATGCTCACTCATAGCGCTGGAGGGCCTGGAGAATGAATCCTGGTGAAAATGGTGGGCCAGGGGGTCCGGATTCTTCCATGAAAATTTCAGCCAATTTCATCCATGCTTACCCCCTGAAAAAGCCTAATTTCTCTTCTGTTTGGCATGGCTCCCTCTCCAGGTGACTTCCTTTTGAGCACTCTGGCACCAACATCAGTTCGTTCCGGTGACCCGCGGCATTCCAATGAGACCTTCTAGTCAAACGAAGGGTTAGCATAACAAAAGGATTATACGATACAGTACACGAATACGATAGACATTCACTTACACTAATCGTACATGCAGACGTGTCAGCCAATATTGGATGGACCTTTGGTGCTGGGAGGTTGGGATAGGATTCAGTGCAGGGGGATCATTTATTTATTTTAAAATCTGTCGGTGATTGGCTGTTTCAGGGAGAGAGTACTTGATCCCAAACTTATCGAGAAGAGCATGATGAATTCCACCCACCCGTGGCAACCCCGCCACGAAAATCTGGCGTGTTATCCGAAGTGAGTGTGTGTTGAGCAGGTGAACAAAGTGACGGGTTAAGTATGCTGTCTTGTTGACCAGGAGACGTTCTAAGCGGAGTCCACTGTATCGTACTTGATCGTGTAGCACCGGGAAGTGACAATTCCGGTCTGAAAGGAAGTGCTGGAAACACACAAAACATGTACGATAGCACGTGCTGAATGGCAAATACGAAGAACGTGTGATTTGACTTTTTGTGACAAACATTGTCGATCTAACTTTAAGATGTGCAGAGACGGAATGAGCCTCGTCATGAAATTGAGCTGTTTTGTCAGCTCTTTTTTTTTACTGGAATAGCTCCCTCTTCACGTCTCTTTACTCAACACATCTCCAAGTCTCCTCTTAAGGCTTCATATCTCTTTCTTTCAGCAAGCCACTATTTCCTTATGCGTAATAGTGGTTTTCCCCCTACTGTTTTACTTGCCCAAATTCTTCGAGTACGAGCACACGGTGTCGGTCACAAACCAAGCGAAGGAAATCAACTGCTCGCTGTACACCACGACGCTGGCAGCGAAGGAGGTACAGACCGTATGAATCAGAAGATGCTGCTTTCAGGAGAGTTTCTTCCATCCGAAGCAGGATATTCTCGGGCGCATACAGGGGTCAGTGGCGCAGTACGACAAGAAAAGTTACGCGGAGTACGGCAGAAGCGAGAAAGACCCTTGGACCAGCGAATGCAACAACTTCAAATTTGGACCAGCAGAAAAGGACAACTTCACCAGGGTCATTCAGGTCAGTGCCGGACAGTGAAAATCCAGCAGAAGTCACCCACGTTCTGTGCTATGGATTGCGTGTCTGAGGATTAGAATTAAGGATGTACGCAGTGGGTAACTTGCTTTTGCCCTTCCTTTTCCAAGTCATGTGTCATGACGGAATGAGCCTTCACGACCTGGCAATTCGCCCGGCCTTACTGAGAATTTTTCATACTTTCTCAGTTCTATTCAGTTCCTCAGAATTTGTCGTTGACTCAGGAAGCTAGACATAAAAGAGAAATTTAATTTCACTTGCGTACTCAACTTTAAATGTCTTCCAAGAGAGTGTTTCGAAAGGGAAGATCGCCAGAGGAGAGCACTGCTGTGACTGGTACGGAAGAGCTTTGGCATACTAAAAGGGTGACGACAGCCAAGGAATCCGATATTACTTGTTACAGTTTGGCCAAAAAGGGGCGCACGTGTGCCACGCATGGGCCGATCTAAACAAATGCTGTGGACCTAATGAGGTTGGACTCAGCGACCGGAAGCTAATGTCTGTAACTGCACCAAGCCAAGTGTTGCAGATGTCAACATCAATTTACCAATTTACCGCAGAAGATGTCCTTATGGTTTGATGATCAAACCTTGAGAAGTGGCACTTAAGTTCAAGATAGACTGAGCCTGGCAAAGCGAAACAAACGTACCTGTGTTTGCATACTGATACTTGTGGAAGAGTCAAAGTTAGATCTCAAACTGGTGAATTTCAATAGCAGATCCTAGTTCTTGAAGAGCAAAGCCTACCCCACAAGACTCCACTTTTTGAGCACACTATGCTGTCACAAGCAAACTTGTAGGAACACCGAGCACACTATTTGATTTCATACCTGCAGTCAAATGCACAACAGGGCAGCAGGTTCTGGGTTGTTAAAGCTCTCCTGGCTGAATGTTGCATGAGCATCCTCCTTCATCCCAATGTTGCATCGCTCTGGGAACCTGTGCGATGCCATCTTCTTCCCTGTGGATCCTACGACTCCCAGAGTTATTGCCGAAGCGGGATGCTTGGTGATGTTGATGGGGTCGACCTCCTCAACGTGGTGACCCAAGAACCTCTGCCTCTGTCTGCTCCTTGCTGAGTCCAGAGCATCTTATCGAAAGAGATCTCTACTCGATCCATGGTGCTTGAGCCAGGTCAGCAGCTACTTACTTGCCTTTCGTCATCCTAGTCTTCTTTTTGTGTCCATGGAGAGCAACGGTCGCTTTCTCCTCACGTGTGATGTTGCCTCGAGAGGGATGTATAAATTGTCGTCAGTGGAAAGTCTACGATTGGGTACTGTCATGAGGCGTTTGTATTTACACTACGAGGAATGCTCTTTCAATGCTCAAACATAGTTTCAAGAAGTCTCAGTTAGTAGTAGCGGTGTGAGGAGAAATTTGTGCTTTTGTATGTCGCGTATAAATGCGAGATGTAGGGTGAAAGGTTTTAATTGATACTTTCTAGGCGTTGGTTTTTTATTCAGCAAATCTTCCATACCATCGCCCATATCAATAGAAATTTTGTTTGCTAAATATTTTTTGGACCCTTCTCTTCATTTTCTATTTTATTTATTCTCTTCCAACTTTGACCAATGCCTCAATGCGGGGCTGAAACCTCTTGTTGACACTGACAAGGCGCTATCTGTCCATGGCGACCATCCATGGTGGCCATAATGGCAATCCGCGTAGAATAATTAGTGATGCATGCTCGTTCGATACCCTCTCCAACACCTCCGAGCTGTGCTAGTCAAGCACTTTTAGGTCTAGGCTCAACTATAGACAGAACTTGCACGTCCAAAACGCGTCATGCTTTCATCCAGCCGGTCCTGCACCAAATTTGCTCTTGTGAGCGGGAGTACCACCTTCTCGGAAGCAATATGGCCTTCCAGCAGTCACAACAGTGATCCATGGCTTCACATCATTCTTCAGGTCATCCACGTAGACTACCCTGGAGACTACGCTCTGTCCCTCCTCAAAGAAACAGGGTGGCATCGCAGCGCCGTCATTCGAGACAAGGACGATGTGCACAGATGTTGGAAAGCTAGTTTCTCCAATGGTTGGGGCATCGCCTGGATGACATGTGATCCACCTGTCGTCATTCCTGTGGCTATGTCAAGGCAGATAGATCTTTTTATACTTATGAAAAGAATGAAAGTTGACGAATACCTGTGAGAGGGCTAAGGGTTCTGACCCTTGAGCACCCTTCTCTTCTTGGGTTAGTCTGATGGCATTGTTTGACCTTCAAGATATAGCGCATTGGCCTGAGATCCTCTGTCACAGTCTCCGGGATCGTCCAGAGTGTGATGTTGGACTTGTCAACTTGACTTCTCCTGCAGGTGGACCAGTCGCCATCGATCATGCCCCCTCCCCCGGATTCCTCCTCTTGGATGCCAATCTGTGTGGGTCCGTGCTATGACGGATTGCTGAGTCCTCCTCGGCAGCATTGAAGCCCCCGGTAACGCGATTGACGGGCAACTCCACGAAGTCGTATTCGGACGTCATTGGCATCAATTTGCTTATACACTAAAAGCTGGCATACCAATCACATCATACCTGCACTAAACTGGTTAATATAATTATGCATGCTAAGTACTGTACCGCTGATATCATTATGAGTTCAATCCTTATACTGTGTATATTTCGGCTTTGCTGAGCTCGATTTCGCTTGGAATCGGCTCGAATCTCGGCTTGGCTACCCTGGACCTGTCCTCGGTAGTCCCCACGCCGTACGTAGAGCATCAACACGTCATCCACACGTCTTTGTGGCAGGTACGTCATCAGCAGCACCTCACACTCCAAACTGCCCTTCGCAAAGATCCTCTCTACTACCAGCTGTACTGCGTGTGGCTGAACACCCTGTTCGCGTCTCTGCTGCCTCTGGTGCTCCTCATCTACTGTAATGTAACCACGCTGGCCGCACTGAGAACTATTTGTGCGCAAGTACGTACGTTGCAGAGTACCTCCTAAGTGCAAATATCTTATTTGTGTCTTAAATAATCTTGTTTACAGTCGTCTTGAGGCGAAGACTGACTCATTACAGATTCTGGCAAAGACGTCCTTAACTGCAAGTTTTCTGTAACGTGAACTGACGTGCCGTAGATAGAAGACAGGGTTAGCAGCGGCATTTGAACGAATTTCTTTTTTTTTTCTAACGAAGTTTTTCTCAGAGAGAGAGAGAGAGAACAACTGACACATAACTGGACGTAGAAAAGTTAATTCTTTTTGCCATATAGACTGCTTCTGTAACTGCACTGAACAAAGTCTTTCTGTCTTTTGAGCTGACCCTGATGTCACTACACAGTGCATTGCAGCAACCTTCACAGCAGCCAGAGCGGTCACAGAAGCTTTCTACGGTAAAAGAACCCGTTTTCCTAAGCCTTCTTACACCCAGAGATCGGAGAAAAGGTTTATTGTCATAGACTGTTTCCGCAACGGCGTTGACCGCTCTGAGCATCGCTGAACTGAGCTATGTAGACACTGGTCTACATAGCCAGCTACATGGGGTCTCCTCAAGTGGCCCAGTAAACTTCAGTACTTTATTTGTCGATACCCTTGCAGAAGCAGTCCAAGGCAAAAAGAACTTTTTTCGGTCTCTCCTTATAGCAATGGCAGAGAAATTGATAGTGACGGCTGTCTGGTATTTCAACTGATCGGAAAGGAGACTTCTCAGTTATCAAATAGAAACATACGAGACATTTGACAAAAAGTTTCCATAGTCCTTTCAGCTGAATCGTTCAGTTCAAATTCTCTCAAACGTCTTCAATTCAGTGTCTATTTTATCTTCGGATATCTTCGGATAATCCTTTAGTGCAACACTCTGGCAGAAGAACCTGTTTGATGCGTTTTCTAACCTTTGTTGTGACATAACGTTGCTGGGCTGGAGGTGTAATCATTCTGAGAAAAAAGTCAATTTAACCCTACTTGTGCACGAGTAATCGATAACTGATCAAAGTCGATAATTTTGAAAGAAAATGAGGGGGGTGGGGTGGTGGCGGTGGATCAGGCGACTTTCCAGTGCCAGGATGTCCTTGGGGCAGCTCCAGATCGAACTTGGGCAAATGGCCCTGGATTTTGCCCGGCTCTTTGCCGGCTGGCCTGGAACCCCAAGGTCTGGCAAGTCTAAGGCTGTTTGCCTGGATGGTGAGAAGGAAGGAATAAAGTGGACAATCCAACCATGCCAGGCTGTGCCTGATTAAGGGCATTAAACAGAGAGTAGGTATACAGTGCTTGGCGTAAAAAATTTTCGCGGGGTAAAATGGGCTCCCCACGCTTGAAAGTGGCTGAAATGATGAAATTGGCGGAAACTTTCTGGGGATGTTGCCACACACCCTCCTAGTGCCATATGCCAAAGACGGCACCCTCCGACCCGTCCTGGGACATGCTACAGGCCAAGCACATCAGACCAAGGACATCACGTTTGTGCACAAGAGTATGATCGTGGTCAACGAGGAGAAACAGACACACGGTAGCAGCAGCGTCCACCAGTGTCACCTGTCACTGCTGTTGCTGAGCGTACACGCGGGTTGATTGACGGTGATGATGTCTCTGTCCACGAACGTGGGGTTCTTGGCCTGTGGGGGTCTTTGGCATGTGGCACTGGAGGGTGGATGGCGACACCCCCAGAAAGTTTCAGCCGGTTTAATCATGGAAAAGCCGCAGAAAAAGGGGGAAAACGGTGCGTTTCGGCGTCGTGTCCTCTGGGAGGAGTTGCACTTTGAGTGCTCTATAAGCAAAGTGGGCAGTCACACAGAGACTCAAGATGCTGGGTCTTATCCAGCACTGTCTGGGTCACTGACTCCGTGTGATGATCCCACCTGAAAAGCTGTCAGTGCAGCATGGGGGGCCCTTTTTACGCCGAGCACTGTACAATGCGCTCAAGAGTCTTCAGTCTGTTTTAATCGCCCATAGATGGGCAACCAGAAACAACATTGAAGGCAACAAAAGGACCACAAAAGATTTTGTTTTTTTTAAATTGTAAGTTTATGCAGGGAAGCCCTGTGTAACAATGCTGCACTGCCCGGAAGGAGATGTTTGTCAAAAGATATGTCTGCAGTGGCCACCAACAATCCCGTGGTGTCCACCAACAACTGCAAAAAAGGAGAAAGCTCAAAGAACTGTTGGAGTCGGGGTAATTTCTTTTGATCAGAAGTGCCCACTTTCATGAAATTAATATCGCTTTGGTCATTGTGATCTCAAGAATAATGCCCCACAATTTCTGATTGTCGAACTGTAATCGATGAAAACAGAAAGGAGACTCTTGAATAAACTGCATGTAAAGTGCGCATGAACACCAGGAGCGGCTAACAATGCATACCAGCTTGGCAGCTGTTGATGCTACAAGTTTTATTTACTGGCACAGTATATACGAGGCACAAAACGATGGATGATTTTGTGTGTGCGTGCGTGTGTGTGTGTGTGCACACACGCTGGATCAACTTTTTAGTATCTCTTTGCGTGCTATATTTGATAAGGACTCCGTTTGAATCCATTCTAGTCAAATGAAATGAGAAATAATGAGTTTTTGGGTCCCTTCTTGTTTTGCTGCATTTACTTCTTCAATCGCACCTAGGCGTTGCAGATCGTGCAACACAAGAATACCCCCTAGTACACTTACTCAGAACCGACGCAGTAAATCAGCTGTTATTCGCTTCAATGATACCTTGTTTGGCGTGGAATGTGGGCTGTTGTCTGATATGATTGCAGTTGAGGGCAATAAAGTTCCCCAGTTTGTGCGGACCTTGTGCTGTCCTTCCAAAAAGCACAGGAAAGGGCTCATTGGGCTCAGGAAAGAGGCACAAAAACTGACAAGACTTACTCTCCCCCTCCTTTCCAGGAAATATTCCACAACTCAAAACTTTGATGCCCAAATTTCTAGTGTCAAAGAAAAACTTCTGCGCTGTTGGCTCAAAGAGCAGTGAGTGTGGATTGCCCGTACTCTATCAATCTGAACAGCAGCCAAGACGGAAAAGTATCTCACCCATACTTGGACTCGACGAATGAAAAGTTCCTCTTTGGCAAAGAGTTATGTAGTACTGTAGTCTACAGAAACGCTCACGGGGGTCAAAAAGAGTAAAGTTTCAAAAACTATTTGACAACATCTTCTCTATTGGAATCAGGTAACGAGCGTACGATGCACCGAGACACATTCAAATTTTTCATTTTTTGACCTAGTCGAACCTATACACATGCCACAGAAAAACTGATTTTCTCTTCTCAAATCACAGACTTATACACTTCAGTTCGGTCTTAGAACAAAGTAACATTGCTGGGTATCTCCTCTAGTATGAACAAGCGCGCACGCACGGACATGCACACCCACACCCACACCCACTGGATTATAATGACAATATACCGGTGAAAGGCGGTACCCTCTTGTTGTGCGTTCCCTCTGTTCTCAATGGGCACGTTCCAGTGGCCTTTGCAACGAACCATCTCTCGTGGCTGTTCTCAACGACATTCTCCCGGCCGATCCATGTTCCTGCGCCTGTAGTGGCTGAGGGGTATCTCGCTGACGATGAATATATCCATGACCAATTCGTGCAGCTGATAGACAACCCTGTGACGCTCTCGAGGCTGAACTATGTCTCGCTTTTGTACTTAAAAGTATACCCAGGCGCAGTCTGAACTAAACTGACTTTGGTTGTTAAGGAAGTGAATAAACTCTGAATTGCTCCAGCAGTGACAAAAAGGTGTTGTCTCCGGGCAGAGCCCGGGGAACTTGCTTGTGATGAGCAAAAACCAGATACCGTAATTCTTCCATTAGAACCCCCTGTGGCTCTATAAAAAGACAAGGGTGCTCATGATGGGTCAATATGGGACAAGCAGTTGCTCTGTACTATAACTGCTCCAGATGGGAATACACGTATAGATACCAGTTCATCCTTCATGTCACATGACCCAAGGGGGGTTCTAATAGAAGAGGGGGGGCTCTAATGGAGCACTGGGGCTCTGATGGAAGAAATACGGCATGTGCTGATCACGCAATTTTACGGAGAAATTATAATTGAACTTACGGAAAATTTTGCCAATTTACAGTAGATTTCGCAAAAAATACTGAACAAGGTGCCCCGATACTTGAGAAATGACATCTTACGGAACAGCCTGCTAATTACTGCAAGGTTTCATTTTCCTACACTTAACACCGATTTACTGCGAAGCTCGATACTTGAAGCACCGGGTTAATCAGGCTTTGACTGTTCTGCACATCAGAACATATCGTTGATAGTTCAAACTGTGGCGACCAGAGGGCCCCACGGAGCAACCGGGCATGTGATGATGCGCTTTTGTCCACTCTATTGCTTCCTTCTTAACGGCCATGCAAATTGATGGCCATTGCCCTATTGTTGTTCCACTCATCAAGTGACAAGTTGAATTTCTGCCTCATTTTCTTCAACTCGGACTCAACTTTTCTGCCTGTTTCTCCGGGAAATCAAGTTTTTCCTCATAGATTGATGGATTCGTACCCAACCCAACGTAAGGAAAAGCCGTTTTTCAAAAGTTTTCACGTGAGCTTGGTAAAAAAAACCGATGCAGAAATTTAATCACTCTTGATCAACTAAAATGAGTAATCAACTAAAATTGTTAGTAATTGAATGCTAGAGAATCAGTCAATGGCGATTAGTCTGACCCATGTACAGCGGAAAAATCTCCACTGACTGTTTCTCCAGCACTGGATTACACTGTTATCACGGCAGCGTACGCCGAGAAGGAGATACCAATTCCACTTATGTACGTAGGTCCCAGATGTTCACGAACTGAGCAATCAGACAAACCACCTGTCACTGGAACGGAGAGACTTGCGATGGAACAAAGACGACAGCAACCTGGAGGGCACCTCGAGGACGACTGGTACGCCACAGCTGGGTTGTTTCACAACGAGGGAGTCTCCTCCAATATCGTGGTTGTTGTACTTGACTATGGTAGACCTGCGGTACTTACGTGCACGCCGTACGTATCTATGCATGCGCATAAGTAATGCATGAACATGCGTCGAACGGTGTGCCACCCGCCGCCGTGATCCATGATGCACTCGTGCATTCACATGCTGTTTCAGGCTAGGTTGTTTCAGGTGGAATAGCACGGGATGAGAGAGACAGAGCGAACATTGAAGAGGCCGTTGAGTACTTGTTTGTCACTCCTACTTTGGTGCTTCTTCCAGATCCTTCGTTGATAGCAAAGTACGATGCCAACACAGAAAAAGTGGAGTTGGTCCGGAGACATCGATCTAGAGATTCAATCAACTCCTACGCCTGCATACTGAGGAAGAAGGAGAGCAGACTCACGAGGTATGTTCTGCCATGCTGTACAGGGTACACGTACAAACAGTATAATTTGTACGTACCTTACAGTGAAGGTAACTGTGACACAGTTATTGTACTGTATCTCCAGAATTTCAATCTTCATCGTTTGGTTGTTCATCTCCTGTCACATCTGGAAACTCATCCCAACTTTCTACGAACTTCTATATAGTGAGGTATGCGACATGGCTAATCCTTTACGTAAGACAGCACATCTAAAACGGTTCTTTTCGTCTGCTCTATAGCCTAATATCCCGTTTGAGGGGCATTTTTTAGCATAAATCTGCTTAGAAACATGTTTTGGGGTCTTCTTTTCGGTTTCTTCCCTTCGATTCCCTTGATATTGAGTCTTCCGTGTTTCACGTAGGAGCTTTCATTTTACATTCGACTTAAGTACTACGTACGCTGATGTAGGAACAGCCCGTTCTTTCCAATCCAGAATTGTTACTGTGTTAGCATTGTTAGTTAAAACACATGCTTGAACGTACAAGCATTGGTGTGTGTAGAGTACCGTACTAACCTCAGGGGTAGGGGTTCATACGTACATACCTATCTCAAGTCGTCATTAAAGTGATATTTCCTTGATTTTTAAAGATGCACGTTAATACCCCCTTGTAGGTATGTAGGTATAATTTTATTCTCGTCTCGAAACTGTGACTGCGACAGGATCGGAGTATTGGCGGAAAGTTGAGCCACAGAGGGTTCGGGGCGTAAAAAAGGTTGCCCAAAATACGCAAATAGTCCACGCCATCGTTGGCCAGACGCAATGAGCTACAGATTTGGAACTTAAGAAATTCACCACTTTACTGCATCAAAAGTGATCCCAACACTGAATTGACTGTTGTCACCAAAGTCAGTTGGAGTGAGAGTCTTCTACAAGCAGGCCGGGAATATCCGTTCTCTGCACTTTGTCAGACAAATGTCCTCGTAAGCTTTGGCCCTGAGTCTCTCCCTTGGCTGAAGAAAATGTATGACGTCGTCTTGCCATCGGGGTCAACGAGGGAGAAGACCACGGGATGGCTCAAAGTCTTTGCTTGGGAAGACTGCAGCTTGTCATTCTTCGGTATCTCCCATAAAGGGCCATGACGTTCATATCTAGTACGTGCTAGGTTTCCTGATCTCAGCTTCCATAGTTTGATAGCCTATAGTTGTAGTCCTGTTCCTGTATTGAATCCAAATCGACCAAACCAGGCATATATTGTACATGAGGTATGCGTTACAAATCATCTCAATGATGTTGCAGCTTCTTGTATTTTTTATATCTTTGGGCACCCATTTCTTGAGACAAGTTCTTGACCACGGTATCATCTCATGAACTGTTTTCCGCAAGAAGTCTGGAGTCAGGCATTCGTCCAACATGAAATGAAGATGACCAAGTTTGCCAAGCATGGATGGTGATGGGTCACCCAAAGATACAAAATATATGAGATGTTTCGGCTATGTTTTGCAGCATTTTCTTCACAACTTTTGGCGGTTCCCTTGGACTGAACCTAGAGAAACCTAAGTTGCAACTTGACTGAGACAACCTGCACAGCACACATCAACTGTGCACTGTAGTAATCTCGTGTATACGCTGAGTATGGATACTGGGTTGCAATGCCTGTTGTAACAAAATTATATGTCTGATTAACGCACTTAACGCAGGACTGGACTGAGATGTCTGAATGGCCCAGTTGGCTCACATGCCTGAAACACGTCTCACACGGTCTCATCGCGTTTAACTCGGCTGTCAACTTTCTTATTTACGCAGCTCTCTAAAAAGGGAGAAGAAAAGACATGGCTACATAAATGACTTTCGCTGTTGAGAATAATCCGTAGTTACTGTAGTTCAGAACGTACCTACCAAAAATATCCACTGTAAACTATCGCGCATCAATGACGAAACGTGTACCCATGGTAGACGTCGTAGTTGTGAAATAAAAGCCTTCATACCATTAAGTTGCTGCGCAATCATGCCTCTTAATCCTAAACTGTCAGACGTATTACACAGCAGAACTGAAGTGCTCCTCTGCGAACGTTCTGTGAGGGCAAGGTTGTCCCCTCATTGCTATGCTTTCTCCTCGACAGCCCAAATGCACCATCAAATTGGAGTACCGTGTGCTTCTAGTCCACGCACTGATCTGCTCCCAAGCGTTAAGTAAAGCACGAGATTGTCTTTCATTAGGTTTAGGACCAAATTTGTCACATTCCTCAATATATATAGTGATGCAAAAGTGTAAAAGCAAACATAGGTTTCCGACACAATTACACAATTCTTCTACAAAATGGTCACGCAAAATGAAAAAAAGGGTTCTACTCGTAATGGCATAAGAATGATTTCGCACCACATTTCTTTGCAAAACGATAGATGTATGAAAAACCAGGAGGAAATTATTTCTCGCCCTTGTCCCCTTCAGACTGATGTATCGAATTCAGACGAAGAAGAATCCATCGTCTTTGGGGTGACGCTCCTAGAAGAAAAGGCCCCGTCAGGTGAGGGTGGACTACATAAGGAATATTCCAGGACCTACCTGGATCCTGGGGCGCCTCCACTATTGGCTGAGGAGGACGCATGGCTCGTCTGCGGGGAGGACCCGGATGAGTTGTAGTTCCTCGCTCTGCAGTTCCCTTCGCTGGCCACCGGTGTGACCACCGAGACGCCCTGGGAGTGACTGACCAGCCTGGGGCCACTGCCGCTCGAGCCTAATCCTCGGAGATGATCGTGACTCTTGGTCATGCGCTGTGGGGACGATTTCAGCTCATCTGGGAAAAAGAAAGAAATGAGAAATGATAGTGACTTTGCATATTTTGGCACTCCCATTACCCTCGCTGTTATGGGCACTCCTCGTTGCAGGGACGGGCAGAGCAGGATACACGGGTTGTGCGTTGGTCTCGGATCCCTCGGGGGAGCTTGGAGTTGTTGGGGGTGAGGTGGCGGCCAGAGTTGGCAGTGAATATGACCCTTCCACGTCCAGAGGGGCCGAGGGAAAAGCCATCTCCTGCAATGAAGGAACAGTTAGTTTGTCTTCAACGATGCTCCACTGCACAGGTACAGCCAGAGATTCTTTGGACTGTTCTGACGTTATGGAGCTTTGGTTGGCCACAAAAGTGTGAGGAAGGCTTTTTTTAATTGTATGCGCCTCAACCTGCTCGACCTTGGTCGGATTTTCAAAAATTCTTTTGGCAAATAATCAAATTTGAATGCCCTCTTTGGAACGCGTCGCGGTGCGCGTTGTCCTACGCCGGTCCTACGAAACCCATAAGCAGTTGGCCTCTAAGTTAGTTACGCCGCGCTACTGTTGATCCTCTCGATATTTTTCGTACCTGCTGCAAGGCCTCCTTTCTCCTCTCCAGTGTCGTCTTGACCTCAGACAGCGTATCCTCCAGGCCGGCGATTTCGTCTTCAAGGGTTTCCTCCTCAGCCTTGTGGGTCACCTTGTATTCGCTCAATTTGTTCTGGAACAAAGCTGCCTTAATGGACGATCGAACATACGTATGTGCACGTCACAGTCTTATGCTCAAAATTGTAGATGCGTTCATGAGCAAGGAAGTCGAGTCTACATTTATGTTCTCACCTGTAGAGTCTTAATCTGTTGGGCCACTGCATCCTGAATCATTCTGTTTTTTCTCCTTCGGTCATCAAGCTCGTCATTTCTTCGGCGGACCTCTTCCTCCCTGCAATAAGATATAATGATGTTTATACATAGTTAAGACTGTTGCATGATACAAAGTGGCCAACAAGTTCTGATCTACGACTTAACATTGCCTGCATATGGAAATTACAGGTCGCCATCCCCATTCGATCTAAACTTCTACATATCTGCAGTACTGCACTCACTAAGACTGTGCGATATCCCAAAATTTATCGAGGCCACGATATCCGATATATCGAGGTCAAGGATGTCGATGCTCGATACCAATGCGATATGTTGAATGACCAATAACTTGTTTGATAATCAGTGAAGATTATACTTTTGATGACATTTCATGGATAGTGTCATCGGGATTTGGGGGATTTTTGAGCTTACACGAACGACCCGAGGGCCGAAGTACACTTCGAGGGCGGCCCCATCGGTTGTTGGTAGTTTCACTTCGCCAAAATATCGCGATTTATTCTTAGATATTGAGATATGCGATATTCTGCAAATACTGCGATAGTCGGTGTCAATAGTGTGCGTGTATGCTACGTACCTTCTAGCAACCTCTGCCTCCTCCATTGCCATCATCTGCATCTCGTGTTCTCGGCGACTTCGAGCAAACTTTTCTTGCTCCTCGAGCCATTTTCTCCGAGCCTGGAAGAGTCGCTTTGGTGTTGATTCACAGTGCAACTTGCTCAGACACAAGCGTCACTCAAAAGATATGCCTCAATGCAGCATTTTTTTTCAAGATTTTGGAAATCATTGAGCAAATAAAAAAAACACGCCGCCGCTGTAGTACAAGCATGGAAGAGTTTGGCTTAGGTGAGTTATCACTGGACCACGTAGGCTGGGTTAGGTTGAGTAGGTTTCCATGGGTGCACAATGCTAATTTTTCGTTCACAGATGACAGAACTGGGTGGCTTTAATGAAGCATTTTCCTGCAACAGAGTGTGTTGTTTGGCATCCTCCTTTAGGTCACCTGATCCCAAGGTCTTCCCGTACGGGGTTTTGCATAAGTTGAGAACCAGGCTCATTTGATCATTGCCATTGCTGTATTTTTTTTCTAAATTAAGTCAACTTTAGCGCACTGACAGCTGCTGATCACGCTTGTAACAATTCTTTAATCTAATTGAACAAAATGTTCACAAACTCGATCACGTCGGAGCGACCCAGGCATGGGATGAAGTTCCCAATGACATCTCAAGCATTAAACACTGCTTCCAGACATAAAACAACACAGGACAACACTGGACAACATTGAAAGTTAACGTTGTAGCTGTGTTTGCGCTGCTTGCAACTGTCAAAGTTTAGTTCGGATTCGGGACGCTCGACGTTGATATGCATGTACGCACACATTTCCAAACTTGACTGACCCTGCACACTGCAGCGCAGCACATGCAGTCCTCCTCCATAATGTGCACGTATTATATATAGCACGCACGTAACTGAGCAAGTCCTTATTGACTCACATCCTCTTTAGCTGTCATGATTCGGTCGAGTGTGTGACCACTGTTGGCCATTTCGTCGTGGTGTTCGATCTGCGGCGGCGGCTGCCGAGAATTTCGGGCCTTATTGAACAGTAACTTCTTCATCCTGCAATGAGATCTCTGTTATTCAGCAGTTCTTTATTCCACTCCTGCACACTCTGAGGCACACACAAGGAGTGTTGCGACGGCTGCATTAATGACACGCACTCGTGATGAATACCTAGCACAGTAATATAAACACATTGCCGCTAGCATGCCTGAATCTCTTCAAGTTTCTCGTTGTTACGACTCAAGTGGTGTAAGTTTTAAGTGGCACATTTAGTTCTTCATCACACCGGAGGCGACAAGAATTCACACTGAGTCCATAGCTTTGTAAGCATGCAGTAATTATATCATGTGTGGAGCGTCGCCTTGAGCCAAGGAAAATTTCTCAAAAGCTGAAGAACCATAGGCGTCACAGAACTTTTTACGAAGATAGGCATGAATTTGTTCGTTCCCGCTCTTCTTGGAAATATGCCTTACTTTTTTTTCCCGACCGGAAATTGTTTAAAAAATGACTATAGTGATAACTTACGCTAGTCTTCTGTGCTCGCTTTTTTTAAAAAAAGAATTCTTAGGCGAGGAACAAGTAGTGTTGATCGCTGATTTCTTCCCTCTTCCTTCCGCTCTTCGACGTTGGTTTTCCCACAATTTGTTCCTGAAAAAAAGAGGACTCGTTGAGTCGCAATCATCTTCTGGTCCCAGGCACATGTACGGTACGTACTGTACGCTATTGCCTACTTGTATAGGCCCACTCGCTTGTGCACGCATGGGGTCGTCAACATGGGCCTTTGTAGACCAGAGTGAGGCATTCCTGGGCCAAGGCTCAAGAATGCGCCGTAAGACGGAACTGAGGATCACGCTGGAAATCGTTGGAATCAATGCCTTCAACTTGTAGGCGTCTGGTCCTTGCACGGTATCCGTCAATGCTAAGTACGGTGGATAACTTGAGTCGGTTCTCCACAAAATTTAACCTCATGAGTATCCAGTAATCCTTAGATCCGTCTCAAGGTGCATGCACATCGTTCATCACATTCGCCAGGTGAGAATCAAATATTGTGTCAACTATTATGTCTACACTTTCTATGCCTACGTTATTTGTTGTTGTTTCATGCCACCGCGCACGTGCTGTGGTATAAAGAAAATTTTTCCATGCGTGTTTTTACAATGAGAAAAATCCCTCAAAGCCTGTCTTAATTTATCTCGATGACTCCGTGTAGAGGAAAAAAAGTCAGGGCAATAGCAATGAACAGTGACGTACACAAAATACAATGACGTATGCAGAGCGAGTGCGACGCAACAATATGGACTCACCTTAATAATGCTGGCAATAAGCTTTGGTAGGCGCACAATACGAGTGTTACACTTCAGTCACCAGCTACTTTTCGCGGCTGTGTGTGTGTGTGTGTGT
>JAAUXU010053564.1_pt1 | contig 81469 bp, 67 predicted proteins | sample 7278151 | NCBI WGS metagenome assembly JAAUXU01 (sample SAMN14350113, study PRJNA611818) | marine sediment metagenome | isolation source: surface marine sediment (1.8m) | place: French Polynesia: Moorea | collected 2018-08 | reverse complement strand
GTAGGTTGCTCGTCGCTGTAGTGCCACAGTGGCAGCGTTATGTGTGCTTACGTTTTTATCCCCAAGCCCCAGTGTTCCCAGAAATTATTTCATCTTTCTCTCGGAGCCCCATAGATCCTGTGTCTGATGTCTACATCCGAACTGTAACCACAGGCGGGAGATATTATAACATTAGTGAGGTCAATGTCCTTGGATGCAGAATTGACAGAATGGGTGTGTGTGGTCAGAATGTGTAATGCTCAGGTATAACTGAACAAAAAGTATATGCCATCTCGGACCCACCACACTCAAGCAAAATGCACTGGTTGAGTATGGCATCTTCGTGTGGAGCAGCAAGGGACTAATCAAGTGGGAATATGTCGGGACACTGCATCACCTACAGCAGGAATAGGGTCTTCACCTTGGCAATCGCCTTACTGAATGCCATATTGACTTCAAATGCAACAAGATTAAGGTGAATCTGTCTGTTCTGGCAATTGCAAGTGACTCTGTGGCACGTGCACTTGAGACCAGCTTACTGGCTTCTGCAATCAAGACTGCCTCACAACAGTAACCTTCCTGTATCTTATGGATAAGACCTTCCTTTGACATTCTCAACTCTCAATCCCCATTATGTCCTCAAAATTGGCCAACCAGACACACGAAACCTGATTGTTGCTGATCACAACTACTAACTAGAGGCTCAAAGTATTCATCTTGGTGTCTGTGGCTTAACACATGACTGTGTGATATGCCCATCAGCCCTGGCTTACATTGCTGGATATTATTTATCCTCACTGTCAGTGTCTTACATGTCTGGCTGCGCTGCATAATTCTCCGTGTGATCCCACTAAAGCCAGCACTCTCATCAAAAGCATGAACTACATGGGTGGCAAGGATGCTCTCCAAACAGTCAAGCAAGGACTTGCATTTCCCTCAGGATCACTGTGCCATCTACTAGTCAAATGTGAGCAGCTTCTTTGTCGCCAGAGGCATCCACTGTCTGCCAGAAATGCACGCTATAGACTTCAACACAAGTGTCTTTCTATGGTTGAACTTGATTCACTGTTTCCAACGCACACCAAAGAACGTGACTTTTTGACTTTATGATGGCGTCAGTAATCACAAATTAGCACTCATTCACTTTGTTACCCTGAAATGCCGTCCTTGCCCTTAGTAATATTGCAACATACAAATACACTGCATACACTATTGTGAAGTGTTCTAGGGCTGAATTTCAACACGAGATCGATTATTCAAATACTGAGACATCACTTTGAGAACATAAGTTCACATTTTTGAGCACTATGTCGTGACACTAGAGTGCTTTAACTGTGCTGAGTTGGAGACAGTGCTGTGCTGGATGCTGTTTATTTTTTTATGTTTTTGACCACTTTTCCCTCGTTGGAAATTGCTGAAACTTTCTGGGGGTGTTGCCACCTATCCGCCAGTGCCACATGCCAAAAATGGCACCCTCTGGACCATCCCCAGACAAGCTACATGCCAAAAACATCATGTTCGTGTACAAAAGCATCGTCACAGTCAAACAATGAGCAGACACTTAGCAGCAGCAGTAGCTGTCTCCACCTGTGCCACCTGTCCAGACTGCCATTGAGCGTTGAGTTCTTTCCTATTATACAGTTGGGTATAACTATGTTAATGTTGTTTTATTGGATGATTCTTTTTACTTGGACCTTACCCGAGTGCAAGGTGTGACAGTGAAATGTTGAGCACTGATTTCGCTCCGGTACCTACGCGCAGTCAATGTGGAGCGTGATCCAGGTGATTCCGAAACCTCACACAGATTCTTCTGGTTCTCATATAAAAAGTAACAGCTAATGGTAGCGGGACCGTTTTGAATAAAATTATGCTCCTTTTTCGTTGCCGTAACTTTTGTCCCGCATTGGACTTTATCAAGTTGTGAAAAGTGGAAGGTTAAGCATAAACAATAATTGTACTCAAAGCTGCCACCACCATTCGTAATAACTTCTCTCTTCCACGACGACCTGAAGGATCTGGATGACGCTTAGCATTTACCTCGACGACCCTGTTGAACGCGTTTACGGCGAGCCAGCAGCCCTAGCAGTATTTGTACACGAGGATCACGGGCAAATCGTTTCTTCAGATTGCAAAAAAGGCCATGTCACCCACGAGCTCTGTCATTGTCACTGTTACGAAGAAAGAAAAGGAGATATCATGGATTTGCTTCCACTCGAGTAAGCTTTATCTTCCTTTCCGTTCTGTGAGCCCCTACTTTTGTTTTTACCCTGTAAGTACTTTTTACCTTGTGAAGATTTTGTTGGTGAGGTCAAGGTGTGTCAAAGCCTCATACTGTCAAGAGCATTTGGGACGTCCGGTTCAACTTTCTTTATATCTTCATCATAAAACGTTGACATTCACAAACTGACAAAATGTTTCCAAGTTTTGATTCCTGTAGCACCTCTGTACTCGGAAAACGAGGAACAAAAATATATTTTTGGTCATGCACCACGCCTGAGAAGCTTTTGTCAATAATAACTTGGCCCAGTATTGACAATTCTTGGGACATCCTGTGCTATCGTCTTTTCTTTCTCTGCTTCCTTCGTTTCTTCTTCTGCGGCGCATCTTTTACCCCTCTCAGTGAACGAGGACAATGTCTGGCAAAGTTTCCTGATCCGCTTTGGCACCCAGCTGTAACGAGGGAAGAAAAAACCGGCCTTTTATAAGAGAGAAACATACACGCAGGGGGGGGGGGGGAGATTTGTCAACAAGAACTGGGTATTCCGATACGAGAAAGCAATGTTTTCTCTCTGCATTCATAGACTGACGACGGCATCATGCGTATCCAGATGCTGTGAACCATCCTGCAGACGCCAGGCAGTCTCTGCCTAGAGGGCAGGTGCGTCTAGGCCATCCTAGGCCTGTCTAGGCCTGGAGGGGAAAGAGGGTAAGGACAAAAATTCTCAATCAGTGGAAATCTTCTTTCTCTATCTGGGCGTTAAGCGGAAGAGACAACACTGGCGGGTTCTTAAGTCCACTGACAAATTGAACGCAACAGAACAAACACATGCTGTTGTCTGCTGTTGCCCACCTTCGTGTGGTCGTCTTTAGAAGGGTGGCTTCTTGTCCTTTTGCTTTCTTCTCCTTCTTGATCTTCTTCTTCATCGTCGTCGCCGTCCTCCTCCGTCCGTGTCTCGGTGACGCCGCCGCCGTTAGACGTGATGGTCGTAGTCGTCGTAACCGTGATGGCTGGAGTCAGCGACGTGGCGTTGTTGGTGTTGGTCGTGGCCGCAAACGTTGCCAGGTCGGCGGAATCGTCGTCGGGCCAAAAGTCCTCGTCGGTGCTGCGGTGGGGGCGGTGATGACGCCGATTCATCTTCGTCAGAAAGCGTCGACAAGAAGGGGTCAGCAATTGGTAGAAAGCTTTCTGCAAGAGGTCAAGTATGTTAGTGCTGTGCATTCCTGAGAATCCTGTTAGTAGACGTAGGAACTTTAGGCGAAGAATTTTAGAAATTTAGGCGACAAAAATTACATTTAAGGGTCTTGTTCCTTTTCTTTACATTTGTCACCTCAGTTTTGGTACCATTTTCGTTCACAGCTTCACTGCTGGTTACACGTTTTATCTTGATTTTTCTATTCTTTCTGCCATTTTCTGTTACAGCTAGTTTCAATTTTTTTGCCCCTAAGAAGGCTCCTTACTTGTCATTGCTTTAGGTTTTTGTCCAAAATGCCGAGCTCCCAATTGGCGAGGTTCCAATTGGAGCTCTTTCTACTTTTACCTTTGAGCGAGAATTTTATTAAAAAAGGTTTTTGTTCATTTGGTGTGAAGTGAAAATTTTAGATATGGTAACACGTTAAAATGTTTTTAGCAAGAAGCCTCAAGATGGCAATCAAGTTGGACCTCACAGGATGACTTACATGAAGATGTGCATTAATTTCTCGGCTTGTGCAACTGATTGTGGTCAAGTTTTCAATTGAGATTCATTCAATAATTGATTATGAAACCGAGTTCAGGAATGTGGGGGAAGGTGCTGTGGTCAGATGAAACCAAGATCAAGGTATTTGGTCATAACCAAGACAGGGAGAACAAGTGAGGCACACAAGCAAAAGAACACCCTCCCCACAGTGAAGCATGTGGTGGCAGGATCATGCTATGGGGCTGTTTCTTTGCCAGTGACTCCAGTTGTCTCATCCGCATCAGGGGGATTTTGAATGCCAAGCTCTATAAGGAGATTCTGGATGAGAAGCTCTCGGCATTCGCAGCTATAGAGGCACTCCAGGTTCCAGCAGGACAACGACCTCACACACACTCCCAAAACCATCAAGGAGGGGTCCAGGATCCACAAGTTCAAGCTTCTGCTGGGGCCCAGCCGGTCCCCAGACCTCAACTCCTCGACAAATGCATTGCAGGAACAGAAGAGGTGGGTCTGTGCACTGCACCTCACAAACCTGGAAGAGCTGGAGGCCTTCCACGTGGAAGGGTGGGAAAAGATCTCCCATGTCGCAGCCTCCTCCTCAACTCCCAGAAATTGCTCCTGGAGGTGTTACAAGGTATACAGTAAAGTCGCCTTTAAGAATTGAATAGGAGCCGCCTTGATTCCGCCCTTGAATAGGAGCCGCACTGCAGGAGCAGATCAACCAGGTCCTTCGATTTTGATGAGAACACAGGTGATGATGTCCTAGACATTGATGTCTTGATGATGGATGAATGCAAAGGTAACTAAAAGAATAAAATGTCATAAAGATTTTCCCTTAAATTTTTTGAGGTCTTTGGCCATGGCTGCTTGAGCTCACAGTGACAGTAATATTGAAAGTACCTCTAGAGACACGCAACAAAAAATAAGAGCTGCCCTTGAATAAGAGCCGCAGCCAGGGACAGAAAATTAAATAAGAGCCGTGGCTCTTAATTTCGACGGTACGGTTGTACAAATTATTGGTGTTTTTAAATACTTTTGGATGTTTGGTAAAACATATGTTTCCATTGTTCTGCTACTGAACCCTCAGTTTTGATGCTTTAAAAAAGTGCTTTTGGTGATATGATGACTTATGCATAGCCCCCAAAACATTCAAGAACAATTTTCAAATTTCCTCCAGAAAATCGTGTCAGAACTAACTGCCTTTTCTGCTGCTTCGCGCTGGTGCACGATCACTTCTAACCGCAGTGCACGCTGCACTGATATGATGCGCCACATCGAGACCCTTTAAATCGAGAGTCGGCGGTAAGATACTTTGCCCATGATTTCTACTATTCCCTCACATGTGTTGAGTGCAACAAGGGTGCGACGCTTTTAAAAAAAAATGAGTGCGACAACACGACTGAGACAATCTGTGTTTGGACCGCAGAACATGATATGCCTACGTAGGTGGAATGTGTTTTTTTATCCTCTTCCTGTCAACTTTTTATCTACTTTCGGGGCTGACATAAGGAGCATCGAGCGCGAAATTATTTGAGTCGTTGGTTTGACGCGAAGCAAAGCACGACAGAAACAGTCTCGCGGAAAAGAGAAATGAGGGAGAAAACAGACTGCTCATGCACGGCACTAAAAACTGTTCACTGTTCGGCACTGTTCTTGGAGCACGACTACATTGCTTATGCAAATTCTTGCATAAGCTTGGAAACACGCTCAACTGATCAGTGCCGGGACTGTACTTTTTACTGAGTATATTTGCTGCATTTACAGCTGATTGTGTTTGAGAGCAATTCTTAGGTCTAGTTGAACAAAATGTTTACAAATTCAATCATGTCAGAGCGACGAAGTCATGGGATGAAATTCCCCAAGATGTCATCCGTGCCACGTTCGACGTCTGTTCCCGGACGCCTTTCTAAAATTGTTCGTGCCAAGAAAGGGACACATTGTTGACGGTGTGTTTGTAACCGACGAAATTCAAGATTTTGCTCCGAGATAGTCTCTACTTTGGTAGCTAGACGGCAATATGTACATATCTCCAAACTTATGCAATACCCTGTAGGAAAAAATCGACCCAAATCGCGCATATAGTTTAGGCTACAGAGCGCGTGGGACAATTTGGCACGTCAACAGGGAAAAGACTAAGTTAAAGACAACTATCTACTTTTTCATGCTATTAGGTTGAAGTTTTTTTTCACTCACAGCACATACCCTAGCAAAGAAAGTTGTTATATCCCTAAAGTCATGATGTTCTTGGTCACCAACTTCTGGTCATCCATTTAGAGCACGTGCTTTGTGTGTCACTCAGGCATCATATCCCTAATCGTGGTATTCATATTCTTTGCTAATAACTTTCCCATATCATCATTGTTGGTCACGGCCGCGGACTTGTTGGACAACACCGAGAATTTCATCTTGGGCCTGCTCCGGGCCAACGAGGCCCATCTGGCGCTATGATCATGACCAATGTTCCATGTGGAGCAAATATGCAGCAGCTTTCTTGGCTAGAGGGATTCTCTGGCGCTGTACCTTGGCTATGTGATCGAGGTGACAGTCTCGATGACAATCAACATGGGCGGAGCAGCCAAGAATTGACTCTATTCCGTTTTGACGCAGTTGGGAGAGATTCCATCTAGCTGATGCAGCCTCGCAGAAACAAATGACTTAAACCACATCAACCTGTCCCTCTACTGCGCAATGATCACGTTATTGGAGCCGTAACAATATTTTTCTCTTGAAGCGTGACTCACAAAAAGTTACCCTTCCGGAGCGTGACTCTGTGACGTCTTCCTTCCCCTTAAACGTCCCCGAAAGTCTAACATTGGCGAAGCAGCCAATCCTATAATATCTTCTTTCACAGTAATCCTTTCCGACCCCTTTAGATTCTTAGAACCAACCAACTTCACTAGAGCACATTGTGAATGTCGAGGTCATTCTTTGGGTCCGTACACACATGCATACATATGGCCACTTGTACAGGAGCAGCCACGATTGGTCTGGCAAGATAAGGACCTGTAGTTGGCTATTATTACAGCCTCTTTTCCACGGGACGAACGACTAAAGTCTCCCTGTTTCCCTTTTTAACCGTGTAGTGCAATGCACACAGTAGTATTGTACCTACAGGGTCATACAAGTGTCTTTGGTCACCATTGAGATTTGTGCTACCGCCATGTAACCAAAATTTTCCTCATCTGTTTTGAATATTTGGCCGACTATTTCTTCAGAATTTTCACGAAAGTCACCATCGTCTTGCTAGACGTGAATGATCCGAAGGCAGTGTTAAGCTCCAGATGTTCTGCAGCAGCCAAGCCCATCAGTCCACACAGGCTTGGGACGGCGGTCCCGAGGACATTGAAGAACCAACTGAGTATTTTGGATGAATCCGCATAAAGTTCTTACACCAGCGTAAGTTAAACGTTTCATAGCATTGAAACTTGAAACAAATAATTCATTATGTTTACTCTAGATTTTGACCACACTCTGTCTAAGACCTTCTTTGTCCAGATTCGTCTAGGATGCCCCGTATTTACCTTCGTAAAGTTTGGAGCTGAGCAAAAGTTTGCCAATAAATTTTTTCTGTGACATTGTTATTTTCTCAGTTGTGATTTTTGGTGGCTAAACTGAGTGCATGTTTGTCGTCACCCTGTACGCCGCAGCACCACTCACGTCCGTCCGTACGAAACATACCTTAAATGGAGTGCTGACTGCACAGTAGACCAAGAAGTTTATGGCCGAATTTAACAACATGAGAGCTCTGGCCACAAGGTCCACCTTATAGAAGAAGAGTCCATGGTAATACTTGGTGTCACGCTCGATGCAGAAGATGATGACTCTCATGTTGGACACCTCGATGCCCCCAGCAAGAATCCTAAGAGCAACTTGGATGACGCACAAGCAGCAGTACAACAGGGCGACTGCATGTCATGTCCACCTTGGCACGTTGACGACGACGAAGAGGGTCACTATGGCGATGGCGATGTAGGCCATGTTAAGCTCCTTCCTGTTTCTGGACGTTCTCCTCTGATGGAGGATCTGGATCCCCCGGCAAATGCGGATGTTGAGGATCACCAAGACGACCATCGGGGTCAAAGCCGTCGTCGTGAGCGGATGCAGCTGGAGAATATGATCATGTGAATGTGTACAGGGCAGACAGCCAAGCAAACTTTCATTCGATCTACGGAGTTACATTAAATATGCGATGCTCCTTCACTACTATTTGTGTGTGCGCGTTGTGTAAGTGTGAACTTAAGTATGAACTCACCACTCGCAGATAGAGATTGATCTTCACGTAGAGAGGGTTTTTCATCCAACGCCGCTAAGCAGAAGAAGAGAAATTGTACTTTTTTTGCATTTCATAACTTAGTCCATCAATCGTATGAGCACAATTGATACACCAGACCAATATAGAAGCCGTTTTCGCCTTCTCCTTATGGTCTTCCACTGTGAGGCAGACAAGCCAAGGAAAATTGATAGCCTCTTTCTTAGTGAAAGGGTCTGTGTACGTCTTGTCCGCTTCAAGTGCAGCAGGACTTTTCCCAAAGTCCTGCAACCTCACCTAAGGAAGGTTGCACAGGCGAAGAAGGATGTGTGCACAGGAAAATGCCACATTAACACGAACAGTTATTCATTTTCCAGGGTTTTTTCTCACTTCCTCCTATCCCTTATGCTGGTAAATGTTTGCACAGAGAACTGCAAGGCCCACCCTAGAGCAACCCATCACAGAATTACAGAGGCAAAAAAGGGGGCTTTATGAAGAATTAGGACTCGAACGTGAGAGGCATTTTGTATTATATTACAGTTAGTACAAAGCTGCAAGAAAGAGAAAGAGAGAGACCGCAGACTAGATGGGTACGTGTAAGAAGCGTCCTTATGGAACTATTGCGTGCTGCGCACCAGCCAGCCCAGACGAGAAGAGGAGGGAGGAAAAAAAAAAGAGCAGAGACGTATTGTGCATTTTTTTTTTCGGTGTATGATATTCCTCAGAGCTTGGCGTGGATATTAGGACAGGTTGGCACTCTCTTTTGGCACATTGTCATCCATAATTAGCATTCAAGGTAGAGTTCTGTGCCAATGCTTGACAACCCTGACAGCTTGAGTGGATCCCAAAAGTCATGATGCTGAAGCAGGGTCGAACGAGTCACCGGCCAAAAGTTGCACGTCTTCAAGTTGACTTGGACCTGTTTCTTTTACACTCTTCGGCAGTCACGTTCTAACATTTTGTGACTATCAGACCAGGTATGGAAATTGAGAGAACTTTAGTACTTGGTCCAGACAATTGGTTGATTCTGCAAGTGAAATACGGGCAGAAAGAGAGTGACGAAAGCAAAAATCATGAAATAAAGCATGAAGGTAGAATACAGTACTAATGGTCATTTTGAAAAGTATAAGAATGGTAAACATAGACTATGAGAACCGGTCTACCGATCGGTGCGATGTAACAACGCTGTCAAGGCGTTACTACATTTCTTACACTACTTGTCTATAATAGGAATGTAAGAAATTGCTTGACTAGATGACTGGTACTGTACATTACTTTTTTGAAGCAGGAATGCACATAATGCATCACCTTTTTGAAGGAAAAGTAATGCTTCCAAACCGACAATAACCTCGGAAAGAGTAATCCTATTACGACTGTTTTTTCGTTTTGAGTGTGATGACGAACTTAGACGGGATGGTAACCTTCAAGGTGATGACCTTGCCCAGGCTGAACACAATGGCTTTCTTCCAGTCCCACAGCTACTCGGTCGGTTGGTTTACCTTATGCTTTGCAACCGAGTGACTCAAAAATTGATATGATTTCAAACACATTTCTTAAAAAAGAGAGGAGTTTATTTTTTTTTAAGAAAAATGGAAGCTTGAGCTAGATTTGGCAATCCTGAAGGGATGCAGATGATTAGGCCGCTAGAGTTCCCAAGTGGTTTCCTGATAAACAGCTTGGAAGACGATTTGCCAAGCTAAATAGAAATTATTCCCCAGATCAACGTTACAGGTCTGTGTGGCTAAGACTCGGCCGACGTCATTCAATCATGCACAACTTGGGGCTGGATTCACCTGCACAAATGAGTCACCTCTGTAGAAAACGCTGTCTCCTCTAAAACTGAACTTTGCTTTAGGCTATCTCAGTTTCTAACCAGAGGGTCTAAAGCAACTAATTTTTTACTCACTTTTCAACTGACATTTCAAATATCTTTGATTCTCTCTTTCTTAAACTTGTTGCTCCTGCTCTCATTTAGCAACACCCAAAAGGTAGCACTAAGATGTGGCCACTCTGATTCCCACACTTTTCGGTGAAGGATAGCTGACCCTTATTTACTGAGCAATTGCTCCTACGGTAAGCAGACCAATGTTATTAGGATTGTGCCATCAATCGCCACTGGAAGTTGTTATTATTCATCTTTCAGTCATTAAAAGAAATCATGAGTGAGAAATCATACCAAACAACAAATTGGCCGAATATTCACCCGAGACCATTTTGGCCATTCTCACTGACATACATGTTTGGCCGAGAGACCTTGCCTCGAAAGACACTGTTCTCCCCGGTATAGGGACCACTTTGGGACCAGCATGAATTGGTCACTGAAAGCGGGTGATCACGAAAAGTGAGGATGGCGTTTTAAGGAATTCAAGCAAAACTAGTGACTTACTTCATTACCTCAAATGCTGACTGCCGTATCACTTTTGCTCAAAGAACCTCTCAACTGTAGACTAAGTGAGTGAATTTTGAACCGCGAGGTCAACCAGGTCCTCCACCTTCTTGAGAAAAATGAAATCTTCAAAGTTGTGGCCAAAGAAACCTTGTCTTAGAACAGAAACTACCTTGCACCAGATCTTCATGTGTTGGTTGGCCATTAGTTCGCGCCATAATGAAAAGAAAAGAAGTCTCCTTCAAGGCTAAACGAATGTTGACTTTTGCTGTAGTATGATGCATCTCCGCAAAAAAAGGGTGCGAAGTTGAGACCAAAAGTTGGGCAAAAATGATCGATTTCGGATGCCCACTCAGTCAACTTTGCAGGGCCATAACTTTTGACCCCACTGAGTTACACAAGCGGTTTAGCCCTCCATGGAAAGCTGAGAGGCTCCTCTCAAACTGGACTCATGTGCACTGTTGCTCTAGGACCACTCGATTCTATACAACATGGACATTTTCGAAGTGCAGCGCCTTAAGCCCTGTTCTTGGCAGCTCTGGTGTCACTAACCAGTCACCAGTGTGCATGCTGTTGTCGATTACAAGTCCGGATCTCAGTGGTTCTTCCTTTGCACATTTTCCTTGTGAACCAACAGGGAATGAAAACTTCGAGAGAACCAGAAAAGGAAAGCTAAATAAAGTGAACTGTTTGCTTCTAGAGGTGTGAAGTAAAACTGAATTAAACTCTACTTAATGCCCTGCTGTGCTTACTTTTGCTTAAACAGTAGATACAGTACATAAAACTTACAAATCAGGGCGCCTTTCTTTGGTATTGCCACTACGCATACAAATCAACATCGCAGTTGAAATTAGGAACATTTTGAAAGATTCATTTAATTTTAAAGATTCATTTAATTTTAAATTTAGATGTGAAATTTAAAAAGTGCTATGCTATTGCAAACCCTAGCAAAAATATAGCACTAATGTCATTGCTTTCGTCCACAACGTAATGCAAACATCTTATACACTCATTCCCAACGAATAATGTGTCTGTGTGTCGTGTTTGGAAAGCCATGGCTAACGGCACCCTGAGTGGGCATCGTTCATGTGCCATGATCAGGGTTAAGCTCCGATAACTAAGACACTTTGACAACTGAAGGATGCTACCAAGTGGTAGAGTGATACTTCCTCAGCCCGACAGTTCCTGACTTTGTCATCTCCTCAGTGTAGTACAATGGCGACCCTGATGCTTCCTTACCGCGACCATTCCTCACCCACCTTCACAGGTGTGACAGCTCACATCTCTCAACACACTTATCTGTCCATGGACTCTCAGATGAACAGATTACGTAACTTAGATGAAAAAACTTAACGAACAACAGGGATGGAGGCCCCCTTTTGGAGTAAGACAAAGAGCGAGAGAATCAGAGCTACCAGATTAGTCGTGACAGTGATTGCACCTTTGTTAAGAGCAAAGAAAAGCAAAAATGTCATGTGTTCGGAACCTGAGTCTTTTAACTTCTCAGTGTCATAAACTTCCTTGGCCATGACAACAACAGCAGCTTTTACTTTGCCATCCTATCTCTGCACTGTTCTGAGATCCATCGACGAGCGGTACAGTGTCAATGATCACGACCTGTGACAAGAGATGCAAGATGTCATTGAAGACATGTGAACGAGAGTTGGTGTCACCTGCCAAATCTATGGCTCCCACTGTAGTAGCAGTTGATTAGAGTCATATGAGGAAGAGATTTTCCCGCCCCACGACAACGTGCCTGTGTGTGCTCCTTACTTCTAAAGTAGTGCAAGCAAGTGTGGTATGAGATGACGGGCTACACAAACATTCGGGGAGGAGGGGGGGGGGGCAGAAATTCGATTAGGAGGATTCCTCTCACAAAACTTCTTTGGTGAAGTTTGCGCATCCTCTTGAGCCAAAATTTGAAGAGATCACTTGGGAATAAATGTTGTTTGAAAGAGTCTTGTGAAAGAGAGCAAAGGTGAGCCTATTCTGAACTGGTTCGGATGGAAGTTGGAAATGAAATCCGCTGGGATTGGCATAAGTACAAAACGTGAAATCACTCAACCATCCGTTAGAACAAAAAATCCTCCTGGAACCGCGATTTAACACGAGCGGGTGCGTTGCGCGCCGTACCTGCAGATTCATGAACATGGGGATGTTGAGGAAGAGGGCGATGGCCGTGACCGGTGCGATGTACATGAAGAGGTGCTTCCACCTGGGCGTCGTCCTCAGGTGGATCCTGTACTTGTGCGGGTTGCAGATGGCGAAGTGGCGCTCGAACGTGAGGGCCACGATCATCAGCACGGAGGCACACATCGGGAAGTTCGACAAGCGGCCGCTGGACTCTGCAAGTTGCTGGAACCAGGCTGGAAGGAAGGAGAGATGAGATGCGATAAAACCTCTTCGTTTACGGGTAAGTAACTTTGACATGGCCGTTGGACGCAGGTGGGCCTGAACCAACAGACTTTTAAAGGCGTTCATTGATAAATCCGTACCTGTACGTGCACTCAGAGATTGCGTCTCCTCCCTACATAAACAGGGTTCGTATTAATATAGCTCCACCATTCAACTCGCTCTAGCAAGAACGGTTTTTGAGGCCCCCAGCATCAGTTAATCAGGGACTCAGTATTGAATGAAGCTCTTGAGTAGCTTTTAGCAATCATTTTGTTAGACTATTTTAAAGAGTACAAATATGTCTCAAGTTTGTAAGATAAGAAGGTGAATCAGTTTTTTAAATAGAAGCTTTTAAAATAAGAGGTCGAACTCCCAAGAAGTGAAGCATTTCACAGGACTGACATATAAAACTGTTTTTTAGCAATGCTTTTGTAAGGGACTTTCCCAAGAAGTCCATACAAGTCTCTACTTTCACCTCAGTTTGCTTGCAGTGCTTTGAACTGTGTGTACTTGTGGCAAAATGAGCAGCCTCATAGGTTCCACATCAGCTTCACGTAGTCTTTTTTTATCGAATTATATATTGCATCGATGCGAAAAAACGACTTCAAAACCGACCTCAGGTTCTTTGACTAATTCGAGGTCTGCAACAGTCCGTGGATTCGTCAAAGAGTGAGAAAAACGAGGATCTTTAGGTACATTTATGACGGTGCAATTAACAGTTTAATGTGAGATTTTCAGTTTTCAGGTTGGCGTTTTTTCCGCATACTGGCGTCTTTTCTTCTGCTTTATAATTCGGTATTTTAAAACTTTAAAATCCGCCAACAGCGGATTTTACAGTAGTAGCGGAGTTTGTGGTGCAACTTTAATTTTGTAAAATATATCGAAGAGGAGGCAGTGAACCGAGAAAGTTGCATTGAAGTATTTAAAAATAATTCATAAATAGGCATTTCGTGAGCAAAACTTCACGCGCTTTCCGCATAGAGCCTCCACTTGCGGGATACGTGCTTGATGAAACTGAGAATGCTGTATCTTAACCCTTTAAGGTGTGCATCAAAATTAAAGCGAAGTAATGCTCACTCTATATGCATATCTGCTACAATACCGACCGTCGCTTCCAGCTTCAGATGGCACGACTCGCGAATATAAAAAAAAAATACAGGGTGTTAGGTTTACATAGCCGCGAAACCAAGACCATCTCTCGGTAGATATGTGAGACATTACTGAATTGTTGTTGCTGAATATCTTTACTTATGTGACGGGAGTTCCTTCCTTAACTGGCCCCCTTTCTTACCATCTGCGGACTGTTAAATGGCTGTTAAACTTTGAAATCCGCAAACTTCTTTATAGTCCGCCAAATTTAATCGTCAGCACTGCCTTCGACATTCACTTTAGTGCGAAAGTGAAGTCAATAAGTTATATTATTGAGGCCTCCAGCTTTCCAACGGTGCAAGGAGGATGAATGCAACAGCAACGTAAGCAAATTTACGAAGGGGTCGCCTCCATGCGGAAGTGAGCGCCACCTTGCACAATAGCGGAACATCGAGCCCATGTATTAATTGCCGACGTCGCCTTAAACATGCCATTTTACTCAGAAGTGAAGTAAAGAGCGAACACTGCTGAGGCCTCAAGCTTTCCTGTGACCTAAGGAGAATTTCACTGCAATAAAAAGGAAATTGCACAAAAGTAAGGCCCCATCCAGCAACACAAGAAAGTCACGTCAACAAATTGCATGGTCAAAGTGTGCACTGTGTGGCTTTCATTTTCCTCGCCGATTTGACCGGTCCTGAGCCTCATATTTTTCGGGGACTAACATCTCTGATAGGTCAAATCGGCGCGGTCAAAAGTCGGAAAAATGCTACAGAATAGCCACGCAATATATTATTTTGCAGGTTCGACTATTGTGACCTGACTCTATCTGAATCCATTCCGTTCGACTAATCAGTTTTTGGGTCCTTCAAAGTTACTTATGCGTACTAATGGATGTTAGATCAATATGTCAAATCCTACCTGCTTAGTTACTCTCTGGATGCTAAGCTGCACGCACCTCCGTAGTCAAGAAAATTTGAAAAAAGTGGACTTTAGCTTAGCACCCCTGACCTTCGTAATCTGGACACCTCGTTATGCACTGAACTTAGGTGTAAAATTTGCACTGAAAAAATTCCATTTTTTTTATTTATTGGTCTTGCCCAAAAAGTGACCATCGCTACCACACCCAAGCGCTGCTTCCAATAGATGCCTGAATGTTACAAAAGCATCTTTGTTCATTTTGCCCTCTGCTTCTTCAATGGCAGCTCTAGTGGGGTCCACAGAGCAGTGAATCTGTCTGCTGAACTCTCTGTCCAAACACTTCAGTAGTAATACTTCTATGGAATCAAGACTGGAAGGTTGAGATGCCAAAGCTGCCCAGAACCATTGTCACATAGCCCATTATGTGCTGCAATACAATGCTGATTTAGTGAACTTCCTCCGTCAGCAGTCCATAGTTCATTAAATTGACGATCCCCCAAATAGATAAAAGAAACGTGGTCAGCAGCAAAAAGGTTCACTCATCAGCTTTTTACTCTAAATTATGTACAGGGTGCGCGAGGAGATTTTTCAAAAAATTACGGGCTGAAGATATTGATCTCTACGGCCTGATTGACAAAGTTTGTGGATAAACAGTCTTAGCAAAACGTATTCCTTACTGTCCTGGCTTCGCTTGCTTTAATTGACCTCCAGCATGTCCTCCACACGCGCCCTGAACACTGCAAGTCATGTCGATGAAGCGCCCTGCCTCTTGACTCTAAAAGGTCCTCACGCACCTGGAACCGGGGCGTGTAGCCGGCATGGAGGGCCACCGGCATTGCAGTCTGGTGATCAGACAGGATTCCGACATGTGTAATGATTCATACATTCAGTGACTTACAACACCTGTTACTCAACGAGTACAGGAGTACAGTCAGGGACTCTTCTTCTTGGGAGTAGATGCTTGAAGTACATCTCTGGTGAAATGGCATTTCAACCTGATATTAGTATTAACCATGGTGAAGAGTTCGGCGCTAACATAAAAGTAACGTTACCTCACGTAAAACATATCCTGCGATTATGTCATCTAAGGTGTCTGAATGGACAGGCAGGTGCAGAATAAACCAATCTTACACGAGGCACATGTTATAGCCCCACTCTCTGGATATTCCTCCTGTCCTGGAAAGTTGATTAAGTTCCAAGTAGGAGAACACAAAAATTCGTCCATAAATCTAAACTTAAAGTAACGGCCAAGATTCAACTGCCTCTGCTGTCGTTCGGTATTTTCCTACTCCTGCCAAGAAATAGCGTTGCCATTTTCGTGACAATTCAAAACTAACACCGTGCAGCAGTTTTTTATGTGCGTGTGTGTCGCTTTGCGCATATGAACGTCCTCGTTACATTCAACACTCGGTCGTTGTAATGCGATCACAAGAAGTGACAGGGTGCGAAAATGCGGCGTTTCGATGCTTTATGAAAAGTTTCCACCCCTGGCATTTTACTTCAGTCTGACTTTTCACTCAGTCGAGGGGTGGACGGAGGATGTAAAATGAGCGCTGATGAAAAACCATCACTTAACTAAGAATCACTTTTCTAAATTCTCATTTTTTTCAGTGAATTTTGCTAACGAAACTAATTCCGGGTGGCCGATATTTAGCTTTCCATCCACGCTCTCTGCATTAAGGGATGCTTCGACCCCGACCGTATGTGAATGGATCGGAGACAACAAGCACAGAAGGCAGAGGCTTTATAGACTTTCTGCCGAAGTTTCCTTTTAAAAAAGTGGTTATGGCCACTTTTAAAAACAGTCCCTGAAGTGGCAGCTGCAATATCGCCCTTTTTTATACCCAATTCATGCATTTAAGTTCATAAAAATGAGTGAAAAGTAGAGATTCAAAACTTCACTCGTATAAACTTTTTTAAGTGAGTCATTTAAAACAGTGTTGTTTGAAGTCACTTTGTCAATCCTGGCAACGGCGTAGTTTTTTTTTCAATCAACCTCTCATTTTATGCTCCGTGCTTATTTTACTGGAAAATTAGAATGAAAGAGATTTTCCTTCTTGGCTTGCAATCTTTTTCATTGAAGCAAGTAGTGTTTTTTCACTGTCAACTGGTTCTTCGTTCACCATTTGTCAAGCCAAGGCCAGCTAGCTTCACTCCAAAAGTGTTTCGATAGCCTCTTAAGGAACAAGATTTGCTTTCCATGTTGCCTTAAATGAGGTGCAAGTGAGCAATTAGCCGCGCATCGTTTTCTAGGGAAGCCGATACATCCCGCCCTCTAGAATCAATTTCCCGCTTGCAGAAGTCAAGGTGGCGCTCTGAAACTAGCATCTTAAGTCTTGGCGCTCACGCTGAGCAACACTTTGTGCGACCCTGTCAGCTAGTGCAGCTGAAAGCGGCCCAAACACAAGGCCATTGCTTGTCCGACTCCATCCAATCTCACCCGTCCAAGTTGTCACCAAGGGCAAGAAGCGGCGATCTTGGTCAGAGAAAGATAAAAAAACACTGATTGAAGCATTTGAAAAACTTTTTACCCCACGCACCCTAAAAACTCGGGTAGAGGCCGACAATGTCAGGCGATTCTTTTAATCGCGCTCCTCTGTTTGATGTTGTCAAGACACAAAGGGTTCTCCCCCCCCCTCCTCCAATCGAAGCCATGAAGCGACTTCTGTAGGTCCGTCTGCGTGTGCGCATGCACACGCCCCTAACACTGCCCATTTGTCCCCCCCCCCCTTGACGTACGTATGGATTAAGAGTCACTTTTGTGTTCACATACGAAAATTATCTGGGGGAGAAAGCAACAAATGGGATCCTGTCTTTCTTCCCAAAAGGTGAGTGACAGCTATCGACAAAGATTTCTCCGTTGGAGCTGCTTCCTTCAATCTGCTCAGCTGGGAAGTCAAAGACGTCACAGAAAAGAGTTTAAAGTACTGATCTTTAGGTATATCTTCTCTGTAGCTCAAAACTCAGCACTACAAAAAAGCACCGAACATTCCATTTTTGCGTCCATAAGAAGAATCATAAAAGAAGCGAGCTGAGCCAAAATAGTGGCCTCCAGACTCTTTGTGGAGGGGGAAGATGTGAGGGGGAATCCCGAGGGATTTTGTGCACATATATACATCTACGTACCACATCCTGTCATACTGGATAACACGGATAGGGCGCGATTTTTTTATTTAGCTTTACTCAGTTCTTTGGCCATAAGTTGGTCGAGTGGACCTCAGGTCCACACCTAAAGATGTCATGAGCTAGATGAAATCTTTCTCAACAGCATCAAATCAAGACCCTTTTTGCCCCCAGCCCGTTTGATCGCCATCAAGACTTCCAAGGTCAAACCTGTCTAGGCGGCTCAGACCATTTTTTTCCCAAGCTAGTGGTAAACTTCAAAAAGTATTTATGACATGTCAAATCTTGGCAGGCTGAAGACTGAAGGGTCTTTCCAAGGCTGTGGGAACCCGTTCCCCAGTGGGTGTCCTTGCATGCAGCGCATTAATGAAGCTCAATAAATGGACACCCTGTAGGCGTCCAAAGGCTGCACCAGCCTGGTATTGGCAGCCTTATTGTCCTGAGCTGCGAACTAGCAACGTTGCTATTACACACTTCACGACACAGGATGGAAGAAGCGAAGAAGAAAGAAAAGATGATGGCTCGTTTTGGCCGAGTCAACATCGGCGCAGCACTCGAGGACAACCACAGCAGTAGCTACAGCACAATGGAGTGTGTGTGTGTATGCGTGCATCTGCAGTACGTAACGTTATGTACTCACCAGCTTCGATGCCCAGCCCTCTGAGGCAGACTGCGACGTTGAAGAGTAGGAAGACCGTGTCGAAGATGCAGAGCGCGATGAGCAACTGGTTGAAGGCACCGGCCCTCATGCCTTTGCCGCACAGCACAACGATGGCGAACGCATTGCCCACGAAGCCCAACAGTACGATGAGACCGGAGAAAACGCCCGTCACCCACCAATCCCAATCCATGAGGACCTGCACCATCAACGGCAACATGGTGACGAGCAAGACCAACATGACTGCTACCAAGAGTAACATGGTCACCATCACGCGTGTGCATGCAAGACACTTGACAGCAGCCACTACTCCATCTCTTTGTCTCAACCTTCTCGCCCAATGACGAGTGAAGCAAGAAAAAAAATCTTCAAAAAGAAAGTTGCTTTTTTCATTCAGTTTTTCTCTCAAAAAAAGGGGGGAATTAATTAATCATCTGATGCTATCTGGAAAGAAAAGGGAAATGGTTCTCGTCAAAAAGGTGTCTTTTTCACTCTTTCCTGCCTTTGAGAGGATCCTTGTACAAAAGGAAAGAAGGGATCTTGTGAGAGGATCGATTAAATAGAAGCCTCAAGTTTTCCTCTTAAGAACTTCACAAAAATGAGAGAAACATTAGTTCAGAGGTGAGTTGCTTTTTCCCCCTCCCTCCCACAGCGCTACATACTGAAGTGAACACAGTTCATCCACTCAAATCATGTTGTCGTTTGTCATTTTGCCAATGAAGAAGTCATCCTCTGTTGAACAGCGTGGCTAAAAAAAACGTCTTTTATGCCATTGCAAAGTCCCGTTAGTTATAGAGCGGGCCCGAAATGCTTCGACTAAGCCGACAGATCCTTTTCTAGGGCCCAACTTTCTGAACAGTACTGTTTTGTCAAAGATCTTGCGAGCGAACTCTACTACCACTGGCTCGGCCTTTTGGTCAGAGTTATAGGCTTCAAATAGTGGACAGTAGAGGAAGACAGAGAAGAGGAATAAAATCTCAGTGCAAATCTGGTGTGCTTCATTCCTGCCTTTGCCAGACATTTTTCAAAAAAAATCATAGGCTTTGTACACAGACATTCTCCTTATGGCCTTTCATGGACAGCCAATTTTTCAAAAGGCTCCTGGGAAGGATAGGCGGAGGGGTTCGAGCTCTTAGAACTTAGGGGCCTGTTCAGCTCTTTGCATGTCCCTGGAAAATCGCCAAGAAGGGGCTTGTCAGCCTCCGCTCGAGGCTCGACATCATCACCACTTGCGGCGCCCTCCATCTTGCTGACATCATTGCCACGTAGTTAAGAGCACAGCTCGATTACTCCTTTATGAATAGAAATAGACAGCAGGGTGGGCCCGGCGAGGATCTTCAAGGCCTAATAGACAGTATCTTTTTTGTTTCTTTTCCTGATCTCTCCAGTGTTTGTGCGTACATGAGATGGCTTAAGCGTCTGACGAAATTCCAAGGCTTTTTCATCACGGCGCTCCACAGAAGAAAGGGAGCACAAATTGCTTGCAGTTGGGATTGAAAGGCGCATAGTAAGGTACGGAACCTCCCCCAAAAAGAAAAACAATGCTTAAGCACGACAACTGATGTCGACAACCTCTGCTTTGGCTCGAACAATCGTCACAATCCATGACGTTACATCACTAAATCATTGCATTTACGCAGTTCCTACGGGGCCACACCTGTACAATGCGACGAGGTTGGAGGACATGACACTTTTTCAACTTTTCCCTCACGCGTGTCAGTTGTTTGTCGCTCTTGCAAGTCCATTTATGTCCTTGAGATTGCCACCGTCACAATTTCCTGTCAGTGCGCCAGAAACTTCTGAATGCCTCTTTCTTTCCAGCTTCAAAGGAGCGCCTTACTTTCCCTAATTAGCAAATGGCCTAACGATGCCTCATTAGCTAAGCACAAGTGGCGTCCATGATGATAGGGGTACAGCTGTAATGGGCATCCGTGGGGCCCGAACCCATTACCCGGAGTGCCCGAACGATACCCTCCCCCACCCCAAGCGCCCATAATCAGAGACCCGCAGGTTACGAAACAGCCCGTACCTGTAGCCAGTGGGATGCCAGGTATCTATCTGGTCCCTTGTTGGTGCCCGCTCGCCCCAACTACCCAAGGGAACAAATCTGGGCCTTAATGGGCATGTGTACCTGCATCCCATTTATAGCCGGGTACCTGAGCCAATTTTGCCACCCGTAGCTGTGTCCTGAAGCTGTGTACCCGCACCACTACCTGTACAAAGCCAACTTAAACAGCATTTGAATGCTCGTTGCAGCCCTAAATAATGGAGCCGCGGAAAATGCTGCAACGAACAAAAGTGCAGAGTGCGGGGGGGGGGGAGATTGTCAGGTAATTGACCTTGGCAATGGTTTTTTTTTCTTTTGTATACGAAGTGGGGATGGATTTCTCGGATTGGCCACCATCAGCCTCTAGGCTCCTCTCCAAGCAGGGCCAGAAGCTCCTGGAGACCTGGAGGACGACAATCTCTGTTCATGTAGGCCTACTCTTCTTTGACGGCAGCCTTCATGGCATCTAAAGATGGATAGGGGACATGCCCAACATTTGCCTCCATATCCGTAATAGGCGAGTGAGAGATCTAGAGATGCCGGCAGATTCTCCTGCAGCAACTGCGGCGTTATCCTCGCCGTGTGACTAGGGGTGCCAGCCTGTGGCCACACCACGTTGCCCTCGAGGAAGTTGGATATCAATTCACAGCTTGACCTTGGTCCTCATCACAGCCAGGTACTGTGTGCGTCCACCTTTGTCCCGACCGGGAACCACTTGGTCTCCATCTTTTTCCCCTGACTGGCAACCACTCCCAGCATTATGGAGGCCATGGGATGCTTGATTGCACTGATGAGCAGGATCACATCAACTATCATTTTTGCTGTCTTTTGACTGTTCACGTCTTATTGTCTAATAGAATCCGGATTGTTGGCCGCCCGTGGTGCTTCAGTTAAACGAAGAAAGCCCTGCACTTCTTGACCCTCTTCTTCTTGGTGGCCTCTGTGGGGCGGCTGGCCCCGGCAGCGAACGCAGCTTTTCAGCCCTTGATAACCTGGATTGGATGGTCCTCTTGTCTCATCCCATATCTTCGCCAGCTTGAGCATTGATTTGGAGGGGATGCCGTGACCGTTCTTTTCAGCGCCTCCATGACCTCTGCGGTTCTCTTCTTGTTGACTGAGACACTGGGCAATGTCCTCTTCTTCTTCCCCGAGGTGCAAAACCATGAACTGGCATGCTCGACAGTCCTCTGATGCACACTGGTAGTGAAGACCATCGTCAAGTAGGGTATCTGTGAGCGGTTCCCCATGGCTCCTTCATGTTTCTTGTGCGAAATTAAACCATTGCAGATAAATGACAATCCCAGCTGAATCGTCCTTGCTAGCCAGTCAACCAGTTTCAACTTAGTCACTTAAAGGGTCCCCTAGTGATGCTCGATTCAATTTCACCCCGTTTTTCATGCTCGCACACTGTACTAAGTACGGTCTGGTAGGAAAAGCAAAATCCGGCTTCGTTTCTCTCTGCCAGGCCCTATTTGATGCCCTTGCGTAAAGCAGCGCTCCCCCAACCAACAGCTCGAGCACCCATATTTGCAAACTGGTATGCGGTGGAGGCCGCTCGTTAACCGCATAGTTTTTTTTTGCAAAATTACCAAAAGCTTTTTCCTCATCTCTGCCTGCCTGTTTTTCTTCCTGCACTCCTGCAAGTTGTGCCGGGCCGCATGAGGATGAATTTTCTATTTTCAAAATGCACACCCTGTGGCAGTGGTGACTGCTGCAGAAAACTGGATCCTACTCGTCAGCCTGCGATTGGTCCACGCAAAAAGGAGGTGCAAGTTCACTAAGGTGGAGTGGGTCAAGGAGGTCTTCCTCGAGGTCGTGGATTAGTGTAATTGACTGTCACTTCTTTTCTATAAAATGTGGCCACGCTGGAAAGAAAGTTTTGCGTACAATTTTTTCTGAAATTTAATTTAAACGTGCTTTATGTAACACACTCATTGACGCTTTTAAAATGAATTTTTGTTGACAGACTCTTTGAAGATATGCTTTTGAATACAGAATGAAAGATTTATCATAAAATGCGATCTTGCGAGCAAAGACGCAGACGCAGTAAGCGACTTTTCACTCTTATGAAGCATTCATGTACGTTTATTTTGCAAATGGCTTTAAGTGTATAACATAAAGCATGCTTCAAAAACCTGAAAACGTTACATAAATGACTTTCTGTGCAGAATGGCAGTATTTTACAGGAAAAAAGTTAATAAAGTGATAATCACTCATACATCTGTCTTCCAGGAAGGCCTCCTTGACCGACTCTAACTTTCTGTGAGGACCAAGTGCAACCTGATGGGCGGGATGTAGTTTCCTATATCGGTCACTACTGCCAATGGATGTGCGTTGTGAAAGCAGATAATCCATCCTCCTGGAGCCCATCACAACATGCAGGAGTGTAGGTAACTGTTGTGTCTGTCTGTCTGTCTGTCCGTCCGTCCGTCCGTCCGTCCGTCCGTCCGTCCGTCCGTCCGTCCGTCCGTCCGTCCGTCCGTCCGTCCGTCCGTCCGTCCGTCCGTCCATGGGTCAGTCTGTCTGTCTGCTTACCTTAAGATCCGACTTGAGGATGATATTTCTGCAGACGACAAGACCTGGGTCGCTGGGAGGCCATGGAACGATATATATAGAGGACTCGTTGGAAGTCGTGTTGCTTGAGAGAGTAGGATTTCCTTGGGGAACGTCCTCGGCGGTGATGCTGGAAGCCTCGCCCACGCCCATTGTGTCAGCAGCAGCAGCAGCAAAAAGGGCGACGGCTGCAAGGTCAAGGCAGTGAAATAAATTGTGCGAGGTCGTTAATTAAATGGCCGAGAAAAAAGCTCCGGCCAGACAGTTGCTACTTTCCCGTTCAGGGCAAATTAGAAAAACGGCATCTTGTTCTGCATGAGACATTCGCTCCAAGCACGTGTCGAGCACGTTCGAGGACTAGACGGAGCGCTGCCAACGTCGCAGCTGCGAGTCGTGATGGAGCCAAACTCGAGCTCAGAGTAGATGAGGGTTTGAATAACTCGACTTTCTCTTTTTTCAGATGAGCTCAAGTTAAAAACAGTCCAACTCATGAGTTATTTGAGCCCTTGTTAAGCAAAAAAAGTTTCCCGTGAAAGGATAAATTAAGCCGTTTCACCCATCTGTAGGGCTGCCAGAGTGACCCTTCTTCTTCTTCTCCATAAAGGTCTACTTTAGCTCAAATTTCCCAATTTTGGGCCCGAAGGAAAATGAGTCGGATTGATGTCGGGACTTGAACTTCTTATGGATCCAGGATCGGCTCAAACGATCTTCTGACTTGACACATCCCTAACTTTGCGCTCATGATGAAAGTACTCTGACTTCTGCTGGTGCGATAGTGGTCATCGTTGCACCATCTCTAAGTACAAGTCCGTGGACGCAGCGTAATCTCTCCCATAAGAGTCGTGCTTTCTTAAATTTTGAATTTAATTTTTTCTTAGATTTTGCGTGCTCGTGTGCAGTTACAGTGGAAGCTGGATAACGAGTCATTCGAGGGACCTGAGAAATTGATAGACTTCACTAAGTACTCACACGTGCATCTAATCTTCATCCCAAGTAGTGCACAAATTTATGACGCTTTACTCTGCCATAAGGGTTTCCATACTTGATTGTACCACTGTTTCAGAGGAAAAAACTTCTGAATTGTAAACTGTTTATGACTATCATAAATGGCTCTATTCACTTTTTGCTCAAACTTATTTAGCTTTATTTTTGCTCCTGTTGAGTGGTTGAAAGTCTTCTTCATGGGAGTCATAACAATTGGAGTACCGTAGAAATATGGAAAATTCGGCTCTTTCTCGCTGCTGTTTACTCTTGCTGGCTTGTAAGGATAATCAACTGCCGCTTTTTTGCCGGTTACGCAATACTGAATGATGCAATTACTGACGTGAAAAACTCCTAATTTTACCGAAAAAATCGGGACTAGAGAGTTCCGACAATATAACCAATTTGACCTATTAATTGATGAGTTATTATACCGATTTCACAGTACAACATTCACGGGCGGTTCCTAAAAGTGGTCAATAGATGTACTTGCCATTCAATGGGTGGTTAATATTACAGCAGTCTCCGGTTATGATCACCTTGGATGCAGTCGTCATCCGGGTAGGCGTCACTCTTGCCGGTCCTGATTCTGTACTTCATAAACTGGTGGGTTAAAGCTCTCAGACTCCTTTTAAAATGATCAAATTACCTGCGGGAAATTTGAATTTTTCAATTTTTGAAAAAGGCTCTGATCCCAATGGACTGGTAAAGGCAGCTGAGAGCAAAGTTTCCAGACAAAACAGAAGCGGCAGCTTGGCAGTCGCAATGGAGAAGAACCTTCCCTTCAAACATGTATGATTTGATTGCCTTCAGTACAATTAAAGGAAACCATGGTTTTTAAAAGTCATTTGTCCCTACTTGCACCAGTTTTAAGAATCTTTCGGACGCATTCGTCGAAACCTTGGGTCCTGAAACATCTGTACTGCTTATTTTCTCCAACAATCACTATCACACCTCCTCAATCTTATCCCAAGCCTCTTCTTGGCCTTCTTGGCCTTGGTCTAAGGTATATAGACCACACACCCGGTGTCGCACAGCGGCGGAAACAAAAAACACTTCCCTTACGATTTAAGTCAATACGCAGTTACAGCGAGGACGAGCTAGGGCTGGGTTTCGAGCTCAAAATTGCGAATTCGAGTCGAGCTGAAACACTTAACTCGAGTCGGGCCCGACCCAACTTGAACTCGAATCCAACCCTGGGACGAGAGTGCCTCAGCAAACGCAAAATGTGGCTCGGAGTTGAGAAGACACCAGCAGAATTGGTGACTTTCTCATCTGGTAAGATGCTTTTACGTTAGTGCCGAACTGCTCACCATGGTTAGTATCAGTATCAGCCTGAAATGCCCCAGCAGCCATTCCATCATGAGATGCACTTCAAGTATCTACTTTCCAAAAGAAGAGTCCTTGAGTGTAAGCATGCGCACGCAGAAGAAATATTCACTGACTGTGAAAAATATCACAATATGTCCTTAAAGAATAGGGGGCATCCATTGCCAAAGTGGTCGGAAGAGATGGCAACGCAAATGCTGCGTGTCGGCAGCACAGTGAGAGTTCACGGACAGAAATATTCCGGAGCATGATTTTTAGGATGACGTTAACATTTCAGGTGTGTGCGCACTATGAATCCGCTGGGCGGCTGAGCCATTTTTTGTTTCAAAAGAAAATTAATAATTGTCACCAAACTAATAATTTGTCTCGCTGCGGCTGAGACTACGTTTGCTGCCTGAACCGAGCTAGGCCTATCTTGTGAGGCAGCTTGAATGCGTTGAAGCGTCTTTCCTTCTGCTCTATGTTGACGAACAAAGTGAAGCTTGCCTAAGTCACAATTGCGTGTCCTTATAGAGGGAACAGAAAGGACACATTAGCTTTGAATCTACTCTTTTCCTTTGAAGCGTTGGCTCTGCAATGGCTTCAGGAGAGTATACACGAGTATGACAACATTGCAAAGAGAGAGGAAAAAGCCTGTAGCTTCCTTAACTTTGTGTGAGCGTCGGCAAGGACAGCCGATCCTTAACAATAAATAACACTTTAAGACAAAGTACACTCGAACTTTTGTTCGTTACTCCTTGAAGGAAGAAAATGGAGGAGCATTGCCAAACATCAGGCGGTCCGGAGGAGGCGTCTAGGGCTAAAGATCTTCCAGGATTTACTTGGAACAAATTTGCTACCGCTGACTTTGAACTTGAAGGACTTCTACGGGACACTGAGCATGCTCTGGGTTTGTGACAAACGGGGAAAAATCTGCTCAACGATTTTGATAAAAGTAGAGAGAATTTCTTTCTTCTTCATCTTACTCACTTGATTTATGCCCCAGTCTGGCGTAGTCACAGAGGAGGGATCTGTGACAGGCCCTTTTAATTTCTGGTTAGTTTCCCACTACGGTCGTGAACGCTGATCTGGAGCACACAGGGGAGTCGTCTGAGGTGCAGAAGAAGTAGTGGCACATTTCCAAGGACTTCTTCCTCTTCTCCGGCTACCACCTCCTCCCCTACTACCTCTGCTTCTTCTCCTTCGTCGGGGCCAAGTGAGCACTGGAAAAAGTGTTTATTTCTATAAGTCTTCTCGCAGTGTCTCTGCCTTGAGTTGTGTTTGAGGAATGAGAATGGAACTGAGTAAAGCAAAAGCGCGGTCGGATGTAGGAGAGAAGCGCGGGCGAACGAGCGAGCGAGCGAGTGATCGACGGGCAAGAGAGCCCGCGAATGCACCCACGAACGTCCATCCATATGTGTAATCGAGGCCTCTCAGCCTCCTTTTTCTGTCCAAGCGGTCGTGCGGAGAGAAGACGCCGATAGCGTGAAAGCAACGTGGCTAGTACAGCGACTACGGACAGCAATTATCACTCTGAAGCGTGACGGCCACTAAATTTGTACTTTTCACTTCCAGGTCCTCATATGTATGTACGTACTCAGGCTCGTTGAAAAATGGTAGTAGACAATTGGCTTATGAAAAAGTGTTTAAAAGTCATGAAGGATAAAGACACTCGTATAACACAGGGTGAGACAAAAAAGGCAGAGTCCAAGAGGCTGAGTTGAGGAAGAGGGAAAGAAATACCAGGGCATGAAAGATTACTTTTTAAAAGTAAAATATGACATGTGTCACTAGAGACCGACAACAAGTTCTTTTTGACTTGGACTGTAACCGTTCTAAGAGCTGCCAACGTCGCTGCCGAGTCCATAGGCTCAGCTCGGTGGACATGAGAATAGTGAGGATTACAAAATCAATGTATAAAAAAGAGAGCAGGACGTGTTACTTCGGAAGAAAAGTGATCAAGTACGTTACTTATATTTCCTGTCAAGAAAAGTAATGAGTCATTACTAATGACATTACGTTAAGTATTTATTTCCATTCCAGGCATTGTTAGTGCGGATTGGCAATTCCATATCACACGTGCAGTCTCTCATACGATGCCTCTTATTCCAGAAGATGTACTTGCCGCAGGAGAAGGGACATTCACAGCTGGCAGAGGGCGACAGGGGTGTGCAGTACATTTCAGTGCTTGCCGTAAATAATGTCGCTTGGTACATATCGATGACATACTCAGCCTGGGGATGTTTCCGAGTGCAATTTCAGCCAGTAATTGATCGTTCAGACACTGGGACAGAACTTTTAGTACATAAGGTAACCGTTCTGAATGTTCGCTAAGGCACTAGAGCACTTTAAGTGCGATGAGTTGTGATGAGCACCATGCCGGTTGCTGCCGAAAATCGATGTTTTTGACCAGTAAATGACAGTGAAAGTGGCTGAAATTTTCTGAGGGGTTCCCCCCGCCCCCCACTTTTGGGGGGCAAAGCCCCCCGAGCCCCCCGGGCTGTCATACTAGGTCCCAAAAACACTACACATGTAAGGGTAAGGCCTAGAAAGGTTGAGAGATACTGGGCTGAATAGGCTGAAATGGCCGGCTGGGCGGCCGGTTTATTCAAGCGCCAAACTGAGTGCCGGTTGAAGCGCTCAGTTTATTCAAAGACTAGAACAAGACAGGACGCATTCAGCGGTTACGGTGGCGGCCTTCAATGTAGCTGTTGTCATTTTCCACGATCCTCTCGAGTTGCCAGTGCAGAAATGAATAGTAGTGTGGCACCTTCCCTGGAGTAAAGAGGCCGTCCCACTGCTCCCGGATCGTCTCCTCCAGCACAAGTGCTGATTGCCGAATAAAGATCGCACTCGGAAGTAGCGAGAGAAGGCAGTCCCGATCTTGGCAGCCCAGATCATCCCAGCAGTAGCGAGAGAAGGCAGTCCAGATCGAGATTTCCCAGAGAAAAGAGATTTCCCGACTGTCGTCGATGAGTTTTGTTTACCAGTCCAAGTGTCACCCTGTCGCTCTCTTTGTGCTGCTTCACGGAATGTAGCAACTTCTCAACCCAGACACGGGGTTTTTATATGCTTGCTCATGGTGCCGAAGATTCAGGGAAGTGAATCCTGGGGAAAATGGTGGGCCAGGGGGTCTGGATTCCCCCATGAAAATTTCAGCCAATTTCATCCACTTTTACCCCCTGAAAAAGCCAAATTTCTCTTCTGTTTGGCATGGCCCCCTCTCCAGGTGGCTTCCTTTTGAGCATTAAAGTACCAAAATGTGCTGCCTCAACATTGAACCTCTGTACTCAACATTATGTCCCAGTATCACATCTACACGTTCCACATGAAAGTTCCACCTGAACACGTTTCAGTACAGCATATGAGGTGCCGTCATGGTCGACGCAGTTACTTACGGCCAGGACTGTACATATCAACGTGCGTACATAATATGTGATGTGGTAGGAATATTCGATGCAGTGAGGCTGGCCATATGGTTACGGAAAAGTTTATTTTTCTTTTCTTCCCACAGGGATGTTATTGTTAAACACTCTTCTATACCACAAAAAGGAAATATAACAAACAGTTACTCATAGAGAGAGTGGCCTCTTTTCTTCAACACTCATATGCTCTACTGAGCAAGTATTCGATATTAGTGAGAGAAGCCATGTGGGTGCAGGAAAGTTTGTTTTCCTTTGCTTCTGACAGAGGTATTTTTAGTTAACTTGCTTCTCTTCTAGCGGAAAATATGTGTAGCAAACAATCACTCAGAATGACGCCCGATTGCTCATCTACTTCTTCCAGCCTCGGTCTGAGTGTCTGGCGCCAAGTGGGACAAGGACAGCACTAAGTGTTTCTCTCCGAGTTTGATTGTTCTGGTTGTTTGTTTCGCTACACAGAATAGACTTGAAAAAACTAATACTTATTCAGCTACAATGAGGTCGTACAGATTCAGTCCAAATACTAAATTTGGATGCCACTGGACATGTCCAGGCCAGACACATGATTGCTGAGAAAATAATGCAGTCTGACAAGGAGGCCCATGATGGAGGAAACAAGAAGAACTTCTTCAACACTGCCAAATACAACTGCTTCTGCAGCCGCCTCCCAAAACCTGCAACAGGTAAATTGCAGGTGCCTGATTTTCTTCAGCACATTTTCTCCTCACTACTCCCTCTGTCCGAGAACGAATGACCAAGGATCGTTTTTATTTTGGCGGAGAACAAGTGACTCCTTCTCTGGAGTAGCTTGTATTCAAATTTATCGATCAGTTCTCGGTGTCCGAACTGTTAAGCCTAGAAACTACATTTGACATTCTCCTTATGCATGTGGGGTAGCTTGTACCAATTTCCCCCAGCATCCATCACTGAGCCTTCCATTGACTTCTGCAAAGTCAGGAAGGACTTTTACTACAGCAGACTGACAGAATGTACCATTGCACCATTGTGCCAAGATTAGTTTTTCTCGCCACATAGGGTAGACATGTCAAAGACTGCTTTGATGGTGGGTAATCCAAGGTTACAGACAAAAGTGCCAAACTTAAACAAGCTTTCCACTTTGCGGTGCTTTGCTTCAAGTCGCTGGCGCTGATGGACCTGTTGGCTCTCATCTACAGACGCTTCATCTCTCACATCGTCTTCGGCGGGGCGGAGGCCGCGATGGAGACGAGAATAGCTTGACCCATGATGTCCCTGTCAACTCGGCAGTGTGGTCGCTGCCCAGGGACGAGGCAACAACCAGACTGGGCTTGGGTGGTGAACGCGGGTGGACTGTGAGGAGCCGGAATGGCTGCGTGCTGGCTGCGACCAGTGTGCTTGGAGACACTACACGGATCTCAGCCGAGCATGGCTGCTGGGAGAACGGGATATCAATCACAGGTATCCACCGGGCCTCCACCCCAAAAACATCCGCAGTCCTCCAAACATGTCGTTGTTATTGTGCTACCAGTCGTTTTTAGACTGTGTCCACAGATTTCAACATGCTGACTTGAAAATTGGGTATACAAACGCACCTTCTTGGTGCCCGCTGATCTCCAGAACACAAAGAAGGTGATGCTGAACTTTGAAGGGGTCGACACTGCTGCAGACGTCATCCTCAACGGCCACAGCATCAGCAGCTGGGATACCATGTTTGTCAGGTAAAGTCACGCCTCGCGCTGCGGAGGTGCCGAAAAGTGGTGACGAGTCCCCTCTTACTACATGAATCATCAGACAAGGTTGACGAGTTAATGAAGGAAAAGGAACGATTTCATTTGCAAGTTATCACAACTAAAATTAATCCGTCCCGCATCTCTTCATGGGCACACCTGAAGCCACATTATCAATGGTTTTGTCGTCACTGTGCATGCTCATGCAAATTCTGATCACATTGAAACTTTGATCTTTTGCTTGCTCAAAGAAAGGAGTTTCCACTGCTGTTCGATATTGATGTTTATATGTACATTCATCCACACGTTCCGTTTTGACGTGAAGAACAGGCGGAGATACAGCAAGACCAATCACCTAGTGGTGGCATTCCAGTTGCCTATCAACTATGTCTGGAAAAGGTTCGAGCACCACTCAGAAAGTCAATATTATAGGGTGCCACCAGTCGTTTCTCCCCCATCGGATGATGACACAGCTATGACGCCTCATGTCAACTTCATCCGGTGAGTACAGAGTGTTAGTTGTTTGCCACGAAAGTCAGAGATAAAGTATTGGAGTAAATGTATCTTGATACTGCAGAGTTTCGTTTTCTGCACTACCGGTACGTGTACCTGTACAGGGTGGACCTTGGAGATGTAATATCTCCGACTCGTGTATGAGTCAATCCTAGAGGTTACTGAAAAGGCTCCATGTTACGGCCAGGAGCATTTCAACCCATCGTTTCAGACTTTCAGGCAGTTGCTGTAAATTCCTGAGAGGGGTGAGGAGCACTGCACTTTGCACTGATGTGCTGTTAAAGGCCTCGTGTAAAAGTGCATATTTGTGTGAAAGTTGGTGTACAAGGCAGTCTAAAAATGCTGCACTGACTTTCTGTCTCTCTGTGTGCCCACGGGGATCTTTCCGACGACTTCGTCACTTGCAACTTTCTCACCCATCTCTTTCATTAACGTTCATTTCATGGGCTTAAAGAAACTTTCCTCAAAAATCCAAAAACTTAGTAACTGACAACTCAGACGCAACGAGATAGGATATCTTTGCACAGGAAGATGCAGTCTTCTTTCAGGTGGGCGGGAGCACCAGCATTGCCCTCCTGCGGCATCTGGCGGTTGCTGCTCCTCAAGGTCAACAGCAGCGACAGGATACACCACATCTGCTTCGTCCCCCCCCCCCCTCCAAGACAACCAACGCAAGTGGAAATTCGACACTGATGTATTTGTGGACAGGTCGGCACGTTGTTGAGGCGACCCCCTACTCATGGGGCTCCAGCCCTTTACCACTCAGGGCAACATGATCTTTGAGCAAGGAAAAAAGAAGTCATGCCCCCAGTGGTCGCCGACAGCGACGTCAACAACGGATTTTGGTCTGGCTGGCTGGAAGTACTGCTGTTGCCCCACGCAGTCCGCAAGTGGTCGCCCAATGGGCTTGGCAAGCAGCCGTTGTACCTCTGGTCAGTGTCCATGTGTCGGCGCGACGACGACTCCGTGTTGCTGTCACAGAAGTCAGTCACGGTGAGCTTCAGGTCGGTGTTGCTCATGGAGCAGCCTGTCACAGAAGCAACAGAAGGCGGTTTCTCTTTGTTCTTTAAGGAAATACTACCGCTTACACGCTACCCACTTTGTTGGGTAGGGAAAAAGGTAAAGAACTGTGTGTGCGTGTCTGACACACGAACATACAACCCTCGCGTGTTCAACATGTACCCACCACGCACTCCGCGCTCGTCATGCGCTCTGCGAGCGTCTGTGTCCGTGTGTCTGTGTCTCACACCACATGAATCGCGCTCACCACGCGAAAAAATTGGTAAGGCTGGAAATCAGCCGCGCAAAGCTTGATATTGGCCGCGAATATCACCCGTGAAAAAGCTGGAAATCGACCCGAAAAAGCTGGAAGTCGGCCGTGAAAATAAAATCGAGAATAAAACACCCACACAAGGCCCTCGCGCTTCATATTGTGAGATGTGAATCTGCATGCATAGTACGTGTACCGTACAGGGTGCATCAGAATTAGTAGTGGAAAGAGGGTGATGAACGAAGGTCCCCTAGAATACTTCAACCGGGTCCACTAGAATGATAGTACCCGGACAGGCAGCAACAAGAACTCGATTAGTCTTCAAGATTCTACTATTCATGATGTGTTAGCAAACGGATCAAAGAGATTCTCTGGCAGTTCTGGTCGAGGTGCTGCTTTTCTGTCTCTTTCTTGGTAGAACGACTGAAGATAAAAGGACAAAAATATTGTTGGCATCCCAGACAAGGGAATAGTACAATCTCTCTCCTAATTACAAACATTGGTCATTCCGAGTGACACTAATTGTGACTCACCCTGTAAGCTCCCTGGTAGCTACCACACATTAAGGGCAGATATTTTTCCCCTCCTTCAAGGTGGACGAATTCTGACTTCGGCAAAGTTCTGCCCAGTTGTTACACATAGTTTCTTCATCCATGGGTTTCTCCTTGTGCTTCTGCTAAAGAACTCTCACAAAACCTCCTGGTCCATTTCCAGTGTCCCTAAGTGCGACACACCCTTCAAAGGCTGTCCCATATACCTCCAGAAGAAGTATCACTTACACGGGGTGTGTGGGTATTGTTCAAAAAACTAGAGTCAATGAAAGATGCACTTTTATCGCAGCAACCTTTCAAACTTTGGTGCACAACGTTTGGTTTACAAGTTACATCACTCCAACCTTTGTCAAGATTTATCTCAGACATACTGAGTGTACACATGGGCCACGCAATGGGCAGTAGAAACTCTCTGACGGCTTCAAGTTCCGTTATTGAATGGTTTCATGAATACACGAAAATGATTTATGTACCATATTGAAGTGACAGAAACACACTCACTATTCACAGAATCTTCAGTTTTGTTCACATAATTTAGAACCCAACTTATGCAACAGTAGATTCATACTTCACGCAGAAGAGGTACTAGGGTAGGATGTAAAGAGGTGTGTAGAGCTTATTTACGACGATCAGAGTAGGGGGTGCCACGTCGGTCAATTTTCAAACCCGGGATAAAAGTGAATGCGAACCCGAGTCTCAGGTAGCAAATGTTGCACTTGGTAACCCCGGGTTTGGGTAATCCCAATATGAAGAACCCCTATTATAAAGATTCCCAACTCCGTTTTGTCTGTGTGCTACTCACGTCACGCCATTATTTTTTCCTGTAGATTCCATTCTGCCATTATTACAATTTTCATGTACTTTATTATCCTCCTCTCTATAGACTGCACCCGGCTACGAACACTTTCCTGCAATCAGTGGAGCAGGAATCTCTTCACCAAGTTCGTCGAATCCGACACCAAGCGAGCCAGCCCTGTTAAACTCAAACAATGGTGTCGAGGTGAGGTGGATGAGAAAAATTTCTCCTGTTTCCATGGACGACGTCTTCTACAGGGTGGAGAGAAATTAGGCGTCAGCTAGTTGCCTATTGCAACGATAGGCAGAGGCTGCATCCCTGGGTTTATTATTGGTCCAGTCGGTGTAAAATGTTGAAAATGCGGCGTGTCAGTAAAGTCCTGAAACCCCAACGCCTGTGAAAAGTTTGGGAACCACTAAGGGAACCAGAAAGCTTTCTTGCATCAAATTGAAGCTGAAGGTCACGCTGTTCTGGCCAAAATTGATGAGTTGCATTTTTGCCGTTTCTTGACATTGACAATTGAAAACTCTCCACTTTTGCCCCTCTTGGGGAGAAGTCACTGCTGCTGCACCGATACGAAGAGTACATACTAGCTTTTGGTCAGTCAACGTAAGGTTTATTACTGAATCGCATGATATTCATTTTCAGGTTGACGTAAAGAGGTCTCAGTGGTGATCGAGCTCGATTCACAGGTTTTGGGTTTTCAAGTCAGGATTTGACAGCCGCACTATCACGAACCTGACTCACTAGGCCACGCCAATGTTCGCACCTCTTTCGGCGTGCCATTTTTGGTGCAAGGCTATATTTTAAGACGTTCTAGTAAAAAAAAATGAAACTAGTAATCTGTTTTGGGGTCCTTTTTTTGCCTCTAAAGTTTTACTAGCTGTACCCACTTCATTAGGTAGATAGAACGGCAAAAATATGTGTGTGTCCGGCTGTCTATCTGTGTCTCCCACCACGTGCTTCGCGCTCACCTCGCGCTTCACGCTCATCGGCCGCACGAAGGATTGAAATCGGCCGCACGAAGGCCGGAAATCGGCCGCCTACAGACGCCCCCCAGCTCCAAACACACACAGACAGACGTACATACGGGTCTTGCGCTTTATACATTACATAGCTACAATGCATAAGGATGGTATATGCAAATAAACATGTTCTCGAGTTCATGCTCGAGTTCGTAGCTTTAGTGAGACTCCGAACATGTGCAACTTCGGGTCGAACAGGCCTAAGTTGCAAAGAAGGGTAGCTGCGACATTATGATCAAGAAGCACAACGGGCTCAGTGACAGAAATTCAAGAAGGCAGGTTGCGCTTTACAGAAACCTGCGATAAGTTGCGTCAAAGATGCTCGAAATAACGCATCTATTATCCTTGATCATAGTCTTTTTACCTCTGAGAATTTTTGAACATGTTCTCGAACTGCTTGAGATCGATAGCTCACGATCGATTTATACTTAAGATCGAGATTTCTATGTTCGAAACCATCATCACTATTGACAACATCTTCACCACTTGGCATTTGGTAACAAACCTAAGATGCACGCAGACAAATTGCAAGATTGTCGTCACTTGGTCTATTCTTTTTCATTTTTTTCCATTATTTGTTTTCAAAAAGTCCCAAAAAGCTACAGCTACTAGATCTTGTCCACCCTGTATTGCTAAAATTGGGGCTTTTCTATAACGTTAATGGCTGTGTAGATTAGGCTCAACGTGAAATTTATGAAAAAAAACTTTACGAGGCATTTAGTATTGGAACAAAAAGAACATTGAGCACAGCCTCCCTGCGCAAGTGTAAAAGCCTCGGTTCCTGGCCTCAAATTAACGGTAACACCTTGTACAGTATGCGTCATAATTAGAGACATTGTTTTTAAGAATTGGTGAGTTAAAAAATGAAGTATTTGGTAAACCAGGAAAACGTACATTTGCTGAAAACAGTCAGGTAGCCAACAAAACACTTCTCGGTCAACTAAGAGTTACTGATTTAGACTTGCAAGCGAAAAGCCACACGGACTCTGCCACCGTCAGGTACAACAAGTACATGACGCCAGGCTGCCTAAATGAGGTGGAGCACAGAGCTGTTGAATAATGCTTGAAATGTTGGTTTGATGTTATAGGTTGTATTCGTAACTTTTGCATTAACTTTGTTCTGTAGTACTATTGTAATAAATCTAATTAATGTATAAGGCGCTAGGACTTTATGTAGTCTGTCTGTCTGTCTGTCTGTCTGTCTGTCTGTCTGTCTGTCTGTCTGTCTGCACGTCTGTCTGCCTGCTTAAGCCAAGTCAAACTGTTGCTTCCTGGTACTTTTGATTTGGTCCAGCTCAAAAGCTGGCCCTGCTGCCATCTATAGTGTGTGTGAGTGTCGGTCTCTCTGGCTATGGGGACTACATAGGTGGGGTCTACTAAACTACAGAGCCAGGGACTATAGAGGCGGGGGACTATAGAGGCGGGAGACTACAGGGGCGGGGAACTACAGAGACACAGACTGAACAGGCAGTGACATTATAGTTGGGGGCTTCATTGGAACCACCAGCGAAGCGGGTCGGATCTGCTATTGATCATTAAAGAAAGGATATGCTCTCTCTCTCATTTTGACGCTTTCTGTGCATGCCTGCATTGTCCTTGGAGTACACCTGAGTCTCCTCTGAACTGAACGCACGCAGTTTGCCTTTCATTGATATTGAACTAATATAGGGCCTTACATGTGCGTCGCTGTGACTAAAGTTGCCGTCAGCAAACTCGTGGGCGACCGTGCACGCCAGTCCTGAGTAAAGGAACTGCTGCCTCAGCTCCTCTGGGTATTAAGAAAGCCTCTGATGCAATCAACAAGATCTGTCATAGAGATTGCGAGAACAAGTTTGTTGGCTTTTTTCCCCATTTACTTCTTTTCCTACTGCTGTCCTTCCTCTTTATTAACGTCTCTATTATTGGCACAGCGAGAGTGCAAACGAACCCTTCTCCTGTGTCAGGCTTCTAATAATCTGAACACTCTTTTTCCTGCCTTCACAATGCGTCCAAACTGTACCGAGTGTTTGTCATACAGTGCACTGAGGAAAAGAAATCAAAAATCTGCCAGTGCTAGTGCTACATCTTTTCACTCAGACCTACACATATAAGCTACAAGTAATAAATACTTCATCCGTTACGAGCAACATATGAGGCTAACACGAGAGGTTGAGTGAAAGTCTCCAAATCTCGTGATAGCTTTCCCAGAAATGAAAATAAAGGATTCCCAAGAGTAGGATTTGCCCATCGAGTCTCACGTAAACCCATTAGATGTTTTAACATCAGGGATGTGGTAAAGAAGAAGTGCAGGTTGACTACGTTTGGCAGGGGGAGAAGCTTGAGATGAATTTTACAGCAGTCATGACCAGAAGCACCCTCACAAGTGACTGCGAAATAAATAGGGGACATTTCAGTCTTGATGCATCCAAGTTCTTAAAGGGTTACAGCACTCTGAGCTGAATGGAAATTGCCAGTTCTAGGGAGCTCGCTCTGGACGATTTTTGATTTCCATTGCACAGTATCATGCACAAACGGAACAATAACATGGAAAAGAAGATCCAGAAGAGGGAATAAATGGCTGTGCTTCAGGTGGGGATAGAGGGCAATAGCTCAATGTATCTTCTTTCCCCGCACTTGGAGTGTTTCTGAAGAAAAAACCCTTTGCATCAGCATCTCACAAAAATGAGAAAAATAGGGGGAGGCCAATAGTACTAGGGGAGTTGCTAAAAAGCTAAGTTGCTTCTACTCGTGGAAGTGACGTAGGATGTGCAGGGCTGTACTTGATGCTATCATGCAAAAAGGAGTGCTTTTTCTGTACCCAATGCATTTCCAGCCAAAAATCTAAGCCTCTTGGAAAACATGAGGGGGAGAGGGGCAAAAACCCCACCTTCTCGCCCACCTTCACTGCCGACACAAAGGTCTCGAACCCCTTGTGTGTGTAAGAGAGAGTATATGTAACTAGCAATATGATGAAGTGATTCCACTCACGAAGTGGACCTTAATTTATTTGCCATCGCTAGTGTACTTTCTTAATGTTTCTTCTTCGTCGCCGTCCTTTCACACTCTTGATGAAGGTCGAGCTGGCCAACCTGCGGGCGAAGGCTGTCGAGGCCGCCAATGAGGAGAAGGATGGGAAGGAGAACGACAATGGTCAAATTGACGACTGCGTCAAGGACTACGCCAGACTGTTCTCCTCCATGGTGGGTACGGTCTGCGCTAGCGTGGCTCCGGACACGCCGTGGTCAAGTGGCAGCCCCAGCTGCAGCCGCCCCGTTTCAGCTGGCAACAGGCGGACGTTGCTACCACTGCCGAGGATCCCAACAGCGAGACCTTCGGGGTAACTCGAGTCACCATTGGTGATGGTACTAAGGAGAATGAAGATGACTTGGAAGACACGACGTGGCTCTCCCTCTTCTATCTAGGCAATGATGATGAGGTAATGTAGAGAAAGGCAGGAAAAGTGATCTTTTTGACGCAAAAACATGCCATTTTAAGGCATTTTATGCAAATGAATGATAGCGCAACGAAGGTCATGGAGAACGTCACAGCTGGCATGTCCTTGACTTCATAGGACTATAACGTGACATTTGGTCCGCCATTATCTGAGTGCAGCAACTGCATATAAACATATCCGTCTATTTATCGCAGGTGGCACGAAGTTGAAGAGCCTTGTTTTAGTACAGGTTGTGTCGGAAACAGCCTTCAATCGATCCTCTCCGATTCAGATAGACGTAGTAGAAATACATTGTGCGCTGCTGGTTCAGAACTGGCACGGACAGACAGTAGACCTGCATACTGAACCCCGTTTGTTTGTTTGTATAGGGTTCGCACAGCCCCAGAGAGAGGGGGTTAAGCGATAGGAGCAGCCTTTTACTGAACCTCGTATAAAGTTTTGTTTGAGAATTACCTATGTCAAAGCAAAATTCTGTTTGCTGCCCGCTCTTCGCCATATTTTGCAGAATTAAAGTTGCTAAATTCTGTTACTCTGCAACGATCCGCCGTCTCCATATTTTAAAGTTTTAAACTCTGCCACTAGTGAATTTCAAAGTGGTTAAGAAAGATCCAAAAAAAGGAGAAACAGGCAAAACATGAAAACTGAATATCATGTATTAGATTACAAATTGCATCGTCATGAATGGACCTAAAAATCCTCGCTCTCTGGAATGAATCGTCGGACTTCTACTGACCAGAAGAGGATGAAATATGTAATCAGCATACATTGTTTTTAAGCACTTTAAAATACACTGTCTTGAGCTGATCCAGGACTTGAAATGCATCTCCATTTAGAAAAAGAATGTGCACTTAAAGCAATGAGGAACAAATAAAGGTGCATGATGCGATTCAAAGTTTAACTCATACAAATTTTCAGAGGTGTAAATTATTCAGCACAACGTTTAAATATTGGAAAACATCAGCACAACTTCGTATTTAAATCTATATGGTTGCAACATCTCATTCTATGCCCTGTGGTTATTTTACTGGAAAGTCAGACGGCAACTGATTCCACCTTCTTATCTTGGAACATCCTTCATCCCATTGGAGCCTCACTGAAGTCAAAGTAGTGACTCCTTCCTCTTCGAATGCTGTCTCGGTCACTTCTTTTGAGTTATCTGGCAACGCTAAGTATTTTACTCCTGTGCCCTAGACCGGGTATCCAACTAAATTTGCTTTCAGTTGATGCCAACGCTAGTGGGTTCTATCATACAGCTCTTTGATCGTTTCCAGGCTAATTCAGATGCACCCTCTAAAATGATGGGGTAGCTGAACTTTCCTATTGCTGGCGGGCTTGTAAGCAAGCGTATTTCAAATTTTGCAACTATCTGCTAAAACACAGGTGATCCTCACTTGGCCAATGGGTGTCTGTCAGACAAAGGAGCAATGCAGGAAGCAGCAGGCTTATGCTTGAAATGCAGACGTCCTGATGAATGATGCATGTACAGCATGGGTGGTCAACTACGGTCAACCCGGCAGCGGCGTGAAAAAAAAATTCTTATTGCGTAACTACTACATAAAAGTCGTGGAAAAAAGTTTAATCTGAAATGAAAAAACAGTACAAGTTTCTTGGACTCGACCCAGTTGGACCACAGCTGAAACCACCTGCAGCAGATGAATCACTTATAGGAGCAAGTGCGTAAAATTCGAAACGGGGTCAATTTTTGACGGCGATCGAGTGTGGGTCATGCAGTCAAAGGCACAGGAGGAAGACATGGCCGTGTATAATATTAAAGTTTCCCTTTCAAAAGGTCACAGAAGTGTCAGTTTTATTACAGAGAATAAACTTGACTTTAATTGCACTACTGCACGTGACTCCGGCAGGCAAAACTACCTCTGCAGACCTTTATCCTCAGTCACAACATCTGCTATGTTCTCTTTTGCATCCTACACCGCTGTTTTGGGGACCTGCGATCAACAGTGGCTCGCAATGATTCTAATTTAACAGCAGAACAGTCGGCTCCGCATATTCTACTCACGGTTAATGTACTCGTCCGACTATTGTACTCAATTTTGGAATCCCCAACTTTTTTCGGCACTTGTGGTATGAAAATGGGCACTCAAGGTGTACTCAAAAACCTCGTTGAACCAACATGCAAATGAGTAGCAAGTGAGCTATTCCGTCAAATATGGAGGGGAGTGCGAACAGCTACAGTTGCGACCCAATGGGATTCCGCCTATGAACAGGTTGCGATCATGTACAAAGTGCGACCATGGAAATTGCGACCATGCACGAAGTGCGACCATCAGTGGAATGGTGGCGTCCTCCTCGTGATTCCTCCTGGGCAACAGTCCATTGGCCTGGCCAAGAGCTACCATCAAATTAGTCAATGAAATCAACCACCTGTTGGGAGGTGTACTAATTTTTACAGGGTTGGCAAACGAAGTGTAGACTCATTTTTCATCGTTAAAAAACCTATAAAAATTTAAATTTTGCACGTTTTTTTGCTAATTTAGCTGTAGGAGAGAATCAACAACCACCTATTGCTGCGAAAACCGTGAAGAAATCGAGCAAGATGGTGAAAAACTGTGTCAAGTTGAACATGTCACCTCAGATTGAGGCTCTCGCAGCAGAGGGAAAAATGGTGGGTGACATCTTGAAGCAGTTGAGGCCCATGGTGAGCAGGTCAGGGGTGTTCAAGGTGCTCAAGAGGCTCAGGGACACTGGGTCATCTGCCCACAGGGTGACAGCCACACCCAAGAGCAGAATCAGGATGCCCAGGCTCATCAAGACAGTCAGGCAGAAGATCACAAGAAACCTGGCCAGGAGCATCCAGCAGCTGGTCAAGGAGGCCAGGATCATGAGGGGAACCGTGAAGAATCTTGTCAAGAAGGACCTGGGCATCAGGCCTTACAAGAAGACAAAGCGCCAGCACCTGTCCGCAGCCACCAGGGCTAAGAGATTGGCCAGGGCAGTTTCTCGGTAAGGAGCTTCAGTCAGCCTCACACTCTCCAGTCATCTGGTCCAATGAGAAGCTGTTCACTGTCCAGGCCATCCACAATGTCCAAAACAACAGGGTGTATGGAAAGTGCCTTGACAGCATCCCTGTGGAGGTCAGGACCACCTTCTGCTGCCAGAAACCTGCCTCCATCGTGGTCTGGGTGGCCATGACCTTGGACAGCCATAAGAGCCCTCTTGTCTTCATCCCAGAGGGAGTCAAGGTCAACCAGACTGTACATAGACATGTTGGAGTCAGAGGTGCTTCTGTGGCTTCAGGCTGTGTACCAGGGAGTCCCTTTCACCTTCCAGCAGGATGAGGCTCCCTCACACACAGCCAAGAAGGTGCAGGCTTGGTGCCAGGAAAATTTTCATGGGTTCTGGTGTGCTGATCTGTGGCCTCCATCAAGCCCAGACCTCAATCCTATGGACTTTTCCATAAGGGCCATCCTGGAGAGGGAAGTCTGCTCCAAATCACATAAGTCTGTCATGGCCCTCAATCCAGCTCTTTTCTGTGCATGGGACAAAATTGATGCTGACACCATCTGAGGTGCCTGCCATCAAGTCCCTCACTGTCTTCAATGTGTCATTGCCGCCAAAGGCAGATACTGTGAACTTTGATTGTACCAACAGGTTTGCTATTAAATTCTCTTTCTAAAACAGTTAAAATTTTAAGAATTGAATAAAAATTGTCAAAATTGTAGCCTTTTTTGTAGTCTACACTTCATTTGCCAACACTGTATGTGCATCTGGGCAAAAAGCACTGTACCGCAACTTTTGCCTGGCAAGTATAGGCCTTGCCCAGACTGATGTTTGTAGTTCAACATCACTATCCGAGGATACTTCATTATTTTTTCAAGCCATGGGTCATCACTGTCTCTCGACAAAATCAAAAAGTTATCGAAGTTACTGCCAGCAAAGTCATCAGAAGGCCAATGTCGTTGCTACTCTCAGTGCAGGCCTTTTCTCTGTGGTGTAGGCACTGGATTCACTCTTTCAACTGCGTCAAGATCAGCATATAGGTCTCTGTGCCTAGTTCTTACGGAAAGGTTTATTTGCCAGAAGGAGGCACAGTTCTTAAAATGCTGCTGGGAAAGTGGAATCGATTTGGGTCCCCACACTGTACAAGTGTACATGGTCACACTTTGTACATGGTCGCAACCTGTTCATAGGCGGAATCCTAATGGGTCGCAACTGTAACTGGTCGCAATCCCCCGCTCACCCATGGAAATCCTTTCAATTCTGAACTTCTGATGGCAAACCTCGTTCACAAGGTAACCACAGCATTGATGACTGTGTATTGCCAATGTGCTAATGCATTTGGGGAGAAGAGTTACCATCATGCAATATTTTTGGCATATGTTTCCACTACGCGGTATTTTCTGTGAATGAAATGGCTTGCCAAATTGGGTTGGATTCCCCTTGTGCGAGCGTCTCCCTTAAGCTGCGGCTAGACGTACATTTTTTCTGCGCCTGTGTCTTTTTCGGCAGCCTTTTTTTCCAGTCACCGATTGGAAAAAAAAGGCCAACATCAGAAAAGAAGGCGATGGAGGTTGTGTGATGTCAGTGGCGGTAGCAAGTAAAAACACAATAGCTGCCGAAAAAGGCGAACAAAAAAGTACATCTAGCCGCAGCTTTACCAGGGTCCTTGCGCCATTTCTACTCCTGTACAAAAAAACATCGAGAATCGTAGATTCGTTCGATTTTTGCGGAGAAATCTACCGCATTATGAGGATATGACCTCTGCTTGCTATTGCTGCTTCTGATCTTAGTGTAGTTGCACACATTTTGTCAATGGAGAAGCAGTCAAAGCTAAGTACGGAACACCCTGTATTAAGTGAAGGCTCCATCCATTAGTCGTCGTCGAACCGTAATTACTACGATAACTTTAGTTAGTCGTTGATAAGCTTATGAAAGATACAGACTTTGATATCATGTGCAAACAAATCTGTGCAAACTCTGAATCTTGAGTAAGTGATATAGAGACATGTATTATGTGAAATATGCATGAGGGACGTATCGAATCTTATTTTGTTTTTGGCCTAAGTTTGATTCGAGTCTGAAAGTCTGACCGTAGACAGATCGCAAGGTGATTTTCGCTCATATTTTAGGCACCAGAGTTGGAAAGTTGGGCATTAGCAGTGAGTTGGAGTGGGATGCAGACCTTTACCCATAGGAGAAGGTCAACACTGTTGAGCTTTGGCAGCGCTCACCGCACAGGTGAAAGGGATTGCATTGATTTACCGTCCAAACTGTCTAAGGATAATCCACCATAGCGGATTATCCTTCGACCCTACTGGGGGGTGGATGATCATCAAAAGGAACTTGTGCTTCCTTGTCACAGGTTGACGTCACAATGACTGGCCAGATTTAATTGTAACTTGCTATGATGAACAACAGAGAGCATCCTCGGAAAAAAAAGATTGAGATTTAAGTGCTATTTTTTCAGGTAAAAAGAAGTTATAACTTTTTCTGCCCTTTCAGCGAATTTTAGCCAGGGCCCGCAGTCACCTTTGGGCTGGTACACCTGCCACTTGCGTATGTACTGTATTTGACTGTATTTGTCTTTTAACATCTTATTGGCTCACATTTTAGGGTGACACACCTCGAACGGTTGCTTACAGTCGAGCCTAGGCTCGGTACATCACAAATCTGTGGTATCGCTGTTGCTGTGAGCAATGTAAACAAAGCAAGTACACTAACGAGAAGCTGTAAGTCGGACTGCTACTCTTGTGCCGACTTGCCCTTTTACTTCTGTGACCTTTGAACGCCAAGGATGGCCTTTGCTTCCCGTTCGCTGTCTCGTGCCTTCTCTTCTACCACCACCTCCATGGCCATCAAGGAGGTCGTCATCATTGGTGGGGGTCTCATGGGTGCTGGTATCGCTCAGGTGGCTGCGCAAACAGGCCACAAAGTGACGCTCGTGGATCTCTCCAATGACGTCTTGACCAAATCTCAGAAGAGGATCGATGATTCTGTGCGTCGCGTCGCCAAGAAGACCTACAAGGAAGATACCGCAGCTGCCACTGCCTTTGTTGAAAAGACCCTGGGAAACTTGCAACTGGCCACGGATGCAGCTGACACCAGTGTTATCGGAAATGCTGATCTTCTGGTCGAGGCCATTGTGGAGAACGTAGAGCTCAAAAAGAAAGTATTCTCTCACTTGGACAAGGCAGCCCCGGCCAAGACAATCTTTGCATCCAACACATCTTCTCTGCCAATAGTCGAGATTGCATCGGCAGTGACCCCAGCACGCCGTGCCCTCTTTGGCGGTCTCCACTTCTTTAACCCAGTCCCAGTTATGAAGTTGCTAGAGGTTGTGAGGACAGACAGCACTTCTGATGCAACTTTCACGGCCATGAAAGACTGGGGCCAAGCACTGGGCAAAACCACAGTGGATTGCAAAGACACTCCTGGCTTCATTGTCAACCGCCTGCTCGTCCCCTACATGATGGAGGCTGTGAGGCTGGTGGAGAGAGGAGATGCTTCTGCTAGAGATGTCGACACAGCCATGAAGCTTGGGGCAGGATATCCCATGGGTCCCTTTGAGCTTGCAGATTATGTGGGACTGGACACAACCAAGTTCATTATTGACGGATGGCACAAAAGTTATCCTGACGACCCCTTGTTCCAGCCCAGTGAGATGGTCAACAAGCTGGTAGCAGAAAATAAGCTTGGAGCGAAGACCGGCGAGGGTTTCTACAAGTACAATAAGTAACTCCACCACTATAAGTTGGGTACTTTATTTTCATTTGTAGATTTTGTAGTGGTGCCCGCATTTATGTGTGCCAAAATGTATTTTGTGCAACACCTATGGTGAGAGCGCTATATTCTGTGGTGAGCTAAATTCTCCTACCCTGCTGTGTTCATCTTGAGCTCGCACTGCAAAGTGGTACTTGTATCCGGAATGAAACTGCGTGAGTGTGCAGGCCATAGGCAGCGGCAGTGCCTTCACATCTCCAACCTTGCGCCAAACATCTGACTTAAGCGGACCACTGTGGTACTGCTGTTCCTGGTAAGCGTATATCTGGTATGAGGCGATCCGCGAATGCATTGTCTGGACCCACGTCATGTTCCAGGATAGAACAATACCTGCAGAGGTGAGTTGATGTACATGATGGGATCAAGAAATAGCAGCTGTGAGGGAGATTGACACTTGCCTGACTTCAGCTTTGAGATTTTTAGCGTTGGTTTGGGTGGGCTCAGGAGCCACCTGGGGTTGCTAGGTTGAGGCTGTGGCACCTGGGGCAGGGGCGCTGGGTGTGCCGGCAATCTCGGGACCACTACCGCCTGAGGTAGGAAAGAGTATTTGGAGCAACAGTCCGAGATAAAAAAGTAACTGTCTCACATGCTGCAAAGTCACTCCATTCTGGTATCGTCCACCATTGATGATGACCCTAGGGGCCACAGCTGGAGGTGTTGCTGAGACGGGGTGTGTCGATGCCTATATGAGACAATTTCTATCATAGTCAGGATTCCTGGATGTTACATGTAGCAAGCCTCTAACCTTCTTGCCGTTGTCGTCATCTTCTGCTAGATCGACCAAATCTATGACATTGCTCTTTTTGTTGCTTGACGCTCCTGCTGCTGGAGAGGGTGATTTTCGCTTGACTGGCTGAGGTTTGTTGTTGATTCCCTGTTTGATGGCCGGTTGGATCCCTCGAACCGGCGTGGTCAGTGTCACGCTGCCGTTGCTCCTTTGCTGGACCTGAGCAGCCGCGGCAGCGACAGCAGCCGGTGCGGCGGGTGGTGTCGACAATGCCGGCGGCTGGCTTGGCTCCGGCGGCTGCAACACATGAACCTTTCTCGTATCCGTCACAATCTACGTCCGTATAAAAGAGATTATTATAGAACCTTCTACCAATTGAGTTCACATGTGTGAGCGTCTACCTTTGTGGTCACCAAGTTGACCGTAAGTCCAACAGATCTGGTGATCTTCAGCGGTGTCGGCGTCTTCTTCTTCTTGGAGCTTCCGGCGTTTTCGTCACTCTCAGCCTGGACGTCGGTTATGTACTTCTTCATAACGATGTTCATGTCTTGGATTTGTTTCTGTAGCATTTTCGCCCTCGCCTGCCAACGCTCTAGGCCTCGCTCGTACACGTCGCACTTGCGTCTGAGGTCGCCAGCCTCCGACCTGGCCAGCATCAGCTCCCCTAATGTCCTCGCCAAAACTGACTCCAGCTCCTGAAACATGGAGGGAGACCGTCGTACGTTCTACTTGCGGAATCACGGAACCTCCAAATTGAAATCTCTCCCCCTTAAAGACGGTCATGAGAAAAGTAGCCTTGCCTCAAGCTACGCATGTAGAACAGGCGTAACAGTAATGTGTATGACTGCATAGCAGCAGCAGCAGGGATTAACATGTAGTAGGTCAAGACGCCCAGATCAGGCCAAAAACAATATTGCTAGAACTGTTTTCTAATTTCTAACTCGATGTCCACCTCAAAGGAAATTCCGAGGTATTAATAATGTAACTCAATTTTAGTCTTATCCCGAGAAATTTGCTTCTATCCAAAAGAAGGTCGAAAAGGATTGTGTGAACGTCTTGCATGCATTTTCTTATCCTTCTGCTCTGAAGGGGTGACAAAAACAGCAAAGGTAGTGAGCATCTCTTTATGCCTAGAAAAATCCCTCAGTAACCTATAGTAGTTGTATGTATGCAGCAGGACTATTTAAGGCATCAGCGAGAGGGAAAGAGTGAGTGTGTGTGAGAGAGAGAGAGAAGCGCCGGCATGCCCAGCCCCGAAACAACATAAGGGTGGAATTCTGTAACTTTTTCTCATTATCTCAGGCTATTTATCCAGTTATATTACTAGCCTTAGAGTAACGCAATCATAAGTGTAACCACAGTTTCACAGTTCTTGCTCGAGAGAAAACTTCTCGTAAGTGCAGTACTTTTAGCCGTGCCCATCACTAAAAAAGTCTAGATACCGCAGATTGTTCCTTAGTTGCGAACAGCAGACAGTCGATCTAAGTCTAAGGCAAGCAATGAGCACCAGTCACAAAAAGCGGAGTCTTCGTGCGTGTGCGTGGCAGCAGCTTGCCAGCTGCTGTTATTGCTGCTGCGGCTGTTGTTGCTGCGACTGCTATTGCTTGCCCCCCCCCCCCCTATCCCACAACCTTATACAAAGCAAACAACATCACTCGTTTTTAAGCACACACTTTAAGATGTGTAGGCGGCCGATGAGTCGAACAAATTTGCCTCATTACAGGTCATCATGAGTGAGTCTTGCTTCACCGGTCACTCATCTTTGGCAGCTCTGAAGCTATAGTAGAACCGACACAAGTTAGAGAATCGAGCAACTAAAAGACTCCGCCAGCGGGACTGGTAAGAGCAAAAATCCTGGTACTGGTGAAAACGGGACTCGAATCTCCACACCAGCCTTGAACGAAGCTGCCGTGAATTTACTGTAGCAGGCAGACGAGTGGAGCGAGGGCTAGCCGCACCTCCTTTCCTCCACGTCCGCACGTCGGTGGCACAGAAGTTGCTAGCGAAGCTAGCTGCTTCTAGTTAAAGCGAATATACTTTGTACTTTTTGGGAAATTTTCAAGGCTGTAGGTCAACCTTTTCTACTCAGAATGACGGCCAAAGACCACAGTTCGCATCTTCCAAGCCAACGGGAGATGCTTCAGGGGCCCGTGGGCACCTTTTTTTTTTTACCATGCTCACAGCATACATTTGTGTCTGCTGCTCCTCTCAACTTAGTGCCGCTACCCACCTTGCGCGTGAACCGCTTCACAAGCTTCTGGCCAGAGTTTTGCTCTCGCTCCTTCACTTTGGGCTTCACCTTGGACTCCTTTGTCTGGAGAGTATCTGAAAAGTTAAGCTTCAAGTCAATGACATGGAATGCAAATCGCCAAGCGCAAAGCAGGCCATTGTCGCGGCGTGAGGTACTGTCAACAGGGCGACAATTGCTCACTTCAGCACAGTGGCGGCCTTTCCTCACCAGGACATTCCCTTCGTTGTCGGCCTTGTTGCTGTCGACCTTCGTTGTCGACATTGTGACTGGCTAAGTCACACAATCACAACTGAGGTCAAGAAGACAGCACTGTACACAGTACCTGATGTAGGGGCTGTTACAGCACTCGCGTCCCAGGCAAAATTTAGAGGGGCCTCTAAAATCCGGTAATTTGAGGAGATGCCAGCTAGCAGCACAGTTCCATACGCAGTCAGCCCTGGTTCACTGTATCTCACAGCGTGAAATTCCCATTCTTTAAGTTTCTGAAGATAGTATAAACCATAGAGAGACTGACTGAGGCTGTTTGAAGTTCAACTGGCGGACTCGACTTGCTTTGTTGGGTAGAGCGCTGTGTATGTGTCTGTCTGCATCTCCCACCTCTGGACCGATCATCACCCCCCCCTGCTTGCATGTGCTTACGAATCTCTCGAAGTCGTCGCTGCGGTCACCCTCCACGAGCTTTGAGCTGACCACGTAGCTCTCACATACGCGATCCATTTAGGTTTTACTTTTGAAACTGGCTAAGCAGAATGCCCATAGCCTCCTCTCCCGTCCATGGTTGCCCAGTTGCATTATTTTTTGAAAGTAATGGCAGAAAATTCTGCGCTAAAGTAGGTAGTATGACATACTTTCTGGCCAGAGTGTGGCAACTCTTTTCAACTTTATCCTCTCCTGCTCTCACTGCGGCTCATCAGGCCAGGGGTCGGGCCACAGTTCAGCTCTCTGGGTTCGCCCAGTCCAACTGACTTCCTTCTCCCGCTCACACCATAGATTGCTACTGTTGCGACACAGCTACTCCCAATGGGCTTAGCTACCCATTGGTATAACTTGTGTAGCAAATGCACTAAATGCAACTTTGGACCTCGATTTCGGCCTCAAAATGGTCTCAGACGCATAAAGCTATGGGAGCTCTTGGGAGGTCGTGAGACGAGCCATCTACTGACCAAGTTTGGTGATGATGGGTGCAACGGTTGCCTATGACGTGACAGACTCCACCCACCCATCTCCCGGACGGAGTACATATGGACACTAGCGCTTTATATAGAGAGATTGTTTTCTGTTCCAGAGTACTCAGGTTTTATACCTGGACCTCGATTTAGTTGTTACTTTTGTTGACTCATAACACTGCTTTAGTCGTACATGGCACATAGACCGTGAGATTGCCCAATTGTCACACGCTAGATCCACCCTCATGACAGTCACCCCTTACCACCCGTCATATCATGAGGAATTGTCCTAGTGAGCAAAAGCCGCCGTAATGAAACGTTGCTTTACGAAACAACTCGCATGAGGCTTGCTTTAGACATATTAAGGAAGGCTTCGGCTTCAAAAAACTTGGCTCGGTTCCGACCGCACCGTGCAACACGCTCAAACTTTGCTTAACATTGGGGACAAGTGAGTAGTTTTTCGGTGGCTCCTACCTAAAGTTAGGCTAGGCTACACCTATAGGGGCCAGATCATTGGCTGGGGAATCTTTACACTAAAGATTCCACATGACTTCAACTCTCTTTCCTACCTGTTTTGGTGGTTACAGCTCTTTTCGTCTTCGCTGACGGTGCCTCTTCCATGAGAAGACGATTGCAGTTGGCGATCTCATCAAGCTGTGCTAAGCCCTTGTTGTAATCTAGAGACCTCGTCTGCTGTCGGAGCTTCTCAGACTCCACTAGAACCCCATCTAGAACAGATTCCAAGAGGGGGATGACTACATCTCGGGATTCTCTGACGAGGCCGCCACTATTCTCTTCGACATCACTGGTGCTGTCATCCAATTCTATTACTTCAGCGTCACGACCGCAATCTTTCTTTTCATCAGCCTTGATTTTGTCCAGATGTTCTTCAATAGCCTCTTCCAAGGAGTTGTCGTTCAATGTGTCGTCGTCCTCCATTGTTACAGTTTCCATAGTCTTCATGATGCCTGTGAGAGGAGAAGAAAGTTCACAAATTTTTGCATAACGTTGGTCAAAATTTCAATCTCAGACAAAAGTTACAAGCCCGGAAAGTTCAGAGTGAAAAAGGCTCACCCTTTCTGGGTGACATCTGTGCGTACCACCAACAAGCCCTTCGCACACCACCGTTTGGGAGCCCCCGTGCTAGGAAAATGTATGGTTGACAGTGGTGGCATGATCTAATGACAGCCCGCAAGGCTCAAATTTATAGCTATTTATGGCGAAGAGAAGACAAGCAATTCCGTGTTTACCATGGACGAACAAGTGCGCTTTGGGTTGTTGAACATAGAGTCATTGCCTAGGGAAGGAGGCAATTGACGGCAATGTTAATATAGTGCGTTCTGCTTAAACTGATAACCGGGATTTGATCTAGGAAATATGTTTTGTTGTTAGCACATTCCTCTACTCAACCAGGACAACTCCAGATACCATAAGATCGTGAATGAGAAGAACGGCTCTCAAACACTAACCGCCTTACATAGCAGACGTAACTCTGAGGCACTTTTAAGAAAAGTATCTTTCCATGACCCTTTAACCGCACTGGTTGCCCGAAGAACACAAAAGCCCTCGCGAGTGCATGAAAACTCCGGTGCACAACCTGTCCTTGGACCGTCAAGGAGACCAGAAGAAGAGGCAGAGTTTGAGATATCGACGTCAGATATGAAGCCATGTAGGTCAAACTGCCAGTGCAAGCCAGTATGAAGGGTGACGCCACTTCTGAGGTACACGGTACAACGAACTAGTTCAGTTGTGCCAGAACTTAAATCTCTTTTCACTTTCACGAAAATATAAGTTTAACCTCCATACAAGGACAACAAAATTCTCTATCATATGAACGGAGACTTTTTAAATTTCCTTTTATCGGAGATTTTTTTGTGCATGAAAATATGCAGCAAGGAGTTGGCTGGAGAAACATCCAACTTCATTCAGTGGAAATTTTGACTATGGCTATGCAACAATCTGCGATAGGAAGCGGGTCTGCTATCAAAGGCAACAGCTTTTGATGCAGCTCTTTCTCATGAGCAACTCTCATTTCTCTCGACCAGCACCAAGGCAGAGGAAACCGATTAATGCGCCATCATCGGGACTGGATGAAATTTCCATATTGATCATCAGTTTTAGCATAACCGGTTCCTTTTTTTGCCAGCAGGCCAGGTTTGTTGTTACTATTAGTTCAAAGCATTTTCCCAGACCAAAGGAGTAAAAACTAAAGAAGTACAGTGTTTCCTGCATAAGCCATCACCACCGGGACCGAGGAAAGTAAGATGGCATAAACGGGGTGACGTTTTTCGCAGGAACCGTGTTGCATTGCATATCTGCATGGGGAAATATGGCAATATGAGCAGATAGCCAGTACAATTTGGTGGCAGTAAAAGTAGGGGCACTTTCCTCGCAAAAAATCTCCGACAGTCATCACTTCTTTACCCTAAGAGCAGGTGGTGGCTGGCATATTATGTACCCCATGCAAGAACTGGAAGTTGAAGAACCACACAAAAGTGGCAAAAGTGGCTTGCCATGTTAGGCAATGCCATGAGGTGTTCCTCCGTAATTGCATGTCAACATATTTGCAACACTGTGTTCTACATGACAAGAATGTGCTATTTATCGTTACATAGGGATGCAGCTGTTTGTTTTTCATTTCTTTTTTTCCTTGGTTATCATTGTCAACACAGGGTCACATGATGGGTCATCTGGTTCATGACTATTTTGACCAACTACAAGATCGACAAGCTTGTTGGGAACTGCCCCTTCAAGGCAGGGTGCCTCAGCAGTTGTGGGATTGCTCCAATCAGCTTGTGGAATTCAAGGACAATGAACTTTTTGCTCACTTTCATTTCACAAAAGTTGACTTATTGAAGGTGATTGATGTTGTCAAAGATACCCTGCTCATTTGGAGGAAAGGAAAAAACCTCTTTCCCCTTTACAGCTGCTAGCTCTGGCTCTGGCCTTTTTCTCCAGTGATGCACTCCTTCGAATGTGTTTTGCTTTGTGGATAATTTCACATGAGTGGTAAGAGAAAAGTGTCATGAAACATTTAGGGAAAAGTATAATTCAGTTTCAATGCATGAGGGGGCAAACTATAGATATATGTTATATATTGGACTAGGTTGAAAAGGGGTCAACTTCAGAAATTCACTGACAGCATTTGGGGTTTGTTACATAGGCTCAAAAGATAAAGATGTAGTCAAATACTTTTGAAAAAAATTTGTGTTTACCTATGCCTAACTTGATTTGAAATTTATGCAGTAAGCTACTGCAGTAAATTTGCTGTGAAAGTAGATTTCAGCTCTGGTGGCTGTCAGAAGCTGCATAACTGGTTGAAAATCACTGACCAAAATGCTGACATGCTCCAGTTTGTCAAAAAAATATTTTATTGCAAGTCCTGAAGAAAAAAAATACAACTTATTTTACAGTATTATGGAACTTTAAATGCATTTGGGCATAGCTGAAACTCTTTTTTCACTTTCATTTGACTGCAGTCTTCAAATGGTATGCAGTTACAAATTTTGGACACCCACTGGGAATTCCAATTTTTGACCTAGCCTAATATATAACATGCATGCTAGGGAAAATAATGCAACTTGGTAACCCTAGAGAGAAGAGATAAATGAGACATTCGATCAGCCAGTTTTTAAGTAATTAATGTTAAACAAAATGGATCAGGGCACAGAGCATGTGGATGACATGGAGTGCATGGACAGCTCTTAGCATGTACACGGCATGTAGCATAAGACATTCAGACACTTGATTAACGTTTTTAGAGTGGACTTAAACCAAGCAAACCTGAGCTCCTTGGCTAGTATGACATAAAACCGGAAAAAAAGTTTGTTTGTGTTAGAGCCTGGGTTTGGGTGTGAAAGTGGGTTTGCCAACTGATGGGTTCAGGAAGTCCTCATCACAAAGAACAAGTGCAAGCTTTCTGGACATTTTTCAACTGCCGTTTTTAAATTCTTTTAAAAAGTTCAGTATCTCACTGGCAGGGTGGGCCAAGGAAGGAACGAGGCCAAAAGTTCACCACCATCAGGAGAGCTATGATATTGTTCAAATCCCTTTTCAAGAATTGTATTATAATGAATGGGGTTCATACTTTTTGACCATGACCTTTGAAGTGTCAGTTTCACACACCAGTTTCCTACACATAATTCAAAAGGGTACCTTTGACTTTCCAATCATGAGAAACAACGGCAAAGAGAAAAAGAGAATGCAGCGAGTTGGTTTGTCCTCCTATGGCTCATACAACAGTCCCTAGGCCTTCTTATCTTCATCCTCCATCTCTTTGCCCTCAACAGCATACAGATTAGTGCCTGAATGTAGATGGCAGCCATTTCCACCAACCCTTAAAACATCATGAACAATGCAAAGAATAGGGTATCACAAATAAAATGTCTAATGATCACACAAAAACCCATTATTCATTATGCTACAACCTGCAAAAGAGATTTTCAAATCTGGATGAATAGGAGCTCAGATATAACCATTTTAAAATGGTCGGTATCTGTGGGACACCATGTATGACTTCTCTGGTGATAATAAGCAAGTGCATGGATGGCGAGTTTGGGGATGATTAGTTCAAAGGTGAGTGGAAACAAGCAGATGGACAGTCACACAGCTTTGCTATGAACTCTCTATAGTTCTGCCCCTCTTTCCACTCAGCTAAATGGGTAGCACATAAGCATTAGTATGTATTTAACTCTAGGTCAGATTTTCCATTTTGCACTCATTTTGTTTGTAGTAAGGTCTAAGTCTACTACTTTTTCACTCTTTATGTAGTGACAGCGTGTGGGAATAATTCATTATCAGCATTTTACAAATACAAGGGCTCGGCAGCCCTTATGCCTTGGGCAGCAACACTTTTGGGCTGATGAGGCCTCATGTTCGTGAAGTGACTCTTGCCAACTGCACGTACTCTGTTTCACTTCAGATTATCCATGTTGCATTCATGATGGACACAAATGTTATTGAGGTCACCATGTTCATTCTCACTCCCTCTTTCCTTATATTGTTCTCCTGCCGATGGTCACTTTGATGGTTCCAGTTGCTTCGATCATCAGTGACTGCTCCAGTTGCTTTCACTACTGTCGCTCTTATCGTTACTGATGACTCCAGTCAAGCCAATTGCCACCCTGACGGTTCTGGTCGCTCTGATCCTCACTGACAGCTCCAGAAACTCTGATCCTCACTGACAGCTCAAGTCCACTTGCACTGATCATCAATGATGGCATTGGTTGTTCTTGCTCCAGTCACTCCGATCGTCACTGACGGTTCCAGTAGCTTCGATCGTCACTTTGAATGAATAACTGAAGGTTCCATGCATATTTGTTTTCTTTTTGTGGTGCCCTAGAGGTCCTAACAACTAGTTCACCGCATGCTCGGACTGCATAAGGAGTGTTGAACAACAGTTTTTTTCCTAGACTTCTTTAGTACGAACAAAATGAATGCAAAATGGACAATATGATATAAGATACATACGCACAGCTGGGCAAGTAGCACTTTATGCCCCATTTGGGATTCTGCAGCTAGAGAGCATTACAGCACCGGAAAGTGAGGGTTTGGGGTTTTGGTGGTGGTTGGGTAAGCGGTGGTGCCCAAAGGTCATCAAAGCCTCCGCCGAGTGGCAGGATCCAAAGAGGGCAAACAGGCCTTGCAGTTTCATGCTTCTCTACCAGCTCATGTGTGATTTTTTTTCTTTTCCCATCTGGTTGTGCGGTACTTTCAGCAGGTCGTCCAATAGCTGCAGCAGGCTGTAAAGTAGCAGCTGCAGCTGGTGATATATCGCTACTTCCCTAATTAAAGCTAGAAAATAAAAACTGCCCAACAGTAAAAGGGGCATTAAAATCTTTAATGCCCCATGTCTAGTTGATGTAATGCTAGCTACAGCTGCAACTTTATGGCTCGCTGCAGCTACTTTATAGCCTGCTGCAACAGGCTGAGCTGCAATGACAGTAAATAAAAATTGCCTGTCAACTAGAAAAGTGGTGTTAAACTACAAATGCACAGCTGGGCAAAGCCTTTCGGCCTCATTTCATTTAGCTGCTCTCAGGCCTTGACGACCCTTGGGTGTCTGTCACCCCTTCCCCCAACTACTTCCACCCTCTGCCCTTGGGTCGTCAACAACCTCTAGTGGCATAATCCAAAGTCCGGCCTAATTTGCATTATGCCTAGCCGTGCGTAATATAACTATTCCTCACTTCTCATGCACTGAGAGTTCACGGTAGAGGTCAGGACTCCTAGTGCACCACACACAACAAAAAATGATATGTCTACCAATATATGAGACCTACAGCAAGATCAGGGTGGCTGGAGCCATCAAAGTGATGATTGGAACATAATCTTGCGCGTACGCAATGAAGATAACCTGGACAGTCTCATGTAAGGCATAGTTTGTGCATCAGGCACTTTATTTATGTTATTTTTTCAAACATTCAGTCAAACATGCAGCCCTCATTGCTGCCCTCGTATCTAAGGCAACAATGCTTGGGCTGCAGAGACCTCGAGTTCGTAACATGCTCCTTTGGTAACTGCACGCAATGTACTATTGCTGGCATTGACCAAATCGGACTTGGTGTTTTGGTACACATTTACAGAGGTGCTGTTAGACACTCTTTTTCATATACCCTGCCCTCAGCTTTCACCATTGGCTTGACCTGGCATCAAAAGGCCATACAGCATTCCCTCACACAGCTTCTCTTTGTGCTTTTCCATTTCTTGTCTATGGTTGCCTTCAGAGAGTCCACAGACTTGTCGGCGACCTTGGAGGCAATCTTTTCAACATTGTTCCAGGTGCCGCAGAACAAACAGCTGAGGTGACAAGTTTGTAGGCCAAATTCCCTTAGACAAGAACCCTCTTGAACCCCAGGTATCCCTCCAGGTGAGCCAGGATGGTCTTGGCAGTAAGGCAGCTTGCCTCCACCCCATTTTGGGTCCAGACGTAGTTACTGGTACTACAGCTCATGTCCAAAATGTCGAAGACTCTATAGAGGACAAGGACAAGGTCCTCTAGTGTTGGACACCATCGGTGAACCACTTGACCCTGACTCAGGGAAACATCCTGGACAAGGCTCAAATGGAGGTCTCACTGTCCTAGTCAATACTGTGTCGTCACATAATTCATCAGGGTGTTGATACAGACAGGGATATCCATGGTGTCAATCTGGTATTGGTAGTCTGTGGTCTCTTCGACTTTGCAGGCTTTATAGACAGCCTAAAGAAGGATGCTGATTGACCTGACTGGCCACCTCAAGAGTCTCCAGCTCCAATGTGTCTCACCATGAGCAACGATGAACACTATCCAGAACAGTCTCTCGCAGAAAAAACACATTCGAGACATCTCTCAGTGATACCAGCATTTCCTTAAACAATGCAGCATGTTTTGAAAGTCCTGCGGTAGTTTTGAAAGGCCTCATCTCAACGTTATATGGACCATATTTCGGTACAATTCCCCATGCACCTGAATGCAATGCATTTGTCAAATACCTTTTGTTTATTTTTATAGCAAAGTTTTTCTGTAATTTAGCTATTATGGTCACCGACTATCTGGTCACACTGGGTTCTATTGGCGTCATATCTTCCCTGGGCATCTGATCCTATACTAGTCATGGGCATCCCTACTTTATTCCGTCTCCATTTAAGCAGTTTCTGCTGCGTTGCACAGTTTCAGCAGACTTTCGATACTTTACAGCTGGCGCTACCAGAGAGGTAGGACAGAGGGGCGAACTTCTGGCAGGCTGGGCAGATTCCAGGCTGCGGCTGCACAGAACGGGAGCAGCTGAACTTGTCTTATCATAGTCAAATCCTGATGTAATGCTTCTCGATATAACTTTGCCAGAGGTCACAAAAAATGTGAGGCTCGGACTGTAGTACATACTGCAGAGCCTCCATTTTGTCATTTTACAGGCTGCTTGAATGCAGCTGGCGACGCCGCGGCAGCTGTAGCTAGTTTGCCCCCCCCCCCTTCTATCGCTTTGAGTCCCACCTACTATGGCGCTGAGGAGGCAGGATGGCCTCATGAGCATTTTAGCTCGAGCCTCCTTTACCGTTGTCGACTCGTAGGAGCTATGAATGCCCATAGTTTGCTGGCCGCAGGCTACTTCGGGCTGGCAATGTGTGGGTCAGATCGATCCGCCTCGGTTTCGGCCCGAAAGTCGGCTCGGTTTTAGCTCGCAAGCCGGCTCGCTTTAGACCCGAGAGCCGGCTCGGTATTGGTCCACTGGCCGGCTCGGTCAGACTGAATTCAGTTTGCACAACTATAATGGCACAAGAGCTGCCAAGTAGTAGATGCAGTCAACAACCAAAACGGAAATTAAAAAATGCAAGTTTTTCGCGAACTCTTTCAAACTTCGGCCCGGAAAGTAGGACAGCCGGCGGGCTGCAGGCTTGGCCAGTTAACGTCTCTAGTTTTTACCAGATAAGAGCGATGCCGGGATTGCTGACAAGACAAGGACCCAGCAGCTGAAGGCACTAGTGCGGTGTGTGTGTGCATAGGGAATTGGCTAAGTGGGGAATATTCAAACCGATTTATACCTGAACCAACAGGGATGTTTTTTGAGTTTTCCTACGTCTTCCTGACACTGTCTTGTGCGTCGCAGTTTCCTTCAGCGTTCCGTCGTTCTCGGCTGTTCTGCAGTCTGCACTGAACGCTGCCCCCACCGACACCAGCCGCGCATTCCCTCTCTGTTCTCTCTCACGCAACCGCACTCGCGCGCGCGCGCACAGATTAACCCGGGGTCTCTGCGCACTCCAGCACCGGAGAATCAGCCTGCTGGCTGCTCTATGTAGTAACGAAGCTGCGGGTCACGTGAGCTCCCAAGTGTTTGAGCATGATCTTGGACGAAATTTGGACATTTTCCTACATTGATAGGTCAAATTACGTGAGCAGAAAAGAGGTTCATAAGGTGACGCTGCTCGTGTAGCACATACATGACAAAAAAAGAAAGACAGAAGAGAAGAAAGATGGAGTCCTGCAAAATTTGCTGTGACCTATACCTTGACTAAGCTGTCTTGACAGGCGAGCTAACCAGTCGTTGGTATAGCTCAGATGAACTAGTCGATTTAACTAGCTTGAAGAAGTCATTAAGTTGCAAATGCCAATGAGGATGCGTCAGAGTCGTAGCTAAAGCGAGGAGACTAAAGGGGATCACGAAATTTCGTTTTTATAGAAATTCGCAGTAGTTGCGCCCAAACGCTGTTGTGGAATGAACCTGTTACCAAGGGGCCTACTACCAGCATTTAGCAGGCCCCAAAAGTGACTTTATTTAAGTAGACCTGGAAATTTGGGCTTGTCACCCTATGTAAATAATATTTTTGAACATTTTAATATATAATTTTTTTCTGTCGTATTCAATTTCAAATGTCAGTCACATGCCAGACTATCTTTGCGTATTTTAACTGTCACCCCCTAAAAATCCGCTCCCCGGGAAAAAGGTTCCTCTCCCTAATGCCATTGAGACAGATATTTTTCAGGCAAGTCACAGCTCTTTTTCCAACGCGTTAAGAATGAACTAGTCTCTTGACATAGACATGTCAAGATTCTTGACCTGCAACAGTTACGTTGTCCTCACCTTCGTCTCCACGGTGTCCGACAGACATGAGCTGCGAATGGAATCCACAAGTCCAGCCTCGGCTCCAAAATTGAAAAAAAAAGTCGCAAATTTTTGATTCTCTTTCAGCTGACTCGAACCCGACTAGCACTTCTCAGTTCAGACTCGATTGAGTAAAGAGAGTTTTCAGCACTGGCGGGGAGGAGGGGGGTGTCCGAGCCGGGCCGACCAAGCTGTCGCGATCGCAGCGCCATCTAACATGAGCCTTGGAGCCACAATTCAAGACCCTTTTTCCGACCAGAAGTACTAGAAAAAGTGTCCAGTTTGGGCCTACAATCGAATATCCAGTCGAGTTTTGACTATTCTCCTATAAAAAAGTTTGCGCATGATCCTCAAATTGTGCTCTGCTGGGACTTCGGGGAAGCTGTAGGTACGAGATGTTCCAGTAGATCAGCCTGAAGAAAAGGATTTTTTTCTTAAAAAAAAAAGGCTTTAAAAGAATAGTATTTAAGCGCACTGCAAAGTGGTTTTACTCATGAACTCCCTTCTCTCCTTTTCTGCCCGTCGACTCGCGAGTTGCTGCTGCTAATGTTCCTGCAAAGCAATTTCGATGCTTTGTGAAGCTTTCTTTCTCATAACGCGCTTTAGGGCCGAAGGAAGGAAGGAGACGCTCCGGAACGGGATGTCTCTCAAGCCCCAAGTATCAAGTCAAGTCAAGCCAAGCTCAAGCTTTGCGACACCGTACAATCTCTTGATGAGAACAACCTCCGTTGTAAGCAAAAATGTCTTCAGTGGTTCCTACCAAACACAACTTAGAAGAATAAGCTGATAGACAAAGAACTTTACTCTAGTGGAGAGACAAGGCTGGCGTCGTCTTGACGCCAACTAAATAGTAAATACTGTTGAGACCTGCAACCTGAGGACGAAGAGGTGATTATTGGTGGCACACTTCGAAGACGTCAAGCCCAAGTGGTTTTTCCGGATGTTCTCAAGCCGACTTGACTTGAGCTTGACCACATCCCTAGGACTGGACGACTTTCTCGGATAAACTTGTTATTGGGCTCTGGTTCGAAGAGCGAAGATCTCTCGCTCTGCTGGTCGTCTTGCTCACATCGTCTCCGGAGGAACCTGCATCTGCTGGGCAGATTGTTCATGAGGAAAAGTACTAGATTATCTAGTTTTTCAGGACTTTTCTCCAAGATTGCGCCTTTTCATGCAAGAATTTTGCCATCCAGAAAACAGGGGTGGACTTTGGTGCCGACGACAGGGAAAATATTGTACCTTTCCGAAGTAGCGGTTTCTCCTCTTACGTTTCCTCGAGATTAAATAACTGTGAGGTCGTCGTCTGTCACGTGGGACATCTCATCCGACAAATTCTCCCTATCTCAGGAGAAATATGTCCCTTGACTAAAACATCAGCATGGAGCTGGCAAAATACAGTCGACTCCGGATACCTCGTCCTCGGATGCTCATCAGCTCTGCTGGTATCGTCGGTTTTTGATTACTTTCTAATCTACTCCGGACATCCTGTCCAAGTCCCTGCTTTCATCATTTGCTGGCAGTCACGATGCCACCAAAAAAAGTTTGCGCGACTGAAAACTGACGGCTTGACTGCGGGAGCTCAAGGTTCAGTAGCAAATGTTGCGGCGAAACACGTTGTTTATTAATTCTGTTTTTTTTTTTAAAAAAAAAAAAAGTGTGCATAAATGTTAGAAGTGTTTTCTCGTGGTCCCAAATCTACCATTTCAACTGGCGGAGTCGATACCTGCTTCTCACCATCTGCCCTGACCCAACAGGGCTTGGAGTAGGCTGTGAAGAACCGCAATGACAACGTCAATGGCGACCGCTGTGTGAGGAGGCTGGCGAGGGAGTTCGGGGTGCCCACGACCATCATGGAGCGCCTTGTAAAGAGGGATCTGCTCCTGGGGATCTCGGTGAACAGGAAGTGCCAGCTCCTGACCACCTCACACAGGCGTGTGCTGAAGTGCTCTGTACTCCTGAACAAGCTGAAGAGGGTGTTGAAGGGGAAGGTGCTGGAGTTTTCAGCAAGAAAGACCATCACGCTGACAGTAGCCACAAAAGAAGGAACAGCGGATATATTGCAGACTCCCGTGGTGCAGCTGGACTGTCAGCCAAGTATATAGGACGCCAGAAGTCCCCCGCCGAGTCCGTGCATGATGCTGGGCTTTGTGGGCAGTGACGGCAAAGGCTTCCATCCAATTTGGATCCAAGGAGAACTCAACAAGAAGAATTACCGGCAGATTCTGATCAGTAAGGCCCTACCCGCCTTGGATGCAACATATGGCATGGGCAATTATAAAGGTATCCAGGACGGAGCAAGTACACACACTGCAAACCTGGAGTGCCGTCCAGGGTGAGTAGGATTCTGGTCGGAGTCAGTGTGGCCGCCTAGTAGACCCAACCTGAATCCCTTCGACTTCAACGTGTGGGATTGGGTCGCCAGGAAGGCCTGGTTGATAGGGCCTGCCGGTTCAACCTGGTGATGTTGTTACCTTGGTTTTAGCTAAGGCCATATATATGTAAACACACAGGGTACAACATTAGGGTTAAGCGAGTGCTGATCAATCCTGAAGGATGAGATTTCAACCAACCATCTGAAGTCCAAAGAGAAATTCCACAACTGAGGAGGCTTCAAATTTAATCTTCGTGAGAGTCAAATTGGGCGACCACCAGGAACAATTTTAAGTCTGCCTCATGCAACCTCGCGGCGGTTATAACTTATTTATACGCTTTTTTTTCTTAGAGGAGAACAATCGTGAGACTTCCCAAACTACGACAAGATTGTCGTGGCAGAGGACATGGTCGAGGACTTTCTGCTAGGAGGTTCAAGCCGGAGGGGGTTTAGGGGTTTCAAGAGGTTTCAAGGTTCTATTTTACAGGTCTGTGTCAAAGAATGGTAATAATGATTATAGCCCAGACAGATTGTGACCCATCTAAAACTCCAGTCTCTAGAAACTGTACTGCATGACTGTTCTTCAAAATGTCTACATCAAATGTATCTTACTTTTAGGCGAATTGTTTCTTTCGGCTTGCCAAATTGACAAAGCTCGCACAAGTTATGAATATTTACGTGACTGAAAAATGTTTCTGTCGTGGCAGTGATAGCTATTTATAAAATAAATAAAGAACCTAGCATAAGCACTTGCTAAGAGGTAACGTATGGATCAAAATATTTCGCACTTCATGATAATGTATCCAATACGAGTCTCAACAAGATGCAAGAGACGACAGAAGCTTTTCTAACAGTCCGCAATGGAAAACAAAGGAGGAATAATTAAAGTTGCAGAAATCGCGGCAATCGCTTTTTCACATTGGTCCAAAACAGTAATGTGGTGCTGACAAAACAGCAAAGCCTTCTCAAATGTGGCAGTGTTGCAACATCTCTGCCGACACTGTCCTGAATACCATTTCAGACTGAAGAAGAAATTCCTTTAATGCATAAAGCTGAAAACTTAGCTACCAACCAACGACCTTATGTGCAGCAAAGTTTGGAGCAAGTATACATGGTTTTAGAAAAAAGAATAGAGTTGCTAGCTCCGCACTCAAAGGTTGAACCCCGGACCAGAAACCACCTCAATGCACGTGCAATTCCTAGCTTTAAAAGAGTCTCCCTCATCAGTTGTTGGACCAAGATCAAAAGCAATTTGTTCAAAGTATTCAAGAGATGTCAGGAACTGAACAAGCACTTGAACAATTGCATGAGCTACTTCTAATAGTCAGCATTGTGCGTACAGGAATTTCTGGCGAGAGAAATTGCAAAGTATTTTGACCCACCCCCTACTACAACACTTCTGTTCAAGATAGCTGCTAACAGTTCAAGCCCCAAGGGTAGAATTGGAGCAGGCTGCAATGTAGGATTGTCCATTGCATCGGTAGTACTTGAGTCTGTCTCCCTGCCTCAGGCAGCACAGCGGTTCCTCCACCCTGAGAGGTTGGGCGATCTCTGGCTCTAAAAGGTTGTCCACCGTGGCGTTCCAACCGCCGCCGCATGCAGAAAAGTAGAAGCCAATCTGTAATGAGAATTGATGAGCTAAAAAATAAATAAATGCACAACTGAGAAGGCCCATGAAGATGATTCTGTCATCAAGGCCAACTTCGGCCAGAACTTTACTTTGGTTGTTCTACAGACATGAAGCTCCAAAAAGGACTTGAAATTTTAGTTCAATACCGAATATACCCTTGTCACTGTCAAAAAATTTATTGACAACGATTGCAAATACAAAGAAAAGAGACAGTGAAATTTGAGGAATTCTGAAAATAACTTTGTTCAGAGATATGCAAATGGAAAAATGGAAAACATAACGTGCACCTTTGGTCATCTAATTTGCAAAAACTTTTCACCTAAGATCCTGAGATCTTTCGACCATAGTTTAGTTTGCCGATACCCACTGGGTGAAAAATTAACGTCAATCCCTTTCATAGAAAAAGTTCATGTATCGTCACAAAGATATGAGATATTCATGCCTATTCACCGAATTTATACTCTATTCTTATTTATACCTTTTATACTTTATACCAATATTCACAGATACCTGTTAACAGAATTCACCTTGATGTTGAACTGTTCAGCTCCGTTTGAATGAAATCCTGCTTTCTCACAAAGGGCATCCCCCACAGTCCTGCCTCCAAGCTCGTTCAAGATGCTCTCGTCGCAAGAGTCCAGAGGGGTCTTGCTGGCCTTCACCATCTAAATAGATGAGATCATGTAACATTAGCCCACGTCGTTCATGGTCTCTGTAGGTACCAGTTGCAGCTATTCTTACAATGGCGTAACACCTAGAGTTGGCCGTCAGCTCGCTGCATCGGTTGCCCAAGAGGAAACTCTTTCTTGTGACGGGCAAGCCAAACGAGCTGATGAAGGCCTTGTTCCTCTGGACTGAGGTCTTGGAGAGCGCGTCAGGCATGGCACCAATCCAGGAGACTGGAGAATCGACCCCAGAGAGACCCTCGAACAAGGCTGCGCATTTGTACGAGTTGCTGGAGTTGATGACAGACAGAAAGTTAGGCACACCAAGACAGTAGTGGCAAACAAGTCAAAAAGTCACCATGCGCTTGTGCTGGAGTGGGAATAAAAGTATTCCCACTTATGCGGGATTCCCACTTCCACTAAAATGCAAGGTAAGGTTGAATTTAGGTGCTAAATTGAGTCCATTTTATTATGATTGTTCTGCAATACCCTGGTAGTTAGACATAAGTTTCCAACTAAGTGGTGAAAAGTCGAGTTTGTGTGTGAAGAAAATATGAAATGTATATATCATGATTGATTTGATGAAGATGGTGTACCTGTCGCTGCCGCCCAACTTCTACGCCAAGTGTGTACGGCCGTTAAAAACACTAGCGTACGTTAAGAAAGATATTTCGGTCACGATCTGAGGCGCTTCGTCAAAACGTTTGAGAGAACAAGTTAGCCGAGACACACTGTAATACACGCGGTGAAATTGGTCGTCACCTCCTTGATCTGCACTGGAAGTTGTCCGGCCTCTCCAGAGGACAGAATGGCCTACCCTGTGGCGGCCCCACTGCAATGTTGCTGCTCTGCTGCGACTCCACAGAGGACGACGTCAGGAGGAGGAAGCACAAGAAGCAGGAGGGGGTGAAGTAGAAGCTCATCGTGAACTGTGTACGCACACCTCTAACACCTTTTGGCAACTGATGAAAAAATTACAGGTGGCTGAGCATGCGTGGAAGTGCCTGCAATTAATCAGGCTTTGACGTCTGCTGCTCCTTTACAAGACCTTCAAAGTCGCAACATGTTGCTAGGGACAGGATTTTTTTGAAGGTCTGCACAGTTACAGGTCACTGAATGGAGAGTCTTGTGTAGGAGAGCTGAAAGGAGTTTCCTGCTCTGGAAATTGCCAGCACTTTTATGGTGACAGATTTAAAGATTTGTGCTTGAATAGGTCGGATGTTTCAAAAAAGGAGCAACACCAAAGTTGGCCAATCTGAAGCACTTTGTTGCCTCAACAGCCCTCGTGACTTGCAGAGACTGACGAAGGTCCTATTTTTTATTTTATTATTTTTTGTTTTATTTTACTCGAATTTGTGTCCTTGGAAGAAAAGGAAACTTCTTCTTCTTCCGACCCGCACGTGCGCACAAGGAGGAAGTCGTAACTGCGAGAAGGGGAAGAAAGAAGACAACGATCGACATTTTTGCTGTCGGCGGCTTCACAGAAAAGCGCGTGCGTCATCTTTGTTGCGGCCTGGCTCACCTTTTTCCTGTGCAGCAAAATATGATCAAGGTTTTCTGTCTACCTGCGTCCTTTTGGTTTTGTTTCCTCTCAAATGTCACGCACTTTTCAACAGCATCAGTTTTATTCAGTAGCACACGCACACGCATCAAAAATGTGCCTTTTTTGTAGTGGCACACAGACAAACACAACGAACAACAAAAAAACAAAGTCAACTGACAAAAAAAAACACCCTAGAGTCTCCTGTATCTCTTGTACGCTCTGACGACCGGAGGCTCGTCTCCCAGGGCCTGCCTGACCTCTTCGGGCGAGGACTTGGGTTCCTCCACCCCGGGGCACAGCTTCTCGTAGTGGGATCCGTCGCACCTGTGATGAACAAAGTAATGGATGAACTGAGTAACTCACCTAAGAAGCAAAGAAGTCACTGTCCGAAATGGTCAGATGAGAGGCTTTACTTCCTCAAACCCTTCTACACTGACTAGGATTAGCGGTCGGTCGACTGAACCGCACTGTCACCAAACCGAACTATACCTTACTAGCGCTGACGCACTGCCCACTTCGTTGGTTAGGAAGAGTGGCAAAAATACGAGCGCCATGTGTGTACTTGACGGACTTGTAAATGGGCCTCGTGCGCTCATCACGGGCTTTGCCCTCATCACACGCGCTCAAATCGGCCGCGCAAAAGCTGGAAATCGGAGACAGACGGACACCCACACACGTACATACGGCCCTCGCTCCTCGTGTAATAGATACACGTGACCGACTCTACAATACAGGAATAATTTACTCGAACTACTGTCCTTTGAGGAAAAGGAGAGTTTTCTTCCGACCTGTACGCGCGCAGGAAATAAGCTGTTCGCTAATTTTTTGCGTGGTATCTCGCTAAAAGTTGCGGGGTCATCCTGAAGATTTCGGGGGTTCCCTAAGAGTTACATTATTTATTCTTAAAGTCGAGCAAAGGGGTGCCTTGCTCCCTAGGCTTATCCGAAAAAAAATATCCCAACGGTTCAGTTGTTCGGTTTGCTCGACCACGGACTGCGATGTCATCCGGCTTTGTCACAGAGTAGTGAAAAGTATTTTCTACTGATTCTCCTTGCGTCCACACAAAGGAAAGTTTGATTGGAAGGCTCCAGCTCTGCTGCGCTCTCTCTCTCTCTCCCTAGTTCCCCTATACAAATATTGTCAATACTTTGTGGTTCCATAATGGTGAAAACAACTGCAATCACAGGAAAGTCATTTCTGTCTCTTTGATCTGAGGATCAAAGCTTACCTGAAATAAACCCCTTGACCCTCATCAAATCTACAGCAGAGTTCCTCCTCCATGACCAGGTGCTCCTCCCTGCGGTGAGTCTCGGTCCACTCGCCCCCACATGCGGAGTGGTAGAAGCCGATCTGAAAATGTTTGCTCAGGGTGAAGACGAGGAGACTGCTCAACCTGGTTGCAAGAAATCAACCTTGCTGACGTTTCTCACCGTGACAAAGGACTGGAAGTGCTGTCCTGGTGCAAATGCCGCAGCCCGACCGCACAAGATGTTGCCCAGTGTCTGGTTGCCAAACTCGTTCATCATGTTCATCTCGCAGCTGTCCAACGGTACTTTGGCAAGCTTCTCCATCTGCAAAGTGCACAGGGTGAGTGAGAAGTCACTTCTCAAAAAGGTGGATTAGTTTCTCACCATTCCGTAGCACTTCCTGTTGGCAAAGATCTCATTGCAGAAGCCGTTGATGAGCTGGAAGCTCCTCCTGTGCACGTTACCCAGGTTCCTCATGAGTTGCCTCGACTGTCTGACCCTGGGCTTGTGCAACATGTCTGGCAGAGCCCCGAGCCATCGAATGCTCTCGTTCTGACCCGCCAGGTTCATCAGGAAGGAGCCGCATTTGAACTGGTTCCTGTGGATGGACAAGAAGGACAAGTCTGTGATAAATGAAGAGTGTCACTGATTTAAGGTATTTCCACCTTCTGGCCCTGCACTTGTTCTGATTCCTCTCCAGTGGACAGAAGGGATCTCGGACCTGCAGTGCTTCTCTGTCCTGGTCTTGCTGCTCCTGGCAGTGGACAAACGACACCAGGCAAAACAACAGAAGCACCACCAATCGGGTGAAGTCAGTCATTTCCCTTTTTGTAGCAGAGTCACCGAATGCTTGAAAATAATCTAAACCCTGCAAGTGTCTGGCCGAGACTGAAGAAATTACGCCCCTAATCCATCGTTGCCTGAACAACAAAATCCTTCGGAGGAAACAGCGGAAGAGAAAATGTTGCGCGCGCCTCAAGTGTACAAGGATGCTTTAAGGCCGACACGACGTCATACGTGAGCGCACGAGGGGGGCATGTGGGTGTGTGTGACGACCCTGCGTAGTCCACCACCCTCCACCCCGTCCCCCCGACGTCCGAGGCACTTTTTCACGCATTACGCATGCGCACAACAACGCATCATCTTGGCCGGCGCAGGCGTGGCCTTGATGAAAGGTGCGCGCATGAGGCGCAGTTGACTGAACCTTGGCTTGGACGCAAAAAATGCGCGTGTGAGTACGCGTTTTGGGCGGGTGCTTCAAGAGGAAGATGCGCCCGTCGTGGAGAAAATGAAGTATTCGAAGAAGAGTCCATTCAATGTCTCCTCACCAGCGACAACCTTGGCTGGCTCGATTGTTGCTCTTCAGGTGGAGACAACAAGAACCTGGAGGAAGTGTGCACACAATGCACACGAACGTAGAGTGGGCCAAAAGTAACCCCACGGCGGGGGGGGGGGGACGATTGTACCTCAGCCTGTGCAGGACGTATGTAGATATGCATTATTAGGTTTATTTGAAGGCGTTCCCATTCCATTTCGGGTTTCTCGCTGATCCCAAAGACGTATATATTTATTAGGCTAGGTCGAAAATTGGAATTCCCCGTGGGCGTCCAAAATTTACTGCAGCAGCTTACTACATAGATTTCAAATCGAGTTGGGCATAGGCAAACACAATGTTTTTTCCAAAGTATTTGACTACATCTTCATTTTTTGAGCCCATGTAACAAACCCCAGATGCCGTCAGTGAATTTCCAAAGTTGACCCCTTTTCGACCCAGCCTAATATTTATGTATGTTATGGCCGCGCAAAAGCTGTGCGAACGGACACATACACTGAGAGAAACAGACGTTGGACTGCACAAAAGCAGGAAATAAGGTACGCATACACAGACGTAAATACGGCCCTCGTGATAGATATTTCGGCTTTTGCTCCGTGATCCACGACACGAACTGCTACGGTTTGTGGATGCTTCACATACCCAAAGGCTTGATGAAATTCTGCAAAAAGAACTTTTGCAGAAATTTTTTATGCCGGTTTTTGGTACAGGTGGGTCTTTAATAACGCTTTTTAATGTCCTCTTTTGGATGAGCCCAATCATTCATTTCCACGTTCTTCACAAGCTGAACAATGCAAAGAACATTCTCTGATCTGGAAACAAAAATTTGTAGAATCCACTGATATTTTTTGATTTCCCTGTAAAAGTGCTTTTTTGCATAAGGATGGGTCGGGACTCAAGTCAAGTATTCATGCCAAATTTGTGAGCGGAAGACTCCGGGGTGATCTGAGTGTTCAAATAACTGCAGAGAGAAAAGGGAGATAATGCTAGGCCAACTTGAGCATAAAGCACAAAATACAAACCGAAGCCTCTGTCTGGCACATATGTCAGGTTGGCAAAAAAAGTTGGCAGTTCTTACACAGAGATAAAGTCCGTCTTTGAACAGATCTTTCTCGACGAGTTATGACTCGATTACTCTGCTGAAGGGCAAACATCTCAATGAGTTATGAATCCAATTTTTTAGTGACTACTTTATGTGCATGGCTGTTTGTTTGTTTTGTTTTGGAAGCAAAAGAAGTGGATCTTTCTTTGCCGCCAGACAATGTTTTTGCACTTTTTGCAATCCAACGACTCGTGCGTCGTCCCAGGCAGCCATAATGTTACCCTCCAGCTCTTTCAAAACTCAGCAATGTGCATGGGACTCATGGTCCAGTCTAGAGCCCTGGTTGCTCTTCCATCAGCTGGAGCTCAGTATTACCCGCAGTAGACGTCTCAAATATCTCATGTTCGTTAAGCCCAGGCTGAAATCCGGACCTTTCAAAGTGAGACTCTCACTTAACCTTACCCATGAAGTGGTCCTACAGAGACTTGGTCCTACAGCCCTCGACCTTTGAATGTCGATGCTGGCGATGGCCACTATGACTCACAACAATGGCAAGGAAGAGGTGCTCCAAACTGCACAAAAAGTTGTGAAGTTGCGTCTGTGCAAATATTTAGTGTGTGTGTGTGGGGGGGGGGTTACAGAACGGTAAACTGCGCACAAAAAATGTCCTCACGCACGCGTGCATTGATCCGTCATATCGTAACAATATGGGAAGGACACAGAAGACAGAAAAAAGAAAGATTACAGAAGTTCTTGGAATTTCTTTTTTTTAACGGAAAGTCGAGCTCCAAAAGAACACATTTGCAACAAGAATACGAGCAAAAAATTGCTGCCTCTACCAGTCATACATATAACATATACTAGCAGAGGCACGCGTCGTTGCTCAGGTTACTATAAGACTCGCCGATTATTTTAAGACTTATAAGTCCGCCCACCTGCGGACTCGACCTCTGTTCAACACGCAACTGATGTCGCACTTCGCACTCACCAAGCAAACCTTGTCTTCCATCTGCATCCGGATCGGATCCCGCTCGCTCGTTTTTACTTTTGAAACGGACTGATCCTGACACTATTCTTCTCTTCTCCCCAACATAGTGATATCAGCGAGCCATCAGTCCACGGGTCGAGCCACAGTTTGGCTTGCCTGATTTTCCAGGCTCAATGTCCACCCTTTCTTCTCTCCCCTCCTCTGGCCATCGATAGCTATTGAATCATGTGGTAAATATGACATTGGACCTCGATTTTGGCCTCAAAACGGCCTCAGACCTCAAGTGCGGTGCAATAGCTTTCGAGCATATGACAAGTAGCATCTGCTGACCAAATTTGGTGACGATCGGTGCAGCGGTGGGAGCGCCAATGGCCCGAAAGACAGATGCACCCACAGCATACACACTAGACAAGGCTCTGGACATAAGTTCATAAGTGAAAAAGTTTATTTACCATAAGTTGTTTGTTGTGGACCCCTATAATAATAAAAGTTCATTTTCAAGCCATTTGGTCCTCTGCACACAGCTACAGAAGTACCTTGTTGACATGAGCAGTTTTGAGCCTGTAGGGCTTAGCTGCTGAGGAGTTGGCCAAAACTATTTGACTAGCAGAGTTTCTTATGACCAGTATCATCCCTTCAGGGGGTGCCAGTTTTAAAAATCAGACTTTCAAGTTTTAGAGGCCAGTTTAATACACACCCACCCACTCAGACAGAGTACCTAAAGTCCAAGCTCTTTGTATATGGTAGGTCGAAAAGGGGTCAATTTTGGAAATTCAATGACGGGGTCTGGTTTTTTTCCTGAGGACAAATGATGAAGATGTACTTAAATACCACCTACACCATCATCTATCCCAATCATCGACTATTTGGTCAATTGCTCTTCTTCGCCTGCCAAAGCGCTGACCTTTGCTCCACGCAGCGCTTATACCGGTTGTGAGGAAATTAATTTCACACTATTGCTTTGGGCTCTATAGAGGGTGCCATTTGAGATAGCATTCCAGAGCAAAATACAAAACTTGTTAAGGTAGTACTCATGAGTAAATGTTGTTTATACGTGTTCCTCCTGGAACACAAAATGTTGCCACAGCGAGACAAAAGAATCGTAGTTACATCATTGCTTCATGCGGAGATGGCCCCGACGCAGATTGCGCAGCACATGGGGATCACGAGGAGGACCGTGTACAACATCAAGAAGCGTCTGGATGCTGACGAGGACCTCGAGCAGAAGTCTGGTCGGGGCCGGAAGTGTCTGCTTCAGTTGGATGCGGTCAAGGAGACCTTAGAGGCCGACCCGTTGAAGTCGATCCGTGCGAATGCGGCCGACATGGGCGTGTCCGAGTGGACAATTCGGAAGGCCGTCAAAGATGCTGGTGGGAATAGTCTAGTCTGTACAGGAAGGCCATTGTCGACGCCGAAGATCCAGGCAGAGCACCTGCAACGCTGCCACCTCATCAATGACCTGAAGTCTGCCCGTGCTGGCATCATCATCAGTGACGAAAAGACGTGGACTGTGGATCCTGTGCACAACCGACAGAACGGCCGGTGTCTGTCTTTCAGTGTGGTCGACGAAGCAGTCCGCACGCTGCAGACAACCAAGCACCCGGCGTTTGTCATGTCGCTGGGGTTCGTGTCGTCGAACGGGATGGTCGCGCCTTTGATCTGGTTCCCGGCGGGTTGCAAACTGACTGCGGCAGACTACATCGACATGTTGGAGACGAAGTTCCTGCCATGGGCCAAGGCTGCGTTTCCAGATGGAAACTTCGTCCTTCAACAAGACGGCGCACCTGCGCATACCACAAAAAGAAAGCAAGAGTTCCTCCGTGCAAACGTCGAGTTCTGGTCGAAGGAGAAGTGGCCGCCGTACTCGCCAGATGCCAACCCACTCGACTATGCGTTCTGGCCCCACGTGCAAGCCAGAGTGTGCCGGGTTAGATACCCAAATGTAGAGGCCCTGAAGCAAGCCATCGATGCGGAGTGGAACACCATGGATGCCAACTACGTGAGAAAGGTGTGCGCCTAGTTCCGGAGGCACTTGGAGGCTATCGTTGCTGCCGATGGTGGCAATATTGAGTAAGGAGTCACAATATGAACTACTGTTTCTAGTCCAAAAGTTTCAGTCATCTGGTACCCTTCATTCTGGAATTAGATCGTGCTGAAGTTACAACTCAAAGTGTGAAATTAATTTCCTCGTGCCCGGTATGAGCTCTGAGCACATCTGAACTCTGAGTCCCGGTATCACTAACCATCCGTAAGAATGTGGGAGTTGCTAGAAGCGACACCGTAGTGGTAAATTGCTCTCTATAACACACTTCAGGATGACGAGCTGTTGCACCAGAGACTCCTCAGCAGGAGTTTGATGGTAAGCACCCATACTGTAGCATTACTCTCTACAACACTCACCCAACCTAACCTGCACGCATGCACGTGTACGCGTGATGAAAACCTGTCTCTTTTATATCTCTCTTTTCACGCAGGAAGATGCGAGGTAAATTGACAATTACCCTTCCCTCACCTTATTGCAATTACCGTCAATATGCACAGTCAATATCATCAGGAACTTATGCACTGCAATGATTTGGCAGAAAGCACAGAAAAACTTAATTATATGCTCGCCCACCCACCCCGGGTCATATACGAATGTTCTTGCAATTCTTTCTTCCTCGCAACACACCAACAAAGTAACAACAAAGTAGTCAAGCCCTGTGCCCTGTGTTTGTGTCCTAAACAGTTCTCTCAAGAGCTTGCTCAAAAATTTTGTTATGAAACATGCTATGTCCAATGCTTTTTGTTAATTAAGATTTTCTCCTGAATCAACCAGTTCGTTGCTAGAAAAAAAGAACTTCTCAGCTCAACCAAACTTTTTTCCATTCAATACGAGGTTACTACAGCAGCCCCCATAAGAGTGACCACAGCACAAGGGCTCATAAAATACAAAAGTTGCATGAGGCCTTCAGGGATACATAAACTATATTTCAGTCCAGTTGGATGATAAGTGTAGTCAGCTAACAAATTTTCTTCACTTCACAGCAGGGAATGGCTGAAACAGATCCAACCAAGTTACTACATTCCAAGATCTTGTGAAGACACCATGCAAGTTCTACTGAAGAAAGATCCTGCTAATGCATGATTCTGCCATGCTGGCAACTTTTGCCGACTCTGTGTTCTCTGTGTGCATACACTTGCTGGTCAGGTGACTAGGTAGCCTCCCAGGATGAAGTTTCATGCATCAGTCAGAAAATACTGTTGACAAGGACAGCACTTGTGTCCAACTGGTGCCAGGTCTCCACATGATCATGCATGGAGGAAAAAAAGCCAGTCGATATTTTCCTTCTCTTTTTCCCCTGTTGCATTTTTTTCTAATTTTCTGTGCTTCATAGGCGGGTTTTCTCTGAATTTTCTCTACACCTGTTGAAGAGAAGATTAGTTGTGACCCATGAGCGCTTGTATAACATTGGTTAGGGTAGCTTGTCCAAGCACCTGGATTTGTTTATCCATTATACCTGGCTTGCTTATCCGAAACTTGGTCTGTCTACAGCTATTTAGATTTTTCCATCTTATTTTCCATTTGTTTTGGAAGAAAGTCTCTATTTGGTTTCTTATGATGGCCTTTGGGACTGGAGGGGCTTCCACTTTGCCAGTGCTTGCCCCTTCTTTTGCCAAAGTATCTGCCTCCTCATTTGGTTCATGACCCACGTGAGCCTTGACCCATCAGAGGCTGACATCATTATGTTGTGCTATGTCCTCAGGAGATGTCATGCACTCCCAGACTACTGGAGAGTTCATCTCATGACTGTCTAGTGCCAAGAGGGCAGCTTGACTATCCACGAAGATGACTATTTTCTCTGAGCGTTTGGGCTGAAGAAGCCTGGCTACCCTCATGATTGCGGCCAGTTCTGTCTGAAACACTGTGGATTGGAGCCCTAGGCCCCCTCTCCCCTGCTGCTCCACACCTCCCTCCAGGACCAGGTAGCCCCACCCCGGCCTTCCTTGTATCAAGCTGCCATCTGTATAGCATGAAATGAAGTCTCCCCAGATTGGGGTACCATCATTCATGCTAGATTGGTCAACTATGTACTGTTTGTTCCATAGTCTTCCATTATATTGGTCAGGGTGCGTATCACTAAGGCCCATCTGCCCCAGATATCCCTCCATCACCAGCAGATGTCCTCTGAGGTGTTGCTTCCCCTACCCCATCCCATTTGGTCTGGTTCCGACCTCTGATTCTGAAGGCCACATTGCAGGCCGTCTGCAGTATATGCAGGTCTAGTGGCATCAGATCTAAGATTGCTTCCATTCCATTGGTAGGGGTGGTCCTTCTTATATGGGTGAGCCCAGCCATGGCTAGTCTCTGAACCCTGTCTAGGATTGTGCAGAATTTGGGGGCTCTATGATCTCTTCACAGATGCTGCCTTATTTCTAATATGGGGGCCAAAGGTTAGCCTGCTATCCAGTGTGACCCCCAGGTATTTGGCCTCTTCTGAGAAGTCAAGGGAGAAGTTCCCCATATAAAGCTTTGGAGTCTTAGTGGGATTGAACTTCTTCCTGGTAAACATAACCACTACTGTTTTCTCAGCTCCGAACTCCAGTCCATTGTCCCTGCCAAATGCTGTGGCTATGTTGATAGCCTCCTGTCCCTTGTCCATGAGGGAGGGGATATCTGGGCCCTTTATTACTAATGCTGCATCATCTGCAAATCCCTTAGCCTTAATGGGCCTTTATCAAACTGTTTAAGTAGAGCATCAAAGGCCATGTTCCATACCAGGGGTGACAGTATTCCCCCTTGTGGTGTACCCCTAGTGAGGTCTCTTTGGCAATGGATTCCTTTTATAGATGTCTCTATGGTTCGATTTTTAAGGTAGTGTGTACCACCTTACTATATCGGAGGGCAGTTCCATATTGTTCATGCCTCTGATGTTTGCTTTAACTGTTAGGTTGTCGAAGGCCCGTTTTATATCTAGAAAGATTCCCAGGGCATATTGACTTCTGAAGATGGCGCCGTCCAGCTCGTCCATGTGAATGTCAGAAAGTGCAGAGTCACAACTGGACCCTTTCCTAAAGGCATATTGATTCTTGTTTAGCTTATTGTAAACATTGTAGGTTTCCTCTAGGTGCACTAATACCACTCTCTCCAGTGTTTTGAAGATGAATTATGTTAGGGTGATCAGGCGAAAAGATTTTGCCTTGGTATAATCACCTTTGCCAGGTTTGGGTACAAAGATCACCCTGGACTTCCTCCAGCTTCTCGGGACATAACCAGAGTAGATGGAGGACATATAGATGATCCTCAGACATTCCAAAACCTTGTCAGGTAGCTGCTTTAGGACCATTGGGACTAACCCATCTGGCCCAGCGGCTTTATGACTTCCAAAGTTGAAGATTGCCCATTTGACTTTGTCAATGGTTATCCAACTAGTCATTATTTGAGCATACTGGAATTTGCCAAGGAAGGTGTTACTTCCCTTACCTCCGCTCTCCTCTACTGTGGTGCTTCCTGGGAAGTGCACATTTAATAGGTGGTTCACAGTTTCCTCAGGTTCATCATTTTGTGCATCGGACATTATTCTGATGCATTCATTTTGATGTTTCTGTATGCATTTGAACAGTCTTGCCATTGCCTTAGCATCAGATGTTGACTCAGTGAAGGCTCTCCAGGATTCGCGTTTAGCTTTCCTGATGCCCTTCTTTAGGGCTTTCCTAGCCTCCACATGCCTGTCCCATTCCTCCCTTTTTTGGGTGCAGAAGTATCCCCTCCATGCCCTTCTGGAAGCCCTTCTCAATTCCTTAATCTCTGGATTCCAGTATAAAGGCTGTCAAGGAGCTGCACTGGTCTTAGTGGGGCAGGCCTTGGTCAGAGCCCAATTTATGTCCCCTTCCAATCTCTCTACTGCTCTATCCGGCCATTGTTGGGTGATGAAGGTCGGTTCGTCATAACGCCGATCCAACTGCTGTCGAAAGAGATTCCAGTTCGCCTTGGAGATGGCCAGTCTGCATCCTCTGGGAGCTGGAGCCTTGAGTTTCACCTCAAAGGTTATCCTCTTGTGGTCTGAAAGGGTGTCATCAGGACATACCTGCCACCCTGTAATACAAAGAGGTATGAGATTCATAGATAGTGTCACATCTATACATGTTGAAGTGCCCCTGGCAGAGAAGGTGGGGGTTCTCCTGACATTCTCTACCACTAGGTCACTCATAGCTATGAACTCCTCCATAATCTCCCCTCTTGCATTTGTCTTGTTCCCCCAGAGCACCGAGTGGATGTTGGCATCCACTCCTGTGATCAGTGGGAGGCATCAACTGTAACAAAATTTAGTTAGCTTTACCAAGGCCTCCGGGAAGACTTCATCTATTGGAGCTGTGATATCCAGGTGCACTGAGGTAATAAACACCCATTGAGTGTTGTTATTTACATCTCCTTTACCTAAAAGCCATGGTACCGTACATATGTCTCTGCCAGAAAACTCCAGACAGAATCACGCATCAATGTTTGGTGTGTCGACTATTGCAGCTCTTGGTCTGGTCCCCTGTGCAAACACGGGGTTGAGATCTCTGAATTCTGCAACCTTTCCTCTACTGGGAAATGGTTCCTGGAGGAGGAGAAAGTAGTCTTTTTGTCTGTTAGTTCCGATCTTGCATTGCATGCAGCCGCCTGACAGTGTTGCAAGTTGAGCGAAAAGAAACGAATGCTTCTGTACTCATCTTTTTTTAAGTGGTCTGGAGGGGAAACCATTGTCCGGGAAAACCCCTCCACATCCACATTATTTATTGCTGCCATTGCAAATACTTAGAAATTCCGGTCGTCGGCTTCCCCGAGGGGTCCCCTCGTTCAGCTCCTCCTCCTCGCGACTTAGACCTGCTGCCACAAGGGCAGCCTGGTCCTTGCTTCGTCTGGCCACTGGTGCTCACCCCTAACTTGTGTTGGAGGTTCTCCACCTGTTTCTCCAGGAGTTGGAGTCTACAGTACTCTGCACCCAGAACTCCTGGGTTACTCTTTTCTGCAGCACTTGCTGCCAGTGCCTCAGGCCCTGCAGGGACTGTCCCACCGGCTGTCACCGCTGCTGAACAGGCTGTAGCTTTCATTTGACCATCTTCCAGCTCCTTCCTGATGGCCACAGCTGCCAGTGTTGTCACAGCTGCCGCAGCTGCCTTGGCTGCTGTCGCTGCTTGGGTTAGTCCAGGGCTGAATGCGTCCCCTTTTGGGGTTCCACTCAGAGCCCTAGTTGGTTCACCAGCTGAGGTTGTGTCCACCGGCAGGGATTTTCTGGCTTTCTTTGCCCTCTGTGCCTCTTTACGCCATTTGGCTTTAGAGACTTTGGCAGGGGGTGCCGTGGATGTTTGTTTGTATTCTCTGCCGGGTGTTTGCCTGCAAAAAAGAGTGAAAGAGAGATTTCTCGAAGTACGATGAAAAACCTGCAGTCCTTTTTGACTATAGCCTCAATCATCTCCCTTGTAATGCCTATGTGATAGTACCATCCTTTCCGGCTGGCACCAGTGCAGTCCACTGATCCAACCTTCTGGAAAGAGTATAGTACATATTCCCCCAGTAGGTCATTCTGGAAAACCATTTGGTCTATCACAGGCTGGCCTGCCTGGAGTTTGGCAAGTTCTGGGGTGTAGAATGTGAGTCTATCAAGTTTTCCATGTTCCCCTTGGGGCCAGGCCTTGAAGGACCCATCTCCCATCTTGATATTTGAGATAATGTGACTAAGATACTTAGCTGTTCTCTCATCTTGGCAGCCCAGGAGGCCCTTCCCTCCAGCCCAGCGTGTAAATGAGCACCGGAGTTTAGGGGTTCCCCCTACACTCTCACTGCATATTTGACTTAACACTATTCCTTATGTGATGATGTGTGGTTAAAGGTTACAAACTAAGGCAAAATGAGAGTCCCTGAAAATGAAGAAGACAAAAAAAGTTGCATCCATTTTTGCAGAATCTACAAAAGGCACTTACATGTCTATAAGAGAATGCTCCACAGGGAGCTGCACCCCTTAGGGGGTTGGTTCAACCCCTGTCTTCGGACAGCAGCAGTGGGAAATCTCTAACAAAATAGAAAATTTAAGATAAAAAGCTTAGACTCAGCCTGCACAGCAACCTTATTAGTCTTAATTAAATACCCCAAAAGGACAGGGCCCACATGCCCTCCCAAGTTATGTCGGATGCCCCCCCCCCATCTGATCAATAAAGGCCTTCAGGCCAGACTTAGAAAAAGTTGTGGGGGTCATTCACTGAAATAAACAAAAAAATAACACAAAAAAGCATTCAGGAGGCAGAAATTCAGCTGTCAAAAGTCACTGACAGTTGGCATAAAAGTCTGCCGTGGTGACTTTGGAGCTGAATTTCATGACAACTTTCGAATTTCGCGGTGACTTTCAGACTCTCGAGTCTCAGTGGCTTGAAATTCAGCTCGAACGTCACCGCAAAGTTCAGCTCGAAAGTAGCCGCAAAATTGAGCTTAAAAGTCGCCGCGAAGTTCAGCTCAAAAGTCGCCATGAAATTCAGCTCGAAAGTCGCCCAAAATTCAGCTCGAAAGTCGCCGCAAAGTTCAGCTCAAAAGTCGCCATGAAATTCAGCTTGAAAGTTGCGGTGACTTTCGAAAGTCACCGCATGTCTCAGTCTTGGTTACTTACTCTTGTGTAGCAGCTCCGAATGGTAGCATAGGGGCTACTTGTCTAGGGTCTACTTTGGCGACAGGTACGTCACCTCGGGGAGCCCAGGGGTTACGAGGAGCCTTGCGTATGATCACCTTAGGCTCCAGATGTTTTGGAGGGCTCCCCTCGCTCCACACTCTCATCACTGCTTGAGTGACCTGAGGTGGAGGACTCTGTCTCGGAGTAGGAGGTGGACACAGAAGACCTGTTCACTCTTTGAGAGCTGTGTATTAACTGCCTTCGCAACAGAGGGAAAGGAGAAAGAGAGAGGTTGCGTGCGCAGATGCTACAGTGACACCAGCATATACACAGATACAATGAACACCTGATATATGCAGTTACTTGATACCATAATACATTACATAGAATACACACAGTGATATGAGGTCAGTGATAGCACACATAATTGGGTTAGTATTACATACTCCTACTACATGGGACTACGGTCATGATCGGCGAAGAGTTCATTAAGGGCTGCATGCTTCACTTGGTTGATTGATGGAAGTGGGGGCTGAAGAGTTGGGTAGGGTGAAGTGGCGTGAAAATATTTGTGTAATTTTTCTGCGTTGCCAGTATGGGGCCAGAACATTTACGAGAAAAGTCACCACTCTAAAGTCAAGATGGGTCAACCTTCAATACCGTCAATAGTGTAACATGACAGTCAGTGTGAAAGTCAGCATGAAAGCCTGTGCAGCAGGTAAAACATGGGTCAACAGTAATGCCACTTTCTAGCTTTCTATTCCTGTGCCAATTCAACTTGTTCAAGGAAAGCCAATTTCCCACAAGCACCAAGATGGTGCAACAAGTGCTATTCCAAAATGCTGTGGTTATGTGCAACCAACTGAGAGCTTGTGCTTTGCTAGGCACATTTGCATCTGCTGATGCTCCTCCTCTACATCAGCTTGTGCATGGTATGCCAATGCTTCAATTGTGCTTCCTGCACTGCCAGGAACGAGCAGGATTTCCTTTCAGTCTGACACTGAATGGAAATGATGTCGAAGAGCTCTTCAATAGCAAGAAAATATTGGAAAATACAGTGGTGGCAATTGATTCTGTAATGAACAGTGTGACACTTACTGTGAAGGATGTTCAGGACCTGTTTGACAAGGCAGTGCTAGAAAGTGAAGTGGTGGATCCTGGAAGTGACAAGCACTGCAAAGTGGTCATTAATGAGGTCAATGGCAACAACCCTGATTCCAACTCTCATGATGTTCTTGAGTTTGTAGAACTGAAGACACACTGCCACAGAAGGATTTGCCCTTCAGGGATACAAGGTGGTTGTGATCAAAGGGATAAGTGAAATTGAGGCAGTGATCAATGCAGCCATTAATTTGTGGAACTGTCATACAAATGAGAATGGCTTTTTTTGTTGCAGGTGGATTGCATGTCCACACCTCAGATATTGATCCATCAAATCCACACTTCTATGTGTCAGGACAGTTCAAGAATCCTCCTGTTCTTACAGACTTCCTTAATGATGGAGGTGAATCACCTATTGGAGTAGCTCTTTTGTTTAATAAACTGTCTTGACCACTGAGACAAGTAGCACTTACAGAGGAAAACCCACATCTTTCACTTTCTAACCAATATCTCCTCACCAAACTGGTGAAAAATCTGATGGACCTTGTTGTGTATGCTAGGAACACTCCGACTGACAGTTGTAACATCTTTGAAGACCTTCATGCTGACTTTCAGGCTTCCATTTGTGTACAATGTCTTGAGGCAGGTGAATTCAGATTACAGACAGGGCTTCACTTTCAACAGATGCTCTGTGGACACACCTGGATACCTTCCAGAATCATTTATGCTTGGCTTCCCATCTCCCAACAGAGAAAATGACTGTATGGGACCACAGTCTTTTTTTGAAGATGACATGGTCCAACCAATAGAAGCAAATGAACAAGTGCCTTAAGGACACCAACAACAACCCCTTTAAGGATGAATGGCTTCACCTGATCAGGGACAACCAGAATGACTAGTTGTCAGCTAAAGTCATCAGCAGGGATGATGTGAAAGTATGGTTTGAGTACTTGCCTAATCAATCATATCCTCATCATGCAAGGTATAGATGCAAGCTGTGTCACATGTTTTATGACAAGTTGGCACTGGACAAAAGGTGTAGAAGTGCATTGGCAGGTGAAGAAGGAGTGTCGAGAAAGAATAAGAAAGAGAACACTGACACCATATTCAGGCATTCATTACATGCCAGACACAAGAAAATAATTGAGATGCTGCAACAGCAGACCAATGAGACCATACCCCAAAACTGTGAAGACCTGCATAAACTGGATGATAAAGCTATATATCAAGTTATCAACCGATTTTTTTGAACAGTTTATGCAGAAAAATTTGCAAATGTTCCCTTTTCATCCCTTCCAATGTTAGTGTCATTGTAGGAAGAAAATGGTATTGATATGGGAGTTCACCACTTTGACAGATTTAGTGCAACTCGCATAGATTCATTCATCAGTAAAGCAATGCATCAAGAGCTGCTTTCATACCTCATGAGTGATGCCAGGAGGCCTGTGTCTGTCATTGTGGATGAAGCATCAGATCATATGTGCCACCACTACTTGGTAGTGCTGATTCAGACCCTCGAACACAACAGGGCCATGAATTACTTTTATAGATTAATACCAATTGGTTCTGATGAGTCAGCAGAGGGCTTATACAGGGCTATCATTGATGCCTGGTTTGATGAAGGTTGATGTCATGTTTCTTGAATTCATGAATACTAACTTGATTGCTGTTGTGACTGATGGAGCTAATGTCATGACAGGGAGGAGACGTGGTCTGTCTGGAAAATTGAAACAATTTTCTGTGCAACCAAAAGTGTACCAAATTCACTACATGGCACACAGACTTCATCTGTCAATAAGAAGAGCTTGGTCCCATTTTGATGACATCAAGAAAGTGGAAGGAGTCTTAAACAACATCTATAAGTTCTACAACAACCCAGGACATAAACAACTCAATCATTTGAGGGAAATGGCCAGCTCCATGGAACTTGATGTGGCTGTGATTCCGTATGTCTATGAGTCCAGATGGATAGCATCTGAGCACAGGACAGTAAAGAATGTTTTGAAATCCTGGAAGGCCCTTGTTGAGAACCTCCAAGTTGTATTAGAGGACACCATCTTTGATCAAAGTACCAGGCAAAAAGCTTCTGCTTTGTATGATGAAATTACTGGAGTTAGGTTTTTACTCCTCTTAAATTTCTTCTTGGATGTCTTACAGGACCTGAAGTT
>JAAUXU010024299.1_pt1 | contig 81700 bp, 71 predicted proteins | sample 7278151 | NCBI WGS metagenome assembly JAAUXU01 (sample SAMN14350113, study PRJNA611818) | marine sediment metagenome | isolation source: surface marine sediment (1.8m) | place: French Polynesia: Moorea | collected 2018-08 | reverse complement strand
GTAACAGTAGAACAACAGTGGAAACTGCGGTTAATATTGGAGAGCGATTACTTTCCTTCACATTTTCCTAATTTGTTCTTGTTACTATTGGAGAGCGGTTTCAACTCGCTTTTCAATTGCAACAGGAATATTCTAACCAGGAATGTAATATGCACTTTCATGTGTTCTTATGAGTGGACTATGAACCACCCTCAAATAGGATAATTCGTACTTAAAAATAAAACTTGATACAGCCAGACTACAGTCTCCATCAACCATTTTTAAAAATAACAAATTGTCGGCAGTTAAATACCGAAAGTAAAAACACCGGTATCATGGCATGAAAGTACAGTAAAACTGTTAGGCCGTGACATGGAGACACCCGCAATTTAGCATTTGAGAAAAGGGATCTGCACATGAGACTTGGGGAAACTTTCCTGCAATGTTTATCTTTTTGGCTTGTAGGTGGTGTCCAGGTACACCACGTTTCTTCTTTAATGAAGTAAGTCTTGCTTTTAAGCCAACATCATTCTAAGTTCTGTGTGTGTGCACCTGCGGCTGATCCACATAATTATCTTGCTTAATGTGTGATGGGGAGAAATCCCAAGGCCGATAAGGCAAGCTGTTCATAGGGTGGCCATTCGTCAGAGTGGATGACTGGCCCTTCAGCTGCCTCCTGCGGGATGATAGGAATGAGGATGTCTCCATCGTGCTTCGCTTGGATGAGACTGACCCCCCCCCCCCGGGGTCCATCAATGCGTCGACCATGGTTTCTGGCTTTTTGGACATGGTCTGCATGCACTTGGCTGCCCTGTCACCTCCCAAGGGATGACCATGGTTATACTTCTTCCTGCCAACGAACCATTCCTCACCAATTCGGATGCAGTTCCCAACATCACTCCTTTGGTCCTCATTGAGGCTACAGGGGAGCAGACACGACATATCTGCAGTAGTTGAGCTTGGACTTGCCTGAGAGCTGGGAAACTGCTGACGAGACATCTCAGTACTCCACGGAAACACCAGCGCAAAAATTTCATATTGGGTGAGGTTACTGCATGGTCTGCCTCTCTCATCATGGAGAATTGTTTCTGTCCAGGAGTGCCAAGCAGCACTCGATTACTTCAGAATAAAAGTGATGAAATGCCATGACTACTTATTTACTGCAAACTAATGAGACTTTTTTAACTGAGTGCACTCAACCAGAAATATCCTCATAAGCATTTTTGCTGTGAGCTGTCATCATGAGAGATATCAGGTACATCGTCATAACTCATCCAAAGGACGAGGCGCACATGAATGAGCTTTAAGGGGAATTGTCTCATTACCCTCGTATCAGTGTACAAAGTAAAGGAAGACTTGTATGAATGGAAAGGAAATTTTGCACTTTATATAACTCAGAATTGGCTGAAAAAGTGCTTGTTCATGACAATAAGGAAAAAAGACAAGTCAGCCTTTGTCGTGCCACACCTGCTGGGGAGGAAGTGGTGCACACTCCTCAGATCAGAGAATTTATGTCCTTCACTCAATTTGGGGGGTGATTTTTTTGCCACATGAGTTGAGGTGATGTCCTTACATCTGTGCACATGATTTCCCGCCAGTCGACACCTCCAGCATAAGCATCTGTTCGAAGTGTCGTTCTACTCTATGAGGAGCATCCTCTTTCCGTCCATTTCTTTTCCGCTTTTAAGAGGTGGTGGGACAAAAAATTGAACAGTTACTCCAACACATTGAAATCAATTTTATAACTAATTTAAGTAAATTGGCGTCAAAAAAGGTGAAATGAGTGCGACTGTGAATCTCCACTGTGGCCCTATTTTGTTCAATTTTTGTTTGGAAACTAGTACCACTTGTGGTCACACATCAGCTTTAGCAAGAGTTCATGTGAACTTCAAAGTTTTAGTCCTAAAATGTCATGCAAATTAAGCGCAGAGTCTCCTACTTTCTGTCCGTGTAGTTTCAGAGGTGATTGTACACATTGAGTCAGCTGATTGGAAGTGACAAGGTTAGAGCTATTTCTCGGCCACCCTGTAGACCTGTTATGGCACTGGAGCTGGTAGCACGCACACTCTGCCAGCGAAACAGAATCTACATAAATGTACCAGTCAAATGTGGGAGGTTACACACATGAAGGAAGAGTAGACCGCACGCTATTTCGACACCGTCCGTGTCACACCGGAGAGCGGTGAACACGTGTCTCACGTCAGTTCGCATTTTTTTATGCTTTCAGCGGATAGAGCAAACTTGAGTGACCAACTGAGGTCTCACCATATGGACGGTTTTTGGTAGGTGGGGCCTGTTAGAACTCTTCTTACTGTGTGTCTTTAAAACACTGAGTTGTTTTCCTTGCATGTTATTAGACTGTTTTCCCCATGCCTCGTCGTAAGTGTCAGAATAACATGTCAAGAGGATAAGGATAAGTAGTTACACCACTTGCTAGAGTAGCCAGACTGATGCATTCATGTTTTTTCGCTGCCATGAAGTTGCACAAAAACCTCGCTCATAAAGTTGGGTACACAGGGCTGCGGTGGTATAATCAAATTTGGCCAAGAGCTTTTTACCTTTTCTCGCAATTCTTCCCTGGAGCCGTCCCCCAACATCTAAACGCTTTGATCTCTTTTCTTCCTTGTCATGATCCATTGTTCAAGTCGGAGTTTTAGGTGAAGAGCTTTGTCGCAGGTTGTTTTCTCAAACTTACATGCAAACACATTCTTATCTTTTGATGTCAGAGGGAATTTAGTTGCGTAGATAAGCAATAGCAAGCTGCCCAGACTTGTTAAATCATCATGCTCGATTGCCTCTGTATTTGGTGCCAATCGTCGGATTCAGAGAAGACTCGAGATTTGGAGGAGCCGCAACAAAGGCAGCATCGAAAACGGCGGCGTCGACGAAAAACTGAAGCTCGGGTCACACTACACAAATCAACTGAATTTGTATTTGCAGGCAGGCGTGTGTGCGTGATTGCGCATATGAGAGAGAGAGGGGGGGGGGCGAGAGTGAGTAATAAGAAACAAAGATGAAACGTTCGCTGCCAACATCACTTTTGTTAGAACCTCTCACTGCACTACAATATGATACTTTTGACGCTCTTTAACGTCAGTGTAGTGTGACTTGATGTGCTCCAGAACAACAGTGGCAGCCACGGCCACGTCGTCTCCGACACCACCACCTCCGAAGACGACGTAGTGACGTAGCGACGTGATCGTAGCGGAGGCCGAAATTGTCCACCCAAATCCCTTCCCAACGATCAGGGAGGAAGAAGAGCAAGAGTCCGTCGGTAGCCGCTCAATAGTCGAAGCTGGCATCTCTCAGAAAGTCGTCTCTTCTTACCATGGCGAGGATGAGGGATACTCTGGTAAAGTCAACATCCTTTTTTCCCCCTTGGCCTTAATGGTTTGTTTATTGTAGTGAGAACTTCCCGAATGAACAACGAAAAGTTATGCCCTAATCCCTACCCTAGCAAAGCCTCAATGGCTTTTCGATCTTTATGGCTTTGTTGCGATATATTACTACGGCAGTATATAATCTGAGCGAGAGATGATTGCCGGGAGGCTCTCAATCACCTCTGATGGACCTCTTCTCCTTTGTATTCTCCTCTGCTGCATCCTGTATGAGACTTTATTCCCTGTGTGTGTGTGTGTATGTGCGTGTGCATACGTGTGTATGAGTGTGTTTAGACGCAAGACGCGTGCGCGTGTCAGCTACAAGTAGAGAGTTTTGCTCACGCGAGAGAAAGAAAGCAGTTTGCCGACGACCTGAGAGAGAGAGAAGCTCAGTGTGCAGCTTTTTCTTCACTCTGCAATGTATTTTCCATATGTGATCCCGCCAAGAAACTTACAAATAGTACCAGACTCAGTGACTTTGCTTATGCTAGGACTTCCGTATCCAGCACGTTATGCTTCCTCACCCTTTGAAAGCCATGATGGGTTTGCTACCTCTCCAGCCTTCTGGATGTGAGGTCCGTTTTCTAAGAGAAGTTGCTACCGGCGGGGGAAAAGGCTGCAGCTTAGAGTAAGAGAGAAGTGAGTCTTCTGGAAAAAGGTGGAGAAGGTGGCAACAGGCTTACGGAATAGGGGAGCCAAAGGTTACACGTGAAAAAAAGTAGACTACCTTTCTCTGGTTTTTTCGGCTCTTTCTCCGAATGTGCACAAAGCACACCCGTCTGCTGAAGAGCCATACGGTCAGTCCTCCGCACAGCTCAGTACAGTGACGGTTGTTAGTTTTGAGTGAGAAATGTCTTCAGTCCCGTCGCAAAAGCCTCGCCGACGCTCTGTTCACTTTGGCGCTACACAAGTGGTCGATGGCGGCGAAGAGGTCGCGGCTCATGTTGATGATGTCGAAACACCAGAGGAGAAGAGACTCCGTGCGGCCCTCTACAGCCGACGCAAGTCTGCGCCAGACGGTGCGGCCGTGGCAGCGACCGTCAAAGCTCAAGATCGGGATTGGAGCCAGAGTCTCCGGGCCCTTGACCCCGAGTTACGCCGGTCGCTGACGCGCCTTTGCGCTACGACACCGCTGGAGAATCCGGAGGGAGATCTGGACGGCGTGATCAACCACAAGCTGCTCGGCAGGGACGAGCTGGAGGTCTACAGGCTTAAGATGGCTAAAAAGCAAGCCTCGTCGATAGCCCATGCTAACGCCATGTCTGGTGAGGAGAGATGTGAAACCAGGGTGACAACGACTTAGGGATTAAAATGAGGGTTAAGCAGAGATCTTGCCGTCATTGCCGAGAGCATCATTTCATGCTGTATCGACGTGCACAAGCTCACTGAAAGGTGCCTTTCTCCAGGGCTTTCGGAATTTAACGATCCGTGCCATTTGTAGTCCACTGTTGACTGCATAGAAAAACTCCAGGATCGACGCTAAAGGCTTCCTCTCATCACAACCAAGTGCTCCTGGGTGATAACTTTGTCAAAAAAGACGAAGAATGTGCTCTATTCCAATATGAGAGGCAATGTCAATAGCAAACATTTTTCTCTTTATAACTTTTATCCGTTATCCCGCAAAAAGGGGATTTTCTTTTTCTTTTTTTTTTTAGATTTAGCTCTGTGTCAATATTCAAAGGGAAGAAAAGTAGTCTTGTCTCTGCTACTCTGTCAATGTTTTTTCATATCCCCAGTCTAAATACACATTGTACAAAGAACATACCGTTCAGTACATACTGAACTGCTTAGGTATGCTAGTGCAGCTTTGTTGAGAAAGTCAGCAATCGTTGCTTATGTCAGTTGATCTGTCTACCTGGAGATGTACGTATGTTCGTCCGCATTGCACAAGTGTTCAGAGTGTAGTATTTTCTTGTTCCTTCTTTGATCTGTTGAAAAGGTGGGAGCTCACTTACTCCCAGTTGCTTTGGCTAATAATCCACTGACTTCTTTGTCAGCCAGAGCCTCTGGCCACAAGGCTTTGAACGACTGTCTGCCCTTGACTGCGAGATAAAAGAAACATTAGGATCTGTAGGTCTTTTAGATACAACAGATGTGCTTTGCCTGTTCTATTGATTTTTTGTCGGATAGAACTTTTCGTCGCTGCTGTGTTAGTGCGGCCGAGTATAACTTTTCCACGGACTTTCCGTGTTGTTTTTACACATGAGCAGGTCCCTCACCCGTAGAATTGACAGTATTTCGTTTGCAGACGCAAACATGAGTCAAAGTGACATCTCTGTTATGCCATACCGGGTATTAACTCATTGTAATTGCTCAGGATGCTAAACACACACACGCTCGCGCGGACACACAAACACACATTACGCAGAGCTCTATTTCATTTGAGCGGAGAAAAACCTCAATGTTTTAAAACATTCATTTTGAGAGAATAACCTGATCATTTCTGAGATCATTTGGACGGGCCAGACTTGTGAGAAAAATGTCGAGACTCCTCACATGGAGGCTCTCTAAAGGTCACCATGTCAAGACCAGCATTAGGTAATTTGCTGATGCAGCGGGAACTCTTTTTCTCTTGACTCTGGCAACCCTGTCACTTTGCGCCAAATTGAAGGATACTCCTCGCTTTCTCAAAATCATACGATGACCGTCTGTGGCGATGATGGCACTGCTGATCTCATTTTAACTTCTTCCACTGAATATTTTAGTATTTTTGTCTTGACATAGAGCGAAGTAGTCTCTGCCAGTACTCGCGTTGAAGATAAAACCTCTCATTGCGATGCCTTTGGTCGATGCAAGAACGATAATTCTATAGCTGGTTGGCTGCCGCTCAAACTTTTTTAAAGGCTCGTGTACCCTTCACGATTTTCAGCTGTTTTGTTTGTCTTTCAGCTTCCGAGGTTATAGAAGAGGAGGGAGGTGATTCTATTGAGGTCGAGATGTCTTCCAGCGAGCTGTTGTCTCTAGTCCGTCGCCTGGAGGCCGTCACCACCAGGCTTGAGGCCGTGCAGGGCGGACAAGGAGCCGCATCGGGTAAGTGGGAGTTCAGCGAGGCGGAAAGTTTCGTCTTGGATAGGCCCAGCAAGGCTGAAAAGTCGATCCCAGGCCGGGAAGTAAGCTCATTAGCATTGACGTTTATCAGTCTTCAATGGAACTGACGATTGCGTGTTGTTCTTTATACTTTACACTTATCACCATACACCGAGGTAACAGAGATGGCCCAGTGCTACTTTCACCAACTTTTCTGCCATCACGTCTACAAATGTGTCACAGCTGACCAAAGTTGCAGCATGCTGCTACATAACTTCGTTAGTTTTGTTACAGGGGCGTACACCTAAAAGCTACACACGTACGAGCCGTCGCTGTTTATCCGGCCGCACGACCTGTTTACCAAAGACCACTGACCACCCAATAGCCACTCTCTGAGAATGCATCTTGACCTCAGCTCCAACAAGACGTCTTTAGCGCGTCATGCCGATAATTCCATTTGCCCCATCCATCTCTCGCCCTCGTGTCAGTGCACGTGCGCCCTCGCACCGACCTTGCATCAAGAAGATATGAAGCCACTGAGAGTGAATGGACTCTGAATCCAGGGGCAAGCAAAGGGAAACAACATTTGAGAAAGCTTAAGACTTCCCTCGACTCCGACAATAGTTCAAGTGACAGCTGGTTGTCAATCATTGCTGTAGGGTGAAGACTCGTCCCTTTCACCAGGGTGGGTTTGTGGTGAAGAAAAATGATGCAAAGACTTAAGCGTGACATGATTCAGGCTTTGAAAGGGAGGGGAACTTCCAATAACAGTCCCCTTCCCCTCTCCCCCTCAAAACACACACATAACACCCGACCCTGGCCCGACCCAGAGTTTACCTGGTTCAGCCCTACCATTAGCATTCCCTCACGATTCCATTCGTCTCTTGGGCAATCGGAGGCAAGGTGATTGGTGACAGCAGAGGAGTCTGAAGCCGGGAAATGGATGAGAGATTCCCGAGTTCGTGACTTTCTTCATTTTAAAACTTTGCGTGTTCATGCCCTTGCCTGGACCGCTTTTCCAGAGGATCTTGCATATGGATGTGGTAACTGTCCTTAGGTTGAGTGAACATATCACTTAACAGAGCTTACAGTTCACGTGACCTAGTCAGAGACTAGTCCATATTACGCCCCACAGGGTGCATGTAACTGTTCAGCCTTCTGCTGAAAATGGGTTCTTGATTTACAGAGCTTCGTCTTCAGGTGGAAGCCTTGAAAAGGAATCCGGCCGATATTGGTAGAATCGTCGAGGCTTTGGAGGCCAGGGCAGCTGGAGGGGAAACGTCCAGTAAGTGTAAGGAATGCTCTTGCAGTGCAATTGGCATCTCGGTGAAGGTCAGTTGAGGTGTTGGCGGAATAAGACTGTCCTGACTTTTCTCCACTACTTCGTGCATTCTTTCTCGTCTGCTCTGACACTGGTAGTCCCAACCTTTGGTGGGCTGGACGCGAGAGCCTCAGTTGCACATCTTTGAATGTTCTCTGAAGAGATTGCGAATGACTTCTCGTGAGCCTCGTTGACATCTTGAGAGAATAATACAGCCTGTGCGTCGCGTTTTCAGCAGACATTCTTCTGTCATGTGTGGGTGTCTGAATAAGGAGGAAGTGGGTGAAAAGGATTACTGAAAGAAGGAGAAAAGGCACTTTCGAGTGAGCGAGGAAAAAGAGAAAATTGAATATTCCATTACCACTCTTTAACCTTTAGAAAGTCTTTTAACGCATACATTTTCAAGGCTTGAAAGTCCCTGAAAGGCTGGCCTTTTCCCACTCGCAATGACTCTGCAAAAGTGGAGGGATCCTCTTGAATGTCTCGTATCTACAGCCTGTCGTGTGGTGGAAATTGCCTCGTCCAGAATCAAGGAGAAATGTTTCCTCCCTTAACCCTCTCTTCATTTACAGAATGTCGAGAACGTCCGTCCACCCTAGTTTTCTTCCACCTATTTTTGTCCTTGTTGTTGTTCCCTCAAGACCTGTCCTTCGCTGCAATACAGGCCCTTCAGACCCTTCTAGGAAGCTCCAGCCAGACATACGTACAAATGACGACTTCCTGAGAAGTTTCCCTCATATTAAAGTTTGGAATGGACGAGGTGTGAACTCGCGGTTTCGGGGGTTGAGCGGGTAGGGACAGTTGCCAGGAGGCGCCCACTCTTGAACTTGGCTGTACTCACGCTGTCAATGATGTACATTCTTGGCAGGTGTGCAGCTACGAAGAATAGGGTGAGGGGGTAATTAGCCCTCTTTCTTTCCCGTCCAGACTTCTATGTATATAATGGAAAGTCTGTTAGTGGTAAAAAAAAAGTGTCCGAAGTTAAATAGAGCTGCCAAAATTACGGCTTACGTCAGCCTACGAAGAACATGAAGGAAGGGGAAAGTTGCTGGGCTCTGAGTATTAAATAAATGCCGCTTCCATGTAAAATTCGGAATTTTTTTACGTCTGACAGCACGCGCTCAAACATACACTCACGCGCGAAAGCGCACGCGCACACACATTATGTCCTACTCAGAGCACTTTGGTTTCTGCTTTGGGGCTCTTGTCTTTGTGTATGAACATGTACGGACAGATGAGATCAGAGCCTGTCTGACGAGGTCTTGATCACGTCACTCCAGCTTTGCTAACATGCTTCAAAATGTGCAGATTGCAGAAATTCGTCGGCTTCAACGTGGCTGAGAACAAACGAGGCTGGGGAAATTTTTTTGCACAAACGCGTCCTACGCTCTCGTGTCTCCATTGTACGTCCATAAACAGCTCTGCATGAATGCACGCGCGAATTTGTGCGCGCGTGTGCGAGCATCCGATGAAACGAGGGTTCCAACTGACGGCGCACACAAAGGGCGTTTTCATACGACGCTTCTTGTCCAATCTGCTACGTATTGAAAGAAAGTGAAAATTACTGACGCACTTTTTTTTGGCGTCGTATGAGGCTCCAAGAAGTTTTCTACGCGATTTCGTCCGTCACTACCTTGAGTTGGAGCGGTCAGATGTGCAAAAAAAGGGTGACGGCTTTTTCTGGCTCAAACGTTGTGTGGAGAAATGAAACTTTCCTTGTGTTGAGTGCACATTCAGTCGGTTGATCAGTGGAGCCGAAGAAGGTGTGAGGTGAAGCTGCATAGGAAGCTTCTCCCCCTACGTAGCTGACAGAATAGTCACCAAGCAGATTCCTCAAGCAACGGTTCATTGCTCCGCTCATTTGTACGTAGCAGTGCATGGTCCGCAAGAACAATTTCTCCAGGCACGCACCAACATTAATTTTCACCTTGTGTCTCGCATACTTTAGTAACTTAGCTGCTTAATTAGGGGCTTTTTGCAGAGGTTTTTTTTACTACAGAATGTGTAATTAAGAGCCTTGGCGCTTCCATAATTGCTTTCGTGCGTGAGTACACGCATGCATCGCACGTTGCCCCTCTTCTTCTGTGAATGGCGCATATAGAAGAAGCCATTGACTACTACCAGTGTGGTAGATTCGCACATCTTGTGTGTTTGTACTAATATAATCGTTCTCTTATTTCTTGCACGTGCACGAGCACGCACTGGGGCGCACAAGCAAGGTCGAGAATAATAGGTGGAGACGTCTTTTTTGGCGCTTTTGCCTTTGTCGATAAACTTACTCATGTAACAAAGTTCCGTAATCTGATGCTGAGTGGAGTGTGCTCATATATCCATCCGCTCACTGCTGAAGCAGCCGAGTAGCATTCGTCGCGCCATGAAATGTTTTTTGGAGGACAGTTCTGGCAGCATTAGGCTCTGGGATCAAGCAAAGCTCTTCGCTTGTACGTGTCAGAGGAGTTGAACATTGCACTGCTACGGGCAAGGGTGAGGAGCTCACGGAGGGTGCTTGAATAGCAGTCGTCACTATGGGCTCCATTAATTCGAGGTTCCAGGCCAATGGCAGGAAAGGCTTGGTTGTCCTCACTTCCTCTCCCTCCGAGGAGAGGACAGTGGAAGAAAGTGACGGCGATGACGAGGAAGAGGAAGAGGACATTTTTTCAGCCAGACCCAGGATCGAAATCTTTGCCAAGAAGTACACCAGGCGGAGGCAGCAGTACACCTCGTCCAGGCTGCTGTTGAGGACCAGCAACGGGATGACGGGCAAGTTGCGTCCACCCAGGCAGCAGCTCTGTACGAAGAGACTCTCCAAAGTAGCTGGAGATACGCACGAGGAGCAGAGTCAGAATGAATATTTTGATAAGAAAACGCAATCTTTCAATCATCTGGAGAGGGATGCAGAAAAATTCAGGAAGAGACATCATAGGACCAAGTTGACCTTGGACAAAGGTCAAAGTAGGAGAAAAGCAGCCGCCGCGGAAAGTTGCACCAGTGACTGTACTTGCAGCTCCACCACTACCACCAGCAGCTACAGCGCCAACTTCAAGGAGTCTTCCTCTTGTCCAATTTGTCTCTTGGAGAAGAGAGCTTCCAGCAGGAAGAGCGAGTGAGGGCTCACAGGAAGCAATTTCTGGAAAGCAACATTTTGTTTGAGAAAAAGTTACGCGTTATTGCAAGGCCCCAGGGGGCAATTTTTTAATTCCGTAGCTTCGCAGCACATTCATTGCTGCCAGAAATCGGTTCCTGTGCCTAACCTCAACGACCATAGGACCGAATATTGCCCCCTAGGTTCGCTCTGCTCCCGCCGCTCCAAGGCCACGGTCAAATCCGTCATGGTCAGGGGCAGGCGGAAGCGGAAAAGGACGAGCAAGACCAAGAAAATGATTACCACAGTGAGAGCGAAGAAAGAAGAAGAAGAGCTCAAAGTTTGTGATGAGGAAAGCGTCGCTTTGGAGGCTGAGGAAAGTTTTCCCGGAAAAAAAGGTATATCCGTGAGTTGAAGCATCAGAGCACTCGAAAAAGAGATGAGGAGAGACGGCATTTGGAGGCCTTCTAAGTTTAGCCACTTTCTCCTCCAGCTCAAATTATCATCCTTGTTCATTCAGTAACTTTCCTCTCTCTCTCTCTTTCTCTTTCTCTCTCTCCCTGTATCTGTGTGCGGGTGTGTACATGAGTGAGTGTTTCCACATAAAGTTCCAAAGGATGAGCGGTGTTCTGGTTTCCTTGGTGGAGTCACCCTGTGCTCGAGCGAAATGGAAGGTTCGGTTGTTTTTTTGGCATCTCTCTTCCTTGCGAGATGCTCGACAGGACTGTTTTGTACTTCAACTTGCCCGTCTTGTACTTGCACATCTGCGTGGAGGTGTGGGTACATACATTAGTTAGCCGAGCGACCAAGGTACATACATTAGTTAGCCTTGACTAACATTAGTTAACCAAGTTGGTGCCAAGTTCTGGCACCAAGGCCTGGTCCTTGTTCGAGCGCATTTGTCACGAATCCACTCATAAAGGTCGCCCTGTCTAACGAATGCACGCACGCGCTCACGCACATACACACAGGCTTGGTTGCATCTGGCACGCACACAGACACGCACGCGCACTTCCCGTCTCACAAGATGAAGATGAAGAGGAGGTTGAAGAGAGGAAAAACTCTCGTGAGAGAAGCCAAGTTTCTTAATTGCCCAATTCTTTCCTCGCGGCTTTTCCAACAAAGCCAGTAAGACATGAAGTTGGTGGAGCCAATTCCTGCACAAATAAGTTTTTACCTAGAGAAAACGGAGCTTAGTTTTCATTGGTGCTTTCTTTGTCTCCAGATGAGTCCCCCTCTGCGGTGGTTTCCGCCTTCGACGAGGCGGTCGCGTCCGGCGACTCCTTCAAGAAGTACCTGGACCTCTCGGCAAAGCTAGGCGGAGATATCGCTACTCATGCTCAGATGGTATGACCAAGAATCAAAGACACGAAAATTCTTGACGACTCATTGGCTCTTTACATGCAAGGTCTCTCGCGCCGTCGCTGCACAACGCAGCTTCTTGGAATTGGCGTCCAAGTCGCGTCAGCCCAAAGCGTCGGAATTGCAGGCGCTCCTGAAACCGATGTCCGACGTCATAGCAGAAATACAGTCGTTCAGGGAGGCCAACCGACGATCGCAGTATTTTAACCACCTCTCGACGGTGTCCGAGAGCATCCCTGCCCTGGGATGGGTCGCAGTGGTGAGGGAGTTTTGCGTGCCACTCGCAAATTTGCTTGAGGAATCAACACATTAGGTTCTTTTCACAGTCACCCGCGCCCTCGCCCTTCGTGAAAGAGATGAACGACGCCGGGCAGTTCTACACCAACCGAGTACTTAAGGAATTTAAAGATAAAGATAGGTGAGGACACACAAGTCAGTTTGCTTCTATGTAACTAGCAAGCAGGCCCGTCGATTTATCCCCCTAAGGCCTTTGATTCTCTTCCCCCCCTTTATTTCACTAGTTCGGTCACATTCATGTAAATAAACATATGCAAATTTAAGGAGTCACGCAGAGTGGGTCAAGGCTTGGATCTCCACCTTGTCTGAGCTGCAAGCCTATGTCAAGCAGCACCACACCACTGGACTCGTTTGGAATCCTAAGGGCGGCGATCCCGTCGCAGCCGCCCCTAAAGCTGCGCCAGCGGGCGGCCCACCGCTTCCCCCTCCCCCTCCACCACCGGGGCTGTTCGATGACATCAAGGCAGAACCGGTGAACCCTGAGAAGGCGGCGAGGAACGCACTGTTTGCTGATATTAACCAGGGCGAAGCGGTAACCAAAGGTAATGGCACAGCTCGTTGTCCTTCTCTGATAATTGTTCATACAGTCATTGGATATTTTCAGGTCTGAAGAAGGTGACGGCTGACATGCAGACGCACAAGAACCCTCAGCTACGCCAGAAGCCTGCTATAGGCCCAAAGCCTGGGTCTAGTCAGAAGCCCGGTTGGGGAGGTCCGAAGGCGGCCCCGCCGGCTGCCCAGAAGCCTCCCAAGATGGAGCTGGAGGGTAAGAAGTGGATGGTGGAGAACATCAAGAACAATCCGAACGTCACGATTGAGAAGGTAGGGTTTATGAATACGTTTTAATCTACCGAATTGAACACTGTCATGGTTTTCTTACGCCCAGGCTGAAGTGAATCAGAGTGTCTACGCGTTCCGATGCGAAAACTCGACCATACGCGTCCAAGGCAAATGCAACAATATAATACTGGACTCTTGCAAGAAGTGCGGGGTCGTCTTTGACTCTGCAGTCTCTGCCGTCGAGTTCATCAACTGCCAGTCCGTGCAGATGCAGGTCTCACTTGTGCTGACATTAATCATGTCTAGATAGCAGATTTTTATCGCGCTTTCAAACGCTTAGGTTCTTGGCAGCGTTCCCACTGTATCCATCGACAAGACCGACGGCTGCCAAATGTACTTGAGCAAAGATTCCCTAAGCACCGTCATTATCAGCGCAAAGTCCTCCGAGATGAATGTCCTCATTCCGGACGGAAATGACTACGTAAGAGGTCGTGTTAGCCTCATTCAGAACCATTTTGTGCATGGTTGTGTTTCAGGTGGAGCAGCCTGTGCCTGAACAGTTCAGGACCGTGGTGGAGAACGCCAAACTGAAGACCTCCACTTCGGAGACGGTGTGAGAGAGCAAGGGTTGAAAATGCGAGGGCCATCAAATGATTAAGAATGCTATTACGAAATGCTTTCACGTGCAAACTTGAACACGTTAGAGTCAAAAGCGACCCATTCGGCAGATGTCTTCAGTACAAAAAACCGCCAACACCAAACAGTGCTAAGTCGGTACTTATGATTGGTATCCTCTTTCTTCTCTACTTTATGTACTTTGTGCTTCAATAAGCCTAAAGACCAATAATTTATTATGTTTTCACATTAACTATACGGTATCTTCTCTACTTAACATATTACCGATGTGGGAGTGTTTCTAGTGTACTGTATATGACCGATGAACCATAATACACTTTGATATACATGTAATAATGTGCCACATAAACGTATTGTGGGTATCATGCGGCTCCTCTGAACTGCAGAAGGACTATAAGGTAGGTTACAATGGTCGCTAAAGTGGTTAAGAAACTGGCGTTGTTTAGGCCAAACATGGAGTAGGGGGCGATAGGGTTGGGTTGGCCAAGGTTCTCCTTGAGCAGGTGCATTTGTGTTAAGAGAGGATCATTTCCACAATCTGCCATGCTTCTAATTGCCATTCCCAATGCCTTCTTGGCCTTAGCCCTCGAGTCTTGCACTAGCTGGCCGTGTCGACACAGCAGACTGAGGGTCCAAAAGGAGAGGGTGCAGATCGAGAGATAGAAAATGTTCTGAATAATGCCGAAGTTGCTGGATTGGAAAAAAAAGCTGCTTAGGCCACTATACATATGCATTGTCAGAAGGAAAAGAAAGTTGACAAAAAGGAATAGAAGCAAAGGCTGTATGGCTACATTAGCTGCACCCACGATGTCGCACATGGCAAAGCCCAGATTCACAACTATTTTTTTGTTTGGGTGCGACTCCAACAGGTTCCCCAGGGTTTCAAACATTTCGTCCAACAATCCCAAGATGTAAAGTAGGAGAATGATTATGCTCAAGCCGCATGGGTTCATGAAACAAACAACGGTCGAAACAGGCGTCAGTGAGATCATGGTCATTTTCAGTATTGACTCAGTCTCCAGTGCCCATTTGACGGGACCAAACATTACGGTAACCATTTGGTGGCTGTAGAATAGGCTTAATCCACCAACAATCGACACAATCAATGCAACTCCCTTAAACATGAATGTCACCACACCTCTAGCTTTAACTTGCCCGAACGTTTCCGGCAATTGATCCAAGTTACTGAGGTCACTGAAGATGTCGGCGATGGCGTCAGAGCTCCTCCAGATGATAATAATCATAATAATCAGGCCAACGGTTACCGTAACTGCCATGAAGCTGATTACCAAGTAATCCAAGCTGGATTCTCCTATAGTTGAGTTGAAGACGTCCCAGTTCATTGATCCATATTTTACGAACATGAGCGCGGGAACCAAAACCATGCTGGAGTTGACGAACAAAATGCTGAAGACCATTTTGAGGATAGCTGAAGGGGCAAATGTCATCCTTTTTGTCAACGGACAGAACTGGAACGGGACTCCCAAAAGCCGGGAGCAGGCGTTGATCCTCCTGACCATGGCCTCGTCGGGTACGATAGTCATATCCGGGACTAGCTCCGTCACCGTTGAACTCCTGCAGGTGGGTCAAAAAGGACTGCTGCAACTGATTGAAGTTTTCTCCGCGTGCCTCTCCAGCGACGTGTACCTACAGTGTGTCCAGAAATTGATGGCCCCTCGCAAATATGATGTTATAATCGACGTCGTGACAACAGTTCACATGATTTATTTGCCCATGTGTTTCCAAAGCTCATACAATCGGCCAAAAATTTCATCAACAATACGTGGAAGAGCTTTGGATAATTGCATCATCCAAATTTTGGTGCCATTGAGCCAGAAACTCCGATTCTACAATTGATGACCGGTGAGTAGAGATGGTCATTTCACTACAGAAATGACCGAGAGGCCATCAATTTCTGGACACACTGTAGGTATGGTGCACTTCTTTGTCTTATATGCATGTAGAGGGGGCCGTGTGATCATTCCAGCCCTTTGTTCCGCACCTTGGAGCTCAAACACTGTCTCATCATGCACGAACGTTTCTGTCTGCTTTTCTTAAATAGAGAAAAGAGGCCAATTCAACCCGTCAGTTCTATGGCCAAAAAGCCAATAATCGACTCCACCATGCAATTTGGGGTATCAGTTCAATAAGGTATTTGGAAAAGTGATAATTTATTTTTCAACAGCTTAGACAACGGTTCATGATTTATTAATAAGTAACTGCATATGCATATACAGTATACTTTACTCGCTTGTGGGAGTGGCTCTACTTGGATTTTCTCCTGCTTGGCCGCTGGCGATATGGGCTCCGGCGGATCCGGCGTATGGTGCGTTTCCCTCCTGAGTGTTTTCTGGCGATTGCGGTGTCGTAAGTCCCCAGTTGGTGGCCGCCGAGAGGTTCGGCACCGCGATCACTGCTGGGTTGTTGCTGCTTCCGGAGGTTGTGACCTCGGACGCGTTGGACGTGGCGAAGATGGCTTCGGAGGAGAGGGAAATGACGGCACCCGTCGAGGAAGAGGGACTCACGTCCAAATGTTCAATGGTGTGGAGACTGGAATGAAAAAATGTTATCTATACACATGTGTGCCCCACACATTCTTGTAACCCACCCAGCGATGAGACTTCTGTCAGCAGCTGCGATGTGAACAATTTGCTGTTGCTGTTGCTGTTGTTCAACTGCTACCAGCTGCTGTTGAGGCTGCAGTTCCAAAGCCGCGGCCTGAGAAGGTATAACCACTTTGCCGCTGCTGCAGAGATTGAGCCAACACTTGCAGATAGTGACGTTCAGGCATTTAGGCATAAAGAAGCATACCTTGCAGGGGTTGTGCTTGATGCTGATGCATCCTCCAGGATCATACCTGCTGCTGTAAGTACCTGGTCCTGAGGGCCGTAGAAACTACGTTGTTCAGGAACCTCCAACTTCATTTGGGAATGCTTTGGTGGCTCCACTGGTATTTAAAAAAAAGTGACCAGATTAACGCACTACAACTGTAGAACATTTTAGGTGAAATTATTATATTGCCCCACCAGTTTGGTACAAGTCAAAGTTCGCCGTTGCTGCGACTGAGGCTGCAGCAGCCGCGGCAGCCGCCGCTGCTGCGACTCCGTGTTGTTGCTGTTGCGGTTTGTCCTGAAATGGCCGATCCTGAAGTTCACGATTTCAACCGCTCATGAAGACGCGAAATACCTTGAGGTAGCTGTAGGAGGAGCTGAGGGCCTTGGGTTTGGAGGTGGACTCTTTGCCGGAGCTACCTGAGTTCTTGGGCTTGCGCTTTCTGGTCTGAATCCCGTCTTTCTTCATAGCGATGGGACGGTTTATCTGCGATGCACAGTACGGATTGTTGCAAATTGTCGTACAGAAAGTACGTAAGTACATAAACACTAAGTACTTGAGTACGGTAAGGAACAAATGACCAAACCTGCATGAACAAAATTAGTTCTAAACTTACGTTGTGTAACTTGAAATACAGCCCGCAGGCGTTGCAGACCGGGTGCCCCTCGTTGTTTCTCCGCCACAAGGTAGTCGTGGTCGTGCTGCAGTTGGCACAAGAGAGACCACTCCGACGATTGCCACTCTGGAAGGACAATATTCTTGCTCCTGTCTGACTTTTATACTTAAGAATAGAATAGTATGCAACCCACAGCAGATGATACCCTTCTGGCCGACGAGCCGCTGCCTCCGCCTGTGGCGGTCCTGCTGCTGGAGCTTCCCCCTCCGCCACCGGGGCCGTGCGCGCCACCTCTCACGCCGTTCATCTTGGTGTAATTGGCGCAGGTGTCGCAGTAAATTGCATTGCTCGTGCTGTCTGCAGAACTTCCGCGGCGGTTGGGTGGGACGTACGAAATCTGCGCTGGTGAAGTCAATCGTATACGACAGTGTGCGCACGTGGGAGCAGTAGAACCAGAAGATGAGGGCGGCAGAGGTGTTGGCGCAAGCGTTGCAGAGGGGAGATATTCGGGGTCGACTGCAGGATTGAAAAATTGGCAGATACCACATTATACGTAAAAGATGATCTCTGATTTCGAAATCACCTGTATATCTTATGTCCAAAGGGATATGCGCGGCGGAGGGGCCAGCGGTGGTCGGCGCCGCCATCGGGTAAGTGGCGGAGAGGTTGGCGGTGGCCGCCGTAGGGACATAGTGGGCGTGGTGCCCCAAGTTGGGGTTTTTGCCCCCGCCAAAGCTATCCAGTTCAGACAGTCTGGCGGCTCCAGCTAAAATCAAGTACACGAATGTACTACAATAGAAATGATATATCAGACACTGATTTCCTTACTATATGGAGGTGCACCAGACCACGCTGCTGAGGCCAGTGGCTGGTCAGTCGTGGCCTTGACCTCTCCGTAAAAGCTTCCGCCATTGATGAGGCCGCCGCTGGGTTCATATATTCCTGCCGCAGTGCTTGAAAGCAATTGGCTGCCACTTTGCCTAGAAGGTTCAGATTCTCATGGTGTCCCCCATGGACTTATCCAAAACGCACCTGTTCGCATGGCCCCTGACTGAGTAGATGTTAGCGTCACCATCCGACTTGAGCGTGTACAAGGAGTTGTAGTTGTTGTAGACGTTGTTGCCTCCATGGAGAGAAGACGAGATGAGGGGCTTGTTGAAAGTGGACATGGCGGCGTTTTCCAACTGGGTGTACGTGGGGGATTCCAAGCCGAGAGTGCGTGTGGCGCTGCCGCCACCGTAAGAAGAGGCGGCGGAGGCCGCGGCTGAAGACGTGCCGTCGCCTCCAGCCTGGTGGAGGTAGGCGTCGCCAAGCAACCGGGGATCCTACGCATAACTTCAAGTTTATAAAGCCCTCTAACTCACTCATCTTCGTCATTGCCTGTTCGTCGAAGGTTGGCTGTTGCTGGTCCTCTGTGCCTGCGCCATCTTCTCCTGTTTCCTCGAAGATGTGCATTCCCCTAGAGGAGGCGGTGGGCACGTGGAGCAGCAACGTCGTCGTGTCCATCTTGTCCACCTCGGCACTCTCGACGGCTGCCTGTAGCGCGTCCGCCACTGCCAGTGATGGCCGTTGTCCCGAACCAGCGGCAGGCGCAGAAGAGCCGGAAGGAGACGAAGGCTAGAATGATTCAAGTGTCAAAGCGATAAATTGTTAGAAATAATCACAGCGTTCAATGCTAAAAAATAATGTAGCACGGGCCGCTTATAAGAACATAAGGCCAAAATGTTCTTAGCGACCTTACCTGGTTCATAACAATTAATAACATCAGAAACATAGCACTGCAATCATGTACCTGGAGCCTTGAGACAAAAAACATTCACTTTTGGAAGAATTTATCGAAAGTAGACTGTTTGGGAGATGCACTGAGAGCCAAAGTCAAAGTCTTTCCAAAGTCAAAGTCTTTCCAAAGCCAAAATCTTCCCAAAGTCAAACTTTTTTGTTTGCAGCCCCTTGAGTAGCACAAGCCTGGCCCTAGGCATTTCTTGACAAGATGCTTCTATTCTTTTGCATTACTCATGTTTGGATTTTGAAGTTTTCACATTATGCAGGCTTTACCAGCATTTGCTGCAATTTTGGATGAAAATCATTCTTATAAGTGGCTTTAAGTGTTCTTATGTGCGGTGGAATTCACCACATAAAGTACTGGTTCTGTTCCTGAGAAATCTGTTCTTCTATGCGAATTGTTTTCATATCCAATCATAAGCGGTTTCTACCGTATGTAGCTCGTTACTTCTTGCACAAGAATTATATCGCGGTACTGAAAGTACTGCTGGACCCCTCCTAGCTGTACTTTTTGCGATTCCCCCCACGGTACTTCAGATTCCCAATTTTACTCATATTTTCAAGGGGTTCGAGAAGAAGAGAGTTGACCAAAACAAATAAAAAAGTCAGGATTGATAGTTTCTTTTTGCTGGTCCAAGTCTCTTCATAAGAAAATTCTGCGATAACTGATTTTTATCCCAGCCTCAGGTTTTCCACGCGGCCAAGTACCAGTACCGCCAATTCCTGTACTACGATGGTGGTAAAGTCTGGTGCAGCGATCAGTAACGAAGTGCAGTAACGCCGTTTCAAGTACCTGGGTACTTGAATGCTCCGAAACTAATACGAGTTCCACTAATGATCGCTCACGTTTATGTTGTGGTGATGGTCTGATCCAGCGTGCTGTGCAGCCGTCGTAGCGGTGTAGTCGTGGTGTGGAGGCTGCGGCGGAACAACGGCCGTTGCCGACGTTCCCGTCGCAGTGGCGTAGTAGAGCGGCGGGTCCTTGGAATCTTCTCGTATGACAGCAATGAGTTCAGGCTGGCCGCTGCCTGCGGCGACGGCGGCTTGCTGCGGCTGCGGCGGCTGGGTTGCCACCACCGAGCTCAAGCTGGTGACGAACTCGACCGAGGTCGTCATCTCCGGGTAGGCGTCGACGGGACCCAAGTATTCGAGCTAAACAGTATTATCCACACTGTTATGAGTTTGTGAGTCGGTATCACGTCATTGCATACTTAGCTTCCAAGATGAACTACTGTACAGAGTTTTCTGCCTACATCTGTTCCACGACTCCTAGACAAGACCAGTGTCATTCCGACGATTTTTGAATGGCAGGATTTCTGATAACAATCCAGAATATTCACTGGTATGTTTCAGTTTTCGCACTTCCTCACTATTCGAGTGTTTCTGGTGCTCTCTACAGAGATGATTCATCTATTGCAACGCATCTCAAGTACTTAGAGCTTTTTGAAGCTGTGCTGCGACTGACGGAAACTACAGTGACGCCTAAATAATATATTTTTTTTAAATTTGAGGCGTGTCCGCTTAACTGTGTGCAAAGTTTTTACTGACGCTCAGGACTATTTTACAGCAAAATGTCAAAGAGCAGACGTGTACAGGAGAGAGGCCATTTTTTCACCAGGTTACATTTGATGTGAACACACAGGTAACGTTACAGAAAAATTGTGATGTTTAGCCTTATGCTCTGCATAGAATGGCATCCAAAAGCAGTGCCGAAATGACTGTAAACTACAAAAACTTTTTTTTAAAAAAGCACAGTACTTTGTTGTCGTCACTCTTCGCGGTCGTCTTTGTCGCTACTTTTTGCTTCCCTTGTTTATCTGTACCATTTTGTTCAATTTTGAGGAGTTATTTATGTTGTATATAGTCATGTCATGATTTACGCCAAATCTGACTTGGCAAAAACCGTCATCATTAGAAACATCTAATATCTCTTCTCATACATCCACTTTTCTCTGCAAAATAAGCCTACGTGCCCCTTATTTCTCTGCACACTTTTAATCGGACACAGTGGACATTACTTCTGTGATGTATTCTTGCCTTCTGGCCTGTAACGTGAACATATACAACCCGAACGCCTACATAGTGGACAACTGCAGAAGGCGGCAAAAGGAGTACCCGCGGAGATTGTTCTTGGTGCAGCTGAACCACTCATGGCGGCGGAACCAAATTTCTGGCCAAGCAGCCCAAGTGCCTCTGACTTTTGATAAAAATCTATGATTTTATGATGAAAAATATGATCTAACGCTAACATCAACAAGATGGAGACAGAACTGTGGGTAGGAAGTGGAATTGGCTCGAAATTTGCAACCTGAAGTGATATGTTTAAGCTCTACTGCGGTAAAGACTGCATCAACATTTTGCCAAATACCGTATGAAACATAGCTTGATGCGTTGGAAAGTTAAAAAAGATTGAGTGTTTCAAGGCAATTCCTCTTCCTCACCCACCCCACCCTGCCCGTTCTGTCCAAGTTGTTGATGTTCGATCTGATTTAAGTGAGGCCGTACCTAAATGAGCTATCTGGGCCCGAAATTTGGATCAGCCACTATCACCGGTTCAGCTGCACCAAGAACAATCTCAGCGGGCACCCGTTTTGCCTCGCCTTGTGCGACTGAACGTAGGGAACTCACCTGGATCGGATTGGCCTTGGGGTCGATGGCGTAATGCACGAATGTGGTTCCGTCCTCCGAGGGCACTCGGATGGTTTCGGCGTACTGAGGAGCATTGGCATTGGAGCTGGGAGGAGGAAGGTCATTGGGATGGCGAACCTGCTGCTCTTCCCGTTTCAGCTTGATATCTCCAGCTTCAGTCTTGGCCTCGACACTCTCTGCTCCTCCGACATTTTCTTGCTTGGAAGCCCCTCCGGGGGTGATTTCATTCTCCTCGGCCGTGTCAATCTTGGTGGAGGCTTCTTGCTCCTCTTCGACTTCCTCTTTAAGCTCTTTCTTAATCTGGTTGTCTTCCACTGATGATTCTTCTTCCATTCGCCTGAGCTGCTCTTCGATCTCGTCGTCTTTGGCATCCCGGGAGCTTTTGGTGCCATCCACACGTTCATCCTTTCCGTCATCAAGGACTGCCGGAGGAGGAAGGGGAGGCGGAAGTGGACGATCCTCCGTGGCCTCCTTTTATCAAGAAAAGAAACGAAAGTCAAGTCAAGTCTTTTGGCAGCATCCGGACGTTTGGCTCTGTGTCTGAGATTATAGTTGTGTTAGCAGAACAAAGGGCTGCTTGGGAGATAAAATATGTGCGCTGTGTGTACCCGGAAGATAAAGCATTGGAAGATATGAAGGTCTGCTACCTACACAGCCAGAGAAGAACAGATATGGATTTATAACGTTAAACCTAGTTGTGAAATACGATAAGAATATCTGTTGTCGTCTTTTCCCCCATATCTCTAGTCCTGATACCGTCGAGGGAAATAGCAGTTGTACAATCAATGAAAGGCTAAACGCATAAGTCAGCCAAGATAGAAAGTTAGTCTAAGATAAAACTATGATAAGACTATTTGTGAGAGATACAGCTTCAAGATATGGCTGTGCTCAGTTGTAGTTCTCGGTCAGGTCAGGCTGTCTTTTTACCTCGTTTGGTGTCTTCTTCTCATCTTCCTCTTCCATGATGGTGCGATAGCGATCTGAATGATGAACGGCGAATCGCGGCCCGATCGCCCGTTGGGAGAGAAAAAGGCACGGAGAAGAAGAGTCTTTTTTCATTGGCGATCGACGGAGCGAGAGAGCGAATAAGGATGGAGAACGAAGGCCCGCCCATCGCAGGAGCAGCAGCAGCACTGGGGTACATAGGTATAAGGATGACTTAACTACTGATTCGGACTTAAGGAGCAGTTGCTTGAGGACAAAAAAAAGAAGTGCGAGTCTACCCGGACTCGACTCTGCTTCACCCCGTCGTTCCAACGGGTCTCTGGCGGAGCGATGTTCTCGGGCCCTGTGGAAAAGCCGATTTGATTCGAGCCGGCCCGAGTCGAGCTCGTCACCCCCCACCCAACCGACGCAAGTGTATTTGCGCACACACAAAGTAGCAACGTTCAACCTTTTCCGTGATCCTTGTGTCAACATCAACGTCCCAGAGCAAGAAGCTGCTCTCAAACATGTCAGAGCCCGTTCTCTGCCTCTCGTTGCCCTCACACGCGCGCGCTCAAGATGTCGCCCGCTATGATTATTGATATTAATTCGAAGATAATCTAGCAAGCCCGGCTATTTTACTGCTACACCCGGTCATTTTTTATCATAGTACTATGTGTGACGAGTCTGCTTCAAGTGGCAGCTTCTTTTTAAACGGTGAATGACGGACGTGGTATGCAGATTCACGTTGTCGTTGCCTCATTGCGCGCACTTGCAACACATATTATGGGCTCAGACGCTGAGGTATTGGGGGTGTTTGTGGGCGTCCTAACCCATAACGCTCAGCACACGCATGCTCGCACGGACGCGGACGCCCTTATCTCTGTTTCGGTCACGGGTAACTGTTAGCTCGAAGTGAGCAAACACAGAGCTTACACTTTATGTACCTACAAATCTGGACCGCTCGCCATAAATTTTTCTTATTGTTCTTACCCGACCAAGGCTCGGCACTTCTTGCTGACGTCGTCTTCACCTACTGCGTCGTGTCCTCAGCCATTGGTGGTACTTTCCGCCGTCCACCTCTAGGAAAGCATTGGCTTTCTGACTGGTCTCGTTCATAAGTCCGGCCCCAAAAGACCATGAAAGCAAGCACTATAGGAGCATAGTTCCCGGTGCTTAACGTAAATATCTGAATAATAATTGCAAAGTGTCAAAAAGTGAGTAGACCCCCAAAAATTTCTCTCTCAACGAGTGCAAGCAAAAAACACTCTGTATTAAAGCAAACAACGTCACCTTTGCTGATAAGGACCCATTTCTCTCTCTCTCTCCTTGCTCTTACGATCAAAGCTTTTCAGGGATCCGTACACATACTAATGCATACGTGTGTTAGTGATAGTCACTGGCGTGCATACATCGTAAAGTACGAGAGTATGTAAGAGTTTGCTCGTAAGTCCTTGAAACTACTCTTATTTGTCCCAACGTCACACACATAGAAAGGCTAATTATGAAATAACAGACGTCTTATTTTTCTCTCAGGATAGCACAGTCGTAGACAATCGAATATGTTACTGCTGTTTGGAAAGGAACGGCACCATCCAGATGTTGTTGCCCACTTGGATGTAGTCAGCCTTGCACTCGATTCCTGCGAAGGACTTGGCTTTGGCGGCCTCCATCGTCATCTCCTCCATCAAATACCTGAGAAAGAAGAGATGAATGATCTGCTGCACTCACTTCGCTCGCACCTGCCACCTGGGCAGTTCTTCTATGGATGGTCTGCTGTTGTAATCTCGTAGAACGTTTATGAGACACCCTGTTAGGAACCCGTTGGCTCTGCGAGGATGGCTGTCCACAGCAGCGAGGCTCACTCCCTTCTCCACGCTGAAATCGACTTAAGTTGTGTCAGCTTTCTTTTCTTCTTCAAGATTAAGTGCACAACTTTTATTAACCCACGTGGGGTAGATGGTGAACATGGTGGTGAGCTTGTCAAGACACTCCTCCGAGATGATGGGCACATCCCAGTCGACATGGTAGTCGTTCACTGCGATGCGGACAAAGATGGTCTATTATTAAACACTTGCGAACGTTTTGGGGTAGGTTTACCTTTGGGGGTTAAGCCATGAATGGGTGAGGCTCCCATCGAGAATGGATCACGCGGCTCCTGCTGCCTGCGTGCACTGAATATCTTTAGTCACGCTCCTTTTTTGTGGCCCATACGTTCACTCACCTTTTGCTACTTCTTGTCGCTAGTCTGCAGTCAAGAATGATTACTTTTCTCTTGACCTTTGAGTTTAACTCTGCCAGGATTGTCTGCAACTTGGACACAGGGAAGAGGGTCTCGTTCTTGGTGACCAGGGCAAGGTCGTGCGAGATGCCCACGCGATCCAAGAAGATGCCCAGCCTCCGCTTTTGCTCAAGCTTGTGTGGGAGACCCTGCACGCCCTGGCCGGTGAAGTAGACCAGGAGGATATCTAGATAGAATCAAGAAAATTACGTGATTGCAAACAAATGTGCTTACAGTGTTGTAGCTAGGACGGCATATTCTATGCCACTGTTAAGGTCATACTTATGACATTTTTTGCGTACCGACTTCCTCTGGCTCCTTGTTGACGGCTGCCACGTACGCTTTCAGCAGGTCCTCGAAGTGTTGCCTTGAACTGATGCTCTCGTAGGTATTGGCCAGGCCAAATCCTCCCACCTTATAAGAGACATTGAACACTTACGGTTTGTCCAGTACTAACAGAAATAGGAGTTAATGCCTGCAGCAGTGACGAGAGATCTTTGAGGTCATTGAGTGGAGTTACTGAGAGACTTCTGAACCGCTCCCCCAAGTAGGATCGCTGACAGAACATCAAGGCGCGCCTCTTATATCCAGCATCCTGAGCAACGTTGAACTTGATCTGCTGCTGCACCAATGGATCCAGCTGTCTCTTCCTGGCAGAATTCACGATCCTCTTGTTGGGGAATAAGTTGCTGGACACGTGTTCCAGATCTGCTCCACGACGACCCTCTTCTCTTTGGTCTGAAAGAGGTTGATGTAGGCTTAAGGTCTAGCAGGTGTCATGACGAAACATTCTGTTGTGCAACAGGATGCTGTCATCTTGAGCTGTAGCTTGCGAATTTCCACAGTTGTGTTGCTTAATTCCTTGGTAGGAAACACGTTACATTCTTCTGCAAAAACCATTACAAAAGCAAAGCATTACTTTCCACCACCAGTTGCTGCAGGCCCCTAGCAATGACTGCTGCCGCTGGCCTCTCCTCTGGATTGTAGCTGAAGCAACTGACCAGGAACTGGAGCCTTGGATTGGCCCCTCGGACAGCGTGGACGATGGGAGGTTCTTGTTGGGCTTCCATGGCCTTCAGAAGATCAAAGCAAGTTAAATACTACAATGCACATTGACAGGAAAGCAATTGCTGTGTACAAAACGTAAACATGTTACCAGGAGCAGTGCATCCCTCTGGTCCATGGTGTTGAACTCCCTAGTCAGACCCTTGAGGTCCCAGACGTTCTCGTCGAAAAGGAACTCACAGATGGTGGCACCGAGACTCCAAAGGTCAGCCTTGACCAGGTAGTCCGGAAGGCCAAGGTTGCGCAGAGAAAGAACTTCAGGTGACCTTTCTTGTATGCCATCGGTGCTGCGGGCAGTGTTGTAGCGAAGCAACAGTTTTCATGACCCTGAAGATCAAGTACCTGAACAAGAATTTATCATGGGCAAGAGCAGAATTCGGGTGCGACTTCTTAGCGAAGATGTCCTGCATCCTGTCGCTGGCCTCCTTGGCGAACAACTTGGCCCTGTGGGTCTCGCCATCTATGATCACGCTCGAGAGACTTATGTTCCCATGGACCACAGGCTGTTCATTACACGAATATAATGATTATGCATACATCATGTTTAAATACAACATACAGTACGTAAACATGGCTCCAAGGCGTCATTGCATGTAGTCGTACAACCAGTCTTACTTTAGAATGGCCATGTAAGAAGTATACTGCATCGGCCACGTCTGCTGCCGCCTGGATCTTCTCAGTCTCCTTGAGCTTCACAAGCGAGGCGATGACGTCACTGTCGCGAATTTCCTATTACAATCGTGTTCGCTTAGGCTGTACCAAAACGAGATTGATCAGCCCGCTGAACGTATACCTTTATGGTGCTGCCAGCCACGAAGTCTGTGATGACGTATGCCTCCTGCATCAAGGGGTTGAAGCACGTCCCCAGGTAGCGCACAAACCTAAGCGTGTATGTAGCTGAGGTAGTAGGAACACTTCTGGCGAGCTTGCTCACTTACCTGGGGTGCGGCGTGAGACGCACGATGTCCTTGTCGCTGGCCACGATTTCGCGCTTGATGCGCTCGTACTCGGCCCCTCCGGGGTCGGTGCTCTCCTGATGGCGGAAGAGAGGCAGGCTGTGAACGCAGACGGGTGCACCAGAAAGGAGACCTTTTTGCACAGAGAACTCGCCGCGCTGGCGCAGACGTTCCTTCAGAGTGATGTTCGTGCGCGTGATGCGCCGGACCTACCGACACATACATGAAAATGAAATCAGGGCTCTTAATCATATCTGTACTAGATTGTTACGCTACTGACTCTATTTCCGGCGCCCTCGATGCTTATAATGGTGTTGTTGTCGGGAAGGAACTCCATCGTGAAGATGCCCTTTTCTGTAGCAAGAAATGTTTACGTACTTGATTAAGGTGTGGCCGCAAATAAAGCAGTTGACTAACCCGGGCTTTGCGTTTTCTCCTGCTGCGGCTGTTGCAGGCCTTTCTTTCTACTTAATTTTTTAGGTGCTGGTCCCAATGTTGGAGATCCCTCCGGGGAATCCACGAGGTCCAAGTGATCCTCGAGGACGGCGTAATTTTGAGCAGCAGTGGAAGTTTGTGCTTCCCCGCCAGTATCAGTTGTCTCCGGCTGCACCTACAGTATGTCAGTATAATTTGTACTATACTATACCATATACCCTATGAGTTCTGAACATAAGCTGCACATTGCATAAACATATGTTCTCGATATAAGCAGATAGATGGACGGTTCTAAAATGTGCTTGCCTCACCTGATCATCGTGCTGGCCCAGCATGCAACAGTTCTTCCTTTTGCTAGAGAAGCAATGGGCGTAAAGAACAAGGACGGCTGCCAGGAAGCCGAGGAAGCCAAGGACCCCGAACACGACGTACACGGGCACGAACGACAGATCCTTCATGGTCCCTTTCTCACATTGTTACTGAATAAGTGGCATTGATTTCTTTGGCATGTGACCTTGGACGAAGGCTATGCTTTCACTGGACTCATGATAATACAGCTAAATGGCTAAAGAGAACAGATTGAAGATTGTACTCCGGCTAAACAAACGATAGACCTTTAAAGCAGGATTGTTATACTTTCAAAGATTGCTCTATGCAACGTGTGAATTTGTGTAACGCATCGTCTCTGCGCCGTCAGCGCCGACTTTGCAGCGGCTCGTAACATGATTGGCGCTCTTGGGCGATTCGTGGCATGAAGTAGGTTGGGTGAGGATAAAACAATTTTTGCGTGCGCTTGTGGTGCCATGTCAGTTGTTCTTATTGCGAGTCAAAACAGTGGGCGAGTTTCGTAAGCAGGACTACGACAGCCAGGCAAATGGGCTCATGGGCTTTTGGGGACCTAACAAAGGCATCCCTTCTCTTCTCCTCATTTGTTGGAGTCAAGCCCAGCTCCAGAGGACACCTTTCTCGGCAGGGGACTCTCAGCAGTGCCTGAGGAGCTTCTACTTTCCGGTCAAACAATTGGCGAGTTCTGTCCAGCTGGATCCTTTTCTTTTGCTTTTAAAAGAGCTCCTTTTTCTTCTATTTTCAGTCTACATCCTGCACGATGCCCAGGGCTCGCAGAATTTCACAGTGGGCCTTCTCCGAGCCTACGTTGTCCAGTCTTCCGTTGGATCCCAAGACGGACACAGATCCGGACAAGATCCGGTCGAGACAGGTACCGAGGGCCATTTTTTCCTTGGTCAGGCCGACTCCTCTCAAGCCCCCGAGGAAGCTGGTGGCTGTTAGGTGCTGTAAGAATCTGCTTATTTAATTTGAAAAATCTTGAATGATCTCTAATGTGCTATTCTCTTTAGCAATGATGTCCTTAGTGAAGTCCTTGACATGGATCCTTCGATAGTCGACGATCCAGACTTTTTGGATTTTGTCTCAGGTAACAAAGTCCTTGAAGGCACAGTGCCCATGGCACATCGATATGGAGGACACCAGTTTGGAGTATGGGTAAATGGCATTTTGAAAGTTGCTGCCTGTGTCCGCGGTACTTGAAAAACAGAGCCTTCTTCCAGGCTGGTCAACTTGGAGATGGCCGAGCGCACCTTCTCGGCGAGTACATCAACTCTGTGGGCGACCGTTGGGAACTACAGCTTAAGGTAGGTTTGCAAACTAAATGTTTGCATAGCGAGTTTTCGAACATTGGCTTCCTTTTCGTCTTCAGGGAAGTGGTCGCACTCCCTACTCGCGCTTTGCCGACGGACGCGCTGTCCTCAGGTCCTCGGTCAGGGAGTTCTTGGGCTCCGAGGCAATGTTCTACCTGGGAATCCCGACATCGAGGGCTGCGTCTCTCGTCGTAGGAAGCCATTAGATCAAGATAAGCCTAAAGGTTTGTCGGTAGTGATCTTATTTCATTTAGATTACTGAAGAACCGATCATTCCGCGAGACCAATTTTACGACGGCAACTTCAAGATGGAAAAGGCCGCAGTCGTCCTGAGGGTCGCGCCCACCTGGTTCAGAATGGGATCTCTTGAAATTCTTTCTAGAAATGGGGAGATCCAGGAGTTGCGGAATCTTGTGGACTTCGTTAGAAAAGTCAACTTTCCGGATATTGAGGAAGAGACTGATTGCAGGGAGAGGCCATCCACAGGTGCGACTCACCCCTCTGGGCGAGTGCGGGACATGCGCACTTATGTCCGTCTGTGTGCAATGGGGAGTAAGCTCATTTCATACGATGCCATCTGAGAATTTCTTCCTGCACTCCGCTAGGCGCCTTGTTGTCGCTGTTTTCTCGGGTGACTGAAGAGACGGCCCGTCTGATCGCCTCGTGGATGTCTGTGGGATTCGTGCATGGGGTTATGAACACTGACAACCTCTCGCTGGCTTCTGTCACCATCGACTACGGCCCCTTTGGCTTTGTGGATGATTACGACCCATACTTCATTCCTAACACCAGCGATGACTTTGGGCGGTACGACCTGGAGAACCAGCCTAGCATAGGGCTTTGGAACCTGCAGAGGATGGCCGATGCCATCAAACCACTCTTGTCCAGTAAGGGGAAAGCTTAAGTTTTAATTCCTTCTTCGGAAAAAAAGAGATTAAGAGACCAAAAGAAGCTTCCTAACTTTTTCTTTTCAAGAGTCGGACCATCATCAGCTGGACAAGATCACTTCAGGTTACGAAAAACTCTACCAGACAGAGTTTCTACGACTCTTCAGGGCAAAGTTGGGTCTCTCCAAGACTTGTGAAGGTGCCACCTCATAAATCTGGTGCCTTCAAAGTGGAGAAACTAATGCCCCATATGTACCGTACTTCTAGTTGATGACGATGTGGAAGACATGAGGTTGCTCGCTCTTCTCCTTGACTCCATGGAGAGAAACAAGGCTGACTTTACCATGACCTTCAGAGAACTCTCGGAGACAAATTTGAACGACGTCAAGGAGGGGAACAAGGTTGGCTGGGGCTTGGAAAAGATTGTGAACGACGAGACATTCAAGCGATTTGTCGAGAGATATTCGGTAATGATGTTTTAAAGGACCCTGCTTGCGATATATGTTTTATAATCATGCATGTGTATAACATCACGGTACTAGGCCCGTCTGGAGAAGGCGTCCATCAGTGATGAGGAGCGCATGCACTTGATGCAAGCAAGCAACCCCAGGTACATCCTGAGAAACTGGATGGCCCAGACAGCAATCGAGAAGCTGGAGAACGACGACGACTTTGGTGAGATCCACAAGATTCTTCGAGTGTTGAAGAAACCGTTCGAGCGGCAGGAGGAGGCGGAGGCCTCGGGCTATGCATCGAGGCTGCCTACATGGTCCCACAGTGTCAAAGTCAGTTGCTCTAGCTGATTTAAGATTTATATATTGTCAACCTCACCTACACAGTTTATTATCGCTAAAATATACTACATAGGTTTAATGACATCAAATCATTTATTCCTCATTTGCTGTCGTGGTCATTCAACATTATGACCTTTGGCAATTCAGGATGGTGCGCTTAAGGTGAAACTAGTCGCTCATTTTTCTGTGGCCTTTTTTCATGGCCTTTAAGCAAGAGATTGAAATGAAACTTTCTCCTGCTTTAGAGGACAATAATAGGGACTTGTTTATTCTCAATGACCTTTTCCAACCTTTGCCTGAGCTGTGCACAAGTGTCCTTGATGAAGTTCAGAGAAAGGTTGGCTCAGGCCTTTTCCATGGTGGCCTTCAACTGCTGCTTGCTGGTGTATTTAACTCCAGTCATGTTCCCCTTCAAGTGCCCAAAGATCCCAAAGTCCAGAGGGGAGAGGTCGCAGCTGTGCGGAGGCCACATGTCCTCGCAGAAGAAAAACGGTGCCTCTCGTTGGAGGAACTCTTAGGTCAGACATGCATGGCATGATGCCCCATCTTGCCGCCACCACCACTTCTTCCCAAACTTCCTCTTGGCCCACAGGAACACCTTCGTCCTCAGGTACCTCTTGTACGTAGCGGCTGTCAGTCTCTCGCCATCCTCCAGGAAGATGAGTGGACACTTGGATCCATCTGACACAACCACTGCAAGCACTTGAAGATGCACAAAATGCCACTCTTTCCCATAGTGGATGACATTGTCCAGCCTCTCCTTGCACCCCTTGGCCAAGTAGAACCCCGTCTTGTTGGCCACCATCTCGCCCAGAGAGAATGGTGTCTCGTCTGAAAAGAGAATGACAACCTCACGCTTCTTCAGCTTGTGCAGCATCTTCAGACACCTTGCCTTTCTCTTGACCCAGTCAATGGGCTTCAAGGCCTGCCTTGGGGTCCTCTTGAACACTTTTAAGCCCAAGTCCTCCTCCACCAGCCTTGTCATGGTCTGTTTCACCATGCCAAACAACCTTGCCAGCCCCCTCTTCGTGGCCTTGCCTCTGGCATCCTCAATGGCCTTCCTGATGGCTTCAATGGTCTCTGGTGTCCTCACTGTCCTTGTCCTGATCCTCTTCGGGGCTTTGGGTGTTCCCCTCTGGATCATCCTGTACATGGTGGCCTTGGAACAGCCAAGTTCCCTAGCAATCTCAGGCTTTTTCTTTCTGTGGGCATGGAGCACCAAAATTGCCTGCCATTGCACCTCCATTCTTGGCCTTGTCCAGCCTTCTGACAATGAGGATGACAAAAAAATGACTTGGGGAGGTCTGTCAATGTCCTTGCCTTGTTTGTATTGTGAAAAATCCTACCTCGTTGCATCGGGGGGAAAATAGCGGCAATTTCAAAATTAGTTTCGCCTTAAGCGTACCATCGTGTATGAGATCTACCGAACTCAGACCAGCAGTTCGATGTCATCATAGCCGCAGATTTCAGGATGTGCTCCAGCGACGTGTATGAAGTACGGAAAAAGGTGGGTCTTCAACAAAAATCATAACGTGTCCGCATGCCTCCCTCCCCCTCAAGTAATGTATGACGTTGTCATACACTACATTGTCATACTGTGACTTTTGGTGCCAGAGTTTTTGGCAACAGTCCGATTCACTGACTGCATGCGTGCGCTTGAAGGGACTATTGTTCCTTTAAACTTTGGTGCGGTTAACTAAAGCTGGACAGTAATAACAATTCACTAATTGATCATTCAATGATTTGAAAAGATGAATCAGTTAATCATGACCTATTTCAAATTGTGGAGCAGCAAGAAAACATCTTATCAAGTCTGCAGCACCCTCAATAGGTAAAAAAACAAACGCGTTCCTTTAAATTTCAAATCTATAAATAATGTAAAGTTTCTGTGCCACTGGCTTAAGTCACGATACGCTAAATTAAATTTGGCTCACCATAGCTAGCTCCTTTCCAAAGGCGTGGACTACAAGTACACAGCAGATGCCTTTGACTCAAGAAAAGACTATTGGGTCTTTTGCGCTGAGGCTCAAAAGCTGTTTAGTTGAAGTCACTATTTCAATAAAATCCCATGTTTACTATTGACTTTTCATAAAAAGTCTTGCTTAAGCTTCAGTGTGATTAATCAGAGGCCTGGAATTCATAACCATTTTGAGTCAAGGACTTTTAAAGTGCGCTCTTTCTAGTACAATGTAATCTTGATTAGGGGTTTTCGATAATCGTACGATAATGGAACGTATTTTTTCTGCTGACCGATTTTTCTTCTTCTCCTCCATATCGCATGATCGGGTGGCCAAAATTTAGGTAATCTGGGAATATCAACTTTGTTCAGTCACCATAGTGTACCTGTGAACCCCCGGTGATGTTGCATGACTTTGGATTTTCTGAAGTGCCTAAGGCGGTTATGATACAGATCCCCAAACTTTTCCAAGTTGGTTATGTAGTAGAACACCCTGTGGGAGTCACTTTAGGTGAGGGCTCTGAAGTGAGGGTCACCCTAAAATTGACTAAAGAGTATTTTTGCATTTTATAGTCAAGTCACTAAAGTCCACCATTTTGAAGTTATCAAGGGGTCTTCGTCACTGCATACACTGGTTACGGGGGCCAAAAGGGATCCTAAACAGGGGTCTCAAAACATGCCCAAGGCCAAGGGTTTTTGTTAAATAAGTTTTTCTCCTATATCAACCAGTTTGGTACTACAAAGGAAGCATGCTTCAGCTCAATCACAACATGCAAAACTAATTTCGGAGGAGAAAAATTGATTGAAATTTTACGAAGATGATCTACCCATGTAATTTCTGCATTAAGCAGAAATGCCATGAAGATTAGCAGAGCTCTTCCATATAGTACTGAACTCACTTGCGGTCGTGCGGCACTCCTAAATGCCACACGATGAACCTCTCTCACCTCCGCATAAAAAGTACACTCAGGTGCAAAAGTTAGCGTACCCTAGCGAATTAGCAAAACTTCTGGATTAGGAGTAATGTTTTATACCTAAAAGGCTTGCAAAACACTGAGCCATGAAAAGATAAGAAATGAAACTTTCTAAGGCCTGCTCCTTCATAGACCTCTCTTCTCAACCTTGAAAAACCTCAACCTTGAAATAGGTTGGTTTGTCAACTCTGGGTTAGTGGGGAAATTTGGGATTTAAGATCTGGCCCGCGCGCCAGCCCGCAGCTTCCCAGCCCGGGTGGCCCGAAACCCGCAAAATGGCGGCCCGATCCATCCCCAACTAAGGGGTTTTTTTTATCCGGATGATCCAAACCCCTCCCCCCAAATGTTGCCAAGTTGCATTTGAGAAATTGCAAGAATTCCTCCCTCGTCCTCTCCTACCAGAGTTTCGGAGCCTGGCAACACTGCTTCGTCCTCTCCTAGTCTCTCCTTCCCGTTCTGTTGCTCTGAACTACATGTAGCTATGCAGCAAAATGCAAATTTGGACCTTGATTTCAGCTTCTCAAGAACCTTGAGAATGCACGACCCCCGCCCCCCATTTCACGGTCTGTAAAAAGTAGTGTCTGTTGACCAAGTTTGGGGACGATCGGGTCCGCGTCGGGAATGCCAACCAACCACAATGAACAGACATGCGCGGACAGAGTGCTTTTTATAAATAGACTAGCGGACTCGACCCGCTTGGATGGGTGGAGAGAGTGGCAAAAACATAAAGCGATGTGCACGTTATTTCGGTGTGTCTGTCTCCCATCTCTGGACCAATCGTCCTAAAACTTGCCGTCTACGCACGTGCTCATGATCGCCCTGAAAGTCATTGCTGCCATCACCCTACATGCGATTCGTGCTATCAACATAGCTGTCGACGTAGCTGTAGATGTAGCTTTGGTAGCTGTAGATGTAACTTTCTAGCTTGCCGCAGGAATCCATGTTGTTTTCACTTTTGAAACTGGCTGACCCAGAGACCCCTTCTTCCCCTCTCTTTCACCCCCTCTCCTCTCCATGGTTGCCAAGTTGCAAGGAGGAGAGATATTGTCTGGCTTTAGGGTGGCAACTCTTTTCACTCTCCTCTCCCCCTCCTCCTCGCTGTATGGTGATGGCAGGGGGCCATCAGTTCACGGATCAAGCCGAGCCAGTTGGGCTCGCTGGTTTGCCCGGTTCACTGTCCACTCTACCTGACTGCTTCTTTCTCCTGCTCTCGCCATAGATAGCTAATGATAAATATTGATACTGCACAGCTGTTCCTTGACTTGTTTAGTAAATGCAACTTTGGCCCTCGATTTTGGTCTCAAAATGGCCACAGACGTAAAGTGTTATGTGATCACTTGTGAGTTTGTGAGAAGTAGCATCTGCTGACCAAGTTTGGTGACTATCAGTGCAGCGGCGGGGGCTCCCATGACCACAGACACCCACACACACCCACATACACACACACACACACATACACACACACACGGAGTACATACGGACCCTCGCGCTTGATATGTCTAGATTAGGCTAGACTAAGAAATGAACAATTAGGAATTTGGCTGAGTGCATCTTAGGTTTGTCACCTGATGCCAAAGAGTGAAGATGTAGTCAATGGTTTAAAAACCAATTAACCCATTTCTTGCAATAAAGTTTATAACATTAGTTCAGTTAGTATCAAGGTGTCCAGATTTGGAAGGCCGTGGGGCAAACCTAAACACACTTGTTTTCAACTTCAACTTCATTTGACTGCAGCGCTGCAGTTTAGCATCTGGAAAGTAACTAAGCAGGTCCATGTCAAATTTGAAGTGTTGACCAAACATCCTTGTGTGCCAGTGCCTATAGAACTTTGAAGCCAGAGAGGGGATGCAAAAACTGAATAGTTCTTCGTCCCCACTGACTAGAATGTCTTCAAATGGAATCTTGCAACAGATATAGTACGCAGAAAGAGATGACAGAAATTGATCCAGCCTAATATAGATGTTGTGGCACTTATGTACTGGGCCTTTGTAGCTCCTGACACGACAACTTTCCTAATGTAGCCTCTGCGCAGACCCTTATTGCCCCATCGGAAAGCTTGTGGCATTTGCTTTGCTTATTTGCTTCACTTTTGGACAAGATTGTGTGCTGAAGACGGCGCTGGCAATTTAAATAAAAATACTACATACGCTCGATTTCCCACGTCAGACGTAGGCTGCACTCACTTCTCCACCGCCGTGTATATCAAAGAGCAAGAGAGAAGTGTTGGACGCACGGATGCACGAGGAAAGCAGGCTCAGTTGTATACAAGTGCTAGCAATTCAAGGGTAAATGTACAGTGAGACTCCTAGACCAGGGTACGGTTTGGTTAGGTTCAGGACCCTCCGTTGATGCGCTACAAATCTTTGGAGGAGACCTCCAACGTGTGTTTGTGGGGGCTCCGCTAAGTCGCGTGAGTGGACCTCCTGCAGCTGGACACGTCAGACACACTCTTCTTCTTTCTCGCCCACTGGCAGGGCCAGAAACAGACTGTCCTGTATGCACGAGTTAGACCTTGGCGGGCTCAATGACAATAAATGTGAACTTGGCGGCAAAAATTGACTCTTTTCGGTGTTGATGCTGTTCAAAAAGACGTCATCTTCATGATGTCACCTTGAAATGTGGACTCTGAGTCTGATTGACCAATTTTGTGGCCTAAAGTGTGAATGCAGCGAAATAGATCGTAGTTCTGTCGGAGCGAAGCGCCTCTTGAGGGTGAGGATCTGGTCATGGCTGGCTACCAACCTTTTTGATCAATAAGAAGTTTGCGACATGTTCGATGGGCAATCCAGCATAAAGGAGGCTGCCCTTTGTACCTGCCAAGATGATAACCATTGCCTGTCAATACCATTGTGAAACACCTTTGAACCTCTCCAAACAACTGCAGTTAACTTCATGTCGTCAAGTCCCAAGCACTTGAAGAGAGGTTCTTCTATGTAGGAAAGGTTGACTATATCGGGAACATGAAATCTTGATCAATGACAACAATAAGGTGCTTATCAATGTCGTCAAGAGGGATCAGTGAATGGACATCAATGATTAATGGGAGGCAATTTTTTGTGACTTTGAAGAGCCGCTTTCATCCTCTACCACGACCTGAAGATGTCCCTAGATTGTACAGTTTTAAGCATGCAGCCTTGCCTTGTATCAGAAATCAGCTGGCATGAGGTAAACAGAAGTTGTTTGGAACGGTTTGAAGGTCGTTTACAAGGTAATTCACTGCTAGCGGTTTGTCACTTAAGTTAAAGCAAGGAATAACTCATGTTTCATTACTTTACATAAAGAAGACTCCCATCTCTGTCTGTGCATTTCGTACTCATGCATATTGTTGACATTTTGGCCATGGTTGAATCACAATTTTTGTACGGGAAAACTCTGTTCAAAGTAGCTGAGGGAGAATACATTTAATCGACCATGGTCAATTGCGCACTGGACATTAAGTTCATACACACACTTTTCAAAATTCCCGAATAGTCCATACCATTTAAAACCTTAATCACACAGAAGATTTAGCTTGGCTACAGGTTCCGAGTTTATCCGGCAAGAAAATTTTTCACTCATGAGCTGACAAAAAGACATTGTGGATGGATACAACAATTAGGACCCCGTGTCAAAGCAATGGATAAAGTTAAGAGAAGAGATCAGCCAAGGACAGAGAAAGTCAAGCTTTTTGAACAGTGTGAGTACCTCCCACATGTAGCAAACTGTATCTTAAGCTCAAGTGAAACTGAGTTAAACTTTATCTGAATCTGAACATTGATACTTCCTCTACTGCCTCCTCAAGAACAGCAGCATCATCGTGGCTGTGGCATCAAAAAGCAAAACGTGAGAGACATAAAAATGAAACACATCTGGAGGTCATCCCAAAGTTGATACTGCTTGCCTGCAGTTGGTCCAAAAAGGTCCAAGACAAAAACTCCCATTCTTGAAGAAAAAGTCAATTAATTACTCTGTCCGAAGATTGGACATCTCCTTCAAGGTAAGTGATGGTTAGCTGGTCACGTCAATTATTGAAGCAAGGTTTTGTACAAGCACAAGCATGGTGAAGCAGGCAATGGCAGATGGTGATGCAAAGGAAGACTTCTGGCAACAATAGCTTAACGTTAGGAACGGATACAAGGATAGTCAGATTTGCAACACGGATGAGAGTATCCGTGACAAAATGGTTGTCTTCAGGGATGAAAAGCCTATAAAGGTAGGAAAGTTGCCCAGGATTGCACAACACTCCTGTTTTCTGTGCTGCAGATTGGTGAACACAAGTAAGCCTGAATGATTGGCAAGAACAAGTGCCCCTACTTCTTTTGCAGTGTTCGAAAGCTGTTGCTTCACTACAAGGCCAACTCAGCAGCGTTGATGACAACAGCTTTATTCCTTGAGTGACCAGAGGAGTACTGGTACAACCAGGAGCTGAAGCAGAAGAAGGAGAACATTTAGCAAACAATGGATGACTATGGTGCTCAAGACCTACCAGATTTAAGCTAGATCAAGGTTATTTATATGCAGACACTACCGCAATGCTGCATCCACTAGACCGAAGAATATTCAAAAGCTTCGACGCTGGTTATCGAAAGAAGGTAGACTCTCTGGCTGATGGAGGCGCTATGTGCAGACGATAAGATCTCATGGTTGGATGCCAGGGTCTTGGAAAATGAGGCGTGGAATCACAGCACCATGAACTGCTGGGACAAAAGAGGGCTCTCTCCAGGGGGCATCATTTCCTCTATCAAGCATCGAGGGGCTTCTGATCATATTCAAAGTGCCAGATGAAATGACACGAGAGGACTGGGGTGCTTGGCGGTACTTTGATGCAAATGCTCTTGCAACCCAAGATGTTTCTGAGGAAGCAATTATTGCTGTTCTCATAGAGAAGTGAGACCCAGGAAATCAGGAGATGGAAGATGAGACTGAAGAAGATCGGGAGGTCAGCATTCCGTCTTCTCAGGATGTTTCTGCTGCAGAGAGAGCGCTGTAGAAAACCATCTTGACAAGAGAAGATCCAAATTATGAGCAGCTACAGAAGTTAAATTTATTCACCACAGTGCTTCATGCATCTATGAAGCACAGCAGAGCAAGATCAAGCAATATTTCAGTCCTGCAAAGAGCTCATAAAAACTTTTTCATGTCCCGGAGGGTGTGTTAAACCATGTTCGGCTGTATATAGTTCAGGACATGATTCCACATACGAAACTACAATCTTTCTACATGCATATCATTTCTTGCATCAATCATGCGCCAGAGGAATGAGATCCCCATCAAATCACGATCTACGCGGTGTGTACGTAGTCTTGCTCTAATTGCCTAATAGTTCACGAAGTGTCGGACCAGGTACCGTTATGATGACACGTATATTCACGAAGGTGTAATATAGCGAGCGTATGCTTTGCGGTTAGGTTGAATTAAGACTCACCAATGTCAGCACAATCAGCCTTCGATGCAGAAAAGATTCGAGATTGACTGACGTCTTATTGAAGGGCTTACGCGCTAGCTGCGCACGTCGTTGGATAGGAAGAGCCTGGTGTGTGTTTGTGTGTCCGGCTGAGTGTGGCTCCCACTGCGCCATTCGCGCTCTACATACATTTCGAGATCATCAGCCGCTCGCTCAAAAGCTGGATACGCCCACACAAACACACAGACGATCAGCCGCTCAAAAGCTGGTCAGCTGGCGTACATATATATGGCTCTTGTGCTTTACATAATAGATTGCTTTCTGCAACTGGCCATTTATTATTAACGACCTTCGATAGAGTGAAATGATTCCTTCCTTTCCAATGTCGAAGATTGACTGGAGCCGTCTTCAAAATGCCTTCCTCTCTTCGTAAACTACCCGACTTCCTAAGCTAAAAACCATGGTTAATCTGGATTACCCAGGTATATCGCGAACAGACTAAGAACGCACGGTACCGTACGATATTGATATATAATATGTGAGATGAAGCAGTTATCATGCCTAAGATATTAGAGAATGATTACTTTCTGAAACACGCATGGACGTAGATGTGACATTGGTCCGAGAACGACATTGTACTGATACTGCAAGGGTGGGGCAAAAAATATTGCCTGTTAGAAACTTTCCAAGAGTATTTTTTTTCGCAGAAAAGGGGCCGTTCTTGTGCAAGAAAATTTATATTTGTTTTGTAAAGACTTTTTGGGGGCTCTCGCCCGAGCCGACATGATATGCATACAGCATTATCTTTCCTGTGAGCGTCGCTGCGTTCTAGGAGAAGAGAGAGAAAGAGAAAAAAGAGTAGGATTTTTGGGATTTTCATTGACTTTTTCCCCCCTTCTTCAGCGTCTTGCAAAAAAAGCACATGGAAAGCAAGCTGCAAGTGAACTGCAGAAACGTCGCTGCCGTCAGTGGGTCCACAGGGGCCGATCAGCCTCGTCTGTGCGACATGAATCAGCTCATTAGGTCGTGGTGATGGCCACTAAAGCTGTTTTTCTTCCTTTGTTTTTGCAATGATTGATCCAGCAGGCATTGAGGAAGCGCCTGGTCCAAGAGGCAACGGTGTCGTTGGCACTGTCGTAGAGATCTGCCAACGCCAGGTGAGGTGACTTGATGGTGATGCACTTCTCGTCCTGTCGCGTTCATTTAACTTTGATTTAAAGAAACATCCGGGTTATGGGACAAAAGTGATCAAACTTGATAAAATCCTTCGCTCACTAGAGCAGTTCAGATCAAGTTGCAACTTTCAGACGATGACATTAGGAGTTCACAAAATAAAAAAGTGAACAACTTAAAGCTTTAAAATAGTAAAATAGTGATGTTCATGAACCACCAGGCCAGCATGGCCGTAATTTTACGAATGGGAAGCCTGCGGTTTTTTTAAATTTCATGGTGACACTTAAGTAAATCGTCAATCCTTTAAGCAGTTCATACCCAAAGAATGAAGGAATCTCTACATTTGCCTGGTGGAGTCCTCCGCTCAGTAGTATAAAATTTCAGATCACCTAAAGCTGCTCTTTTAGCATGAGTTCACTGCACTACTGAGATTTCTTCTGAGCCCCCCAAACACACACAGATGTCCTGATCGAACCCTACCGAAGGCTGTCGCTCGGGGCTGGTTGTCCTCGTCTAGTCCCGGGAGGAAAACTGCAGGCTCCGGGATGACGAAGCATAAGGAGGGGGGGGGCGGCAGAGCAAAGAGCTACAGCATCTGCTCACCAACGTGCACCAGCAATGGCAATCTTGCCTAATTCAGATTTAGGACACATTGCCTGGCTTGATTGCAGTGACTTCTAGTGGATGATACTTCAGCACCCAGGTGGAACAGTGGACTCTACAGGGTCTACCATAAGCGGCGTAACACAACAGAACCACTTGTTCCACAATCGCGAGAAGGTGAGGATTAATAAACAAACTTTTCGGCTCTCACAATTTCGAGCAACAAAGGCAATCTGATTTGAGCACAAGAGCAGCAGTGTCGTGAATCATTATTTACAGTCGAATGAAGTTTGAAAACATCTGGAAAGCGTCGCCATTGGCCGGGCAAATCCAGCATGAGTTAAACTCTTACTACCTAAACTACTAGCTTTTTTTACTATACGAATTGTCAGAGATACTCAAGGGCGAGATATGGATTGATTGGTGTTGAAAATATGCTCAGCATTCAGAAATGTTTTCAGCAGAAATGTACGTGTACCTTATTTTGAAAGCTCTACCCTTCAACCTTTCGGACTTGGTTTCCGTGGTACGGGGTGTTTTTGTGCAGTTGCGATGATTATCTAGAATCACGCTACTTATCAATAGAGAAAGTCACTTCTTGACTTCCCAGGACGATGATCTTCTCGTAGTCACTGACAACGCCCTTGCTCACGGCATGTCATGCTGATCTTTGATCCAGTGCGTGAGATAAATCAGACTGTCTGCTCAAGGCTTGGAAAACAGTACCGTATCGGCGACCGTCGGTGGCCTTTGTAGCATAAATGCTCGTGGACGTAAACAGAGTACTGAAAAGCACTTTTAGATGTTTGCATAAAGAGGTGCAAGCAAGGGGATTGGAAGGACAGTGGGATGAGGACAACAGCTGAGGTGCTCAGTGATTAAGAACAGAAGTACATATATGCTGTGAGTACATATACACAAGTAGTATATGTTGACATGGGACTTATAGCTCGCATTATTAGTTGGTTTTCATAGCCAAAATCAAAACTTCCACATATTTGATCACTGTGAAGCCATCACCAAGTTACAGGCCAAGAATGGCCCCCGGGTGTGAAGCAATTGAGAGAGATCTTGAATGTTGTGAATCTGTGCCACTTTTAACGAGATTCAGGGTGTAAAAATGTTTCAGTTTTTTTATACCAACGCCTAGTCTCTGTATTGATGTAGATAGATCTTCTTCAGTGTACAAAGGCATTCTGAGTGACGCAAGACGTGAAGAGCATTAACGACAGATTTTGATAAGTCAGCGGCGCAGTGACACAATCCAAAAAAGGTGCACATGTTCGGCTTGCGCTGCAGCAATTTTTGCCAAAAACACGATTATCATCTGAAGGAATTACTGAAGGACAATTACGAGATGGGGGTCCCGCATCTAATTGTCCACTCAGACCAGGAATGGGTACAGAAATCAGCCCAATTCGGAGCCAAACGTAACAAAACAGTGCATTCCATTAGTAGCTCAAGAATTTAACTGCCTACGGCAATACTTAAAATCCTACTCACAACCGTGCAATGTGTGCTGAAAATCCGGCTCCAGTCGGCAATTTGATGTGGGCTCACCCCCAAATCAATAAGCTTTGTACTTATTTCAGCTTCGTACCTGTACTGCATCAATCAGTTTCTCGTGAATTTCTCTTACTCTGTCAGATAAATTCACAACGGACATTTTTCACATGAGGCAACTCTGCTTCGGACACTCATAAGTGGCAAACTCGTGAGGAAAGTGGGCAAAAGTTCCGACGATTATGACCCAGAGAAAGGATCAAGAGAATTTCCGAGAATTTCCTTCAGCCGAAGCACTTTTCTTACTTCCAATAAGGCACTTTTGTCGACACTTTTTGCCGCCTCACGCTGTCCGCGCCTCCCCTCCCCGCCCATCCCCATCTCCGTCTTCGTCTGCGGAGGCTTCGAGTGATGGAAGACGCCGGCCGACGCATCTCAATGCGTAAATAATGCGTCGTTTTAGCGCTTACGCTTTCATGCCTGCATCAAGCGAAAGCTCAGCCCAACTTTATGGAACAGCGCGCGCCAAAAGTGCGGACTTTGCTGGCGCGTCTCAAGCGGCCTCCGCGGCGCGAATCGCCGTTGGGGAGGACACAGGGAGAGAGGAGAAGAGCGAATTCTTTTTCCGGGGGCCGTGCGAAAGCTCCTCGGAAAAGTCTTTTCCCTTCAGGCCTTTCTTTACTCTTCAGTGGTCCGCGAGAGTCTCTGACGTTTAAACACTCACAGTTCTGCGAGCAGTTATTTCGTGTGGATTTTTTTCTGCAGGGTGGAGAGTGGAAGTTCACGTTTAAAGCATGTTTCGTTGGATTTTTCAAAAAAAAGAAAAGAAAAAATGGTAAAAACTGAGCTTTCCCCGATTTTTTTGTCACCTGCTCCCAAAGGAAGACTCATAAGACCCCTTCTATATCATTGCTACGAGCCAAAGAAGGTGTTAATTAAAAGGATGAAAAGAGGTCAGTGAGTAAGAATTGATTTTTTGACCTGCTGAGAAAGCCTTCAAGTGTTTTGTGTGGTCGTCCCTCCCCATGCGGATTCCCCAGAGATGAAGCAAGAGAAAAGAGGATTTGATGGGTGAGAAGAGCGCGATCCGATGCCACTATGACAGCCCTGGGTCTCTTTATTTCTGGCTCACGCAGTACTTGAAGAGGGAGAAGATGATGAGTGGCTCTGATAAATGGTGAATGACACTGCCCGGCTGCCAAAGCAATCATCATTTTCGTCAGAGACAAGGAGAACAACAAGGAAGAAGCAGAAAAACATCGTTGGATTGCAGTGCCAAGCACGTGACGTCCGCCTAAAGTGGCTTTAGACAGCAATGAATGCTCCTTATCGTTGGTGCGCTGTTACATACGTATGAGTTCGGTACAGTGTGAAAGTGGCTGTTGTCGGCAACAAATCGTAGAAGCTGAATGATTCTCCACACAGACGACTCTTCCTGCACACACAAAAAGCATAACAGTGATGAAGACGGTAAGAAAGAGAAAGTTTTACGTGATGTGCCACAAGAGCCCACTTAGACTCTCACGAAAGTTTTACTTGCGGCCTGAGAAATCAATTCTTGAGAGGCAACTTAGTCGGGTTTTGTACTGCCAAAGGAACTTCATATTCAACACAAGCATTTTTTAGAGGTAAAAATACAGAAAAAAGTAGGAAAAGGGTGAAAAATCTTTCCCATGCCTCATTTTGAGGATTATTTCGCGAGATGCATCTGTAGCTATTGGGTGGTGAGGGCGAGAATTTAATTTGTACGGAAGCTTTTACTTTGTCTTCTATGTGCATGCATGTCCATTTATATTTCACTGCTACGTATACACACACACACACATGTGCCCCTGCCCCATATCCATGAGTAGGAAATTAATTGCTCAGGTGAGCTGACCATGTGCGGCTGAAAGAAAAAGACAACTCGTGTGCGGAGAATTTGCCTCTTTTTCCATTGGCACAGTGACCTTTTTTTAGGCCCATACGGTAGAGCTGTAACTTCGTGTTGGAATGTGGGACGTGAGGGGCTTTTGTGTCCATTAAATATTAAAGCCGCCGGAGCTTTTACCTGCTACCATGAATGGATTGTTTTTTCAGAGGGACAAAAGGGGGAAGGGATATAGGAGGACAAGGGTGGTTGACACAAATTGTCGTTTTTCTTGTGTCAACCCATAAAAGTGATGCGGAAGCACGGATATGTCGATCTTTGAAAGCTTGGGGGGGGGGGGGTTGGCAACAGTTTCATTCCTTCTGTCTACGTAAGCAATATATACACAAGGATTAAATCAGGAGAGAGGCCGATTCTCATACATATACAGGATGCCTGGTTTAGAACATAAGTTTGTTTGTCGACAGATTGGCCCATCGGACCCCGAATCCACATTTGCTGGATGCATCAGATAGGTGGAGGAGCCCTTGTGAACTGAGGAAAGTCCCCCCTAAAAATAGCAAATTATTGCGTATCTTCATCGTCATCAGGACTGCCAAGACCGAACGCTTGTGCGAAGATCGGCCGTTTTTGACCAAGTTAGGGCTTGCAGAAGTGTGTTTACCTTGTCCAACTGCGGCAGGTCCATTCACGTGACTCTCCAGAGCCCTTGCGAAGATTTTGGCGACTTCTTCACCGGGTTCCCTTGGTTGCAGCACGTCAATGGGAAGGTTGACTGAAGCTGAATAACTCGCCCCCTGTGTACATGTATATTCATAAAGCTCAGCAGCCTGAAGCAAACCCACAGAGAAACTCGTGTTTCTCAACGGAAACCCAATAATCTCGCTCCCAGAAGTTGTAAGTAGATGAAGCAAGCCTTGAATGTCGCTGTCTGCTCTGCTTTCGTGCAGTGCACACAAGGCTGATCGCTCAAACGCGGTGCGCACTGTACCCACATACGTACCATCATATGTACGCACATAGGACCAAAATTAGTGTCGCGGGGTTGCGAGTCCGATGAGTAATCTTCTACGTAATGACTACAGCTCAGGCAACTGGAGAGGCTCTATCCATGGACTGCAGTGTCTGTACGTACGCTGAAACACACAAAGCACATTTTACCCCTCCACACCTTGCCCCCCCCCTTCCCTTTTTGTCTACCACGGCTTTCTCTCTCTCCTTCCCCCTACCCTACTCCTTTTAATCCGGGAACAATGAAAGGGCCGCTCTGAGCAGAGAAAACGCCTCAGCACACTACAGAAATCGTACCTAATTGTGCGCCAGCTTTCAGTGAGCAAATGATTAATTCTGTGTTTTGTTCATCTGTTATTAGAGACACACATTTATTCGTCAGCTGTGCAGAAGCTGGCGATCACTCGGACTTTCTCGCCCTTGACGACTTCACAGCTACTATTGACAGCTTCCATTTGGCACGCGCGGCAAGAGCTGGAAGTAACAAAGTGTTATGATCACAAAAATTGACGGTGTTTTTTTCCTCACGTATTTTCCGTCATTCTGCTAATCTAAGGCTGCCAATGTCAGCCTCGACTTTCCGACAAAGGATTTTTTTAATAAAGAAAGTAGCACGTTTGTATTGCAGCAGAGGAACTTCTAGTCTCTTGATATTTGTCTCTCGGATGCCTGCTTTTCTTTTTCCGAAGAACTGCCTCTACCTTGATTTCTCCCAGCCTTCAAGCAGACGTGACACCTTCGTGTCGACACTCACACTTCTCCCCCTCCCTCCATCTACCCGCAACCCCCCCTCCCCAAAGCGTCTGTGTATGTATGTACCCACTCTGCGCCCGTGTGAGCGAAGGAAAGCACAGGATGAAAAAAAGTCTTCGTGTCAGACTTTGTTTTTTCATCCCTTCCTCTGCTTCCGTTTTTCGAAATCAGGTGAACTCCGGACAGTCTTCTCGGGAAGGGTATTCCGGCGGTCAATGAGTCCTCTGACCATTGTCCAAGAAGAAGTCTCTCACCTTCTTTCTCGGGGCGGGGAGGGGGTGGGGTGGGTCCTGCTTCAGGGAGAGAACGGGGGGTAAGCTTCCCCTACACCGAAGCCTCCTTTTTCCCTCATCTCCCACGTATGAATTCCGGATCCTGGGCATTAAATCTTTGCTGAGCTCGGGAGAAAGAACGGAAATGTGTCGATAGAGGACGAGGGGAAGGGAAAATTGCCTGAAAAACATAAAGAATTAGTGAGGGAGAAGCAGGATTTGAAGGAAAGATTTGCAGCAATTTAGACTTTCTCATCTGAGAAGATATTTCTGCCAAACTTCCAGGACAGAGAGAAGGGGACTCAGCTCAGAAATGGATGTTTTTATCCTCAAACACTCTCAAAGTCTAGTTCAGCCAACAATGATTCCGTTTGTCTCGCGTACAAAGTGTGCGTTCCCTTTTTCTTACTCTCTCTTTCTTCTTCCTCGAAAGTGAAGACCTTCACCCTCACTTTGAAAGTCTGTAATCGAATTAAACCCTACAGGGTGTGTGAGCAAAGCAGAGTTGCCTTTTCCTTCAGACAGCAGCATGCGAGTTTGCCATATGTAGAGCCACATTGGGAAGTTCCTTTCATGGGTACGGGCCCTGTTGGTTTATGTTCCAACCTCCTACTTCGTACACAACATTGCATGGGTTTCTTACCCTTATTTTTTCGGACTTTGCTTAACCTCCTTTTTCCCCTGCAGGGGGAATAGAGGCCCAAAAAGGGCCTCTCATTGTTAGAATTCCAAACAGAGAGAATGGGAAAAGAAAAGGACAAAAAAGCGTACACGTAAGTCTGTGAGATGCTGGTTGCTGGTTCACTGTTTGCACGTATGTTGTTATGTACGTGATGGCTCTCTGCGCACACACAATTTTCTACTACTGTGCTTTGCTTCTCTCTTTATACACGTGTGCGTGTGGGTGGGTGGGCGGGTGAGGGGGGGAGCGAGAGGAGCAGTAACAACTTGCACTGGCAATCGACAGTAAAATGAAACTTTGTTGGAAGAAAAAAAATGAGGCCTCGTTGTGGTCTAAAGAGAAGAAATTACCTACTGAGTGCCCATACGTATAGCACAAAGGACCGACCTTTCTTCAGCAGAAGGACGAAAAAAATGTAGGTCTGAATCATATCAGTCAGGTACTACGTCCAGTGTGACTGGTCGATTCTGCCCCCCTTTAGCACCATCATGTTTATAGTAGACTCTTGGCTCAACTTAATTCACCTTCATATGAAGCTTTCCATCCAGGAGTCTTGTTTTTGTTGGTGTCGTCATCATTGAAGTCCTCTCTCAGTTCACACTATCTAAGTGACCAACTTCATTCAGAAGGCATTGTTGCGCTCCTTTGCGGGCATTTTGGCGCCAGTGTCCAACACATAGCACGTCCATCAATTGAAACATCAATGGCAGCAGCTTTGACTTTCGGCAGTGTCTGTAGCACTCCCATCTTCTCCAGGAGCTCCTTCACGTAGCGGATAACCCAAAAGTTAAGGGATGACAGATCGGTAGAGTGAGTGGAGGCCTTATGAATGAAGGCCGAACGCAGCATCCAACAAGGTGCACATGAAGGCTGCTGTAACTGCTGCGGCTTGCTGATCCTTGTACTGAGGTGCAATCCGCGATTAGGGCCCTAGTTCTATGCCAGCGTTTGATAAGACGCCCAAGGTCTTGGGTTGGATCGCGCCAATTTCTGATGGTGAACCAGGCCATCACGTGTTGTCCGGACTCATCGTCTATGTCAGCTTAGTCGAGGTCAGTGTCTTTAGACACCTCTTAGAGGTTGAAAATCTGGAGCAGAGGAACCGGAAGCATCCTAGGTTCAAAGACAAGAGAGATTGTGATATGGACATCTGAGCTCAAGGAAGTTGAGGGAAAATCTATATACAGTACTGAAGGTCGTGAGAGAGAAGCCTCATCTTTTTGAAAGAGTTCACAGCCTCCTGCTTCCTGCTTTGTTATTACCTAAGAATCATTATCATTCATTCCATTTAAAGACAAACAATCGCATACTGTAGATATAAAAAAGCTTGCCCTTACAATCTAGAGATAACTTAGAATTTGTCGTGATTTTCCTTGAACATACATAGGTCGCTGCATCACCTTTATTCCATGTCAGAAAGCAGTGGAGATCTCTCTTCAATCATAGTCAAAGTTGTCTCCTTCGCTTTTAGCACTGAAAACCGAGTACGCTAAATATGGATCACACCGAACTCCTATTCTTTCTGTAAAGTGTCGGGTATCGCTCACGCAGTACATATACAGGGGGATCCGTATACACAGACACACATTACTTTGCTCAATAATGTCTCATTAAAAAGAAACAATACAGAATGATTACCCATAACCATAAATGTGACGCAAGAGACAAGAAACACGTGTCATACCTTACTTTTCAAAGTCTCCAACATTGCTTGGCTTTCACCATGGACTGAAACCTCCAGACAGTAAAGCGGCTGGCGGCACGGACCTCCTCCTGGTGATTGAGGCTCTCGCTGACATTGGGGGGGGGGTAGTCCTGAGTACTTCCAAAGTAGGTGCACATGTGGCATCCTTCCTCTCCAGAATGGGTCTGGAGGATCCTTCCACGACAGTCAGGTCTGAAGAGAGAAGGAGCCTCGTCGCCTCAGACATTAAGCAAATAATGGTCCCCGTTTGTCTGAAACACCCTGTTGAACCAGCCCAATCCCAAGTTCAACTTTCTTCCCCAACCTCTCCTCCCCCCTTCTCCCGTACGTCACGTCCAATAATCTCGAATAGTTAAAACGAGTGGTGTAAAAAAAGTCGGAAGAAAATAAATGTCGCATGTCTAGAGCAAGAAGCAGTCCCGGATAGAAATGTTTGCAGAGGCTGTGATGCTAGAAGAAGTCGTAGTACAATGATGCACACCCCAGATACAGCAGTCGATGTTAAATTAGTCTTGTTAGTGCCTACAATATACTATAATTACAAGTAGTAATTGCATTGCCATTGTGTCCTCTCGTCCACTGACAAAAAGAAAGGGTCAGGTTCGTTCCGTACGTCAGAGAGCTCGTGCGTTCAAGATGGAGGGAGAGAGAGATGCATTACAGATGTTGTTGCTCTCTTAGAATTAACAGTCTCTTCCTCTGTTTTTTTCTACTGCATATAAAGATTCCGGCTAGCTTTAAATGCGGGCTCGAGGAGCAGTGACGACCGGTGACCCAACCTAACTGAAGCTGACCCTTCCTGTACTCCAGTTGGCCTTGACAGTAAACACTTTTCCCATTTTCTGCTGCTCATAAAGATTCCAGGGTGGCTAATGCAATCTTTAAATTTGGCCAGCCAATTGACCAATTTCTGTCGCCAAAGCAGCTGATGGAGGCTGAATAGACCGGACCCTGTGGTACGAACGCACTGACTCTGAAAATGAAGCCAATCATGTACAATTTGCGGTTGACGCCCGACCCGCGCAATTGACCGGTCAAATGGAGTGTTTCTTTTTTCTTTCTTTCTTTGTCGGCCTCACGGGTTGCCCTTGGCCGGAATAATTCAATGTGCTACGTCGGGTCCAACCCCACCGACAAATGGACGAGTCAGTGGGAAGAGGCAGCTCTAAACGCAACCTTCGTCGTTGGGTGCGCATATTAATCGACTCCCAGTAAGTTCACCGCTGACTTCAGCATCGTCCCGTGGTTGCTGCTGACTCTGAAAGTCGTCCCCGCGCAGCACTCGTGCATGCCTCATTTGGCAGCGGTGAATAATTGCAGTCCACTTGACAAGTGAGGCTCGACTATGTTTTTCTCTGCTGCGAATTACTTCTTTTTAGGTTAGTGCTTTTCTCTCTTTGTGTGCTTTGACACATTGTAGTTCCTCAGATAAGGTGAACCGATAGTGGGTAATTAATTGCTCTTATCTCTGTGATGCCCCATGTGAGTGTGGCAGCAAAGACTTTTTTTCTATTATCTCAGCAGGATAAAAGAGGATAAAAAGTAAGGAAAAAGACTCACAGGTGAGGTAGGATTATCGTGATCCACTGTATACAATGTATGTCGTGGTGTCTGCGAAAATACACCTGGATGAATTTGTCTGCCGACACACAGACTTTCCTGGCTGCGTAATACATGACGGTATCATTGTGACGACGCTTTCCGCTGCTCTCCATGTTGTGGCATGCTTATTTGACAACTGCTTGCCGAACTTTCGCTGGGAAATCAGGAAATGGGGCGACAAACAGATGCACTTTCTTCGTCAGGATGATGGACGAAAAGGTGGTGGTGGTGGTGGTGGTGGAGGAGGAGGGGGGGACAAAGATGCATCCATCACAGCAGCTGTGCACAAATGATGACGAGCACGACTCTGTGTATGGACGTGGAAGAATCTGCACAATAGGAGATATAAATTTTCCTCGATCCTGGGGGCCTCTCACAACACACACGTATTGTACTTGTACTGGAGTGTCTGATGCAGGTTGCTTTGCAAATTAGTTCATTCAAATTTGCATGAACCTATATAGAAACTTCTAATGCTTTTAAACCTGAATGCTACAAATTGTGGCCAACATGTCTTCTTTATTTCATATCAGTCCCTCGTGGAGAAAAGCACTGGACAAGTTTGCCTCATTCAAGTTGCAACTGAGTTATCACAGGTTTAAGGTGGATCAACTCATAAGTAGAACGTTGAAAATTTGTAATGAGCTCTTTGGCAAAGCATCTCTTCCCTTTATGTGTCAACTGCATGCTACTCAAATGAGTCTTCATTATTCGACAGTGACCAATCTGGGTTGCATCAGGAAGGATTGTCTTGCGAGCTTTGCTTTCTAGTGCAGAGCAGCACGATGCTACAAGTTATTGCGAGATGAATCAGGTGTCCTCACGAGAAGTACGAGGCGAGATGAGACAGGACAAAATAGTGTGAAACTTAAGATTTAACTTAACAGCTATTCCAAGGACCTCTGGTCTCGAGTGTGGGGATGGACCTAGATCAAGATTAATGCTACCAGATTGAGCTGAATAAGGAGACGATATCAAACATACAGTTATTTATAGCATAATTCTTAAGTTAGAGCATGATATTTACACACGAATGACAGAGCGCGACCACCTATTGGACTAGACTGAGCTGATTACTTCCTCTGCCGAATGAGTCTTTTCTCGCCACCTTTCCCCTGTCACGATCCACATGATTCGAGTCCAAGAAAGGGTCGAAAGACTTCATCTTGAAGTAATCCACGCTCGCGTAGTCCTACGCCATCACGAAGTTGATCTCCTACCTTCGTCCAACGAGTGGTATCCCGTTGCTCACTCATGAACAACTGCGCACTTTCCAGCAAAGGGTACTCAGATAGCTTAGCTGCTCCCGTCCTCTTGGTGATCAAGCATTACTCGAAAAGATTTTTCAGCTAATACAAAGAGGGTCACAGAACTGTACAGTACAATAAGCAAGCATGCATTATACTAAACACGTGCATTCCCCGTCTCCACATGAGCAATGAGGCTTCAAACAAGTGTCTTCAGGGTTCATGTAAAAGCAGCTCTTTCAAAATAAGTCGCTTTGGCCGGATGCCTTCCAATTTTTACGCCAACCTTGTAGGCATGACTGCGCCGCTTCCAAGAACAAACCGGTTCAGGGGCGACTAGAAGCAGATGTATGACGACGGGGTCTTCTTGGGCATCATGTGGAGGGAGGGGGGGTGACCGCAACTAGGCCTACGTGTACTGGTGATCAAGAAAAAAAGGACAAACTTCGACAGTGCAAATGCACCGAAAATTCTCAATGGGTATCAAAAACAGCGAAATTAACAAAACATAAGCTTGCAGTGGCCACGTCTGACTTGAGCAGGGCCAATATTGTGCGTACCATCAACGATATGCTTTTTTGGATGACCCTGTATATATGCGTACGTACACTGGGTACTAGAGAGGAAATGAATGAATTGGACTTTGGGAAATGCAAAAATCCCCTTAGGGCTGTCGCTCTTCCTTAAAATTCAAGTCTCGTAGTATCTTTATTTTCTTCGCTGTTGAGAATTTCTTATTCTGACCTTTCATGCAGCAAAAAGTAGAACAGGGCGTCAAAGGACAGGCCGAGGAGAGTAAAAGAGGAAGCAATGAAAACCGCCAAATATTGAATTGGAGAAAGCCTCTTTTTTCTTCTTCGGCTGAAGGGTTATTTCTTTCCTCCCCCTCCTCCCCCCCCTCCGGTCGAGATCATATCTTATTATAGCGCAAACACCGAGGTGGACATTGAAACTGACATTAAAAGAGTACAGGTTGACTCAGAAAAAAGCTGTCCACTCGAGAAGGGCTGCATCTGATGAGCTGTGGTACTTGCTGACAGAAGTAGCTGGTTTAGAGGCAGGGTGGCAAATGGAAGGAGAAATCCTAAATTATCAATCTTAAACAATTTCAGAGGAGCTACAGCTTCTGCATTGCAGATTGACAGGGAGCAGATGAAAGTGTTGATCAGGTAAGCGTTCCCTGATCTTGGCCAATGATGTGAGCTTGTTATGAAGGATCTTCCACATGCTGCAGGTCAGGGGATGTCAGCTTTGCCTGGAGAAAAGTGGTGGACACTATGAAAAGTGTCTCTCAAGGTCCGTATACACGACTGCACGTATGTCACTGCGAAATTATGAAGAATGGAAGTCAATATTGCAGAAGCAGCAGCTCATCTGAATCTGTCCTTTGATTTACCATCCAGCCCCTGTACCAGCTACCCCTATCAGCTGGAACCACAGCTCATGAGATGCAGCCCTCCCTCCAGAAGTTGTCGTTTTCGTCTGGGCCACTCTGCAGTTTCTTAAAAATGAAGAAAGTACTCTCTCACATTGAAGTTTGCTCCAGAACAAAGACAGCGAGGCCCACTGGGCCTTGCTGTACTTTGAACAATATCGTCTGGCAGAGTAATTTACACCTGGTTCCGCCGATCCCACTGTCAGGATTCTTCTCATTTTTTGTCTAGGGGGCATAATTGAATTCGTGTCTGCAGAGAGAAATTGCAAATGTCGTCAGCTTTTTTCTCTCTCCTCTTTTTTTGCTTGTCAGTTCTCTCCTACCACCAAATCTCCTCTGAGCAGCATTAATCTCAGGGATGTTGATAAGAAGGGGGACAAAGAAGAAGTGGAGAGCGGGTAAAAGAAAGTAATTCTGCGTGCGGGAAGAAAGTTGGGGCCTCACCCTGTTCATAGGATCTCTTGAGCTTTGCCTCCCTCCTCCTCCTCCTCCTCCCTTACACCTAAATTGGCCTACATAACTTCTAAGGGAAGTTGGCATTTACAAATTTTGATAAATTGTACTATGTAGCTTTCCTTCAGCTTTGTTGAGAGGGAGAGAGAGAGGCCAACACAACAGTTCGTTTCCTGAGAGTCGAAGATGAAGTAGCAGAACAGCCGCTCTCTCTCTCTCACTTGTTGAAAATGCAAATTTCCCCATCAAAATCAGGGGAGGCACAGAAGTGAATAATTCGAGACGTCCTCGTGTCTATGCAGGACTTGAGCTTCTCCCATGTAACAGGTTCTTCTGCGCTCTCAGAGGGGGGGGGGGAGGAACAGGCGTTTTCGCACGTTCTCTTCGTACTGAAGGAGAGGAATGAAAAAAAGACCCTAAGGCTTTGTTTTTTGCCCGGAGTTGTGGGCAAACAGAGCTTTGACACTTCTGTACAGGTCTCCAGTGTGTAACCCCCCCCCGTCAAGTCATTCACCAGACAAATGGCTGGTACCGATTTCACTCATATATATTCAGCTTTCCCCCGTGAAAGAAGTCGACGTGATTTGATTTCCCGAAAATGGGTTCTTCTGCTCTCACTTTTTGATGACTGCGCATCTGCAGGACGTCTCTTGGCCGTGGAAGTAAAAAAGGAAGTGCTGCTGTTGCTGTTGTTGTTGCTGCTGCTGCTGCTGCTGCAACAGCTGTGCGAATCACTGCAGAAGCAACTTTCGCTATCACCGCTTGTCTTGTCACACTTTCTCCTCTCTCCGTGCTGATCGCTGCACTGCAACCGACACCGGATTTGTCTACCGGGTGTGTCGGAATTAGGCTATGAACGGTGCTCGCCATTTCAGGCGGATCCAGTGCCTGTGCATGGGGTGCTACAGCTTCAAGACCAGTGAGGGCAGACAGTGGAGACTACCTAGCAACTCGTATGAATTCTCAGACTTTCAAAAACAAAAATTTTACTGAATTGAAACGTGTTCTAGAACACATTTAAAATCAGTAGAAGAGGCCGATCAGGTATGCTGAAACACTGCCCATGCTACAGCAAATACAGGCAGTTAAAGACGTGACAAGCGAGGTGAAAGTAGAGATTCGAAACTTCACTCTTCCACAACTTTTTTCAGTACTGTGCTCCAACAATTCTGCGTAGAATCAAATTCGAAATGCTGTTCTGGCAGCTGCTTCGTTTTGGAGGTTGCAACCTCTCATTTTATGCTCTGTGCTTATTTTACTGAAAAATCAGAGTGCCACTGATTCCACCTCCTCATCTTGCGAAGCTTCATTGTAACCTCTTTGAAGTAGGCACTTCCCGCTCAAAAAAGTGGTATTTCGAACGCTTTCTTGGTCACTCGTTGTGAGTCATCTGACGACACCGAGTGCTTCGACTTCAAACAGTGTCCACTCCCTTGTAGCCAACCAGACTTGAGCTTTGAGTTGATATCATAGTATTAGCGCAGAACATGCCTTAGTAGCAGAGCCACATGTGTGTTTTGAGTGTACTGAGTCTATCGTATGCGGTTGATTTGTGCCATGATATGCAAATCCCAAGTCATTGTTAAGCGGTTTGGACTGCATCGATCGATTGATTTAGAAAGAGGAGTATTGGAGACACGTGATTCTTGTTAGGGCAAGTTTCTAACTGACCATACGAGAGAACGAGAACAGGTCAAAGTCCACTTTCAATTTTGCCATGACGGTGACCAATGGAGTTCTGGCGCCCGATAAAGCTCTCCTCATCCGCAATCTCTCGGATGGCCATCTTTGGTCTCTTTCTTTTGGTGAGTCATGAAAGCCGCTGACGAACTCCACCTTGTTGACATGGCCAACTATATCAGACCACACCTTGGTGACTGATAAAGACATTGCTGATCCTCACGAGAGCATCATGGCCCTTGTGGAGGCTGGCCACACCATCGCCAAAGTCACCCACAAGGTCTGTGATGACCAGGGCACGGTGCTGAGGGTTGACAGGCTTGAGGCTGAAGGTTTCGTGGATGACCTTGCCGTGAAGCCCAAGTCTGGGCACAACAGAACCGCCCTGAGAGGACCAGGCAACTTCTCAGAGGGTTCAACTGCTGAGGGGACAAGAATGTTTGCCATCGATGTGGCGCTCAACTGTGCGAATGATCGCTACTGAGAGTGAGCGGCACCATCGAGGGGCAAAAGAGCTATATTTTTTCATATCTCCAAAATTTTCAAGTGAAAACACCAGAAATCAATGTATCTTTGAGTCTTCTAAGAACTAATTTCGAGTGTCTGTACTTACTAGTAAGAATGCTAAAATAATATCATATTCAGCACTATAGAGTTGGCGTGGACTATTGCTAAAATTGAGGTTGTCCTTTGGTCGACAAGCAGAACTAAACAGCATTTTGTTTTCATTCATCAATCTATAACAGTGAAGACTTTGCATGAATGCTTGGAGGAGGTGGAAAGAGATGTAGTGAGAATGAATGTAATGAGAGTGACTCTTCTAAGGCTGATGCATAAGTAGGAAGCGTAATATAAAGTTTATGTTGATTGCACTTTTTACAGATATGATTTTGTGCATTTGCCAGAAATGTCACTTTCAGACATCTTGGTAGTTGAGGTCAAAAAACTAAGTAAAAATGGGTCATTAGGTTTTGTCCCTCGATGGTACCGTGCACTGTTACTCAGGGATGACGACCAGACCCCTCGAATGCAGTACAGATCCAAGAACCCTAGATCTGGGACCGTTGCCTCAGATGGCGAAGTCCTGCCTCCCCCTCCTGCCTATTTGTGGACAAGAAGATCAACACCGAGGTCTATGACGGTCTCTCATAAAGGGGCAGGCCTGACTCATAGAAGGCCCAGGGGCCCTGCCGGTGCTCCGTTCACTTTCAGCAGGACGGCGCTCCTGCCCACACCTCCAAAAGATGCCACAAGTAGCTTGTCCATCACTTGGGTAAGGCTGATTTCTATGGCAGAAATGCCTGGCCACCATCCCCTCCTGACGCAAACCCAATGGAATTTTTTGTGTGGTCTGTGGTAAAGCAAGGGGCTTGTTCCAAGTCCTTCTAGTCAGCCAAGGTGTTTCGCCGACGTATTCAGAAAGCTGGGGGAAAGGCCCTGACACCGTCGGCCATCACCAACACGTCCTCCTCCATCAAAAAGAGGCTGGAGAAGATTTTTGTTGCAAGTAGGAGCCATATTGAGTGAGAATTTGATAATTTGGACATATTTTGGAAACAAATTTGCTATAATCTTGTTTCGTTTTGGGGTTTGATATTTTTTAACTTACAAAAATTGCTAAATTACCGGCCATTTTAATAGATTTAGCTGCAGTTTCGTGAGAGGCTTTGGCGAAAAGCAAGCACAAATGACGCACCCTGTAGGCCAATTCAGACACACCCGGTACAGCTCGGCTAGAGACTTAGGAAATTTTTGCGCTTTACAACCTGGCGTTCCTGTTTTTATGGCGGTCTATGGCACCGTTGCCAACTGGCGCTACTTAATGCCAATTTTCTGGAATTGTTATCAAGTGTTTGGAAATAAAGTGTCGGGCATTTTGCGAAAAATGCCTAGTTTCCGTCCGGCATTATTTGGCACAACGGTTGGCATTGTTAAATTCAAAAGACATGGCAACACTGATCAATGGGGCCTCGTCTCCGGACATCTTTTTGGACTGTGTGTGCGACGTCCATGATAGACGGTGAGCACAAGAGGGCCTTTAACTATAGCTGATCACTTCATTATGTGCTCCTGGTATGAATCCGGATGAAGTTTAGGGAAGTCCGGACTTGTCCAAATGACCCAGTACAAACACATTGTGCACGTCGTGTCTGATAGTTGGGGACACAGCGAAACTAGCCCCTGTAGCCTTGGGATGTTCGCGGGCCGTATCGAAGCCCATTTTCCAGCCGGGCTCGGGATGCACTTTTGTAATGGGTCCCACCCGTTGCACTGAGCGGGTCGGCCGGGGCCAGTCTTCACTGTGCGCGCATGTAAAGCTATATATATATGACTGTAAGGACTGACTGACAAAAAAAATCTGCGCATGTCATTATGGACTTTTCTGAGGCCGTCTGCAAATATTGCTATACAAACGACGCGATGCGGAAATTATAATTCCCCCCACTGCAGCATTGAGGACTTAAGCCCACCGGGCCAAAGGCTCGATCTGGCCCGGTCCAAGCTTCTCGGGCCGTGGAAGAAATTTAGGCCCCCAGCACCTCTAAGCTGGAGTTGTTCTCTCTCAATCCAGCGAGAGCTGACAGGGCTGCTGGGGATGAGCGAAGCAGTCGCGCTAGCTCAATTCACGAGCCGATGTATCTTCGTTGATCAGTAGAATATGAGCTCACTTACGGATCACATCACTTGCTGGACTTTTTATAGCCCAAATCACACATTTTTACGAAAATAACATAACTTCGACAGATTTGGTCACTTTGAAGCCATCACCAAGTTACAGGCCAAGAATGGCCCCCGGGTGTGAAGCAATTGAAAGAGATCTTGAATATTGTGAATCTGTCCTACTTTCAACGAGATTCAGGGTGTGAATATGTTTCAGTTTTTTATACCAACTCCTAGTCTCTGTATTGATGTAGATAGATCTTCTTCAGTGTACAAAAGTATCCTGAGTGACGCAAGACGTGAAGAGCATTAAAGACAGACTTTGATAAGTCAGCACTGATGTGGCACAATCCAATAAAGGTGTTTGGCATTTCGTTGGCACATACTTTGCCGAAATAAAGTAAAAGTGACTTTTTTGGCTCTAAAGTCCCATAAAGTCGATTCCCAAGTTGATGACTATTGCCCAAGTAGTGATATTGTGGTGATAACCAAAATTTCACTAAATGAAAATTCCAAAATGATGTTTTATTTGTATTGCCGTTACTCAAACTGGCGATGGTTTTTCAATAGGAGACGCCATAATATCTGCAATCTTGTTCTTAGAAGTTGCTATTCAACACTGAATGCCGACTTACAAAAATCCTTATCCGGTGGCGTTTACTTTTTTCGTGGATTTTAGCCAAACAAGTCTGTTGGTGCAAGTAAACGTTTCATTTTACATACATCCCATGATTGTTGTGTTTTGGGTCCTGACAGGTACTTCTTTGCGGCCAGCTGCCTCAATTTGAGTCCAATAGATGGGCTTTGCATGGATACTGCTCGAAAATTAATCATTGGGGAATGGAGAAAAATCTGCCGAAGGACTATTGTAATATCAGACGTCCCGAAGTTGTGAATTCAACCCCCCTCCCCCGTCTTCCGTCTTTGAAGGGGGTTGGAGGAATTTGCGTCCCCCTGCAATACAGAAAATTTGGCCGTTTTTGACCGCCGTTTTGCACGCGATTTTGACTACTGTCGAACCCAAAATCTGTAGATGATGCATTTTGCACATTGAAAAGTGCAGAGCAGCAAGTGGGCATGTCAGAAGTATCAGCAATTGAGTGTTGGCAGCCGACTCTTCTGCGGCATAAAACATATTTTCAAATGACTGTCATATTCAAGTCCCTGAGATTGGTGTTTACATGTGAGTCCATCAGATGATCTGTTAATCAGACGTGCCGAGCATTCTGGCATTGGCTGCTGGGATATGAAGTTACTGAACAATCCGTGACTCTGACCATGAGAACACAGAGTAGATGTTTTTCTGCTAATGAGAACAGGTCACTTTTCATGGCTAAATGTCTGGTTGAAAAATCAGTTGTTGCCCAGAGAATCTACGATCCTATGAAACAATGAGAAAGGAGGTGATCGACAGATTTTGGTCCAACAGTGTAGTCAAACCCGAAGTTTACATATACAGGAGTGATGCTGCCAGTTTTCCGCTTTGTCTCGATCACGCAAGTCCAAGCTGTGGCACAAGAGTTTGAGTCGGTGCCCACCCCTAGTTTGGTGCTCATGAATCAAAGGAATGAACTTTGTCTCATCTTTAAGCTACTTTCCGAAGGAGAGACTTGGGCGAAGCTGTCCTGACCATGATAAGAGCTCCTCTGTCTACGAGAAAAGTCATTTCTTCCTGGGCAGATGCCATCCACGAATACTTTCTCCGTCTTACTTCAGCTCGGCTTGACTTTAGTAGCTCGTCAGCCTTTTTTACAGCGTTTTTGAAGGCACGGAGGCTTTGGACAGGCCAGCTTTGGATGGAACGAGTGAAGTAAATGAAATTGCATTAAGTGACCCCAGGAGAGAGAAAAAAATCGACGAAAAAGGGCCTGGCTTTTTTCACTGTCTCGATCAAATAAACTCAGGAGAGCGAACGCGCCAAAGTAAATACACTTTATGCACGCCTCGATGGAATGCTTAAACAGGATACAAGTTTTGACGAGAGAGGCAAAAGTTAGATGGCTCGAAATGAGGTCACCACCCTGTGAATCCGTACTACGTGCGTGCAGCGCCGCTGTGCAGTGCAGTGCAGCACACACCGGTACATACCGTCGCGTCTGCTAAATTAGGTCGAAATTTGTCACTGTAAGGCTGCGATTTATTTTCCATAGAAAAGAGGACGAACCCATAAGGAGCCGGATGCCTTTTTTTAGGAGGAGCCACCATTCAATACACATTCAATGCTGTTATTCCAAAAAAAGGGCCTTCAGAAATCTGCACGGTCCGACGGCGGAGAAATATGAGGCTTCCCCCTCTATTTGTGTGTGTGAAAGGTTCTCCAAAGGAAATCATCACTCTTCGTCCTTTTTTTCATTCTCGGACGCCATAAAAGTACAAATCACCTCATTTTCACCGCTAGAAACATTATGGACCCTTTATTCTCTCATTCGGCTCCTGACCAAAAAACCACCATCCCATTCGAGGGCTAATTGAGACCTATGAGTGGCCAGATAGAGTCCGCTAATGCGTGTCAATCTGACAGGTTAAGTCGCACCTAGGAGTGCAGTCGCACGAGCTGGCGGATGTGCTCTTGGAGTGGCGGGATCAACGGGGGCGCGACCTACCTCCAACTCGGGCCTGAGGCCCTTCTAGGCCCCCTAGAAGACCAGCCTCAGTCAGAGGGGGGGGGGCGGGATTTGAACAGACATTGGTCGTGGCAGCATCTAGAACCACATTTAAAGCTGGCTGGAATCTCTGCTAGCTGTAGGAGAACAAAAAAGAGTTCGTTTTTGCGGCCCAAATGTTCATCATCGTCGAGGACTCCCCAGGTGTGCCTCTTTTTTTACTCAGCCAGTGTGCGGAAAAGGGCTTGAAATGGGGGTGCGTCTAACATGTACGACGGCGGGACGTCCACTCAAGGGACTTCACAAAGCTCTTACCCAAGTTGTGAACGCTTCTCCAGCCCAGCTTGTCTCCTCGTGGGTAGCACATCAATGGCCGGTGAACTGAAACTAAACAAATTGCACAATGTGCACGCAGTGTGTAGCAATTGCTCTCAGTCTTCTGTATCCTATTGCTTTTACTCATTAACGTTCCGACATTGAGCGACAGTGGTTACGTAAAAGCAACAAGGTCTCGGCTTAAGCTACCTAATCTAGGTCCTTTGACAGTGTAAAAGGGCGTTATGGTAGTTAGGACTAAAGCTATGGTTCATGAGAAAAGAAAGAGGCAAAAAGTATGTTAGCATAATGCAGGGTGCGGCGTGCCTTGTACGACCTAACTTAATGTGTACGATACATCGATATCGATCGATATATTGATATGTGCGTGGAAAAGACATAATTTTACACATGGTATTGTCCATACATGTTTATTCATATCCACACTTATTGCTCATGCGCAAACACTCATTAGTTTTTACTCATTGAAATTCAGGCCAGGTAACTGTAATTTTAATTAAATCCCTTCTTATGAAGCTATATCCAGTCGGATTATAGGTCAACAGAATCTGTTCATCTCACAGCCTCAAAAGTATTAGAATTTAACAGTATCTGGATACTTACTAAGGGTCGTAATTATTTACGAATTACATTTCAGTTCCACGGACTCGATTTTGGCATAACCTTTGTATTCAAGAATAACTTTAGACAGTTCAAAGCTTTTTTTGTTTTTCCATTCCAACATGAATGAAGTGGTTTTCTTTCCAATTATTCTTCACAATGTTAGGCTTTCAAAAACTTTAACTCAGTATAACTGACCAAGACATGTGACCGTAGAGAAATGTATCTGATTGCAGTTACATGAGCGCAAAGTGTACTTATATAGAATGACTTAATTACTTCATTTCAATTAGTAGGAATATGTAAAATTTGCGATAAATGCTCCAAAGATGGGTCTTCACCATGGAGATGAACGGGAAAATTAGTTGTACTGTAAGTCCAATCAAAGTGCACGTCCAACACGTGCATACCTATCTCCTGAACTGATCACTACTGCGCGCTCGCGTAATTAAATAATTTGTTCTTGTTCGTAAACAAGCAATTAATTCCTGTAATTAAGTAATGATGATAAAAGAGAGAGCCGAGGTCCGACCCAGTCTTCCCCTTTCGGCTCAGGCTTGACGCCTACCTTAAGTAATCTTCTAGAGGGTAATAGCTTGCATTAGCCAGAGCAAACATGCAAACTTGTGCATCAAAATGACAGAGTAAAAAATTCCTGCTCAGTAGCAGTACAGTAGTCTCCGTTTATTGTCATAATCCAGTCATCACTCCACCCGAGTTTTTTCTTCATGATATAGAGGGATTTTTATCCGTTAAAAGTCATCAAATTCGCTTACAGTCATCAAATTACCTGTGGAAAATTTAAATTACCTACGGAAAATTTAAAGTACCCACAAAAGTTTCGGATTTTTAAAACCCAGACTTTCACCTCACTGTCCATAATGTACTGGTGAAGGCAGGTAAGAGCAAGATTTGAGGACAGTGACTTGATGGAAAAAAATTCACAAAAGTTCAATGATGATTTATTTCATTTTAATGTTTTAACTAAGGGAGAAATGCTGCCCAAAATATGAGTTCTTGCCTTGACTGTTCTTAACTAAAGTTCCATGAGAATAAGAGCCATTTATCTCATATGGACTTCTGGCGCTTTCGCGCTTCCCACTTCGTTGGGCAGGACATACGGCAAAAATATAAAGCGCTACGTGTGTGCCTGTGTGTCTGTGTGTCAGCTTTGCGCTCACGACGCGCAAAAACGGTTCAAGCTGGAAATCAGCCGCGAAAATCAGCCGCGCAAAAGCTAGAAATCGGCCGCGGCCGGACACACGTACGTGTGACTCTCGCGCTTTATATATTGGAGAGGACTAGGAATATATCGGTTAGAGCTTTCAAAACTTTGGGTCCCGAGGTGACGACTATAACCGGAGACTACTGTAGAAGACGTGAACAGCTGTAGTAGCGCACTATATTATATCATTAGCTCGATATTCCTGTTTACTCATGGTTAGGTAAGTGCACCAATGTTGCTAGGAATCTTCCACCGCGTGGAGAGTGAGGGTAAAACAGTTTCAAATTTATGTCTCACATGATGGGGACGCCCATTTTATGCTCCACCGTACATGCTAATTAATGCTGTCCGTCCTGTTCTGATGTATATCTATTATTAATTTCCGCTGGATAATTCAGCAAGATGAACCCTCCCTCTGCCAAATGCTGAATGCCAGTATTATCGCACGCAATGACATCATATGTGCGCTACCAAGTATTGGAGAGACAACGTTTTGAAGAGCTTATCCAGACGTCAGTACTTGGGTCTGTTTGTATTTCTTGGTAAAGCCCCTCCAGCCATTGCTTATTATTTCAGTGGGGGTGACAAACTGAAATATCGGCTACAAAGTGTGTGATATAGAAATTTTCCTTACTCTACTTTACACAAAAGCGAGTAAAAAGAGATCTGAGAGGGGTTCTTCTTGCTCAACACTACACTGATAATTGTACCTAGGCTTGGTTCGTAATTTTGAGAGAAAAAGAGAGAAATGTGTGATGCTGATACGCGCCTAGAAAGATAGATGGATACAGGGAGTAACAAAAGCGAAAATGTGCTCGCCTATGAATGAGAGAAAGACGTAGGCAGAGGGAATAGAAAGTTTCCCCTGAGTAGTCTGCACGCAATACATAAGCACACGTGTCTTTCTTATGGACTTCTCTCCCTCCCCTGTGCGCACTGCAGATGTTTAGGTTATCACAGGTTCTAAGACCTGGCCAGATGAGTCTTCTTCTTCTCCCAGTCCCAAGTGCGTGAATTTTTAATTCTCTAAGCTCTCGAAAGTCTTTGACAGACGTCTGGAAAGCTTTTGCGGTCAACGTTACGCTCATTTTCATAGATTAAACAGTCAGATACCGGTCAAGGTCACAGACCCGGGCCGATTTTCATGGACCTTCTCTGAGCGCGCTGCCTTTTTTGCTCTTGTTGTTCTTCCTCCACGTAGGAAAGGGGGAAAAAATGGGGGGGAAAACTGTACGATTTGCCTTTGAGAAAAATCCCTTTCACAGGAAACACCCGCCTGTCACTCAACAAAGAGGAGGATTTCTTCCAAATCCACCAGTTTCTTCCCACCGAAAAAAAGATATTTGTAGGTACACCCATCGTTCTGATTCCTCCCAGTTCCCAATTTCGGATGTCCCGTTGTTTGAGGCTCATACGATAATGACAGTGTTGGCATAAAGCTAACCACCCGAGCCACCCAGCCCACCCAAGGCTCGCTCTGCCAAACACGCTATGCACATTTGTTTTTTTTCCCCTTCTCTGAGAAAGAGCCTGCTACGAAAAGCTTTTCCCCAGGGGATACTAAATAGCAAACGCGCGCGTCTGAGTCATACACATGCTTGGTGTGCGGGCGTGCGCAGGCCCAGAGAAAGAGAGAGAGGGGGGGGGTTGAGGCCTTGCAAGTCCTAAGATGCCTCCTCCATTTCCTAGTGCGTTTCCGCTTTGGTAGTGGTGGATCGATGACAAATGTGTGCTGTGTGTGTGAGAGTAAAAGTGCTACATCTCTTTTTTTCTGAGCGCTTCATGGAGGCTCGGCAGCAACTGGCACGTAAGGGTTGGAGGCGAGGCGAGGGGGGCCTAAATAGGCCTAGAGAGAGAGAGAGAGAAGGAACTCAATTAGTCCGGTGGAAAGAAACTAATTTGTTTGGAATTGCGCAACTAGACACAAAACAGTTCAACTCCTTCCCCTTACACGTTAAAGTGACGACATCTTTTCCTCCCCAAAGTTTTCCTCCCCCCTCCTTTTCCAGGGCTGACAGCCTCTGGGCGAAGAAAAACTTTTTTACAAGGGCATCACCCGGTGTATTTAAGCGCATTTTACACTCCGCCAGAGTCGCGGCCACACCTGTACGGGGGGACGTCTTTGTACGCGAGTTCGCATAGGTGCGACGTGATATACACATTACTGTATACTAACCCACACATATTCGTATACTGTACTTGTGCGTTCAAGTGCTCTCCAGCAAGTACAATAAGCCTCTGCCATCGTATATTTGCTCAGTCCTTGATATCCTCAGCCAGTATTTGCTTTCCTTTATTCGGGTAGGGTGAAGTTGAAGGAGTAGAAAGAGGAATTTCAGCGAAAGATCCTTTGATGACCTTTTCCAGTTTTTTTTAAAGGGTGCTGCAACAGGTTGCACCACTGGAAGAAAGTGAACGCTTTGACCTGGAGGAGTTCCTCATACTTCTTGGGCCAGTTTGGACCCATCATGACTGTCAGTCATCCTCACAACAGACCCGGAGCAATGCAGTAAAGAGTGAGGGAGGGAGAAGACGCAGCACTCAGAAACACTTTAGTCACTGAGCTCTTGTTCTACTCTCTTTCTGTTGTTGCTGCTGCTCTTCCAATTATTCTCTTGTCTGAATCTTGTGAGCCTTGATGTTGGCCGTTGTTGTTGTTGCTGCTGCTCCGCAATGTGCGCATGGAGAGACCATCAACTTGGAATAATTCACCCTATTCTTTGAAGGAATGAACTGACTCGACTAGACATAGTTATTGTCCCGTACCTCCCCCCCCCCCCTCCAAGTGCACTTTTCTGACTCAAAGTTTAAGTGACATTACTCATCTTTTAAGTGGGGAAGGACAGGTGACGCCCACGTTTCAACCCAATCAAGTAACTGTACTCCTTCACCTTTCTGACAGCTCAGCATTGTTTCCAAGATGTGCAAAGTCCTTCGAGGGAGCTATTTGCATACATGACTCGTCCCTTTAGCTGCTTTCTGCAGAGTAACGACGACTTTTATTATCCGGGCATTCTCGTCGTGCAAAAGGAGGAGAAATAACGATTTATGCTCGTTCCACCCAGAGAAAGAAGGAGGGATCAGGAATCTTTAGCCGAAGATAAATGGGTCTCACTCGGTCAGACAAACAAAACCTTCTACTCTTCTTGTAAACATCCCATTTCTCTCCTGTCCTTATCTGCAAAAATAACTCCTCTCTCAGTCCGACAGACTGCATTTTTTACTTTCTTCCTACAGTACAAAAGCATAATTTGAGTTCTGCAAAGTTTGCTTTTTTGTTCAGGGATCTCCCAAAGTGTAAACTCGTCGTCGTCTTCAGCAGTCAAGTTCCGCTGTGACTATGCGGAGAGAGGACAAAAATTCTTGAGATCAACAAAGAATCACTGGAAAAAAACACCTGTGCAAATAGCGTGCATGTCACTTCCTCAGTGAATGATGAGAGGGGAAATAACATGTGCGTGCACTTCGTGCAACTTCTGGTTTCGGCCAAGCTTTAAGGTAGCGCTGCCTATTTGCCCTAGATTTCTTAGGGTTAGCATAACTTTACTCGTCCTACTTCCTCTCCTCGGCCAAAAGCTCCATCAGACTCTTATGCTCTCGCTCTGACGCTCAAAAGTGGAAGAGCGAGCGAGCAGCACGATCAACTAAGCTAATTGCGGCCGCGCTTTTTACTGACGAACGCAAGTATCCTTCAACGTGGACTGAGGACACCTGGCAAAATTTGAACATTGGTGGCTAGCTGACCTTGACTCGATGGATGCCTGAGCATGGGAAATATGTAGGTATAGGGAGAGCCAGACAGATCACTTAAAAAAAACTGTGGTTAGGCGTTTGTGCTTGAAAATTCAATATTGAAAAAAAAATGACCCTCCTCCACAACGTACAGCAAGCTTAGTTCGCAAAGTCCCCCTGCCGCCCCGCCACAGAGAGGTCATACTCCGGCTTCTGCGCCACGGGCATCCAGATTGAAAGGACCCCCAGCCCGGATTGCCTCTGGATTGACCCAAAGTATTCAAGAGGCACATCCAAACGGCATGACCGCGCATATGTGCCCAAGGACTCAGGACTACCCACATATGTAAGCAGACGAGGTCTTCACCGAGGCTATCCACAGAGAGCCCCCTTCTCCTCTGTACATACATGAACGTAGGCGCGGCCTCGTCAATGATAGATACACACCCGAGAGGGCCTAAATAGTTAACCGTAAAGTGTGGGGGAAGTTCTTATTCCTATCGCGTCACGGTGTAAGTAATCGTGATGAAGTATCCCTATGGATGTACATATGTGTTTCTGCGTGTACATGTAAACATGTCAAAGAAGTGTCTTTTGACAAAATGATGTCAAAGTCAGAACATTTTTCTTTAAACGCACAGCGCAAAAACAGCTTCAGAGAGAGTAGCCTCCCTTCACTCACACGCACTCCAGTCGTTCAAGTTGCGCTCGTCTTTTTTGCGGCTCACAGGCTTGTGTAAATCTTTCTCTCACCTCTCGCAGTGTTTGACGGCTTTCAAAATTTGCTCTTGCGTGAACGTTTTATGGCCAATGAAGCTTGCAACTCTAGAGAAAAAGGTCAGTTGAAAGTCTTACCGAGCTTTATTTTCCCCCAGTTTCTTTAAGCGTTTAGTTGGCTGCAAAAAAGGAAGAAGGAGACGGAAGAAGAGAGTCGACTTAACCAAATCATCCTCTGCATAAGCACATATTGTTGGAGGTGCAGTAGTAGAGTTTTTATGGTATCAGTGAGGAGAGTTTATACATAACAATTTATATGGAAAAGTTGCTTGGGGTGACATGAGCAAAATGGATCACCCAAGTTTTGTTGTACGTACACATCATGCACTATTCATGAGAGAAGACGTTTCATGCCTAACTGAGCATGCGAGGGAGGCAAGGATAGCAAGGACTCAAAGACCGGTGGCTGACGTCTTCCAGACCCTGAGGTTGTCCGCAGTCTTCACCAGGCAGTCACTGCTACGACGCACGCAGATCTTAGCAAGCTTTCCCACCGTGAAAAAGAAAGAAGTCAGTAATGGGCCTGCAAGGCCTAAAGGAGTACCTATGCAAATACCCTATTGCAGGGAGATGATATCGCCACATTTTATAGAGCGAGTCATAAAAACTTTCGTAACCACGAAAAACTTCCCTGACAGCTTCTCATGACAAGGCCACTATCTGCAAAACGTTGACGCATTCACTCATTTGGACATCCTCATGACCGTCTGGTGGAGTGGCTGAAAAGAGACACAGCTGTGATGACAGCCACAAAAGACTGACGACCCATGCTGCATTAGGTGTGTGTACAGGAGTTAATGCATGTAGCTTGATTGCCAGACTCTCTACGTCTCTCTTTCCTCTGTGTACTTAAGAGTGTGTGTGTGTGCGTGGAAAGAGAGAAAAGGCCAAGATAAAACTATGTTAAGCTCTACTAAGAGTATTAGTTTGGGATCAAGGACACACATCTACGAGTACGTACACACACGCTCCGGCCTCTACCGGACAAAGTGGTTCGTACCACAGAAATGCTGAACGTGCTGCAGCTTGGACTTATATTCTTGAACAACATGTACAAAGTGGTGCACAAAACTCGGTCCAATATTGAAGACCCACAATACTCAAATGAGGGCTTCGATGGGAATTAATTTTTAGTAAAAAGGCTGCATTCAATCCTTAGCGAGAACTTTAGTCTTTTGTGAATACTTCAATCATTTTTTCAGCACTGCCTCACAAAGATTTGTAGGCAGACTCCACCTGTGCGGGACCGTGCTTTTGGGCTACAGACCTAATGGAGCTCTCAGGTTCCCTGGGTGAATGAGATGGCTGTTCAGCGTCCATAAATGATCCAGCAGAGCAATGGACCTGTGCACAAGACCATTCAAGACCATCAAACTAAGAAGGTTCCCCATTTCTGGAATGGCCAGACAGGCCCCCAATCCCTTATTTTACCCCTGTGATTACTGCTTGCTGGAGAGAAATAGCAGGGGTAGTCCTGCTGTGTCTCCCCCGACAGCATTATGAGCCTGAAGGCCTCCATCAGGTCTGCAGCCTCCAACCCTGTGCAGGCCAAGGTCAAGGTTGCCGGCGAATCGTCATGTGGGTGAGTGACGAAAACAAGTGTTTTCGTCACACACACACACACACACACAAACGTTTTACAGACGTATAGACGAAAAGCTGCGGCTAGGATTCTGGGATGGAGACCTTTTGCTAGAAAGTAGTTCCCCTCAACTCCCTGAGTTGAGCGTTGCAATTTCTTAAATTAGCCCGGATGTTTGTGCACGACCCTGTAATAACGTAGAGAATGTGTGTGCTCAAGCAGATGTGTGTTACACACAAGCCATAAATGGCCATAGAGTACGAGTACATAAGTAGGTGCTGCTCCTATGCACCGCAAAGCACCGAGACAGGTATGCGGAAAAAGAAAGTAATCAGAGATCCAAGCAGGGAAATGTCAACACCTCAGGCAATCCTCAGCAAGACCTTGCTCAATTAGGAAAAAGCCATAGATAAGCTTTCCCTCTTCACATTTGCATTAAAAATGAATGGCCTAAATGTGTGCCATTTCCAAGGACACTCACACTTCATGAACTTTCATCGAAATCAACTTATAAGACTCCGTGCATTTTGGAAAGTAACTGGTCATTTTTTATGTCTGGTGGAGCCTCTGTCCTTGAAGAAGTCATCGTTGGCAGCCAACGCGGCCTCAAAGGAGCTGACGCTGTGGTTGCGCTTGACCTCTTCTCTTGGACCGGGATCAGGGTAGAGGTGGAAGAGCACTTCTCCTCCGAGATTGAATCTGGCGGAACAGTCACTGTTGAGCTTGGCTTCAACGAAAATGGCAGGGAAAACAATGACGAAGTTTTACAAGACTAGGGTTTCCACCGAGATGAAAGCAGGTCCAAAATGAGAAAGTGCGAAAGTGCAATCAGAACTGCTCGAAAAGCATATTAAAGAAGTGTCAACGACTTTAGTCCCCAGACTGTGCGGAGACTTAAGCAGCTCTGATTTTGACCTTGGCTACGACCGCCATGCCAAGATTTGGAGTTGCAGTAAAACCTGACTCATCTGACGCAATCAGGGGATAAATCTGGTGAATAATTGTTTGTCGTTATGGAGAAGTCGCCTGGAATAGGAATAAAAAGAAACCCTAAGTTAAACACTTTCAGTAGAGCAGTTTATTCAAGATGCCGACTGCCTGAACACCTGTTTTCTGTTTCTTACCAAAGGAGCGAGTAATTTGGGACTGTTTTTTCTTCAGCACCCGAGGCTCTCAAGGTAAAGGATGGTCACAAGCTGAATTCCTTTGACTTGAGTTGTCTCATGAGCTGAAGCAGTCATGTGTTGCCACCCCATAAGCCAAAGCCACACCAGCTACACCAGGTAAAAAGTGATCATGTGGAAATTTGCTGACCAAAACTTATGCACTGAAAACTCGGTCACAGGGAAGTGGTTCAGTGACAGGTTTGTCGGGTGAGCCAAGTTTTCCCTTAATTTGGCTGAAGCAGCAGGCTCCTGGTCAATAAAGCAGCCGACTGAGCTGAATCACATCTCTTGCACGTGTTGTTGCTTCCAGCCAAGTGTGGCGAACGTCGTATCCTGGAACAGCGTATTAAGCAGCAAAATATACTGTTGTTCTCCTCCACCTCCTTCCTCTTCTGCCATTAGACCAATTCATGACGTGCGTAACAACAGCAAACACGACCTATAAAGGTCCAGAGGACGCCAATGGCGGCGAGATGACTGAAGGCGAGAAGGGTGGGGGATATCGTAAAATGGCCTCCACGCTAACAACGAGCTCAAATTTCTGCTCCGAAAACAGCCAAATTCCATCCTGGGGCCAGCAACGTTTCTGAATTGCACCCACTGTCATTCCCAACAAAGCTGAGGAGGGAAGAAAAAGGAAAGAACCGCTTTATGGGCCTTGATGGGCCCTCATCAAGCCTACGCTCGACCAGATTGCGGCAGCTCAAGATATTATACTTCGTGTTAAAGATGAGCCCACTAGTTTTCTGTTAGCACGAAGGACCAGCCTGTCTGGTGGAGCAGACAAGCGGGTGCTCAGGTGAAGTTTATGGCCTTAAAAGCAGTGTTGTCTGGATTTTTGTGGACACTACAAAGTAGTCAGATGCGCCTTAATAGAGAGCCTTTAGCGAATGTTCATTCCCACCGAAAAGTTTATTCTTTTCTTTTTTCGTTCCCTTAAAGTTCCGACCTCTTATGGTAACAATGGACATTGCGGCAGCTTTCATGAAGAGAAAAGAGGTTATATTTTATTATAAAAAAGTTTGCAAAGTCTCTCTTTGAGAGAAACGAACACATTATGCGCATAAACAACTCCTCAAGGCAAGAAATAACCACATCAAAGGACAGAAATACCTTCCTTAAAGGCTTGTGTGAGCTCACCCAACGTCCCCCTTCTTTTCTTTTCCTTTTTCTTTGCAATGGTCTCGATCACGCATTTCTGTTGGCACCTACCTACCTTTGACACATACTGCACCCTCTGTTCATTTTTGCGTACAGGGTGATGAAAATACAGGCATCTCGAGCAGTCACGAACCGGGGACCACGAACGTTTAGGATCTTGACGACGGACACCATACGGACGCGGGCGGACGGGTAGTGGTGAGCACCTCGTCTTCTTCTGTGTCACCCTGTGCCGCAGTTGGCGAATTGCATGTTTTCTGCATCTGCCGGAGATGCTTAACGCATGCGATCCTGCTCGCAGTAAAGAGGGGCCCGCCCAAGAGATGCTCTGGAGTGGTCCATGATAGCCAAACAACTCCCTCTGTCCAGTGCGCCAATCGATGGACCTACAGGGTCTGCCAATGAGTGGTGCGACTCAAGAAAATGATTCAGAATTCCGCACAGGAACATCGTTTTTTCCCCCGTGGAAATGGAGTCCCTGAAGGCTGGGTGGGCTTTCAAAGAAGCTCGGATTCTGTTGAAAATGTTTTCAAAAGCTGCGCACATATTCGTTTCCAATATTCATCGATACAAATTTTGCCTTCAATATGTCAGCAGGGAATTTTTTTTAGATGAAAAGACCAGATTTGAGCCAAAGGTGGGTTTCGATTCATCGGTCTTACCTACGTAAGTCTCCGCCTAAACGACACCAGTTTCCAGATGTTGTCCCACCTGGGTCAACTGCAGTCGTCAACAGACAATTGGGTGCTGACAGCGCTTCTGTGGATTAAGAAGTCTCACCATGATCGACAGCTTAAAAAGGAAAAAAAAAATTGTTCGTATCTGGTAATAACGGACCAGGCAACTTGATTCAAGGCCTTTCAACTATATGACTCAGTTGCTCCTAGTAGAGGGTAGGTCGAGACACGAAGAACGGGGTTTGTGACTCACTCAGCTCCACTCTCACTGACTTGTGACTCGACCTGCCTAGAGCCACTACTGACCTTTCAAAGCAAAAAGAAAACAATGCGGAAAGTAGACTGAGTGACTTCCTCGAGGAGAACCTAAGAAAGCATCATGACGAGCAAATTCTGACCTTGTCCGCAACCGTCTTATGAGGGGAAAAAAGATTAGAAAAGCCACTGCCACAAATACTACTCGTAGTGGTGGTCAAATCTAAGTGTTGGCTGTGGCCTTCAAAGTCTTTGCTTTCTGGAGGTATAGCTGCGAACATAGGTAGCAGAGACATCTGTTATGTAGCCTCCATGCATGTAAGTAGGTATGCAAGGTATCTATTATGCATTCTACATTGTGACTACCGGTATTGAGGGTTATACAAGATATCTACAGTGAAATTCGAATAATCGGGATCCAGATTAATAGGGTTTCCGGGTTTTTCTGTGTCACTGATGCTACGAGTCACGACGGACATTGTATAAAAGGGAAATTGAACCTAGGTATGATCAGATGTCTAGTAATTTTGAAGCCTGCCGGCCTTGGTATTTGACGTGCTTAAGCACAACAATAATCTCTCTGCAAAAAGCGCGCGGGCTCTACGTATTTCCTCAGGATGGACGACCCGGTCCGTTACACGCCAAACTAGAACAGACAGACAGACAGACAGACAAACAGACAGACAGATGGCCTTCGCGCTTAATATCATAGATTGCACAATGCACTTTGTGGCGCAGGCTCCAAATCACATAGCAACGGTCAGTGTGGTAATACGTGAACACAAGGATGCTGAGCAGAGAGATTTGACTGCATAAGTCATGCTGTTCTTGTACTCGATGCAGTTTGTCTCGTCGAGTCCCAAAGTGGGAGTTTCTTAGTCACGGCGCAGGACAATGTAACCGAAGGCCCACTGCAAGCTCATCGTCGTACAAAAAATGTGAACATCCCTCTGTGCTGACTGAAACTTGCAACAGCAACGATTTCACCAGGTGCGCGAAACGATTTATGCAATGTCAGGATGTGTCTGGTCCCATCTTAAGTCTCTATCTCTCTCTTTGTGCGCACGAGAGTTTGTGTCAAGTTGATGGAATATTTATAGTAAAGGGTAGACCAAGTGTTGCAGAAGACGACCTGTTTGTCCGTGTGTGCGTACACGTGTGTCAGAGAAGCAAGCCGAGAGTCACGCTACGATGAACAAAGCGAGATGATGTGGCTTTAGGCACTGCTACACGCACGCAGAGTTCAGAGGTTTTCTTTGCCTTGTCTGTGTAATCTTTGAAATTATAGCTGACACCTTAGACACCAAGAAAAGGCCACGGAAGTGTCAGCTCGAGGCAGTTTGCCAAATTTCCTGATTTTTGCGGAGAGAAAACTACATGATCTATGGAGCGAGCGAACATTCTCTTGCTCTAGGCATACGGTGAAAGATGGCTGAGCTCAGACAGAGCTCTAATGGCCTTCCCCACGCAAAAATGGCTCTTTTTAGACAAACGATGCTTGTACGAGCGCAAAAATCTGCAAAAACAACCAACATCAACAAGAACAACGTCTCGAAGATGGCTACTGGAACAGATTCAGCGTTACTCGAGATGGACACGAGTTGAAAGACGGGTCACATAACTCGAGTCTAGTCAATTGGTATTGGTCCAGGTCACTGGTCCAGCTTTACCGTCGGCTCGTGACAATATTTTTCGTTCCATTTCTTGCCTCGAGTGGATTTTATTTTTTCACTTTTTGATTCATGAGCTGGCTCAGTTTTAGCCCCTTGGATCATTTGGTGGCAACGCTTGAACTTGAGTCAAGTGAATCGATTCTGACTCGGCTCACGATCTGCGCAAAAAGATTTCTGTCCGATCTTTGAAGTCCTGCGTGCTCGTATGAAAAGCTGGTTATTGGAAAATGGTGCTCTTTATTCTCTTGTTGCTGCTGTTGCTGTTGGTAACCTCTTCTCTCTTCCTGGAGATGATGACGACTTTATCATCAAGGTCATCGTCTACAGAGAAAATCAAGGCTTCGATTTCTCCCGCTAGCGCAGCAAGAACAAGAGCAAAAGGAAAGGAAAGAACGATCACACTCTCAAAGCATCCATATACCGATAACGTTGATGCTACACGTTCGTAAGGTAAAAGCTTGGGCTACGCGAAAGCAAAGCCTGAATTCAGGCGTCTCTGTGAGTGTATATATATGTGTGTGGTGTGTGTGCGTGTGTGCATGGGTGAGCTTATGTATGTCTGAGTGTACGTACAGGGGTGTGTACATCAAATTTGCCACTGCACAGTGTGGATTTTCGATAGATGTTATGAGCTTGTGAGGAGGCTTTGGAAGCCTTTAAGTGGGGCGATCTCCAGAGAAATCCTTTGGCTAAGGGATCTTTTGACTCGATCTCGACTGGTCACATTGTGGTATCGCAGCATTGCCAAACAATGAGTGAAAGTGCACCGAAGAGAAGGTGGTTAAGTACTTTCCGGTCAGCCAGTGTATAGGTGTGTGTGCGTGCTTAGCCTGGTGAAATAATGCCCAATTCTGCAAGGACTGCAGAAAATCAATAAACTTTACCAAAATCATCAAGGCCAATTTCTGTAGGAAGGAGAGGAGGGAGAAGCAAGACTGACCCAACTCCACCCATCCAATTAAGGCAAATTGCCGGAAAATTACCGACAACAAAAGCCACTCTGAGAGTAATAAGGAGAAAGGAAAGGAGAAGGGTGATGGCGAATGAGAGACTTTGCTGTCACGACATGACAAGACTGCAAGGCTGCACCTTCCTTAACAATGGCTTCACAATTGCGCGCACCCTACCGTGATGATTACTCTGTTTTCGCCTCCTTGAAACGCTAAAATGTGTGGGTGAGAGGTTTATAAAAAGGAGGGTTCCTTGCATGTAACGCGTAGCTGCAGGACCAACCATACCTACACGCAAGGAGGATCCTCCTTGCTTACTTCATTCAATTTATAGGTGTGAGAGGCTTCGTGAGGTTCTTTGATCTAGAAAAAAGGGATAGCACGGAAAATATAAGGCAAAGTGAACAAAAGTCTCTCTCTCCTGCGTGTTTTTGCTCGAGTGCGATAAGAGGCAGAAGCGCCAGAAGACAATGCCTTTTCTTGTCTGTTTGTTTGTACATGCGTGCTAAAATATGACTCCTGGAAGTAACTATGCGCCTACATCTCACAATCCATATATTATTACAATACCGCCGACGCTTTTGCCAAGGTCCATTCTTTTATCCTCCAGTTCCCATCTTCTGGCCATCCACTCTTGCGCTTAAGCATGCACGCACGCGTGCGCCAGAGAAATCTAAATGGAGTCCATGTATCAACCCTCATGAATAGAAAAAAAGGGGGGGATGGGTTGACCATGGGGGCATTTTTATTACGCAGCCCTGCTGAATAATATAGCACAATACTGCTCTGTTCATCAGGCATTCTTGTTTCACCTCGTCTCTGTTGGCACGGGTGCGTGCATATACGTGTGTGCAAGAGAGAACTAATGAGTGTGTCCTCGCTCTCACTCTTTTTCCTCCGCGTGTCCTCGTTTGACAGTGTCAGTCTCGCAGCCTCGGCGTGAGTGTCCTCCAGATTAATTTAGATTAAGGCACTCGATCTCTCGCGCGTCGTGTTTGCGCGCTTTCCGAGAAACCAATGACGTCTCAGTCATTACACACGCAATGTGTTGCCGAAAGTAGCAAATGAGTTGAACAGAGATGACGCTGGAAATTCGCCCGAGCGTTAATTAGCAACGTGCGGGGAGAGAGAAAATGAGGGCGGACGAGGGAATTCGTGACTACTCCTTTCCCTCCAGTACGTGCGCACAGTCAAAACACAAGTAACACAACATAGACACAAGTTCTACCTTAATCTACGTACGTGTGTATGCAGACAGGACAACTGGGTTATCAATTGCCACAGTACACACGTATCTACGTAATGCTGAACAATCTATGGGGTTGAGGATTTCCTTTCGTGTCGCTCTGCCTTCTGCTGCTCGACCAGACAGTTGGGAGAGCTGCTTGTCACAGTTATGAGACTGGGATGCTAAGGTTGCTTCTTCCATCCAGAATTGTCATGTTACACCCCGGTTTTAAGTTTTGCCACGACTGTGTCTGTACTGCTGAACTCAAATTAGAAGAGTGGCTGCAATAAATGAATTCTCCGTCCTTCTTTCTAGGTATGTCTCATATTAACCTGGGTCATCCTCAACTGCGATGCAAAGTTACCCCTTCGTTTTCAAAAAATACAAGGTGTCCGAGACATGTTGCAACATTCGATCCACAATTCACAAATACTGCGTGAACTTTAGCCATCCTTTCTTCTCACAGGATCTGCAGACTCTTAGGTTTCGTTTAGTGTGGGTAAGCACATATTGAGACGACTCAGGAGTTGGTACATTGAGAGGGCACGGGCAAACAGAGAGCAGAAACCTGCAAAACCCAAAGAAGCCCCGAGAAAAACCGACGAACCTTTAGGAAACTCAGAAGAAGCGGGAGAGACTGTTTGAACCGGGTTTTTTGTCAATTGCACGAGAATCATTTTGCAAAGTATGAGTCTGAGATATTGGAACAAAAAGGAATTTCTGCAACCCATGCAATTGGAGAGGCTTGTTGCGTCATCTTTAGGTCACCCCATAGATAAAGTTTTAAAGGCTGCGAGTCAAGCACAAAAGGACTTTTTCTTAAAAAATTTTCACTTGACTACGAAGTCTTAACATGAGACGCGGCAAAGAGCAATATATAAAGGTAAATATTAGAGTTCGAGAGCTCAGGAGGGGACGGGGAGACAAGGCTGAATGCCATACTTGAGGCAAAGGAAGGTATTTTTCTTTACCTGATGAAGAAACAGCAGCTGAGAAGCTTAAAGGCTTTGCCACTTTACCATATCAAAGCAATTTCCACCAAACATTAACCCTAGATATTTGAAAAGTATTCAGAAGGCTCTCTCCATTGGTAGAGTAGACGCCGGATGCAACGATCTCTTTTTGGCGGAGCATTTTGATCGGTTAATCCGCCTGATCGGCTAATCCGTTGATATAAAATAACGGCAAAAAAGAGCATTTTCGGGGGGTTTTTTTGATAGTCTGCCAGGCTTTGAGGCTGATATCCAACAACCGTCACGGATCTACCCAGAGAGGACATCTTGGAGAGATACTTGTCAATTCCAGGCTGCACCATGAACTGATCAAATAATATCTTTGTTGCAGCAACTTCAAGTGAATTGAGAAGGTCATGCTTATCAAACCCTCTGTTGATCATGGACGTTTTAAGGTTCCAAGAGTGCAGTGTGGCCTTCTCGGATGGAAGGAACTTCCTGGTTCCCTGAAAAGTCCCACATTTTCCCGCTTTCTTTCTACAATTTTGCCGAATTTTCTGATTCTTATCAGCCCTGTAACCTACTCATCTTTGCATCGATTGGAATTTGCAACAGCCAACCCCTCATTTAGTTTTGATCGTCATATCCGTCTGATTCGTTACTCCAGTGATTGTTGCATCCGTCGTCCACTGTACCAGCTCAGTTCTCCAGCTAGAAGGGCAAGAGGTCAGTCAGCTCCAGTGTTTGTACAATTGCTCTCTTCAAAATAAGTCGAAGTTGTATGTGGCACAGGTCTGTCAGTTGATAAAAGTTGCATCTGAAAAGCTACATGATTCTGACTTTTTGTTACATAAATCAGGGAAAAGAAGACGTATAAATATTACACAAATCTGAGAAAAATTGGCGCAACTTTTCAATGTCTAGAAATATATTCTGTCCCATTCAGAAAGTCTCTTTCCATAGTTTCTAGTCTTGTGTCAAGTTGTAAAGAGGCGCAGAGCAATAATTTCAGTTCTACAGCACACAGAAATGAATGACAAAACTTGTTCGCGTTTGTGGCATCTCCGATCCATCCCATTTTCTCCTTCAAATGCAACTTCGAAGTGGGACCCTCGGAGCTGTTGACCCCCCCCCCCCCCTTGCACTTGTAAAAAATGAACCAAATGGGTTGAAGTACCCAAATTTAACTACATTTGATGCAGGATTTTATAGATTGTTGATTGACCTTGGCGGTGAGAAGAGACGGGAAGACGTCCCACTCCCAAGCACTGGATCCTTGAGACCCTGAGCTAGCGAATCACATTCACACCAAGACCCTGATCAAAGAGGGATTTGCAGGTCTTTGTGTGGCAAGAAAAGTTGGAGTGAATCAAAGGACAGTGCGGACCATACATTGCCCTAATAACAATGGGCAGAGCATTACACCAAAGTCTCTTTGCTGGGGCGTAAGAAAACTGCTGTGACTGGTCAGATTCAGCATGACTTGAAGAAGAAGGTTGCGAAGAGCCCGAGCAGACAACGTATTTCTCTAGCTCATATCATGAAGTCCAAGTTTGCCGAAAAGATTATGGTGTGGAACATGATTTGTTTTGATGGATCAAAACATGATGGATTCACTCTCTGGAGGGACACATGAAGCAGACCAGCCATCTGGAGTTTGTCCTCATCTCACTAGCAAAATGGATCACTTTGACTGCTGAAACTGCCGCTACTTCTGCTTCATGTTTGATGGCTCTCCAACACCCACGTCGGACTACTCAAGACTTGAAGCACTTTTCAGACTTCTGGGACAAGTCGGTATGACCTCCCGATGCAACACTTTGTGACTCCTGATTGGAGAGCTGGATGGAGAGGGAGGCTTGCAAAGGGCCTCATAACTCTGCGCAGGCAAAGGGACTCATAACTCAGTTCACGCACTGAAGAAGGGCGTCATGAAGGTCTGGAATGACATTTCTTCCGAGGACAGCATCAAAACTAATGCTGCCGTACCTACAAATCAGAGGCGGATTGTACAGGTCGACGGGAGGAGGGCAGTTTGAAAATAAGTAGCCTTTCATTGGTACTTTCTTGCCTGGGAAATGAAGTTTAATGGAATAAAGATGTTACTTAGTCATGCATTTCCTCTTCTTCAGGCATTGAAAGCTTGACAACTGATCCAACATCAACACAGATCAAGTCGTTGAAACGTTCGGAAGGACTTTCTAATGGACGTACACACTTGTGTGTATGACAGATCGACGCGGCAAGAAAGTTGTGTAGGCAAAATTGTGCACTAAGTCTATGGTCGTCAATCTTGTTCCACAATACTCTGCTGCATTCTTGTTCTCTTTCTTCTAGACACATACGCTCGACTTTATCATGCCTGTGGGCGTTTCCTCCTAAAAGTATTAGCCCATCCCCCCCCCCCTTTCGTGATGAATGAATTTATGAGAAAGTGTGGGCAGCAGACCCATTATTTCATAACAACTCTCTCCTACTAATTTTTGAGGGCATTCCCCACTTGAGAGACGGCGGGCGGGAGAGAGCGCTGTCACTTCCCCATAAGTTCGCGCGTGAGTAGGAGAAGAGGAAGATGAAGGAGGAGAAGCAGACGAAAGCAGGGTCCGTCTCCGGGGAAGGCGTTCTGTCAGCACGAGTTAGCCCCGGCCAGGGGCGTTTTGTCCCCCGTCCGCCCTTTAAGAAAGAAAATGGGTGAGCTGGGGAAGGAAATCTCGGCCGCCTTCCTCGGCAACTCTCCCACCGCCGTCACCGTTCAGGCCATCACGCTCGGGGTGGTGATGCAGTCGGGCCTGGGAAGAGTCGGTTCGGTCCCCTGATGGCCCGTCCATCTAAGTCCGGGCCGAGCTGTGATTAGTGTACCCGGGCCAATAATGCTTGGTGCATGTGTGACGGGCTTGATCCCCCCCCCCTCCACACACTTTAGTTGAGTCCACACGAACTCTCGGTTCTCTCGGTCCTGCCGAAGAAGCTCTCGTCGCCGCCGGCGTTCGGGTCCATGCCTAAAGCCAACTGCATCACTAGTCGGGGGCTCTCCTAATGGGCGCCGGCGTACCTGGGAGTGCAGCAAGATCAAGGAGTGAGGGAGCGAAATCCCTGCTGTGTTGCAAACTCAAAAATTAGCAAACTTTCGGGATTTGAAATTCTCCCCAACTTCTTTCGGAAAGCCCCGGACGAGACAAACTGCGCACAGCACTACACAGCTCCTTTGTTTGTAAGATTTGGCAAGATGAGCAGTAATCCAGGCCATCCTTTTCTGTTCGAGTGCTGTCTCTTCCTCCGGTTTGGTGCTTTATCTGCAGAACATTTTCCCCCATTACTCGCTTTAGACAAGGAGAACAAAACAAAAAAAGACAAACTAGCTTGGGGTCATAGAACCCCAAGCCTCTCCAGGGGTGACGAATGATTCCTCACTCTAATATTTCGTTGGGCTGTAGAAACGTTTAGATCGCGCGCCAGATAGTTTCATTGAAAATCCGTCTTAAATGGGGCGATTATGCGTCGAGAGAGACCTGCAAAAAAGAGTCTTTTCTTCTTTTTCTTACCCCCATTTTACCCCTTTCTCCTTCCCCCCCTCCCGCCAAAATACATGTAGTCTCGAGAGAGGACAAAAAATAGAGCAAGAAATGCATTTTTCTCTCTTCTTCTTCCTCTGTAAATACTGCAGTCATTCGCAATTACGCGCTGCTACCTCTGGTACAAGGTGGCTCAAGAGTGTTGCAGCGACGTCGGTGTTGTCGAAGACATATGGACACCTTCCCATCAGTTAACAAGTGCAGGAGCCGCTGACTCTGAACTTCAGTACAGGGTCTCCACGTTAAGTCCGGACAAAGTTTCGAGTGCCATCACTACCGAACCGAAGGCTGTCGAGTCTGAACTGAACGATACGCACGCGCACTCTAATTTGCTAACCTATCCTTGGTCACCTCAAGGCTTAAATGCTCTGCAAGTCTTTTTATTGTTCAGAAGTTGTAAAGATTGCGCGTAAACTTTGTCCGGATTTATCTAGGACACCTGGTGTTCTCGGCAAGGTCGTCCCACCCGGTATGTGGTGTCGAGAAAGTGATCTCATAGATATTCCACCTATCAGACAATGGCTGCAAGATCTCGATCTCGAGAAATTCGCGTGTGGTGGAAAGAAGAAGAAATTCTGCACACTTTAAGACATTGATTGATTGATCGTGGATAAAAGTTTTCGCGAAAGGTGGATATAGAAAAAAGGGGGTGTGCGAGCGTGTGTATGGACATCTCTATGTTGCAGATGCTGCTCACGTTGACACTATCACTTCCCCTTCTTCTTCTTCTTCTGTTCCCCTAGTGGAGTTACCCACTCGAAGCCATGCTTGAAAGCCCATTTTTCCACTTGGCTACTTCTGCTCAAGTATGTAGAAGTTGGAAAACTCATGGGAGAGCGCGCGCACTTTCTTTTGAATACTTTTGAAGGCCAGAAGTCCTTTTCATTCTCCCCCTACCCCTTCTAAATGCATAGCTAAGTGCTCAGAGGGTAGAGAAGAAGCTTGTTTTCCAGATTCTTCCCCGAAGGGGGGGGGGAGGAGGAGGAGGGGAAAGGGGGATAAAAAACACGATGTTGAAAATGCGGGAAATGGAAAAGAAGCTCCATAACTTATGATCACACAGATGCCAAAAAAACATTGCAGAGTGTCTGGCAGGCCTGGGAAGAGCTGGTTCATTGTTCTGTTAATATTTGTCGTAAGACTTAAGCGATCTTTCCTAGTCTAAGCATGTCTTCAAAGACAGGTGCAGAAGACTTGGGGAGAATGAGAAAACCATTAAAACTTCCTGAAACGCTTTCACGTCCCCTTTATAAGACTTCATGTTAAATCTCCGTGCGCAGTGGGAGCTAATAAAGGTCCTCAAGTACATGCTGTATATTCATAGTGATGTCAGAAAAAGAAAAGAAAATTTTTCTCCTACGACCAAGGTCCGCCCAATGCGGTCAACTCTTCCTATTGCGGCGGCGGGGTGGGGGGGGGGGGGGGGGGGGGGGCGCGGCGGGGAGGCGGGCGGAGAGGGGGATCGCTCTCGTCGCGCGTCTCTGTCAAGCACGCGCCCTCCAGGCG